>WBZL01002838.1_pt1 | contig 16449 bp, 15 predicted proteins | sample 5204291 | NCBI WGS metagenome assembly WBZL01 (sample SAMN12344345, study PRJNA552823) | activated sludge metagenome | biome: Activated sludge suspended growth; feature: Nitrification reactor; material: Wastewater; isolation source: activated sludge from nitrification reactor of wastewater...
GCGATTTGTTATAGCAATTGCACGCAGCTATAAAGGTTATGGCCTGCCTCAGGCGGATCTGATTCAGGAAGGCAATGTGGGCTTGATGAAAGCAGTAAAACGCTTTGATCCCGAGCGCGGTGTCCGGCTGGTGTCATTTGCCGTGCACTGGATTAAAGCCGAAATTCATGAATTCATCATGCGTAACTGGCGACTGGTCAAAATTGCAACAACCAAGCAGCAACGTAAATTATTTTTTAACCTTCGCAGCTTAAAGCAAAGTCTTGATACCATGAATCCACAGGAAGTTGACGCCATTGCCAAGCAATTGAATGTCAAGCCAGAGGACGTGGTTGAAATGGAAAAACGTTTCAGTGGCAATGACATATCGCTGGAACCGCTGTCAGAAGATGAAAATGAGAGTTACAGCCCCATCGCTTACTTAACCGACGGCACGGAACCTTCACAGATACTTGAAGCTGAGCAAAACCGGATATCACACGTTGAAGGCCTCCAGCATTCACTGGCCAGTCTGGACGATCGCAGTCGTTATATTATTGAAGCGCGCTGGCTGCGTGAGAAGGACACGGCAACATTACATGAACTTGCCGATGAGTTAGGCATATCCGCCGAACGTGTGCGTCAAATTGAAGCCAAAGCCATCCAAAAAATACGCAAAAAAATGCTGCCACACTGATAAGAAATTAACGGAAAATCATGACGCAAATCTGAAGAAAACGCAACGGGCAATACCGGAATAGCAGCATCTCTCTGGAATCTGCATATAAAAAACCCTCGAACTACTACGAGGGTTTTTTATACTCAATCACTTAAAATCAATGCCCTGAATGACGCATATGTTTAATGGCTTCCTGCATATGCTTTGCACCTTCATCAGCATGCCCCATTTTGCCATGTTTGATGGATTCTTCCATATGTTTAATGGCTTCCGACATATGCTCGTGAGCTTCGGCATGTGCCTTCTCAGCCGCCTGCGCATGATGCAAAGCTTTTTCCGCATGTTTTACCAATACATCAGCATGACCGTCTTCACCATGAGCAAGCGCCTGACCAGCGTGCTCCATCGCTTCAGAAGTATGCCCCGCGTCAGATGCAAATATCTGCCCGCTTAGAAAAAGCGCCAGAATCCCTATTGCAAATGAATTTACATGTTTCATGATCATTCCTCCTTACTTGATAATTTAAAACAAGTCCATCTGGATAGCCCGCAATAACCGTGTCTGCTTTTATTTAGTACGCATCCAACACGAAATAAAGCGCTTCAGACACATATTACTTATAGCACAAAGTGCGCGAGAAAAATATAAAAAGTACAAATTATATGATTCCGATCAAATCGCTCACCCGATCATTATTTCGAAGGTAAATAGACTTCATTCAACTGACTAAACGACGCACCGGGTACTGGTCCGCCGCCAATAGCATATAAACGTTTTTCGACAACCGCCACGCCTAATCCGTGACGCGCAGTGGGCATAGGCGCCATCGCAATCCACCGATTTTCTTCAGGTATATATTTTTCATTGGTGTCAAATGTACCCTCTCCAGACTCTCCCCCAAGCACATAGATATGCCCATCTATCACACCGGCCGCGATTCCGCTACGCGCAGCAGGCAAGTTGGTCCGATATTGCCACTGATCCGCAACGGGATCATAAAATTCCACCACACTCGTATTTTGTTTGTATTTTAAATTGGAGCGGCCGCCTATTGCATAAATTCCTAATCCAGCTGTCACGACCACCAAATGATCGCGTGGTACTGATAAAGAGGCAGCGCTTGTCCACGTATCCGTTTCCGGATCATATATTTCAGTCACACCTGTGTTCCGCTCTCCATCGTAACCGCCAATCGCATACAGCCTGCCCTGATAGACAGTAACTCCGAGCGCTCCACGCGAAGTAGGCATCGGTGCGCGCTCACGCCATATCTGTGTTGCTGGATTAAACTGATAAACCGTATTAACTGGGCGCCAGACGGAAAAGCCGGATTTGGCAAATCCACCGATAACATACAGAGAACCATCAATTGCGGCAATGCCGGCATGATGCCGTCCTTCAGGTAATGGCGCTGCCGCTGACCAGACATCTGCTACGGGATCATAAACTTCAACATCCCGGCTAATAGCAAAATCCAATACATTGCTGAAGCTTGGTCGATTGAATCCGCCAACAACATACACTTTACCACTCAACGCGACAGCAGCAACTTCGGTGCGTTTGCTGGGTGCTGGCGCAGCTTGCATCCATGCCCCCCTCCCTGTCTCAGCAACCACCTGCTCTATCGCTACAAATACAAAAAAAAGCACCAGTGCAATCAGCGACCTGCGTATACCCATTGGATATTTTCCCCTTCAACTTTTCGAAGAATCCAATACTTAAGTTACTACAAGCATTAAATCACGCATAACTGTGCAAGTATCGCACAGCTCGTATCGACTCGAAGAAAAGAGTCAAATTATTGGATTTCCGTCCCGACCAAGGCCGCTGGCTGTAGCCGTACCAATCCCTTCCATTTAAGGCAAACTTGCTTGATGTGGTTCATTTTCACGACCTGTTGGCATCATTCCTGCCGTTATCACTGTCAGCCTGTTTACGGCGTTTGTGAAGAGATTTTTTCCAATCCGTTTCCGCATTGCCAGCATAATTGAAAATTAACCGGATTTTCTTCACCACATGTCGGACAACTAATGACCTGATTGGACTGCGGCATGGTTTCATAGTGTTGAACTATTCTTCGACCGCGTTCATAATCTTCATCGCGAATCACCCATACCTCAGGATAAGCGTGTGTAAAAGGAATATCGCCCATACCCCCCTGAGCATGCTGGTTAAAGAGTTGCGCCGGTATAAGCGCATGTTCCAGCATATCCAGTACAATATGCGCTTCCATCAGATTATTGGCGGAATAAAGTTTTTTCATAATTCTAGGCAAATCAGTCTCGGCGAAGAATTTTACAGCATTCTCGTTCATTTTTTTAACATGGTCATAGAGCAACCCTAAATTTTATGTGGTTTAAGAATTTACTGATTTATCGAATTACAAGCGGCAATCTCACTACTTCAGAGCTGGAATCAGCTTTCGCTGAACATGTATTGAGAGATTGTCTGCAAATGGAACTGCAAAGCCGTGGCTGGATTCTGCCTAAAGAGAGTCAAAGCCGATTTGTTCACAATTACAATGAACATCTGCTCATTGCTTTCGGTGTGAAAAAAAAACTGCTGCCCACAACGGTGGTTAATCAATATGCCAAAGACCGCATCATGGTTATGGAACAACATCAAGGCTACAAACCTGGCAAAAAACAAATCAGGGATATAAAGGAAGCCGTATTGATCGAATTAACGCCACGCGCTTTCGTGCAGCAACATACGACATATGCCTGGATTGATACAGAAAAAAAACTGCTGATCATCGACACAGCCAACCTTAAGAAAGCTGAAGAACTGATAGAATTGCTTATCAAGACGGTTCACGGAATAAGAATAGCTCCATTTACAACCAAAATTTCACCGTCAGCCGTTATGACACGATGGTTATCGGGTGACGAACCACCCGCAACCTTTACCATTGATCGTGATTGTGAATTACAAAGCGCCAGTAATGAAAAGTCCATAGTGCGTTATGCGCATCATGTACTGGAAGCCGAAGAAACCAGCCGCCATATCAGAGCGGGTAAAAAAGTCATTCGGCTGGCGTTAACCTGGGCTGACAAAATTTCATTTGTTCTACAGGATAATTTGCAAATCAGACGTATTGCGCCACTGGATATTGTCAAAGAATCCACCGACATTTCAGAATCTGCTGACGATATTTTTGACAGTGATTTCGTCTTGATGACCGGAGAATTCAATCAATTGCTGCCTGACCTGATCCATGCGCTGGGCGGTGAAAATTAGGCATTAACTCCAACAAGCAAGCCTTATAAACTGATACCGGCTACCATGACTTTAACCACTCAAGGTTTAAACGCACCATTTCACTGCGCACGCTTTTTTTGGAAAAAGAGTGATCCGCATCGGGAATTTCATGACGTTCCAATCGCTCTTCGGCTAAAAGACTCCGCCACACAGGCGATGCATCCGCAGTTTCCTTAAATTCTTTCGCAATCCAGTCATTTCCGCTCAAGATCAGCAGTACATTACCTTCAAACTTTCTCAGTCCATGCGCTAATCTAACAGGAAGAGGATGGCTCTGGTCAGGCACATCAGAAACCGTATTTTGCGCCGACGCAGAACGACCGCTCGCACGGAAAATCTTCATCACATTCTGCCATAATGAATTCAGTGACGCTTTGAATCGGAATTGTCCTGAAAACAGCTTGCTCCAGAACGCTTTCTCGAACAAGCGTCTTAAATAATAATGCTTCACAATCGTTTTTGCACGCCCCTCTTCCGTTCTTACCCAGGGATTTGCAATGCTGATACCGTTTATGCGTTTGTCTTTGTAAGCATAAAACAGTACCGCGGCAGACGAATCACACTCACCCCAGAGCACGACTTCTTCAATGCTACTGCAATGCGCCAATAATGCGTCTATTGCAGCCTTGATATCCGCGTTCACATGTTCAAATCCACGGTGCACGCCTTCACTGTCACCCATTCCACGGTAATCGAAGCGTAAGGCCGCATAACCAGACTGTTCCATGGCACGCGCTAGGGTAACAAATTGACGCTGGACACCTGCCCGATATTGCGGACCATCGGCCACAACAAAGACAACACCCCGCCTCGGCGGCGTATCCGGAATGCTCAGAATCCCCATTAACACACTGCCTTCACATTCAAAAGTAACAGGGGTTTCCATTTCATTTTGTCTCTATTAAGTTTTTTGCGCCCATGCGCTGGTGCGCTCGATAAGACGATCAGCAACAACACGTTCCCAGACCTGCCAGAAAGCTGGTCCGATAACTGCTTCATAGTGAATCTGCACACCTGCTTCGTTCCAGTTCTTCTCAACCTGAATACTCTCTTTGCTGCGGTTCTGCTCCAGAGAAGCTAGAACGTCAAACCATTGGACTTCAAGATCCGTCAATTTATAGTAATTGGAAATATGTTTTGTTTCCAGAACAGAGAGTAACGAAGCTGACGTTTCGTATCCGGATAGTTCAACAACCGCATCTTCCTGAATTCGGCTTCTGAGTTGAGACATGCTGATTTTATCCTGTTCCGACAGAGCCCCGGCAAGAGCGATTCTCAATATTTGAGTAACAGCCGCTTTTCCGTTCAAGACAGGCTGCCAGAGCAAAACTTTGTGCAGCGCCGGCACTGCACGCGCCAGATCAAGCGCAAGTAACGCGCCGTGCCTGAGCGCCCACAACCTGGTATGATCATAACCTTGCGCCGAGATCCATCGAAGTCCTGCATTTAAATCAGCCAGATAAATATCCCAGTTACCATCCTGATATTCACCTTCACTGTCTCCTGTACCGTAAAGATCGAGCAACAGGCAACCATAGCCCAGTTTTGAGAACTCGCGCGCCTGAATTGCAACCATTTGCCGACACCGATTCATTTCCTCAGCCAGTGGCTGGATATACAGAAAACAGCCCTTTACCTGGATATTGTTTTGCGGCGGATGATAAATCGCAAACAATTTTCCATGCGGACCATCAAGATAAAAAGGCTCCGCTTTACGATCAGGAGAGGGGGGCGTCGACTGTAGCATTTAAGTCATGAAAAATTGACTACACTGGAATCGGCTTTATCTGCTGCTGAAAAAATAAAGGCATGCGTTTCTGAAAGGTTATCGAGGAAATTTAACTATCGGGGAATTGAATATACATTAGTGCTAGAATCATAGTCAAATTTGTTCCGAGAATAATATATATGCTATAAATCTTCAGGTTAAAATTAATTTCCAGAATTACAACAATAAAATAAAGCAAGGCAAACTTGACTGGTTTAACCGTGTAGTTAAAAACTAGCCATTAAATTTAAATTTCATTAACCCATCTGTCGGCTAAAATCACTAAAATTTTTATATTTGCACGATAATAGAACAACCAATTGATTGACTAATTAACTATAAAAGAGAGTATTCTTGATGAAACCAAATCAAAAGATCAGAATAAATCTACGCACCTGCATGGTTTCCGCAGCCATCGCGGGCGGTTTGATTGCGTGTGATGATGGCACTATCAACAGTGGAGGCGGGAGTGGTAATGAATCCGCATCCGTTGCGCGCACACACACCATACCAACAGGCGCAGGAACCGGCGTCTTAATGAACAGCCCGGTATCCGGCGTTTCATATAGCGCTTCATCCGGTAAAAAAGGCGTCACGAATGAAAAAGGACATTTTGAATTTAATTATGGCGACACGGTTGAATTCAAACTCGGCGGCTTGGCGCTCGGGAAAGTTAAAGCCGCCCCCGTTGTGACACCGATGGATCTGGCCGAAAATGATGAGAAAAAATTACTGAATCTGCTTGTTTTATTGCAATCACTCGATGCTGACGGTGATGCATCAAACGGCATTACCATTACCGAAGCCGCTGCGGCAGCAGTCAATAATGCAATCAAACTCAACAGCGAACCTGAAGCATTTGCAAGTTCTCCGGAATTGCAAAACACACTGGATGCAGCCGGTATCGAACATGCAATCAAAACTGTCGATGAAGCACGCACGCATTTCATGATTTCCGGCGTAACAACACTCAGCACACAACTGTGGGTCAACTACAATGACAGTACTGCGTATGTTCTTCGCGTAGCCGACGACGACAGTGGCGAATACTTACAGGGCCAAGCCACGCCTGATGATTCCTGTGATGAAAATCGCGTTTGTGGCGGACGTACTATCATTCAGGCAGGTGTTGAACATGGTGTCGCAAAAGCAACTGAATTTGATACTCGTGGCTTCAAAATTGTGGGTGAAACAACCATAGACACCAATCTAAAAGCGGGTTTATCCGATCCGGGCCCAACCCGGCGCATCCGCACCGATGGTCTTGACATGATCAATTCAGATATTGTTACAGTCCAGCGGGAAAGAGCACAGAAAAGTGTTTTTGGCGAAATGTTCCATATCGCCAAACCGATTGAACTGAGCGATGAAAATGAAGTTGTCGAGAAAGAAATCAAGGAAACCCGCTTCACCAGAATAGATAACGATCCCACCGGTATCGTTGGCGCCTGGGCTTATGACGCTGATGCGATCAAAACCAAAACACTGGTATTCTTCCCGAATAATCGCATACTGCTCATTGATCCGATCGGCGAAGCCACAAGAGAAAATCAGGCGAGATGCGCCAAACCCGGTGTGGAATTTGCCGCATATGACTACAACAAAGGCAGCAATCAATTAAGAATATCCAGCTTCACCTATAATACCGATGGCTGCATCGGATTCTCAGGAAGCGATGGCGCGCATAGTTTCACCATCAATCCGGATGGCAGTACCGCCAGACTCGAAAAGCAGGGCGAGGAACCTGTAACGGTTTATCGCGTTTCCGGCTAAACCGATCAGTAACTGAATACGCAGAAATTGCTGGTTCCACTCAAAACCATACTTTTCTGGTTTTTTGGGAACCGGCAGCCCGGTTTCTGCCGAGCGAAAGCGCAATCGTGCGTGATTATCGTCTAATAAAACGCTTTCTTCCCGCTTCGCCCGCCCACCTGTAATGTTTCAATTTTAAAACAACCCGGATATGCCTATTTTGCGTGTCGCACTCAATGTTCCGATCGACACGTTATTTGACTACAAATCAGCGGAAGCAAGCCCATCGGATATCGGTCTGCGCGTTTGCGTGCCATTTGGCGCGAGAAAGCTGATCGGAGTGATTTGGGATGTTCGCACGGAAACTGCAATACCTGCCGACAAATTGAAATCGGCTACCGCTGTTTTCCGCGACATTCAGCCGTTACCCGCAGAACTCATGGCACTGCTCTCTTTTTGCAGCAAGTACTATCATCATCCGCTGGGCATGGTTGTAATCAATAGTTTGCCCGTAAAACTACGCCGTATTAAACCGGTAGTCCCTAAATCTGGAATACAGGATGTGATTTATACGCTGACGGAATCTGGCCGGCAAATCGACAGATCGTCGATTCCGGTGCGCAATACAGTCATGCATAAGCTGCTTGAGGCTTTATCTGGAAATACACAACTTGACGCTCAACAGGCCCGGAAAATTTCGGTGCGTGCAACAAAGCTTCTAAAGCAATGGACAGCAGAAGGATGGGTAGAAGAAAAACAGTATGAAATCTTGCCCGATACGAATGATTCAGCAAGAAAAATACCATTACCCGAGTTGACGCTGGAACAATCAGTCGCGGTAAACTCAGTCGTCACGCAATTTAATCAGTTCAATACCTGGCTTTTACACGGCGTAACGGGCAGCGGCAAGACCGAAGTTTATCTGCGCTTGATTGAAAAAGCATTGTCAGAAAATAAACAGACACTCATTCTGATTCCGGAAATCAATCTGACACCGCAACTGGAAGCTGTATTTCGCGCTCGTTTTACAAAAACTGCAATAGTCAGTTTACACAGCGGATTGAACGATACCGAACGCCTGCGTGGCTGGCTACAGGCGCAACAAGGCATCGCCCGCGTTATTCTGGGCACGCGGCTGGCTGTATTTACCCCTCTGCCGGATCTGGGACTTGTCATCGTCGATGAAGAGCATGACAGTTCGTTCAAGCAGCAAGATGGTTTACGTTATTCAGCCAGAGATCTGGCTGTTTTCCGTGCAAAGCAAGTACAAATACCCGTTGTACTTGGATCAGCAACACCTTCACTAGAAAGTTATCATAAGGCGCTGACCGGGCGTTATCACCATTTGCGCCTGAATCATCGTGCGGTAAAGAATGCAGCCCTGCCACAGATCGACTGCATTGATATACGTTCAGGGAAACCCAAAACCGGTTTGACAGGACAACTGATTCATGCGGTCAAAGACTGTCTGTCGCAACGTCAACAATCGCTCATTTTTATCAATCGGCGTGGCTATGCACCGGTTTTGTTATGCCGCTCCTGTGGGTGGACGGCAACCTGCCGACGTTGTTCCAGTCGTCTTGTCGTACATCTCCAGGATAAAAAACTATCCTGCCATCACTGTGGCCACAGTGAAGGTTTTCCCTATGCATGTCCGCAGTGCGGCGATCCGGACATTAAACCTTTTGGCCGCGGAACACAGCGCGTTGAAGAAACTTTATCCGAATTGTTTCCAGCAGCACGAATTCTTCGCATTGATCGTGACAGCATCAGCCGCAAAAATGCCTGGCAGCAAACACTGCAAGCCATTCATCGCCGCGAGGTTGATATTCTGATCGGCACACAGTTACTTGCAAAAGGGCATGACTTCCCGAATCTTGCACTGGTCGGTATTCTGGATTCGGATCTTTCACTGTTCAGCACAGATTTCAGGGCTGGAGAGCGCCTTTTTGCGCAACTGATGCAAGTTTCCGGTCGCGCAGGCCGGGCTGAAATCGCCGGCCGTGTACTGATTCAGACTGAATATCCCGATCATCCCCTCTATCAGGCCTTGCAGCGGCATAACTATGATGCACTGGCGCGAAACATTCTTGCGGAAAGAAAGGTTGCCGGTTTCCCGCCTTACGCTTTTCAGGCGCTTTTACGCGCGGAAGCAAACCGTATTAACACGGTCACTGATTTTCTGCACGTTGCGCATAAATTGGCGCGTTCTGTAGCCAATGACCTGAAGCATAAAAATGTCGAAATTTTTGATCCCGTGTCTGCCACCATGGCGCGTCTGAAAGGCATGGAACGAGCGCATCTGTTAATACAATCGGGCTCACGTCACGATCTTCAGTTTTTCCTGACAAACTGGTACCGGCAACTCAGTGCACTGCCGTCGTCAAAGATACACTGGATATTGGATGTAGACCCGATCGAGTTTTGAATTCCAGTCGGTTCTATGGCCTGAATCAGCCATGCCACTGCCTGAAGTGTCCTGTATCAATGTGAATGAAATTCGAACTTGGATAATAGCCGACACCGCCGGCCTGAAGCGAAAGCGCAGCATCACGCAAATCGGTCAGTGCATGACCGGGCAGGCGAATATCAATCGCCTTACCCAGCATGTGCAGACTGCGTTTGGCGACACCACTGCTCTTAGCATTCAATTGCTCATTGGTTTTGGGTGAGCGATAACCTGAAATGACATGAAACTCCCGTTGGGAACCCATCTTATATTGCAGTAACTGAAGCAGGTCGAGCAGATTATAATCAATTGGATAAATTTCACCGGTACGGTGATCACGCAAAACCTTCTCAATCGCCTGGAGTCCGTCGGACTGATAATCGCCCTCAGCCCAGTATGTCGCTTGAGTACGTTCATTCGTGTGCAGATTTAAAAAAGACAACTTTCTTTCGTGCACATGCAGCATACCGGCATGCGCCCCGGAAAATGCGAACAATGCGCAGGCGCCAGCGCCGGCTTTCAACATATTCCGTCGCTTAAGATCAGGCAGCGTATTCATTTTAGATAAAGCAGATTGATCTTGTGTAAGAAAATGTAATGCCATTCAGAACCCTCCTTTCTTAGTGCCTGCACCGTATCATGATTTTTCTTTAGGAACAACAAACATGGTGAAATTTTTAACGCGCCCGATCTAAAACACGCTCATCCCTACCATAAGTATCCAGCGAGTAATGAATATTTTGGTCACTGTCTATCCATGTTGTCAGATAAACAATATAAACAGGCAACGGCTCGGGTAAATTAATCTGTCTGGTTTTACCTGAATCAATCTGTGCTTTTAATTCTTCTGGCGATACTCGTCCACCCAAGGCAAAGTTCGCAAGCTGCAACGGCGCCTCCAGGCGGATACATCCTGAACTGAATGTTCTAATGTCTCTGTTAAATAAAGATTTTGCGGGTGTATCATGCAAATAGATGCTGTAATCATTGGGCAGCATGAATTTTATTGTTCCCAGCGCATTCTGCCTGCCCGGTTCCTGACGCAAAGCGTATGGAAACCCGGCTTTGATTGCATTCCAGTCTATTGTTTCAGGATCGATAGGACTTGTACGAAAAGTATAATCCTCATAGACTCGAATATTTTGCGAAGTGAAATAAGCCGGGTTTGCCTGTTGTTTGGGCAGCAGGTCCTTGCGTGCGATGCTGGCCGGCACATTCCAGTAAGGATTGAGGATCATGTGCGTAATGCGACTGTGAAAACTCGGTGTGGAGCGGTATTCTCGTCCGACAATAATGCGCATATCAAACATATACTCACCATTTTCTATGGCCGTCAACTGGAATCCGGCTATATTCACAAGCAGATAACGTTTACCCAAATCTCTGGGCATCCAGCGCAAACGCTCCAGATTGACACGAAGTTGCTGCAACTTTTCCGCCGGTGTCCTGTTCATGGCTTCAACCGTGTTCGGACCGATAACGCCATCCGCGTTGAGTCCATGTTGTCGCTGAAAGGCCCTGACTGCGCTTTCCAGCGCGTTATCGTAGTAATCGTTTTGCCCGCCATCTGGCCCGGAAACAAGATTATATTCGGGCAAACCGTGCGTTTCATAGGCCTGGACAATGCGCTCTCTTACCAATGGAACGGCAGCATGCGAATTGCCTGGTCTCAGCAATAATCCATTGGGCAGCTGTGTCCACACCACCTGGCGTGCGACCAGATCCTGGAATTTAGCCAGCGCATGTTTAAGGTGCTGATAATTTGGATTGGACGATACCAAACTTTCAAGTGAGTGCTGAAAATCGCCGGAATTGAGGCTTTTCAGTAAAAATTGAATCGCATCAAAGTCTGGCTGAGGTATGTGCCAGTCAGGATCGACTTCTCTGGCATCAAAACGGCCGCGATACAGGTCACGCATGAATTTCATCAGTGACCGGGTTGTTCGCAGCTCCAATATGAATTGATTCTCGGGCGTCAATTCTGCAAATAACTGTACTAATTGATCCAACTGATAGTGACCACGCTCCAGACCATGATCCTCCGCGCTCGCCATAAACGCCATAGCCGTATTGAAATGGGGTGCGGGCTGCCCGGATATTATCCAAACGGGTTGATAACCACGTCGATCATAAAACGCGCGCAACGCGATAGTTTCATTTACTTCTAACCCGCCTTCAGCCAGAATCCTGTTTAATTGTGTCTCGAACTCTGCATGCAGTGTTTCCGCTTCGTATGAAAATACACAGGTCGATAGTGTCAGCAGCAGTACAAAACCAGGAATGCAAAAATTTCTCCGAAGGGTATAGAAACAGGCTAAGATCATCAGTTAATCGTTGCGTAATATTCATCAGAAATTCGCCGAACCATAACGAATTTGCGCTTAAATAAGCAATATACGCGAAAACCGGCTAACAAATAAGAAAGAATAAGACGTTTTTTTCGATACTATTGCTATTTGCCGCAGAGATTTTATCCGGAAGTCTAAGTGCTTGAAGACCTGAAAATGATGATCACACGTTTGTTGTTACTGCTTATTTTCTATACAGTTTTAATCGGTTGCACAAGCATTCCGGAGAACATCAATCCGGTTACGGGCTTCGATGAAAACAGATATCTTGGAAAATGGTATGAAATCGCCAGGCTGGACCACGCCTTTGAACGCGGATTAAGTCATGTGACGGCTGAATATCATTTGCGCAGTGATGGCGGCATCGAGGTTACCAATCGTGGTTTTTCCAATACGGAAAACAAGTGGAGAGAAGCCTCGGGAAAAGCTTATTTTGTCGGGAAACGCAATACCGGGCATCTGAAGGTTTCTTTTTTCGGCCCATTTTATAGTTCTTACATCATTTTCGACCTGGATAAGGATGATTATCGATATGCCTATGTTACGGGCTACAACAAATCGTTTTTATGGTTTCTATCAAGAGAACCGATTGTCAGTCCATCAGTAAAAGAACGATTTGTCCAGAAATCGAGAGAACTCGGTTTTGAAACGGACGCCCTTATCTTTCCAGTCCAGCATTAGCGTCATTTGAAGAAATGGATTTCTGGATATTTCTATTTATCATCAAGCTTGCCTTCCGCTCTATAAAAACTACAGCTTGACGTTCGTCAGCCGTTAGCTCAAAAGTATTCAGTGCAGTTATTTTCAACGGACTGCCCTGTATGGCGCAACTGATCTAAAAAATTGACGTAGCCAATACCCAGATATCACATCTTCTGACGAGGAATCATGCATGAAACTTCATAAAAGAATCATTCTGAAATTCAGCGGGATCATGCTGCTATGCACCGCTTGGTTTGTCTGGCAGAATCCGGTTCGCGAGCCGCAGTCGTCTTTCCTATCCACAGCTGAAGCAGCCATTGATCCTAATCCGTTTGTTCTGCCTGATACATCGCCCGATGCATTGATTGACAAGATAATCATACTTTCCGGTTTGCAGAAACAGATTGATCAGATCGGCGATAAAATGCTGGAAAATATTCATCAGTCTCCTCAGAAACCTGACGATCCGGTCATCGCCGAGAAAATTGAAAAAATCGTCCTGGATACCTACCGCCCGGAATTTTTTTATCAACAACTGCGCAGCACATTTAAACAGAACCCGGATCGCGATCGATTGAAAACCCTGATTCAGGCGTTCAATTCACCGCTGATGCAAAGAGTCACTGAAATGGAAAATCGTGACTTCAATCTCGTAACTTTCGAAACCTTTATCGAAGACATCATCAGAACACCCTTGCCGGCAAATCGTTTAAGATTATTGCAGGATCTGGAAGCCGTCACGCGAACCACCGAACTTGTAACCGAAATCGCGTTAGGCACCAAACGCGCCTTACTGACGGGCAGGATGCAAAGCGAGGGTAATGAAGCAACGCAAATACTGGATGCGCCCATTGCTGCACAAGAAACTGATATGAGTGATAACACTTATCAAAATGTGATTATCATGATGGCGTATTCATATCGTGAGCTTACTGATCCGGAATTAAGCGAATACATCCGGTTCTATGAAACCACGGAAGGTGATTGGTTTATCACACATGCTGTCAATGCAATGATTGGAGCGTTCCGAACCGGTTCACTGGAGGCCGGAAAACGCATTGCGGCACTGGCGGGGCAGTAGAAATCATGCGCCGCACTCCCACTTTGCGATTAGCGACCGTTCGAACCGATAGGATGACAACTCGCCAACAGGCTTTATCGGTTCGAACACAAAATGCGTCTGCTACTACCGTGGAGTGAATAATATCTATCACGGCGTGACGAATATCCGTTTCGCGTAGACGGGGAATTTCCAATAGCCAATCCGGTAATCTTTTGTCTGGAAAACCGGATTTATTTCTTTCTTTCGACCACGACGTGGTTTTTCTGCGCACTCAAGGTCCCATGCTCAATAATAGCCAATGTCAATCGCGAAATCGCCACACGCTTGCCAGTGGCTTCTTCGGTAATATCGGTCTGCCAAACCTGCGTACGCCGCCCGGTATGTAACGGTGTGCAGGTACCGATTACATGGCCCGCTGTCACGGCGCGGATATGATTGATATTTAGCTCCAGTCCGACAGCGCGATATTGATCAGGATCGATAGTCATCCAACCGGCGACACTGCCCAGTGTTTCGGATAACACACAGCTTGCTCCGCCATGCATAATGCCGAAAGGCTGTGTGGTGCGTTTATCCACCGGCATACGCGCCTTCAAGAAATCCGGGCCGACGTCAACAAAGTGAATGCCTATATGCTCACCCATGTTGGCATTGCGCAAACCTTCCAGATATTCAACCGTATAATCCTTAAACCAGATATTGCTGCTCATAACACTCCTCAATTATTTTTGTATTGCGTGACCAATCACTCTCAGGCCATGATTGTTGCGATTTCGTTCAGCATTTTCTCGTCATCACTATAGTCCACGTGTATCGAATACAACTTTTCCCGATACTGAAATCGCAACGAAGGAAATGCAAATGCATTCAATGCACTCGCCAGTCTGAGTTCGTCTTCCAGCGCGGCCTGGATATCCGCACCGGCAAGATCTGCCGCAAACAGCGCGACATCGAGTCCGATTTCACGTGCGCATTGTATCAATGTTTCCGATCTGGATGGATTTAAGGCATTTAGATAATAAGCCTTTTGTATTTCTCGCCGCATATCAATCCCGGCGGCAGTGCGTTGTTTCCGCGCGGCGAGAATCGCCCGGCATGCCGGATAGGTCGAACGCACTGGTGTATTGCTTGTCCAGAAAGCGTAATTAAAATAAACCCCCGGCACGGTTTTCTCAATTTTCCGCCAAGTCTGCTGTATCATGACACGCAAATCTTCAGGCATAGGTTCATTCGTATCCGGTGCAAGTCCACCCAGCACATAAGTTACCTGTACACGCTCCGGTAACCTGCTTTGCAATCTTCGCCAACTCGCCTCAAATGCGTAACACCAGCTGCACATCGGATCATAAATATAAAAAAGACGAGAAGGAAGCATTAGAAATCGCTCTGCAACTGGATGCCCTGTTCGGGCAATTAGCACTTGTAAAAAAGATTGATGTCTATGTAGATAACTTAGTTTGAAATTACGTTTTTTTATCTGCTCCGACAATGGCTATCACTTCTTCAGGCTTTAAATGCAATAAATTGCCTATTTCCGCATAATCATCCGGCAGTGCAGCATCATCCCAGCCATTTGCCGAATGCCGCGCCAAATTGACTGCCAGAAAAACATTGCGGACACGCTGCTGATAGCGATATTCATCATCGATCAGATGAATCAACAACTCCGGCAGTCTCCATTTGATTGCCAGCGCCAGTTGCAAATCATGTAATGCAAATCCCAACACCTGCTCTTGCGCTTGATGACTGCGCAACGTTTTATCGTTGGCTTGCAACATTCTTATCATCAGCATTTCCTTTGGAGAAAAGCACCACATCAGTATTTCTGCGATATCATGCAGCAAAGCGGCAATCCGTATTTCCTCAAAGTGCAAATCATGTAATCGAACCGCCCATTCAAACGCATAGTTAGCCGCCACTTTTGCACGTTGGATAACCTTCAGCAGATACACCAGCGCACTCATGTGGTCCTGACCCAGCACATCTTCCACCAGCGGATTGACAGGTACTTTTTTCAAGACATTCTCGGGCCCGATCATCATGATGGCTTGCTCTACTTCAACAATCTCATGTTCTTGCGTACTATGTTTATGCGCTTGCAAATACCGTGTGAGTTTAACAACCATCAGCGGATCGCTTTTTATCACTTGGGCGATACTGCGTGGTGTTTGATGCTCAATATCACTGGATAAATCTGACAGTTTACGCGCAGTCTGTTTAAGCACAGGAATTTCCACTTTGGTCAATTTATCGACCCATATGCTCAATTTCTTATTGTCTTTCTTTAACATCAGATGCTCCAGTTATGCTAACACTATATTTGCTATAACGAGATTTACAGAACAATGATTAGAAAATACGATCAGAAATATTACCGCACTTTATTCTGTCCAGAGTCCTTCCAGGTTGTAATATTTCCGCGCTTCCGGCTGCATGATATGCACGAT
>WBZL01002839.1_pt1 | contig 16444 bp, 16 predicted proteins | sample 5204291 | NCBI WGS metagenome assembly WBZL01 (sample SAMN12344345, study PRJNA552823) | activated sludge metagenome | biome: Activated sludge suspended growth; feature: Nitrification reactor; material: Wastewater; isolation source: activated sludge from nitrification reactor of wastewater...
CGTCCGCCTCCGCCGGGGTAAAGGTCAGTCTCAGCATCGCAGCCTGTCCCTACAGAAAGCAATGCTCGAATTCTACAGCCCATTACACCAGACAGTTAAAGTCGTTTGTTACCTATTTCAGTATAGCAATCAAAACGGCCTCCTTCGGGAGGCCGTTTTTTCTTCCTGCGGCCACCCGTCGGGCGGCCTCGCCGTCGCTAGTCGCGCCCTGCTTTCAGCCCATCGTAGCGCCCGGGCGCAATGATGGCGCCCGGATCAAACGCCCGCTTCAACCGTTCGACCGCGTCGCAGGAACCCGCTTCCCGTTGCGATGCTAGCAACCGCATCCCGCGCACCGAGGCACGATACAAGGGGTAGCCCAGTTCGAACAGCCGATGCACCCCGGCCTCATAACACTCGATTCCCCGCCGGGTCTCCGCTTCATCCTCCGCATCGTATTCGATCGTGTAGACAGCCGCCAGCGCACGCTCGTTGATCATGTTGACGGTGACATGGCAGTCGAAGTCGAAGCGCCCGAAAAGCGCGTCCATCTCCTGGTTGAGCTGGGCGAGATCCTCCCGTCGGAAGGGGATGATCGGCGCCATCCACATGATGCCGATCCGCTCCCGCGCGAGATCGGTATCGTCGGAGAAGTCCGCCGGCACGCCCGCCTGGTGGCGCCAATAGCAACCCCGGAGGAAGGCGCCGGTGGGTTGGCCGCTGTGCATGCCGGCAAGCGCCGCCCCGATCCGGATCTTCTTTTCCAGTCCGTGGAAAGGCGCGAGATGACCGAAGTGGCGTGCGAACCACTGCCCCGCCGCCAGGATACGGGGCGGGAGAAAGATCACCTTGGCGTTCACCCCGGCCAGGGCCGCCTTGAGCAGTTTCTTGTGCAGTGCCACCTGCCGTGAACTTCCGTAGAACGCCCCTGACATCGACCACGCACCGATACCCGCTTTTTTCCGCAGCAGTGCCCTCACTTCCGGAGTCAGGCGCGCGTGTCCGGGTAATCGGTCGCGCGGGAACGGGGCGTCGGAGGCCAATGCCCGGAGGTCATTGCCGATGTGCGGAACGCTCTGCAGAATCCGGTTCAGCCGGAGTTTCTGCAACTGCGGAATGGCGTCGAGGAGGTCCTTGTCTTCTGCAAAGAGCACGATGTACGGACAGAAAGACTCCGGGATCGGCTGCAGCCATAGCCCGAGCCGGGTGACGATGCCGAAGTTCGACTGGGTGAAGAGTCCGTCGAGGTAAGGACCGATGCCGTACGGGTACAGATGCGTGGTCCTGGCCTGCGGGTACTGCCCGAAGCCGGTACGCAGCACCTCTCCCGTGCCGAGGACGACCTCCATTCCCGAGATCGTCTGGAAGCGGTTGCCGTAGGGACTGTGCCCGAAGCCGCGCTCGACGATGTTGCCGATCAGGCTCGAATTCGGTCCCGCGCCCGTGCAATCGATCCAGAACGGCACGTTTTGCTCGGCCAGGTGGCGGGCAAGCTGCCGCTGGGTCACACCGGGCTCGATGACCGCGTAACCCAGTTCGCTGTCGACCTGCACGATCCGGTTCAGCCGGCCGAGGTCGACAATGACCTGCCCGTCGTATACCGCGCAGGCATCGCCGTAGCCCCAGTTCTGGCCGGTGCTGATCGGATAGAGCGGGGTTCTGCAGCGGCGTGCGATGCTCACGACTTCCACGACCTCGTCCCGCGTTCCCGGTTTCAGGATGGCGGCAGGGCGCCGGCTGAACGACGAGGTGCTGCGGGCATAATGGTCCCGCGTCCCGGCATCGGCCAGGACATTGGCCTCGCCAAGCAGCTCCCGCCACTCGCGAAGCGCAGCGGACAGGTCGCTGCGCGGATCGAAGGCACTGACGAGGGGACTGGCGGTGTCGTCAGCCACGTGACTTTCGGTTCATCGATGAAAGGCCAGGAGGGTAGGAAAACCAGCCATGGAGCTGTAGGTCATGGAGCAGGAAGTATATGAGCCGCGATCAAGCGGCGTCAATCGGAGTGTATAATTCCCAAGGTGCTGACCGACGCTTTCCTGGCTGCCCGAAACATCGCCCGACAACGACGGCGCTCCGCGTTTGCGCTCGCGGCCATCGCCTTCGGGGTGGCCGCCCTGATCGTCGCGAACGGTTTCATCGACTGGATCATGTTCAAGCATCGGGAAACCACCATTACTTCCCAGTATGGCCATATTCAGGTGACCCGAAAGGGGTACTTCGAAGAGGGAACGGCGGACCCGTTTGGCTACCTCCTGCCAAAAAGTTCGCCCGTACAGAACACCATCGAACGACTCCCCGAACTGCGTGTTCTCGGCAGACGACTGGCGTTCAGCGGCCTGGTGAGCAAAGGCGACGAAACCATCTCTTTCATTGCCGAGGGAGTCGAACCGGACAAGGAGCAGGTCCTGAGCAGTTCACTGCGGATTCCCAAGGGCGCCAACCTGTCGGCCAATGACCCGAACGGAATCATCCTCGGCCTGGGCCTCGCCGCCAACCTGGGTATCGACATCGGGGATACGGTCGTCCTGATGGCGAATACGGCCACAGGGAGCATCAATGCGGTCGAGTGCCGGGTACGAGGTTTTTTTGCGACGATGTCGAAAGCGTACGACGATGTCGCGCTGAGGGTACCGCTGGCGACCGCACAAAAACTGCTGAAAGTCGATGGTGCCCACACCTGGGCATTGTTGCTGGCGGAGACCGAGCAGGCAGGTCTCACCTTGAGGACCCTGCGCCAGCGCTTTGCGAACGAGAATCTGGTATTTACCGAATGGATCGAACTGGCCGATTTCCATGTCAAGGCGGTGTCCCTCCTCGCCAAACAGGCGGGTGTGATGAGAGTCATCATCGCCGTGATCATCGTGTTGAGCATTTTCAACACCATGATGATGAGCGTCATGGAGCGGACGGGCGAGATCGGCACCATCATGGCTCTCGGACTGACCCGTCGCGACCTCCTGCGCATGATCGTCGTGGAGGGTGCTGTGCTCGGTATCGTCGGCGGTCTCCTGGGTCTGGCATTGGGAACCCTGCTGGCCTGGGTGATCTCCTACATCGGCATCCCCATGCCTCCGCCACCAGGACAGTCCTGGGGATTCATGGGTGAGGTCATGGTCACCGGCCGGCTTGCCGTCGAGGCATTTCTGCTGGCAGTGGGATCGACGCTGATCGCCAGCATCATTCCGGCACGAACCGCTTCGGGGATGGTCATCGTCGACGCGTTGCGCTTCAACCGCTGAACTATTCCCACAAAATCAGGACCAGGCAGTGATCAAACTTGCTCTCCGTAATCTTCTCGGGCACAAGCTGCGTACGGGAATGACGTTCGGTGCAGTCCTCTTCGGCGTCATCAGCCTCGTTCTTTCCGGCGGATTCATCGAGGACATGTTCATTCAGCTGCGCGAGGCAGTGATTCACTCGCAGTTCGGTCACCTCCAGATCAACGCGCAGGGGTTCTTCGAAAAAGGCGCACGGGCGCCGGACAGATTCATGATCGACGATCCTGAGCCGCTGCGACGGCAGATCGCCAGGCTGCCGCAGGTGGCTGACGTCATGGCCAGGGTCAGCTTCTCGGGCCTGCTCAGCGCCGGTCGTACCGACCGTTCAATCATCGGCGAAGGCATCGAGCCGAACCGGGAGAGTAAACTGGGCACGTTCATCCGCATCGAATCGGGGCGCGCGCTCAACGATCAGGACCAGTACAAGATCATCGTTGGAAAGGGCCTGGCCGACGCGTTCAAGGTGGGAGTCGGGGACCGGGTGATCGTTCTGGTGAGCACTTCGGGCGGAGCCTTGAACACGCTCGAGTTCGAAGTCGTCGGAACGTTCAGGAGCTTTTCCCGGGATTACGACGGGCGTGCGGTCCGCATTCCCCTGGCCGATGCCCAGGAACTCCTCAATGCCCGAGGCATCAATACCCTGGTCGTCTCGCTCAAGGATTCCCTCGATACGGTGCGGGTCGCCGGGCTGCTCGCGCGGCAACTCGACGCCGAGAAGTTCGAAATCAAGAAATGGAACGAGTTGACCGATTTCTACGACAAGACCGTCACCCTCTACGACCGGCAGTTCGGCGTGCTGCGCCTGATCGTCCTGATCATGGTCTTGCTCGGCGTCGCCAACAGCGTCAACATGAGCGCTTTCGAGCGCGTCGGAGAATTCGGCACCATGATGGCGCTGGGCAATCGCCGGATCGACGTATTCCGGCTGGTGATCACCGAGAACGTTCTGATCGGGGTGATCGGCAGCAGCACGGGCTTGCTGATCGGCGTCGTCCTGGCCTGGGTGATCTCGGCCATCGGCATTCCCATGCCCCCCCCGCCAAGCAGCGAGGTCGGCTACATGGCGCAGATCCAGGTCGTACCGAAAGAACTCGCGCTCGCCTTCACCATCGGCCTGGTCGCCACGGTGAGCGCTTCGATCTTCCCGGCACGACGCGTGACCCGCATTCCGGTCGTGGACGCGCTGCGCCAGAACGTCTGACCAGGCTCAAGCACCCTCGACTTTCACACTAAGCCTCGAGTCCCACCTCCTGAAAGGTCAGGCCAAGCTTGCCCAGCACTTTGGTCACCGTACGTTGCAGGAATACCTTGTTGCGAGCACCGAACTCGGCCATCTCGAAGGCGTTGCGCCAATAAACCGGATCGTTTTCCCGGAACCGGATCATCTCGGCGAACTCCGGTTCGAAACTGCAATAGCCGATCGTCTTGATGTCGATGGCGGTCATGATCGACAGCACCTGATTATTGGTCAGGATGGGTGAGGAATCACGTTCCGGCATCAGGCTTTCCCGCTCGAGTTCGCCCAGAATGGCCGCCTTGTCGGGACGCCAGGCAACGAAGGGAAGCACGTAATGCGGAACACGATCGGGGTCCTTGCCGGTGCCGTCCCAGAACAGTTTCTGGTCTTCCTCGGTAAAAATGTCGGCAATCTTGAAACCCGACCGGCGCTCCATGCGGTCAGTCAGGGTGCGCGAACACATGTCCTCGAACGGCATGACATAATACGAATGGAATTGCATGATCAGTTCCTGTGCGAAATCGACACCCGCCAGGACCAGGGGAATATTCATGTCGTAGGCGAAATAGAAGCCCAGCATCTGATTCAGGGTACCATCGAGCCGGTCGACCGTCTGATAGCTGCCCTTCATTTCGACATTCTTCAGCGTATAGCAGTAAAGCGTCTTGTAAACCGACGAACGCGGCTTATAGACGATATGGTCGAGGTCCATTTTGGCAGCCACTTCCTTGCAACGATCCAGCGACAACTTGGAATAGAAGCCGTTGTCCCAGGTCATCAGCAGAACGCGGAGGCCGGGGTATTCCTTGCGCAGGCGCGACAGCATATACACGCTATCCTTGCCGCCACTGAACAGAACCAACGCGTCATAACGGTCGCGGCCCTTGCCCTGATGACTTCTCAGCAACTGGTCCAGTTCCTTGCGCTGATGTTCGACGTATTTCTTCTGCCAGAGGGTCTCCTCGTCGTTGGCGCGCAACTTGTTGTGCTCGTGGCACAGGTTACAGACACCATCGGTCAGCGTGACATAGGGCACGCGTGAGGAAATGACGCATTGGCTGCAACGTGCCGCGATCGAGTGCTTGAACAGGCCGCGCAATTTTGGCCAGATGTTCTGTGCAACGAAATCGAACTGGCGCAGGTCATTGAGGATTTGTTGGTCGATATCCTTGGCCATGGGGTCACTCCGAAAGAATGAGTTGTGGGACGAGAGCGAGGTCAGACGGTCTTGACAGCCGAAGTCGGCAGGATAACCCGTTCATGGACACGGATATGGTTCTGGCCAAATTTTTGGCCATCCAGGGCGTCTACCGCCAATTTTGGATCGGACGTTTCCAAATCGACATAGGCATAAGGCTCATGGGTCGGATTCACCCAGTCCGCATGCAGATCAACCGACACGACCCGACCATAGGGGCTGAACAGATTGCGGATAAACGCTTCATCTGCTCGAAAGGGAAGGCTGCTGATGAAAATGGTTGCCATATCCAACTCCCATGCAATCTCGCTGAAATCGACTTTGCCTGCCATCGGGATCCATGGCCCCGGCGTACAAGACCTGTAGTATGAACACCCGCCCACCTGCACAGCCAGGGCGTAGAACGACCGCCCATGGAATGATTGGATGTAGCGCGGACCCAGTCCCCCTCGTTGATTCGTCTTCCAAGGGAGGCGGATTTCAGTCTACCAGTTTTTCGTCTCTATGTCGTTTGGCTGCGATTGGTCGAAGTCCTTTGTGACTCTTGTCAGGATGGCATCGGCAGGCAGCCCCCATGTTTTCCGCTGCACGGAGGCACGGCCCAGCGGTTGTGAATAAATCTACTGCGCGACCGAACTGCTGCGTTGCCCAGTCGCTCACTCCTCGCCTATCCACTTGATATGTCTCGTCGTTCGCTCCCTCGCGCCTTGCCTCTCGGCCTGCTCGCGACGATTTCTTCACAACCTCTCAGGCGATCACCCCTCCCCCGAGACAAACGCGACTTTCATAGACCACCACCGACTGCCCCGGCGTGATCGCCCACTGCGGCTCGGCGAAGCGGATCAGGCAGGCGTCGGCGCCGACCCGCTCAATCTCGCAGGCGGCATCGGCCTGCCGGTAGCGTGTCTTAGCGGTATACACCCAGTGTGTATGCGGTGCTTCACCGGCCACCCAGGACAAATCCCAGGCGCTCACTTCGTCGGCCAGCAACGCTGGATGGTCATGCCCCTGCACGACATAGAGGATGTTTTCGGCCACATCCTTGCGGGCCACGAACCAGGCATCATGGTCGCCGTGGTCGCCGCTCTTGCCCCCCCTGACACCGCCGATGTGCAAACCCTTGCGCTGACCGATCGTGTGGTAGGCCACCCCGTCGTGTTCGCCAAGCACCCGGTCGTCGTCGAGGCAACGGATCTCGCCCTGGCTTTTGGGCAGATAACGCATCAGGAAATCCTTGAACGGCCGCTCACCGATAAAACAGATACCGGTAGAATCCTTCTTCAGCGCGACATGCAGACCGGCCGCCTCGGCAATCTTGCGAACGTCCCGCTTGTACAGGCCGGCCAGGGGGAACAACGTCTTCGCCAGTTGCTGCTGATTGAGCCGGTACAGGAAATAGCTCTGGTCCTTGGTCCCATCCTCGGCCTTGAGCAACTGCCAGGCGCCCTGGAACTCGCGCACGCCGGCGTAATGGCCGGTGGCGATACGCTGCGCACCAATCTTCAGCGCGTACTCGAGAAAAGCGCTGAACTTGATCTCCGGGTTGCACAACACGTCCGGATTCGGCGTGCGGCCCGCCTGGTATTCCTTCAGAAAGTGCGCAAACACGCGTTCCTTGTATTCGCTCGCGAAGTTCAGCACTTCGACCTCGATGCCGAGCGTATCGGCAACGCTGATCACATCGATCAGGTCCTGGCGCGAAGCGCAATATTCGTCGCCATCGTCATCCTCCCAGTTCTTCATGAACAGGCCGACCACATGCCATCCCTGCTGCTTGAGCAGCCAGGCGGCAACCGACGAATCAACGCCACCGGACAAGCCAACGACGACAGTATTTCCCTTGTTCATCTTCGTACCCTGTCAATGTGGAAGTCGCGTCAGCGACTCACGAATCTCCCCTCCCCACTTGGGGGGAGGGGTCGGGGGAGAGGGAAACGGTCATGACTTTCATGATCGGGGGTGCCTGGAAAAGTCATGACCGTTAGACCGTTAGTGTTCGACTGGCGGATCATCACCAGGGCCGCCGGCGACCACCGCCACCCCCCCACTCTCTTCCAGACCCTGGCCGTCGAGCCAGTCCGGCAGCGCCATCACCACTGCCGGACGACCGTTGTCGCGAAACCAGCTATCCACGACATAACGCGCTGGCTCCGCGGTCGAAGCAGGTTCTGTCGCCAGCTGATCGAGTTCCTCGATCTGCGCCGAATAATGGAATTCGAACAGATAGAGCACCCGTCGCGCCGGCTCGAGAACGCGGTGGAAAGACAGCCAGCGATGACTTTCCAGCAGCCGCAGCAGGCGCGTCGTCGTCGTCGAGTGATCGATGCAGTCCATCCGCCCGAAGACGCCATCATCGGCAAAGTTGCCCCCGCGATCCGCCGAAATCGGTGTCTGTTCGCCCGCCCAGCCCAGCATCCAGCCAATTGCCAGCGACAAGCTGGCGCGCTCCTCGGTGGCATTGCGGGCAACGCCGAGCAGGTCGCGCACCTGCATCAGCTGTCCGGCGCTGAAGTTCACGTCGGCCTCGGCCACACACCCATAGTTGTAGCAGACGCTCAACGAATCCGCCGACACCGCCGAAGCCAGGCCCAGCAGGATCAATGGCATCAGCCAGCGCACGTGTACTGGTGCAACAGTTCGAGCGGATAGCGCCGGCCGATCAGCCAGTCCTCGATGCACAGGAGAACCATCGGACTGCGGTGCTGCGCCTGGCGTTCCCGGATTTCATCGAGCGTCAGCCAGTGTGCCGCCAGGATACCTTCGTCGAGTGCTCGTCGGGAATCGTGTGCGGTGATCTCGCCACCGAAGGCAAAACGCAGATAGTTCACGTCCCTGGTTTCGTTACGGTAGTTGTAGACCCCGATCAGGAACTGCGGCGCCAGGGTATAAGCCGTTTCCTCAAGGGTCTCGCGGACCACCGCATCGATCAGCGACTCGCCGCATTCCAGGTGGCCCGCCGGCTGGTTGTAACAGACTCCGTATTCGGTTTCCTCCTCGACGAGCAGGAAGCGGCCATCACGTTCGAGTACCGCAGCGACGGTGACGTTGGGTTTCCAGACCATGGCAGAAGCCTTGCAGGGCAGTAAAGACGCCATTTTACCGCCAACCGGGGAGCGAAATCGGCTAGAATTTCCGCTTCAGGATTTCCGGCAAATGGAGAGCACATCATGTCGATGGCGGATCGCGACGGCTTCATCTGGTACGACGGCAAACTGGTGCCATGGCGCCAGGCCACAACGCATGTGCTGACGCATACCCTACATTACGGCATGGGGGTTTTTGAAGGCATCCGCGCCTACAAGGCCGAAAAGGGCACCGCCATCTTCCGTCTCAAGGAACATACCGACCGTTTGTTCAACTCGGCCTATATCTTCCAGATGAAGATGCCTTACGACAAGGAAACCCTGCTCGAAGCACAGAAGGAAGTGGTGCGCGCCAACCAGCTCGACTCCTGCTACCTGCGGCCGATCGTCTTCTATGGCTCCGAGGCGATGGGCATCGCGGCCACTGCAGTCAGTACGCACGTAGCCATCGCTGCCTGGCCGTGGGGTGCCTACCTCGGTGCCGAGGGAATGGAAAAGGGCATTCGTGTCAAGACCTCGTCGTTCACCCGCCACCATGTGAATATCAACATGTGCCGCTCGAAGTCTGTCGGGACCTACACCAACTCGATCCTTGCCCACCAGGAGGTGGCGCACGATGGTTACGACGAAGCCCTGCTGCTCGACGTCGACGGCTATGTGGCCGAGGGTGCCGGCGAGAATGTGTTCATCGTCAAGAAGGACAAACTGTATACCCCGGATCTGACCTCCTGCCTCGAGGGCATCACGCGCGCCTCGGTCCTGCAGCTCGCCGAAGAGCTGGGCATCCCGGTCATCGAAAAACGGATCACCCGCGACGAGGTGTATTGCGCCGACGAGGCCTTCTTTACCGGCACGGCTGCCGAGGTGACGCCGATCCGCGAACTCGACAATCGTCAGATCGGTGCTGGCCACCGCGGCCCGATCACCACCCGCATCCAGAGTCTCTTCTTCGACTGCGTGAATGGCCGCATGCCAGCGCATGCAGACTGGCTCGCCTACGTTTAACGGTCATGACTTTTCCAGGTACCCCCGATCTTGAAAGTCATGACCGTTTCCCTCTCCCTCGACCCCTCCCCCGCAAGTGGGTAGGGGAGATTCGTGAGTCGCTGACGCGACTTTCAAATCAACCTTGCAAAGTAGCCATCATGTCTCAGAAAACCCTGCAGAACCCCATCGAGGTCACCGCACAGGAACTCCCCTTGCACTGCCCGGGCAAGGATGCACCACTGTGGGCAAGGCATCCGCGCGTCTATCTCGATATCACGCATAGCGGCGAGGTCGTTTGTCCCTACTGCAGCGCACACTATGTCCTCAGGGGAGAGCGGCCGAAAGCGCACCATTGATCGGCCGCTGCATAGCTGCTCATGAAAGCACTCATCGTCGCCCCATCCTGGATTGGCGACACGGTGCTGTCGCAGCCGCTGTTCATGCGCCTGCATGAGCGAAACCCCGGCCTGCAGATCGACGCTCTGGCACCCCGCTGGGTTGCGCCGGTTCTCGAACGGATGCCCGAGATCACGCGACTCATCGATAGCCCCTTCGCACACGGCGATCTCTCTCTGAAAGCGCGGCACCGACTGGCTCACCAATTGGCGAAGTGCGGCTACCAGCGTGCCTACATTCTGCCGAATTCGATCAAATCGGCACTGATTCCGTTTTTTGCCGATATTCCCGAGCGCATCGGTTTCGTGGGGGAAAGCCGCTACGGGCTGATCAATCGCCGACACACGCTGAACAAGGCGCAACTGCCGCTGATGGTCGAACGCTTCGCGCAACTTGCCGAAGCGCCCGGAACCGCACTACCAAGACCGCTACCGCGGCCACGCCTGCAGTCCGACAGTTTGCAACGCGCCGCCACACTGGCGTCGCTTGGCATCGCACTGCCTGAAAAGCTGGCCATATTCTGCCCCGGTGCCGAATATGGCCCGGCCAAGCGCTGGCCGGCAAAGCATTTCGCCGCCGTCGCCAATGTGCTGGCAGATCAGGGCTACGCGGTCTGGCTACTCGGTTCACAGAAAGACCGGGCGATCGCCGACCAGATCATCAACCGTACCGACCTGACCAGGCGGCCCCACAACCTCTGTGGTGCCGCCACCCTGACCCAGGCCATCGATCTGCTGGCTGCCGCAGAGTTTGTCGTCTGCAACGATTCGGGCCTGATGCACCTTGCCGCCGCCCTTGATCGACCGCTGGTTGCCCTCTATGGCTCCTCATCACCCGGCTTCACCCCACCGCTTTCGGTTCGAGCGAAGGTCATCAGCCTGCATCTCGACTGCAGCCCCTGCTTCCAGCGCAGTTGTCCACTGGGCCATCTCGACTGCCTGAACAAGCTCGACCCGCAGCGTGTTCTCGATGCCTGCCTGAGCAAGGCCCTGGCATGATCACCATTTTTGCCACCCCGGAGGACGTCGAAACAGCCTTCTACGAGGCCATTGCACGTGCCGACCTGGTCGCCCTGATGAGTGTCTGGGCCGATGATGAAGAAATCGTCTGCATTCACCCGACCGGCCAGCGCCTGACCGGTGCCGATGCGATCCGCGAAAGCTGGCGCAGCATTTTCGCCAATAACCCGCGCCTGATGGTGCGCCTGTCGCGCGGCATTCGCTGGAACGGCATGCTCCTGTCGGTGCACAATGTCGTCGAAACGCTCTACATCGGTGAAGAGCGCAAACCGCACGGGCCGATGCTGGCAACCAATGTTTTCCAGCGCGGTGCCAATGGCTGGCGCCTGCTTTCGCACCACTCATCGACCGCAGCCGACCGGAACCTGGCGAACAGCGACAACTCCGACGAAGGCAGCACGAAAACGCCGCGGACACTGCATTGAGTTCCTACCGTGCGCCAGGCTGGCTACCAGGCGGCCACGCCCAGACCATCTACCCCCTGCTGATCCGACCCACCCCCCAGCCCTACCACCGGCAACGCTGGGAGACGCCGGATGGTGACTTCATCGACCTCGACTGGAACCTGGTGCCATCGTCCACCCTGGATGGTCGCCCCTTGCTGGTGCTTTTTCATGGTCTGGAAGGCAGTTCCGGCAGTCACTACGCAAGCACCCTGATGCACGCTGTCACGGGCATTGGCTGGGCAGGCGTGGTGGTGAATTTCCGGGGATGTTCGGGCGAAAGCAATCGCCTGCCGCGCGCCTACCACTCCGGCGACAGCGACGAGATCGACTGGATCCTGCGGCGTCTGCAAGCATCTTTTCCAGGTTACCCACGCTACGCGGTTGGCGTTTCGCTGGGCGGCAACGCCCTGCTGAAATGGCTCGGCGAACGCGAGAAGGCTGCCACCGATACCCTGCGGGCGGCGGCCGCGATCAGTGCACCGCTCGACCTCGCCGCTTGCGGTCACGCCCTGGCCAGCGGATTCAACCGCCTCTACACCCGGCACTTCCTGTACACCCTCAAGCGTCATGCAGCTGACAAACTGCGCCGCTATCCTGGCCTGTTTGACGAACGGCGGATGCGCGCGGCCCGCAACCTCCATGAATTCGACGAGATCGTCACGGCGCCGCTGCACGGTTTTGCCGGTGCCGACGACTATTGGCGAAGGGCATCGAGCAAACCCTGGCTACCCGGCATCCGGCTGCCAACGCTGCTGCTCAATGCCCAGAATGACCCCTTCCTGCCGGCACAGACGCTCCCCACTGTCCACCAGGTCGCGGCCAGTGTGCAGATTGAATTCCCGCGTCAGGGGGGCCATGTGGGTTTTGTCACCGGTCCCCTGCCGGGACGGCTCGACTGGCTGCCACAGCGCATTCTTGACTATTTTCAGCATGAGGTTTGACATGCCTACTCCCCTGCCCGCCGAAATCTTCAAGGCCTACGACATTCGCGGTATCGTCGGCAAGACCCTGACCGCGGACATTGTCCGGCGCATCGGCCATGGCCTCGGTTCCCTGGCCGTCGAGCGTGGCCAACGCGCGATTGCGGTGGGCCGTGATGGACGCCTGTCCGGACCGGAACTATCGGCGGCACTGATGGAAGGCATCCGCATGGCCGGCATCGACAGCATCGACGTCGGCTGCGTGCCGACGCCGGTGGTCTACTTCGCGGCGCATGAACTCGGTTGCCAGAGCTGCGTGGCCGTCACCGGCAGCCATAATCCGCCCGATTATAATGGTCTGAAAATGGTCATCGGCGGTGAAACCCTGGCCGGCGAAACCATTCAGGAGATCCGGCAACGCGTCGACGCCGGCCGGCTCCACCACGCGGCTGGCCAGTCCCGCAGCGCCGACGTTCGTCCTGCCTACCTCGCGCGCATCACCAGCGACGTTCGCCTGGCACGCCCGCTGAAGATCGTCATCGACTGCGGCAACGGCGTCGCTGGAGGCATCGCCCCGCAGCTCTTTCGCGCACTCGGATGTGAGCTGGTCGAACTGTTCTGTGAGGTGGATGGGCATTTCCCGAACCACCACCCCGATCCGTCGAAACCCGAGAACCTTCGGGACCTCATCGAAGCGCTCGGCCGCAGCGGCGCCGAACTTGGACTCGCTTTCGACGGCGATGGTGACCGCCTCGGCGTCGTCACCTGCGATGGCGAGATCATCTACCCCGATCGCCAACTGATGCTCTTTGCCGCCGACGTGCTCGGCCGCTGTCCAGGACAGGCGATCATCTATGATGTCAAATGCACGCGCCGGCTGGCGCCATGGATTCGCCAGCATGGCGGCGAACCGCTGATGTGGAAAACCGGACACGCGCTGGTCAAAGCCAAACTCAAGGAAACCGGTGCGCCGCTGGCCGGCGAAATGAGCGGCCACATGTTCTTCAAGGAACGCTGGTTCGGCTTCGACGATGGCCTCTACGCGGGTGCCCGACTGCTCGAGATCCTCGCCCGCGCAGTCGATGCCAACACCGTGCTGAAGGCGCTGCCCGACAGCAGCTCAACGCCGGAACTGAACATCGCCATGCAGGAAGGCGAGCCCCTGGCGCTGATCGACGAACTGCGGCGACAGGCACACTTCGAGGGGGCACGCGAGATCATCACCATCGATGGCCTGCGCGTCGAGTACGCGGATGGCTTCGGACTGGCGCGGCCGTCGAATACCACACCGGTGGTCGTGCTCCGTTTCGAAGCCGACGACAAAGAAGCTTTGGAACGTATTCAGGGTGATTTCCGCCGCGTCCTCAATACCACCCGCCCCGGCCTGGTGCTGCCGTTCTGACGCGCAAGCCCCGATGACAGACCATCAATCGCTCAAGAACGCCTTTCTGTTCCGGCAGCCGATTCTCAACCGGCAGCAGGAACTCTCCGGCTACCAGCTATCGTTCGGAAGCAGCGCCGCGATGACCGCGCCCCCCGCCGGTGCGGCTGCCGCGCTATGCGCTGCCTATTCCGAACTGGGCATGCAGAGTGCGCTCGGTCACAGTTGTGCATTCATTGGCATCGACACCGAATTTCTGCAACAGGAGGCGATCGAATTGCTGCCGCCGGCCGGCGTGGTCCTCGAACTGTTGCTCGACGGCGCCGCCGACAGGGCAACACTGACGCGTTGCCAGAGCCTGCGCGCACGCGGCTATACGCTGGCACTGCCCGACTACCGAGGCATCGACGACCGCAGTCGACCGCTGTTGCCGATGGTCGGAGTCATCAAGATCGATGTTGACGCTGCCGACGCCAGCCAACTCCGGGATCTCGCCGGCTCGCTGCGCAAGCTGCCGATCACGCTGCTGGCGCAGGGTGTGGGCAGCAGCGAGCAGATGGAGCATTGTCGCAGCCTCGGCTTTGAACTATTTCAGGGTCGCTACTTCGCGCAGGCCGAAATCGTCAGTGGTCGCCGCCTCTCGGCCTCGCAGGCGGCACTGATTCAACTGGTCAACCTCGTCGGGCGTGATGTCGAGACCGCGCTGATCGAGGATGCCTTCAAGCACGAGCCCGCGCTGACGCTCAACCTGCTGCGGGTGGTCAACACGGTCGGATGTCGAGGTAGCCGCCTCGCGCAGCCGGTGACCTCGCTGCGGCATGCAATTACCCTGTTCGGACGCCGCCAGTTGCAGCGCTGGCTGTCGCTGCTGCTGCTGGCCCCCCCCGGCCAGGCGGCCGACCCTTCCCGCTCACCCCTGCTGCAAGTGGCCGCCCTGCGCGGCCGGATGATGGAATTGTTGATCGAGCCTGGTCTGCAAGGCAATCACCGACACTTGAGCGAACTGGCTTTCATCACCGGCATCCTGTCGATGATGCCGGTTGCGCTCGGTCTGCCGATCGAGGAAATCCTCGAACAGATTGCCGTCGAACGTGACGTTCGCAACGCGCTCTGCGAGCATGGCGGTCTGCTCGGAAACATCCTGGCCCTGCTCGAAAGCTTCGACAACGACGATGCACCGGGCTGTGACCGGCTGCTGTCAACCCTGCCCGGCCACTTCGACCATCAAACCCTGAATACCTGCCTGAGCATCGCGCTGCGCTGGTTGAACGGCGGCAGCGAGTAGCTCATCCGACCCCTCGCCGAGCCAGCCAGTCGCTGACCGCCAGGCCAGTCCCAAAGTCCCAGGCCTTGAGCTTTTCTGGGGCGATCAGCCGGATCTCGGCAAGTTCCTCGTTCAGCCGGATCTCGCCTTCAGCGAGTACATGGTAGGCAATGATCACTTCGTGTTTGCGCGCAAACGGATAGACGCCAATCAGCGTCACCGCCGTGGCGTCGAGGCCGAGTTCTTCCTTGACCTCGCGCGCAACGCCGGCGGCCGGCGCTTCGTCGCGCTCGAGAAAACCCGTGATCAGGCCGAAAGCGCCGGCCGTCCAGGCGTGGTTGCGCGCCAGCACGATCTGCTCCCGGTATTCGACCAGCGCCGCCAGCACCGGTGCCGGATTGTCCCAATGAACGAAACCGCAGTCGGCACGGCAATGGCTCCGCGGCAGACCGCCGACCGCACGCATCTCCAGTCCGGCACCGCAGAGCGGACAGAAACGCCAGGAGCTCAAGCGGACTCCGCCGCCAACTCGCGGATGTCGGCGAGCAGACGATCGACGGTCTCCGGCGCGGTATCCCAGCCACACATGAAACGCGCGCCGCCGGCGGCGATGAAGTTGTAGAACAACCAGCCGCGCGCGCGCAGGCCGGCCTCGATACGGCCGGGCAGGCGCACAAAGACACCGTTGGCCTGCACCGGGAACAGCGCCGGCAGGCCGGTGCCTTCAGCCAGACCGGCCGCCAGACGCCGCGCCATCGCATTGGCGTGCGCGGCGTGCCGCAACCAGGCACCGTTTTCGAGGATGCCGAGCCAGGGAGCGGAAAGGAAGCGCATCTTCGACGCCAGTTGGCCGGCCTGTTTGCAGCGATAGGAAAAATCGTCCGACAGCTTTCGGTCGAAAAAGACGACGGCCTCGCCGACCGGCAGGCCCATCTTGGTGCCGCCGAAGCACAGCACATCGACGCCGGCCCGCCAGCTCACTTCCGCCGGACTCAGACCGAGACCGGCGACGGCATTGGCAAAGCGGGCGCCGTCCATGTGCACGCGCAGGCCATGCGCGCGTGCCGTATCGGCGATCGCCCGCAGTTCGTCGGGACGATACACGGTGCCGACCTCGGTTGCCTGTGTCAGGGTCACCACCTTCGGCTTGGGATAGTGGATGTCACTGCGCCGGGTCACGACTTCGACAATCGCCTCCGGCGTCAGCTTGCCCTGCTCGCCGGCCACCGCCAACAGCGTGGCGCCATTGGAGA
>WBZL01002840.1_pt1 | contig 16443 bp, 15 predicted proteins | sample 5204291 | NCBI WGS metagenome assembly WBZL01 (sample SAMN12344345, study PRJNA552823) | activated sludge metagenome | biome: Activated sludge suspended growth; feature: Nitrification reactor; material: Wastewater; isolation source: activated sludge from nitrification reactor of wastewater...
GGTCTGTGATCTGGATAGCGCCGGGGTAGTCCCACCGAAGTAGTTGATGATCCCGAGGCTGTCGTCGACGGTGAGTGACCTGTTGTCTGCCCAGCGTCTCCTGGTCGCTGGATCTTCAGGAAGCAACCCTTCGAGGAAGGGGTGGAGTGTCTTCCAGCGGGTGGTGGTCGTGGTGATCGGGATGCGGGTGGAGATGGGAGTTTTGCCGTTGGCGACGTAGTCGTCGGTGTAGTCGAAAACCGCTTCGGCCCCGCGGCGCGGTCGGGTGATGTGGCCGATGACGCGCCCATTGATGACCACGTCGAGTTGGCCGATGTATTCGCTCATGATGCGGGCTTGCGCGTGGCTCGGCGTTCAGCGAGGTAGTCGGCCTCTGGTGTGGTTGGCCGATTGGGGTCGAGGACGGTGAAGCCCATTTCGAGGTCGAGTGCGCTCGCGACTCGGATGATGGTGTCGAGGTCTGGATGGCGGTGCCCGGCTTCCATTTTGGCGATCCAGCCGCGGGAGACGCCGGCCCTTTTGGCGAGTTCTGCTTGGCTCAGGCCGTGGGTGATGCGTCGTTCCTTGAGCAGGGTGGCGACGCGGGCGACGGTGGGGGTTGGTCGGGTGGTGGTCATGTCGTGCCTGTCTACGCTCGTGAACCAATAGTGCCTGTCTACGCTCGTGAACAAGAGGAACGAGAGGATGCCCCAGCGGAGCAAGTAGCGCAGGGACATATCGCAGACGCGGCTTTTCGGGCAGAATAGGCACGCCTGCGTTGCCCTTCGGTAGAAGGAGACCCTGACCTAATGGATCTTGCTAACACTCGACTAGGTGTCGTGGGTCTTGGCTTTGTGGGGCTCCCCGTGGCGGCAGCGTTTGCGAAGAAGTTTGATGTGGTCGGGTTTGATATCAACTCTAAGCGGGTCGCTGAGCTGCGTAACGGCCATGACCGCACTCTCGAGCTCGACGACGCTGAGTTGGCCGCGGCGACGAGGCTCACGTTCACTGATGTTCCAGCCTCGCTGCAAGACGTGAACGTCTTCATCGTCACTACGCCTACGCCGATCGACGAGCACAAGCGCCCCGACATGGGTGCTGTGCTTAGTGCGACCCGATCTGTGGCCGGCGCGTTGTCGCCTGGTGACGTGGTGATCTATGAGTCGACGGTCTATCCGGGCGCCACGGAAGAAGAGTGCGTGCCGCTGCTGGAGTCGTTGAGTGGGTTGACCTACAACCAGGACTTCTTTGTCGGCTACAGTCCGGAGCGGATCAACCCCGGCGACAAAGAGCACCGATTCGAGACGATCACTAAGGTCACGGCAGGCTCCACGCCCGAGTCGGCGGAGTTCACTGATGAGCTTTATCGGTCGGTGGTCACTGCCGGCACGCATCTGGCGCCGTCGATCAAGGTCGCCGAGGCCGCGAAGGTCATCGAAAACACCCAACGTGACGTCAACATCGCCTTGATCAACGAGCTCGCGCTGATCTTCAATCGGCTGGGCATCGACACTCAAGAAGTGCTCGCCGCAGCCGGCACCAAATGGAACTTCTTGAACTTTCAACCCGGCTTGGTCGGCGGCCACTGCATCGGCGTCGACCCCTACTACTTGACCCACAAGGCCCAAGAGATCGGCTATCACCCCGAAGTGATCCTGGCTGGTCGCCGTCTCAATGACGCGATGGGTGGCTATGTCGCGGGGCAATTGATCAGGGCAATGATCGGCAAAGGCATTGACCTGCGCACTGCCAAAGTGCTCGTCTTGGGGTTAACCTTCAAAGAAAACACCCCCGACCTCCGCAACACCCGCGTGGTCGATATCGTGGCCGAGCTCGAGTCATTCGGCATCACCGTCGACGTGCACGACCCTTGGGTCGATGCGGACGAAGCCAAACACGAATACAACATCGACGTGATCAGCGACCCAGCCAACGGGGCGTACGACGCAATCGTGCTGGCCGTGGGCCACAGCAACTTCCGCGACCTCGGCGCGAGGGGCGTACGCGCATTTGGCAAGCCGCAGGCGCATGTGCTTTATGACCTTAAGAGCATCCTCGACCGAGACGAGTCCGACCTGAGGCTTTGAACTTGGGAACAACTGGCGGGATCTACTTAAGTCAAATGCAGAGGTGAAATTCGGGACCCGCATCTCGAGAGGACCAAATAGGTAACGAGAGGAGGGACATCGGACCTCATTGGGAGGTGTCTACCAACTCCTCTGTCTTCAATCGGGGAGCGTGGCTTTTGAGCTTCCCAACTCGGCTTATCCAAGATGTTGGTGTACCACGTGCAAGATGAGGATGCCATCGCCATCGATGTTATCGAAATAGAGCCGATTGCACTTCAACGCGTGCTGATGCCTCGCTCGAGTATCGCGTTGTGCCCTCGATTTGCACACGGGTGCGGAGGCGGTGCAATCCGAGCGATCTAAGATGAACGTTCTTCTGCACGGCGGGAATTGCGGGTGTTCTTCCCATGGTTTAGCCCTTCATTCAGGACTCACTCAACGGTCGTGACAGGATTTGCGAAGAGTGACAAGGCGCCCGCGAGCGCATCGGGGTGTAAGGTTCTCGAAGTTGAGGTGGCAAGAATGTGGGGCCGTTTCGAATCCCGGCGCAGGCTGGCGGCTTGGCGGACCTACAGGGACCTGAGGGAATCCAAAGTGTCAGACGTCAAGGAGTCTTCACGCACGGACGTAACCGTGTCGGTTCTGATTGCGACCTACAATGGTGCGCGCTTCATCGAGCAACAACTTGAATCGATTAGACAACAGACACGCCCGGCTAACGAGGTGCTGATCTGGGATGACGGCTCTACAGACACAACTGTCGCAATCGTCCAGACCTACATTCAACGACACCGTCTGACCCACTGGTCTATCAAGATCAACACGGTCAACTTAGGGTCGGCTATGAACATCCTTGCGCATATTAGCGAACCCGTGGGCGAGTTTGTCTATTTCGCTGACCAGGATGACATTTGGCATCCTGAAAAGGTTAGGGTCATGACGCAGCATCTTGTGGATAAGCCAGATGTAGTCATGGTTGTCTCACGCACCGATAATGTCGATGAGTTCGGTCATGCATCGCTGGAACGCAGCGTCGCCAGGCGGGTGAATTCGGGATCGCGCATACACAGGCGGTCGCTGCGGCAGACTGAATACCTAACTCTCGATGACTTCATTGGATACACCTCGGTTCCCTTGCACGCAATGTGTGTGCGAAGCAACTTCCTGCAGGAGGTGGCATCTGCAGGGGAATATCCAAGCCTGAATAATAGCCTCGGCCCCGATTGGTACATCGGTTTGTTGTCTACCGTAATGGGCCGTTGCCTCTTGATTGCCGACAGATTGGTGCATCGGCGTGTACATGGGGCAAATATTTCACTTGGAGGTCTCCGTAAAGAGACGGCCTTGTCGGTGAATGCCGAGCGGCGCATCCTTATGCTCACTGAAGCCGGACACGCGCATCGTGCAATCTTGGCAAACGAGCAACTAGCAGGTCATCTGGAACCGAATCAACGACTGGCCATAAACGGAATGGCGGACTTCCTGGACAGGAGAGCGATTTTCACCGAAAAACCAAGCATCAAAAGAGCGCTCGTGTTGCTATCCAAATATAAATGCTACCTCGAGAGCGCCGGAACATTGCGACATTCATTGCGCATGTGGGTCACGGACATCATGTATGCATATCGAATCAATTGGCACCTCAAGGCGCGGAGATAAGATGGATCCACTCCTTAGTGTGATCATCCCTGTCTACAATGCAGAGCAGCGTATTGAAGCCTGTTTGACGAGCCTGATGCAGCAGACCTATGACGAGATCGAATTCATCCTTATAGATGACGGATCCACAGATCGTTCATGCGAAATCATGAAAGAATTCGTTCAGCGCGATCGCCGCATGCAGCTAATCGAACAAACGAATGCTGGCGTGTCTGCTGCACGCAATGCCGGAATCAATGCCGCCAAAGGTGAATATGTTGGATTTGTTGATGCGGATGATTGGATAGAACCTAGAATGTATGAGTCACTGATGAAGTCCGCGGTCTCATCAAATTCCGATATAGTTGTGTGTGGTTATTATGTGGACTACCCCGGGAACAGAGTGGCTGGCGCGTCCCTTGAGGAATTTCACGCGGAATTGGATTCCCTAGGTGGCCTGGCCACCGTACTTGCAACTCGAAATCGCTTCGTCTGGACACGGATCTTTCGTCGGTCCATTCTGGACTCAGTCCGCTTTCGTGAAGATATCCACTGGGGAGAGGACACCCTCTTCGTCGTAGAGGCAGCGATGGGCGCAGCCCGAACGACGGTGGTGCACATGCCCCTATATCATTATGTGCAAACACCATCCAGTGCAACGAGAAGTGCCACGAATCCTAAGAGAATCACGGGACCTAAAATGACGGAAATCATGGAGAGGATGATTGAGGCAGAATACCCTAGTCTCGTTGACTACGTAATCGAAACACGGCTAAACATCATTGGAATATTGATCCAGGACGCATTCGAGTCAGACGATGAAGTATCCTCGGCAATCATTGACTCATCACGGCGACACATTCAGAGGGACCTGCCGCGTCTGCTTACGGCCAGACGCCTCTCGTTCGCAAGCAAGTTCAAAGCCATACTAATATGCCTTTCCCCACGACTATTCGTCGCGGTGCGCAATAGACAAGTGGCTAGGAGGTGACTAAATAGTGGTTAGGGCTGTAGGAATCGTGACTCTTGGGGGCGATGTAAACTACGGGAATAGATTACAAAACTACGCACTCCAGGAATCCGTCAGGAGACTGGGCTTTCCAGTCGTGGAGTCCATCGAGGGATTGCCGCGAGATGAAGGAACGGCACTCAAGGCAAGACGATTGCTCGCTACCGGCTACGGGCGAAGGCACCAGCTGATGAGGCGAGCCGTTGGTCTTAAGGGTGGGCGAGCATTGCCTGACCTGTATTCGTCCCCTCTGTCGCGGCGCCAAGCTATCCATGCGTTCACGCGTGACTACATTGTGATGGCACCAAACAGGTATTCAAGCCAATGGGCCAATAGCGAATATGTTAGGCGCTATGAGCGCATAATTGTTGGGTCAGATCAGGTGTGGAACCCAGCCTTTACGCAAGGCAACCCGGAATGGTTTCTGTCTTTCGCCAACCTGGAGCAAAGGGTGGCTTATGCGGCAAGTATTGGAGTCTCTCATATCCCGTCGTATCTTCGCGGCCGCTATCGCCACGGACTTTTAGGAATAGAGCGGTTATCGGTAAGGGAAGATCAGGCTGCGGGCATCGTGCAAGACCTTGCGGGCAAGAAGCCGCGAGTGGTTCTAGATCCGACAATGCTCCTCGATCGCGAATCCTGGGAGCGGGTTCTAATCAGACCGAGTCGTTTGGAGTCAGGCAGTTATGTGGCTACTTTCATGTTGGGGCAAGGGGATACGCGCAAGAACGAATCACCGGATATGTCAAACATCAAGCGTTTTGCACGAAGTCAAGCCTTGACGATTTGGGATCTACACTCATCAAACGTGGCGGGTGCTCTCTCTTTCGGACCAAGTGAATTCATTGGTGCAATAAGTGGCGCCACTATCTTGGTGACCGACTCTTTTCACGCTGCGGTTTTTGCCACAATTTTCAAAATACCGTACCTCCTCGTATCTCGTGGCGAAATGAACTCACGGTTTGCCACGTTGACTGATCGCTTGGGATTGGGAGACAGGTCCTTGGCGCAGTGGACCGACATCGAAAGCGCGCGAGATGTGGATTGGGAAAGTGTGGGAGCACGGCTCGAAACGGCTCGCGCAGACTCGTTGAAATTTCTAGAGGACTCGTTGAGGAATTAGCCGTAATCGCGTGAAACGCCACCTTTGGATCTGATCGAGCCCAGCGCCTGGTGTGCGTGATCTAGACTGGCATAGCGGCCGACCAAGTACTTTACCCGATCAAGACCATTAAGCCGACTAGCAAACTCAGTGAATCGATCGCCCTCATCCATTTTGGCAGTCATGCGCGCATATCGCCCCAGATCTCTTGGCCCAAAACCAGGTCCGGCTTCAGCTGTCTGAGGCGCCTTTGCTTGTAGACCGCGGAGAATCTCCATGTACCCGGAACGAACATCAAAGCGAAACTCAAAGTCCGGCACAGCCGACCGTAGCTTTTGTGCTGAAAAGACTCTAGACATCGCGCGGTCAGTTGATTTTCCCGCAAGATCTGGCCAAATGGAATTAAACTCCTCTAATGGAATAGTGTGGAGGTTCAACTCCACGTCAAGTGCTTCAGCAGCGCACTCGAAAATTCTCCGCCACGTCGTTAGTTCCGGTGAAACTACCTGGAATACATCGCCATGACTCATGCTGGTTCGTGTTAGAGCTACAATCCCACGAGCCAGATCGTCTGTGTGCGTGATGGCAGTCGTAGCGCTGGCGACTTCGCTAGGGATCACGATGGGAAGTCCGTATTTAAGCATGGGTAAGACTTGCGATTCTTCCCATGGGCCGAATGGGAGTCGTGCTTCTGAGTAGGTCACATAGGGCCGGATGATGGTGAAGTCCTGATGGTGCGAGTTCGCCAACTGACGAACGACTGCCTCGCAGGCCAACTTGTTTATGGGATACCTCCACCCGTCCACCACTAGACGGGAATCCTCCGTGATTTCGGCATCCATGGCTGCAGGGGCCGAAACGGTGGCCGAAGAAATAAATACATAGCGCGTGGCAATCCCGTGAAGGACTTCCAAAGTGGCATGCACATGTTCCGGTGTGAATGAAAGGAGGTCGATGGCTGCGTCAAAATAGCGCCCTTTGAGAGCACCATTAAGAGCGTGCAGATCGCGCACATTCAGGGCAATGTGTTCGATGTTTCGTGCACTTGAGAGGGGCTTGGGATGGCGGCTGACAGCGATCACGTTGTATCCACTAGAAGTCGCTACCTCGCACAGACGCTGTCCTATTATCCCAGTGGCCCCCAGGACCAATACATTGGGAGCTATGGAGTCGGCCATACTATCGCCCCAGGAGATTTCTAGCGACTTCCTTAACCGGCTTTGGAATCCGACTTTTCATCGCGGGTGATAGTCGGCCGGCGATACGAGTCGCCAATTCGGAATGCATGTTACTCTCTCGAATCATCTGCACGCCGTCAGAATCATCCTTCATGGTCGTGAAGACCTCCATCAAGACAGGACGGTCACTGTCACCCACGAACAGTTCAGCATTGTCTACCAAACACTGCTTGCTATTGACTCCGATGTAGTTCCATCCCATCGACTCAACCCAGGCCCTAGCGCTGCCATGGTGGCCAGCCGCAGCGATGTATTCATCCGCACCGGCCCCGAAATTGACGTCCGCAGCATGGCTATATAGGCGAAATTCGCCGCCACCATTATTGTTTACCAAGACGATCCGCGCGTTGCTCTTGATGGAACGAATGCCAACAGAGTTCATGTCGTAGAAAAAGCTAAGATCGCCAATCACAAGGAAACATTTCGCGTCACTTGCAACTGCGTGCCCTATAAATGTTGATAGGCATCCATCAATTCCATAACCCGCAACATTTGCAAAGCCGGTGATTGAAGGGTCAAGATGAAAAAAACTCCAGTTCCGAAGTGCACTAAGGATAGCGAAATGCACTGAAGAACCGCGAGGGATCAAAGGCGAAAGAGTCGCCGCAACAAATGCATGCGATAGTGGCAGATTAGATGGTATCGCGCGCTGAGCATTCGCTTTAGCCCACACCTCCTGGTAACTGAAGTCCGGAGAAGCGGACGACATGCTTGCATACCGAGAAAAGAACGTCGAATCGCTCATTTCAAACACATTTGTCAGAGTGCGGTAAGTGTCCGAAACGCGGCCGTCAAGACTAACTCTCCAATGTTCAGGCGATGTGGCCCTGATGAAAGCATCGATGTCGTAGTCGCCTAATTGATGACCTATGGTAATCAAAAGATCTGGTGCATAGGCGCGATAACCCGCTTCGCGAACATTCATGACAACCAAGCTGCCGTTTACTGAGCCTAGTCCATGATAATTTGAGAGATGAGTCGTATACACAACCGCTCCAAAGGCTTGAACAAAAGATTCGAGTGCCTGATATTCCTCTGAGGTGAAGGCCGCGTGTTCGCCCACCGCGACCATGACTCTAGTTCCCTTGATTGGAGGCATCTCAGGATCTTCATGTGAAAACCGGGCAATATGTTTCACACTGGGAAGCTTGTTAACCCCTCCCTCCCAATGTTCATCAATTGGAATATTGATTTGCACCGGCCCGGACCCATGGTGTGATAACCCAAGCAGAGCCTCGTTTACGAGACGAGTACAGTGCCACTCATCGTCAGCATCCTTAACGACTGGAAGTTGGACCGCGACCTTATGAGTGTCAGATGGCAACTCAAACTGGCGAACTGTCTGCATAACACCCTGGCCTATCAAGCTGAGACTGTAATCTGCAGTGATTGCGACGATTGGGGTTCCTCGGTAGTAGGCCTCAGTCAGGCCCGGAATGTAATTGCGGGTTGCTTGAGCGCTTGTACAACTCAAGGCAACAGGCTCATTGGTGGCCAAGCTAATCCCTATTGCGAAATATGCAGCGCTGCGCTCATCCACCACTGAATGGCATGTGAAGAACGGGTCATGATCAAAGCTGCGAACGAGTGCCATATTTCGGGAGCCAGGTGAAATGACAACGTGGCGCACACCATGAGACTTCATCAGAGCCACGACAATTTGGACGTTCCTCTGAGATGCGTACATCAAATCCTACCTATCTTCAGCGGGAAGTCTACGGGTCTGTTCCGTGCCGGACAACTTGCGTCTACCCGGGGCGAGCAACCGAATCATGGTCAATGTGGCCCGCATTTCGCTTGCTCCTCCAGGCGATACCAGGATACCGCCGACGTACACTAAGGATATCGCAGCGGCGATCCCGACGGCTACGGTCGGTTGTGATTCGCCAGACCAGAGCTTCATGGCGCCGACGCCGAGGATCAGGGCAACTGCCCCGGGAATCACGAGTCGCAGAGACTCGAGGAAATATTCCCACGAACTCCAGTGGCTTGCTCTGCGAAACCAGATGAGACCACCGATCCAGTTCACAAACAGAGTGAGTGATACTGCGTAAGCGATGGCGTTGAGGCTGATGAAACTTGCCGCAGCAATCAAGCCCACGGCTACGGACTTAGAAACCATGTTGAAATAGGCGAGTTGAAGGCCCTTGTTCTCCAGAACCACACGCCAGTAGTTAGTTTGGGCGAAACTCGACGCAAGACCTCCGATTGCAAAGATTTGGAATAGTGATGCAGCTTGTAGCCAGTTTTCTCCCAGCAGAGTAGGGATGATCCACTCAGCAATAGCGCCGGTCGTAACGAAGATCCAAATCGTGATGAATCCGAAGGCGAATTGTATTCTACGCAAGATGGATTCCGAGGTATAGCCATAAGCTTCAGCTCTATTGATAGTAGGAATAACGACTTGGGTGAGGGGTCCCATTACTTGAGAAATGGGCAATGAAAGAAGTTGATAGCCTCGGGTATAGATTCCGAGTACGCTTGAATTCCATCTAATACCGACCAAGGCAGTATCCGCATTTTGGGAGAGGAATGTAAGTGCCATGGCTAAGCCAAAGCCGCCCCCGTCTTTGAGCATTTTGCGAGACGAACCGTCACGGCGTGGGCGCGTCGGCCACCAAGAGCAAGCAGTCCAGATCCCAATGAGCGACGCAAGGGACGCTACTAACATTCCGCAAATGATAGACCAGTAATCCCACCCGGCAAGAGCCAAAGCTGCAGTCACCGCAAAATTCAAGAGTTGAGGCAACGTATCAGCTAAAGCAATTGAAACAAAGCGCATCCTGCGAGCTAATTGGACGCGGATTTGAGCAGCGATCCCGTTGATTAGAAGAAATGGCGATAGAGCAGGAACTACCAGCCATAACCTCGAATCATCATAAAGTGCAACTAGTAACCCAGTACTCAACGTCAAGAGTGTCGCCGTGGATAGCCCAAGTAGCGAATTTATCCAGAAGAGGTTGGAGGCCTGTTGGTGGGAGAGGCTTTTTCTCTGAAGACCGACTGTAGTCATTCCCAAATCGCGTAGCATATCGCCAAATGCGATAAACACTAACACCATTGCCACAAGACCGAAGTCATCGGGTGTTAGCAGGTGCGACAAGACGACTACCGATAAGAACTGAACCACCACTCTTATGCCTTGACTGACAATTATCAGTCCAGCACCCCGCATACCACGAGTTAGAACGGATGACGAGCTATGTCTAAACCGTTTCACAGGGACGGACTCCAGTGACAGACAAGATCACGCGAAAAGAATACGCTCGCTCGAAATTTGAATGAGCAACTAAATCGGATATGGGGTTCATACGGTCTTCTTGACTTTAGCCTGTTGATTTCTAAAGATGTCTATAAGGTGATAGGGTACGAAGCCTTTGAGAAGGTCTAGAGTGGGCCTGAGGTACCATCGTCTCGGGTATCCCAATTGTTGGAATCCGACCAGCGTCGTCTTATAGGCTCGCCATCGATTCGAAAGTGTTCTGCGTCTTACGGCGGCCTTGTCTTCACGGACAAGATACAGCGCCTCGGGCAAGTTGCGACCAGTAAATCCCTTAGCATGGAATCTGAACCACAAGTCCAGGTCTTCGCAGCGTAGGGTGCGATCCACATCCACATAACCTCCCAGTGACCTAAACACTTCAGACCTTGCCATGATGGTGGCGTGGGCAAAGCAGACCCCTCGAATCATTGAGTTTCGATCTGGAGCATATTCCAAGCGGACTACATCGTGAAGTCCAGTGATGTCGAACCGACGCATAGCTGAACCAACTAGGTCGACTTCCGGATTTTGTTGCAAATATTCAACTTGCATTTCCAATCTGTTTGGCAGGCACTTGTCATCGGCATCCATGCGTGCAACAAAGTCACCGGAGGCATGCGTCAAACACCGGTTTAGAGAGTACGCGAGTTTGGAATTCGTGTCGTTTTGTAGAAGGGATACTTGGCCGGGATGGGCTTGTTCGAATTTAGATAGAATTTTGTATGTGTCATCTGTTGACGCGTCATCGCAAACGATGAGTTCCCAGGGATTGTATGTTTGAGACGCTATAGAAGTGAGCGCATCTGAAATCGTTGGAGCAGAGTTGAATGCAGACATTATAATGGAAACCAATGGTTTAGAATCTCTATCAGGGGTCATATTGCTACCTAGATGGTCGGTTGTGTGGTTGGGCGAGTTGTGACGGAAGGGGACTACTCCTTATGGCCAGCATTCTCAGCTGAAAAGTAAAATTCATTTGTTCAAGGAAGAGTCCCGTTGGAATATCGAATTATAGTGTGCAGTGGTTGGGTCGCTACTAACTTCAACGAACCAATAAATTGTGTAAAGAATCACGCAGGTCGAGACAATAAGAGCTCTCATCCCTTTGCCTTGTTCACGCGGCAATAGGCTGGGAAATCCGACTGCAACAAAAATTAAAGTATAAAGTGCGAAGCGAGCCACATAGGCGCTGCCGAATGAGGCAATAAAGACAGCAGCATTAATCAGCATCATATGTACATAAAAATGATCTTTCGGCTTCAAGTCCGACTTTTTTGTTACCAGTAGATACAATACGATAGGAGCGAGTGCTACGGCTATGCGAAGTGGATCAATCGAACGGGTGAAATAATCAGTGACGGCTTCGTTCTCGGGTCTAAGCGACGCCGCGAATGCGAATAGTTCAGCATAGAATCGAGAAGCGAGAAGTGCGCTTCCAATGACAAGTACACTCGTAAGCAGGGTCAGCTTACGACGCGGTACGAGATAGAAGAGGATTGCTATCAAGGCACTGATGTGGAAAAGGGTTGCCAGAAAAATTACCGCGGCATATTTGAGGAACTTTCTCTCTAAGATCAGATGATGGCTCGCGAAGATCACTGCACATGCTAAGTATTGGCGAACTCCGTTAAATGAACCTACCCAAGGGCCGGTCACGATGAAGAAGGTCACGCTCAACGTGAATGAGACCGAGTTGCGATAGAGTCCCCAGACGAACAGCCCTATGGTCAGGGCGGATGCGAGACCGAGCATCATGGCGTAGTCATTCCAAACCGAGGCGCCCGCTTTGGCAATCAGTGTCAAGCCGGGCTCGTCCAGCACGTGGAGCTCGGAGAGTTGTTGTCGGACTCTCTCCGGATAGGACCTGGCGTAATCGCCATAGTCGGTGCCCACTTTCCACCGGAGTGCGCCTACGCCTATCAACACGACGACGCATAGGATTGCCCAGAAGCGAGCCATCCAGGGCGGGTTGGGTCTCGCGACTAAGTTGGGCGAGCCTTGTGGAGGTCGGGCCTTTTCAGAGAGCCGTGCAAATATGACCGCCACTACACCGGAGATGTAGTAGACGATCATAGGTCCTCATCTGCCTTTGGAGAGGCAAGCTTCATCAAGGACTCCTGAGCGGAAGCGGATTGTTCTTTAGGTCCTTGCCTATTTGGGCTCGGCAAGAGTTCGTCCCTGGACTTGCTTGTGTCGACTGGAGTTGGCATTTCGTGCGGACTGGCGTGGTGTGGACAGCCATGGTTCTTGTCGCGCAACATGCCGTGGTCACGGTTATTTCACTGGAGCAACCTTGTACCTTGAGGTCATGTGAGAGATGCCGGGTGTGGCGCGAATTCAGAGTACGCGGGCGCACCCAATGGCCGTATGTGCTCGATCTAGGCACACTCAATGGGCACGCATCTTGGCCTGTGGCCAGGTCATCATCCATCACTGTCTCCCAAGGTTCACCCGCATCCAGTCCAAAGTCTGGGTGAGACCTTCGTCAAATGGGGTGGGCTCGAGCCCGGGAAACAGCAACTGGAGAGCCGATGCATCGGCCTGGGAATCGTGAACATCGCCTTCACGTGCATCCCCATGTTGGCGGATCAGAGGGCGGTCGAGAATATTCTCCAAAGTATACACCACTTCCAACAGAGAATACCGTGTGCCGAAGGCGAGGTTAACTGGATCAATCGAAGTGACTCGACGCTCGAGCGCATCAGAAATGGTAGCGACTATCGTTCCCACATAGGTGAAGTCGCGGGTCTGAGTGCCATCCCCGTGCACTGGAATAGCTGCGCCGGTCAATGCTGCGTGTGCGAAGGCAGGCACGACTGCCGCATACGCATGACCTGGAGCCTGAAGAGGCCCAAATACATTGAAGAATCGAAATGCCAGTGTCGGCAGGTTGTAACAATGCTGATAGGCGATGGCATAGGACTCAGTGGCCAACTTGCTCACAGCATATGGGCTAATCGGCATTGGCCGCATGTCCTCGGATTTGGGCATGATCGGGTTGGATCCATAGACAGAGGATGAGGACGCCACGATCACATGGGCGTTACGCTTCCGCGCGGCCTCCAAGACCATTAGTGTTCCTGTGGCATTTGCTTCATGAGATGTCAGCGGATCTCGCACCGAGCGCGGCACAGATGGAACAGCGCCCAGATGGACGATGGCATCGGCTGTTGAGAATGCGTCGGCGTCAGGATCGAGTATGGAGCCCTTGACGAATTCAAGATCGAGGCCTGCAATATTGTTCAGGCTGCCAGATGACAGATCATCCAATACCGTGACTCGGGCACCTTGATCAATCAAGTGGCGGGCCAAGTTCGCGCCGATGAACCCCGCTCCACCGGTGATGGTTATGTGCATGTTAGCTCTCCGGAGTACCTAGAGTAGATGTCAAGAACCGATCCCACTCAGACCAGACCTGTCCTTGCGAATAGCGGGCAACGACCTGATTTCGAGCAACCTTTCCCATTTCGATGCGGCGGTCAGGGTCTCGCAAGAGTGCGGTTGCTGCTGCAAGGACTTCCTCAGGATTTTGGTATGTGCATAGTACTCCGCTCTCACCGTTTGTGATTGTGTCTACCACCCCGCTGACTCGGTAGGCGATTGTTGGGACACCAGAAGCGCCAGCTTCAAGGGGAACCTGACCCATTCCCTCACGGCTACTCAAGAACAGCACAACGTCCGTCGCCTGAAGGAGTTGCGGGGTGTTCTTGACATGTCCCAGGAGGCGAACCCCGTCGGAGTCTTTGAGCTGGTCCAAGGCAAGTTGGTCGAGGGAGTCACTGGGCTCGGGTGTCCCAGCAATCAGTAGTGCAGCTTGAGGAAAAGAGACCCGAATGCCTTGCCATAAGGCGGGCAACTCTCTGAGCCCCTTATCCCGAGTCAGCCGACCGATCGTAGCCAAGACCTGAGGGGATTCTTCGATGCCGAAGGCATTACGCGCTTGCAGACGCTGCTCTTGTGACGGGACAGTGAACCGCTCAGTGTCGATACCGTTTACGGCTCCAAAACCCAAGACCCTCACCTTGTAGGCTGGGCAAACGCCCTCCTCGATCAGGATCTGGCGCACACTCGGACTGATAGACACCACGTGGGTGGCAGCCCGACATGCCGCGCGCTCCATCGTCACTAGGATTTTGCGGCGGATGCCAGTCAAACCCTCGGCGCGGAACCCCCAGATGAAATAGATTCTCGTAGGAACTCGCGCAAATCGTGCCGCTAGCGTCCCGAGCACGCCCATCTTGGGGGTACTCATGATGGTTGCATTGGGCCTTAGGTTTCGCATCAAGCGGATTAGGCCGACTAGGGAACCAACATCGGAGCTTGATGGATCTCTATTTGTCGGAACAACATGGAGGCCGGCAAGTTGCTCTTGCTTGGCGAAGTCTGACAATCCATCATCGCCGCATACCAGATGGACTTCCCAGCCTTGCTCCACGTAATGGCCCAGTTGCCCGACCAAGAACGCACGCGCCGAAACAGGGGCGGTCACGCCGAAGAGCAGTCTTTTCACGCACTGTCCTTGTGGATTGCTCTTGCTGGCACACCAACCATGACGCTACCTGGATCAACATCTCGCACAACACAGGCACCCGCGCCTATGATGCTGTCGTTGCTAAGTGATAGCCCCTGGATGACGACTGCGTTGGATCCGATGAGTACTCGCTCCCCGAGTGTGCAATCTCCGGAGATGCTGGCGTTTGGATTCACACTCACGTGGGCACCAAGTCGAGAATCATGACCCACGGTCGCGTTTAGGTTTAGATGGACGTGTCTATCGAGTCGGACATTGGTTGTGACCCGAGCACCCGCACACATGATGACTCCGGCATCAACAGACGAGTTCTTACCAATAGTGGCGGTGGGATGCACTAGCCTCGGAGACACAACGCCGATCTCGTCCAACTGTGCGGCTATCCGCGACTTTGCCTGTGGCGACCCAACCCCAATAGCCGCCTGTGCATCCAAGGGGATGAGTGAGGAAATGGTTCCGAGGAAGGGCACTCCAAGTGCCTCTAACCATGCGAGGTTTGCTTGGGAGGGCCCATCATCTACCGTCCCAAGGAGCCGGAAACGGGGCTCGACTTCATTGATGGCTTGAACGACGTCGATGACTTCGCGCCCGAAGCCTCCTGCACCAACGATGACCAGGGGAATCACAGCTCACCTTGTGGGCGTCTGAACTCAGTCATAGTGACTCCGTCTTTATGATTGATGTCTTTGCGTGCAATGACCTTGATGAATGTCCTGAAGAGGATCTTGAAGTCAAGGGTAAGGCTTCTTGTCTCCACATATTCAAGATCCAATTCGAACTTTTGGTCCCAAGCCAGGGAGTTGCGCCCATTGACTTGGGCCAATCCCGTGATGCCGGGCCTCACATCATGGCGATGACGCTGCCTTGCTGTATATCGGCTCAGATACTGCACCAAGAGTGGCCTTGGGCCAACCAGGCTCATCTCGCCCTTAACGACGTTGAACAGAGTGGGGAGCTCATCAAGACTGGTGCTGCGAAGAAACTTGCCTAAGGGGGTAAGACGATCTGCATCTGTTACTAGGCCCCGGGCAGGATCAGGGTTCGCCATCGTGCGAAATTTGACTAGCCTAAAAATCTGCTCATCCTTGCCAGGCCGATCTTGTCGGAACAGGACTGGAGAGCCGAGATGGCGCCGTACCAAGATCGCTACGAGTAGTTGAACAGGGCTAGTGACAATCAATAGTGCTCCAGCCGCGACTAGGTCAATGGCACGCTTGAGTGGGTCGTACCCGGGGCCGCTCAAAAGGTTCACGCGAGGAACTCTGAGATTGTGGAAGAGATCTGGGCGAACTGCGCGTCTGTGATGCTGGATCCTGCTGGGAGAGTCAGCCCATTGGCGAACAGTCTTTCTGAAGTGCCGTCGAGAGTGGCGGGCGCACTCTCGTACACGGGCTGCAGGTGCATGGGCTTCCAGACCGGGCGCGCCTCGATGTTGGCGGCTTCCAGTGCACAACGAATCTCTTCGCGGCCTGTGCCAAAGGCCTCCCGATCGACGGTAATGCAGGTCAGCCAGCGCGTGTGCCGGCCCCAGGGCGCCTCCGGCATGAAGCCGATGCCCGGCAAGCGGCCCAACGTCTCCAGGTAGAAATCAAAGTTGCGCCGGCGCGCCTGCACC
>WBZL01002841.1_pt1 | contig 16438 bp, 14 predicted proteins | sample 5204291 | NCBI WGS metagenome assembly WBZL01 (sample SAMN12344345, study PRJNA552823) | activated sludge metagenome | biome: Activated sludge suspended growth; feature: Nitrification reactor; material: Wastewater; isolation source: activated sludge from nitrification reactor of wastewater...
CTCGATGACCGGTGCGCCACGGGCGATGCGCGACGGTTCGAGCGCGGCCAGGTCCAGCTCGTCGTGCCAACGCCCGTGGACGATGTGGTGCGCGATGCCGCGCGCCGCGGCCGGTGCCTGCTGCAGTCCGTGGCCCGAGAACCCGCAGGCCAGGTGCAGGTTGTCCAGGCCCGGCCAGGGGCCGACCAGGCCGTTGTGGTCGAAGGTGTTCATCTCGTAGTAGCCGGCCCAGGCCTGCACCCGGCGCACGGCCTCGAAGGCCGGCACGCGCGCGGCCAGCAGCGGCCAGATGTGCTCGTCGAACAGGCCGTGGTCGATGGCGTCGAGGGGCAGGTCGTCGGCATCGTCGCCGCGCGGGGGCGCGCCGGTGAGGTAGCGGCCGCGCGGGGTCGCGGCGGGCGCGCCGGCCGCTCCGGTCGCCGCTGCACCTTCGGGGCGCCACCAGGTGCCGCTGGGGTCGATGACCAGCGGCATGCCGGGCTCGGCCAGCGGCGCGTCGAACACGAACACGTCGCGCTTGCGGGCCCGCACCGGCACATCGATGCCCAGCGGCACCAGCAGCGCCGCCGACCAGGGCCCCGCGGCGACCAGCACGCCATCGGCCTCGAGGCGCGAACCGTCCGCGCAGCGCACCGCGGCGATGCGCGCGCCGCGCATCTCCAGCGCCGTGGCCTCGGCCGTGACGAAGCGCGCGCCGCAGGCTGCAGCCTTGCGGCGGAACGCCTGCAGCACCGACCAGCCGTCGAACCAGCCTTCGCCCGACAGGCCGAGCGAGCCCAGCGCCAGGCCCTCGCCGGCGAGCCACGGGAAGCGCTGGCGCAACTGCGCGGCATCGAGCAAGGCCACGTCCACGCCTTCGCGCCGCTGCCACGCGTGCAGCTCGCGCAGCCCGGCGGCACCGGCTGCGGAGGCGAGATAGAGATAGCCGCGCTCGACGAGGCCGATGTCGGGGCGCTCGCCCTGCACCGCGAGTTCGTCGCCGATGCGCCGATAGAACGCCAGGCTCGCGCGGGACAACGCGACATTGACCGCGGTCGAGAACTGCTGCCGGTACGAGCTGGCCGACAGCGCGCTCGACGCGCGGCGGTAGCTCGGGTCGCGCTCCAGCACCAGCGGCGCGAGCCCATGGTCACGCGCCAGGAAGCAGGCGGCGGCGGCGCCGATCGCGCCGCCGCCGATGACGACGAGGCGCGGCATCGCGCTCAACGGGCACCGCCTGGCAGCCGGCGCCGCCGATGGCGGGCGTCGGGCGTTCGAAGGCGCGTCACGGCAGGGCCCTTCCTAGAATCGGTCGCATGCTGGCAGTCTATTCAGCCGACGAGGTGCACGCCGCGCTGCCCTGGGGCGAGCTGGTCGATGCGCTGGCGCACGGCTTCGCGCAAGGGGCGCAGGTGCCCGTGCGCCACGCGCATGCGCTGGGCACGGAGCCCGGCGGCGGCGCGGTCGGCACCCTGCTGCTGATGCCGGCGTGGTCGGCCCACGCGCTGGGCGTCAAGCTCGTCACCGTGATGCCGGGCAACGCGGCGCGCGGCGAGGGCACGGTGCAGGCGAGCTACCTGCTGCTCGACCGCCGCACCGGTGTGCCGCGCGCGCTGATCGACGGCGAGGCGCTGACGGTGCGCCGCACGGCGGCGGCCTCGGCGCTGGCAGCGCGCCACATGGCGCGCGCCGATGCGCGCGAGCTGCTGCTGGTCGGCGCCGGCCGGCTGGCCGGCTGGATGGTGCAGGCGCACGTCGCCCTGCGCCCGCAGCTGGCGCGCGTGCGCGTGTGGGCACGCCGCGCCGAGGCGGCCGAGGCGCTGGTGCAGTCGCTGCGCGCCGCCGGCCTGGCCGTGCCCGTCGAGCCCGCCCCTGCACTCGAGGCCGCCGTGCGCACGGCCGACATCGTCTGCTGCGCCACCACCTCGAGCGAGCCGATCGTGCGTGGCGCGTGGCTCGCGCCCGGCTCGCACCTGGACCTGGTCGGTGGCTTCCGGCCCGACATGCGCGAGGTCGACGACGAGGCCGTGACCCTGTCACGCGTCGGCGTGGACACGCGCGCGGGCGCCCTGGCCGAGGCCGGCGACCTGGTGCAGCCGCTGCGCGCGGGCCGCATCGCGCCGCCGCACGTCGTCGCCGAACTGGCCGAGATGGTGCGCGGCGAGATCGCCGTCCGGCGCCGCTCCGACGACATCACACTGTTCAAGTCGGTGGGCACCGCACTCGAGGACCTGGTGGCGGCCGAGGCGGTGGTGCGCCCTCGCGCGCCGCGCGGACCGGACGGCGACGCACGCAAGGCCTGAGGCTTCGCCGGGGCAGTGGCCCGGTGCGGCGCTCCGGCGCCGGCGCTCGCTACGCCGGAGGCGCCGCGGGACCCGCCCCACGACCCTTCAGCCGCAGGGTCACGCGCAGACCGCCCAGGCTGGCTGACCGGTCGGCCGTCACGGCGGCCCCATGCACCGCCGCGACGCGCCGCACGATCGACCAGCCCAGCCCGCTGCCCGCGGCCTGGGTGCCCAGCACGCGGAAGAAGCGCTCGCCCAGGCGCTGCCGGTCGGCGTCGGCCAGGCCCGGGCCGCCGTCCTCGATGCAGACCTCGACGTCGTCGCCGTCGCATCGGACGCGGGCGTGCACGCCGGCGCCGTCCGGGCTGTAGCGCACGGCGTTGTCGAGCAGGTTGCGCAGCAGCACGGCCAGCAGGGCTTCGTGACCCCGCACCACGCCGGGCCGGTCGGCGTCCACTTCCAATTGCTGGCCGCGCTCGAGCGCGCGCGGGGCGATCTCGGCGGCCACGCGCCGCAGCAGCGCCGCCAGGTCGACGTCGGCGGCGCCGGCCAGCGTGCCGTCGGCCTCGACGCGCGCCAGGGTCAGCAGCTGGTCGACCAGGCGCGCCGCGCGGTCGCAGCCTTGCAGCGTGGCCTGCAGCGCATGGCGGCGTGCCGCGTCGTCGGTCTCGGCGAGCGCCACCTGGGCCTGGGCGCGGATGGCGGCGATCGGCGTGCGCAGCTCGTGCGCGGCATCGGCGGTGAAGCGGCGCTCGCCGTCCAGCAGCGCGCCGATGCGCGCCAGCAGGCCGTTGAGCGCGTCGAGCATCGGCGCCATCTCGCGCGGCGCATCGGGCAGCACCAGCGGCTGCAGCGCCTGCGGGTCGCGCGCGCCCAGCTCGCGGCCGATGCGGCGCAGCGGCAGCAGGCCCTGGCGCACCGCCCACCAGGCACCCAGGCCCAGCAGCGGCAGCGACACCGCCAGCGACAGCAGCAGGCCGCGCAGCACGGCGCGCAGGATCGCCGCGCGCGACTTCATGCGCTCGCCCACGTAGACCTGCACGTCGCGTTCGGCCCCGTAGGTGGCGAACACGCGCCAGGGCGTGCCGTCGAGGTGCAGGGTGCGAAAGCCGGTGCGGAAGGCGTGGCCGGGCTCGTGCATCGGGGTGGTCGGCGCGTTGGACGAGCGGGTCACCAGCCGGCCGTCGTGCCAGAGCTGGAAGGCCACCTGGGGGGCGTAGCGGTGCAGCAGCGGCGCGTCGACCGCATGATCGTCGTCGTCCTCGGTGCGCAGCTGCTGCACGACCAGCAGCGCCGCGGCCTGCGCCAGGTGGCCGTCGAGCAGCTCATCGAGCTCGTGGCGGGCGTCGATCCAGATCGCGAGAGCGGCCCCGATCCACGACACGACGACGACGCCGAGCACCAGCGCCAGCAGGCGGCCCTGCAGCGAGCGGGGGCGGATCGTCACGACGGCCCGGGCTCGTCGCCGGTCTGGTCGCCCGGCCCGGTGCGCGACTCGGCCCGAGGACCGTCGGCGGGCGCCACGCGCGGCAGCATGTAACCGACGCCACGCACGGTCTGGATCCGGGCCGCGCCGAGCTTGCGCCGCAGGTGGTGCACGTGCACCTCGATGGCGTTGCTGTCGACCTCGCGGCCCCAGCTGTAGAGCTGCTGCTCGAGCTGCTCGCGCGACAGCACGCGGCCGGCGTTGAGCAGCAGCACGTGCAGCAGGTCGAACTCGCGCGTCGACAGGCTCACCGGCTCGCCGCCCTGCAGCACCACCCGCGCGGCCGGATCGAGCGCCAGGTCCTGGGCCTGCAGCGTCTCCTGCGGCTGGCCGTGGGCGCGCCGCACCAGCGCGCGCAGCCGGGCGGCCAGCTCGTGCAGGTCGACCGGCTTGACGACGTAGTCGTCGGCGCCCAGGTCCAGCCCGCGGATGCGATCGGGCACCGCGTCGCGCGCGGTCAGCACCAGCACCGGCAGCGTGACGCCGGCGCGGCGCACGCCGGCCAGCACGTCCAGGCCGTCGCGCCGCGGCAGGCCGAGGTCCAGCACCGCGGCGGCATAGGGCTCGGCGCGCAGCTCGCGCTCGGCGGCCTCGCCGTCGCGCACCCAGTCGACCTGGAAGCCGAGCTGCCGCAGGCCGGCGCGCAGGCCGTCGCCGAGCAGCGGGTCGTCTTCGGCCAGCAGGATGCGCATCGGGTGATTGTCGGGCGGTGGGTGGGACGGCGAATCGGATGGCGGGTCGGGCGGCGTGCGGGCCGTGGGCTCACTCAGTCGTCGTCGTCGTGGTCACGCCTGCCGGCGCCCTCGCGGCCGCCGTGGCCATCGGCGCGGCCGGCGGTCAACTGGTCGGCGGCGGCCGGCGGGTTGGTCCACTGCAGGGCCCAGAAGCCCAGCACGGCCACCACCATCAGCGCGGCCACCGAACGCCAGGCCTGGCGGATGCCGTCGGCCGCCGGCGCCGCCTTGCGGCCGTGGATCATCGCGGCCACCAGGTTCTCGCCGTGCAGGCGGCTGCTGACGATCACGCCGGCCACGTGCACCGCCACCAGCGCCAGCAGTGCGTTGGCGACGCCCTCGTGCAGCTCCTCGAGCCACTCGCCACCGACCTGGCTGTAGGTGGCCCAGCCGGAAATCACCAGCGTGGCCACGCCCAGCAGCAGGCCCACGATGGCCCAGCCGCCGGCCGGGTTGTGTCCCACGTGGTGCTCGGCCCGGCCGCCGACCAGCGCACGCAGGTAGCGGCCCACGGCGCGCGGTCCGCGCACGAAGTCGGCGAAGCGGGCGTGCCGCGTGCCCATCAGCCCCCACAGCAGCCGGAAGACCACCAGGCCGCCGGCGGTGTAGCCCAGCGTCACGTGCAGCAACCGCCAGCGCTCGCTGTCGCCGGTGATCCAGGCGCCGGCGAAGCTGAGCACCAGCAACCAGTGGAACACGCGCACCGGCGCGTCCCACACCAGGACCTTGGAAGGAGAAGGTGAAGGGTTCATCGTGACCTCGGTGAAACGTTGGACGGCAGGCGGATCTCGCGCTCGCTGAAGCTGCCGGCCTCGGCGCGCGTGTGGCAGGCGTTGCACTGGGCCGGGCCGGCCACCGCCGGGTGCTGCCAGGTGGCCTGGGGCACCTCGCGGTGCTCGCGCACGAACCAGTCGGCGCGCGTGATGCGGTCCTGCGGGGGCGCGTCGGCGCGCCGGCGGCGCGTGGCGGCATGGGCCACCAGCCAGTCGGTCAGCGAAGCCTGCACGGGAGGATCGACCGATGCGTCGGTGCCGAAGTGCGTGCGCAGCGAGCCCATCAGGCGCTGCCAGCTGGCGGCGGGCAGCAGGCCGGGCGCGTAGGCCACGTGGCAGCTGCCGCATTCCTGCACGTAGGTGCTCGTCAAGGGCACGGCGGCGCGGTGGTCGTCGTCGGCCTGGGCCCAGGTGGCGGCCGCCAGCAGGGCGGCGGCCAGCCCGAGCCGGCGCGAGCGGTGGATCTGGAGTGTGTTCACGGTCGGTGTGGGTGGCGCGGCGTGCAGGCCGGGCGGCATCAGGGGGTCAGGGTGATCAGCCAGGCCAGCACGTCGGCCTTCTCGGCGGCCGTGCACTCGCGGGCGAGCACGTCGTTGCAATTGCGGCGGAACCACTTCTCGGTCTTGGCCGCGTCGGTGAAGCGGGCCCGATGGGCCGCCGGCGCCAGCGGATCGATCGGCCGGGCCGTCGAGGCATGGCGGCCGGACGCCACCGGGCGTTCGCCGTGGCAGCTCGAGCAGCTCCATTCGCGGCCGTGGCGGGTGGTGAACAGCTGCTGGCCGCGCGCGGCCTGCGCGTCGCGGCCGGCCTGGGTGGCATAGGACGACAACAGCTCGCCGGGCGTGGCGGCACGCGCCGGCAGGGTCTGCGCGGCGCCACCGAGGGTCAGCAGCGCGAGCAGCATGGGTACGAGGGGGGATCGGTGGGCGGGCATGGCATCTCCGTGGACCCGGATGCTCGGGGCTTCGTCTTAGCCTCGTCTTAAGGCGCCGGCGTGACCGGGCTCAAGGCCACGGTCTGGCGGGCCGCCTTCCGGGGTCGCGCCCCGGGCGATCGGCGCTACATTCCAGCCGCCGATGGCTGCCGACCCCACTCTCTCGCTCGACGAAGCCGCCGTGCGGCGCGTGCTGCTGGTGCAGGCCTTCGAGACCGGCAGCGACGATGTCCACCTGTGGACCACCGAGGACCGCGCCTGGGCCACGCGCATGGCCCGCGAGGCCCCGGGGGTCGGCGACGACCCGGCGCGGCTGCTGGCCGAGCGGTCGCGGCACGCGGTGCAGCGGCTGACCGCGCGCGACCGCAGCCTGGCGCGCTGGGTGCAACCCGGCCAGGGTGTCGGGCGCTGGCTGCTGCTGGCGTCGGGGCTGGCCGCGGTGGCCGGCCTGGTGATCGACCAGATCGGACCGTCGCAGCGCGTCAACCTGCTGGCACCGTGGCTGTGGGCGCTGGTGGCGTGGAACCTGCTGGTCTACCTGCTGCTCATCGCCCGGGCGCTGGGCGGCGGCAAGCCGGGCCGGGCGGCGCGTGCGCTGGTGCGGCTGTGGCAGCCGCTGCGTTCGCGCGGCGCCGTGCTGGTGCGCTTTGCCGAAGCGTGGGGGCGCGTCGCCTGGCCGCTCAACCTGAGCCGCGCCGCGCTGGTGCTGCACGTGGCCGCGGCGGCCATGGCCGTCGGCATGGTCGGCGGGCTGTACCTGCGCGGGCTGGTGCTGGACTACCGCGCCGTCTGGGAGAGCACCTTCCTCGAGCCGGCTCAGGTGCAGGTGCTGCTGTCCACGCTGCTGGCACCGGCCAGCCGCCTCACCGGCATCGGGGTGCCGGGCGTCGAGGCCCTGGCCGCGCAGCGCGCCGAGCCCGGCGCCGGCGCGGTGGTGTCGGCGGCACCGTGGCTGCACCTGTACGCCGCGACGCTGGCGCTGTGGGTCATCGGGCCGCGCCTGCTGCTGGCCCTGGGCACGGCGCTGCGCATCGGGATGCACAAGCGCCGCTGGGCGCTGCCGCTGGCCGACCCGTACTTCGCGCAGCTGCTGAGGCCGGTGCGGCGCGGCCCGGCGCGGGTGTGGGTGCTGCCGCATGCCGAGATGCTGGGCGGCCCGGCGGCCCTGGGCCTGCGCAGCCTGCTGGCGGCGCGGCTCGGCGAGGACCTGCAGCTGCAGATCGCCGACCCGCAGCCCTATGGCGACGTCGATGGCACCGCGCTGCGCAGCGCGCCGCCCGACGCCGGGTGGCGCCTGCTGGTGTTCGACGCCGGCGGCACGCCCGAGGACGACGTGCACGGGCAGCTGATGCGCACCTTCGCCCAGGCCGCCTCGGGTGGCGTGGCCGCCGCGCTGGTCGACGAATCGGCCTTCGCGCGCCGCTTCGCGGCCACGCCCGAGCGCGTGGCGCAGCGCCGCGCGGCCTGGGAGCAGGTCGCCGAGGCCGCGGGCTTGCGCCTGGCCTGCGTGGACCTGTCCCATCCGGGGCCGGACGCCGCGCGGGCGCTGCAGGGCCTGCTGGGCGCCTGAGCGGGCGCGGACCGGGCCGGCCGGCGGTGCGCCGGGCCTGCCGATGCACGCGTCGGGGCAGGGTGCTAAGCTGCCGGCCCCCCGTGACCCGGGCGCATGCGCCCGCTGGAGACACCATGCCTGGCCTGCTGCCCGACGTCGACCCCGACGGCCTGCTCGAATACTCGGTGGTCTACACCGACCGCGCGCTCAACCACATGTCGCAGCGCTTCCAGGGCGTGATGCGCGACATCTCGTCGGTGCTCAAGGAGGTCTACGGCGCGCACGCAGCGGTCGTCGTGCCCGGCAGCGGCACCTTCGGGATGGAAGCGGTGGCGCGCCAGTTCGCGCACGACCGCACGGTGCTGGTCATCCGCAACGGCTGGTTCAGCTACCGCTGGACGCAGATCTTCGAGATGGGCCGCATCCCGTCGCGCGAGATCGTGATGAAGGCGCGGCGCAGCGAGCCCGGCGCCCAGGCACCGTTCGCGCCCGCGCCGCTGGCCGAGGTGGTGGCCACCATCCGCCGCGAGCGGCCGGCGCTGGTGTTCGCGCCGCACGTCGAGACCGCCGCCGGCCTGCTGCTGCCCGACGACTACCTGAAGGCCGTCGCCGACGCCGTGCACGAGGTCGGCGGCCTGTTCGTGCTGGACTGCATCGCCTCCGGCGCGTTGTGGGTCGACATGCGCGCCAGCGGTGTCGACGTGATCGTCAGCGCGCCGCAGAAGGGCTGGACCGGCTCGCCCGGCTGCGCCTTCGTGATGCTCTCGGAGCGCGCGCGCGCGGCGATCGACGCCACCACCAGCAGCAGCTTCGCCTGCGACCTGAAGAAGTGGCTGCAGATCATGGAGGCCTACGAGGCCGGCGGCCATGCCTACCACGCGACGATGCCCACCGACGCGCTGCAGCGCACGCGCGACGTGATGCTCGAGACCCGCCGGCTGGGGTTCGCCGACCTGCGCGAGCGGCAGATCGAGCTCGGCCGCCGCGTGCGCGCGGCGCTGGCCGCGCGCGGCATCCGCAGCGTCGCCGCGCCCGGCTTCCAGGCCAGCGGCGTGGTGGTCAGCTACACCGACGACGCCGGCTGGGCCAGCGCCAAGACCTTCATCGGCCTGGGCCTGCAGACCGCCGCCGGCGTGCCGCTGCAGTGCGACGAAGGCGCCGACTTCCGAACCTTCCGCATCGGCCTGTTCGGGCTGGAGAAGCTGCAGCACATCGACCGCACCGTGGCCAACCTCGAGCAGGCGCTCGACCAGGCCCTGGGTGCCGCGCCGCCGGCGCGCCAGGCGGCCTGATCCGCGACCCAGGCCGGCCCAAGGGCTCGCGGGCCGGCGCATCGGCCGGGCCGGAGACGGCGCGGCGGGATCGCCCGGCCCGGGGACGCGCCGCTCAGTGCTGCCCGATCGGCACCGGCCCGGGCTGGGTCAGGGTCGCGCAGTGCGTCCCGCCGCCGACCCAGTTGGCGCCGATGGCATTGACGTAGCGGATCTGCCGGCTCGGAAACACCTCGGCAAAGATGGCCTGCACACGCGCCTGGACCTCCGGCGGCGTGCCGTGCGGCAGGTAGTCGGGCAGCACCACGACCCCGTTGGCGACGACGTAGTTCAGGTAGCTCGCCGAGGCCACCTGCACAACGACGTCACCGGCCCGGCGCCGCTCGGCGGGCGGGAACGACGCCGGTGACCATTGCTCCGACCAGGCCTCGTCGGCATCGTCGCGCAGCACGACCTCGCGCTCGATCAGGCGGGGCAGCGGCACCTTGATCACGCGCAGCGGCCGGCCGTCCTGGTCGGTGGCCTTGCTCAGGACCTCGTAGTTGCGCTGCATGCGCTGGCGGTTGAGGCGGGCCACCGGGTGGGTGGCGGCCTCCTCGTCGTCGGGCCAGGCCAGCAGCACCGTGCGCTCGTCGGCGAAGCGCACGAACTCGTCGGTGTGTCCGCCGGTGCCCCAGGCCACGTGGCGGCCGACGATCGTGGCGCGGTGCAACGGATCCTCGGCCAGCCCCTCGCGCAGCCAGATCACCTTGCGCAGGCCCGGAAGGCGCAGCAGCTGGCGTTCGATCGCCGCGCGGCTCATGCCCGGGTTGCGCTGCCGGAACAGGGACTCGTTGGCGATGATCGTGCCGCGGCCGTTGACCTCGATGCCGCCCCCCTCCATCGCCAGCAGCGACGGCAGCACGCGGCCCGAGGCCAGCGCGGCGATGCCGCTGCTCAGGGTGTCGCGGTCCAGGTTGGCGCCGGCGGCGCAGCGCTTGAAGGCGCGCGGGCTGCGCACGTGCACCTGCCTGCACCAGCCCTCCCATCCGTAGTGCGTCCAGCGGAAGTCCACCACCCCGACCTCGCCCCGCGGGCCGAGCGCGAAGACGGTGGCGTCGCGCGCGAAGAAGAAGGCGCGCGGGTCGACGGCGAAGGCCACGCGGTCGAGGTTGACCCCATGGCGCTCGAGGCTTTCGCGCGCGGCCGTCACCAGGTCCTCGCTGGCCACCAGCACGCGCAGCGGCACGTGCGGCACCAGGGCGTGCGCCAGTTCGGCCGAGAAGGCCTCGTGCCCGGCGTCCCAGCCGACCCACACCGCGGCCACCTGTTCGAACTCGCCAGGGATGCGGAAGCTCGAAGGCGCCGATGCCCGCGACGCCTTGGCCTCGACGAGGCCCGGCAGCAGCGCCGCGGCCACCGACAAGGCAACGACCACGGCCCACAGCAGGATCCGCCGGGTGTTGAACGACCACGGATGTCGAGCGCGCATCATCTCCACCTGCCTCCGGGTAATCCCGAAGGCCGGGAGCGTATCGCGGTTGCGAATTTCGTGCACGGGCGCCCGGTGACGCGGCGTATCCGCGCCGCGGCCGGCCAGACCCGGGCTCGTGGTCAGGTGCCCAGCAGTCCCGCCCACTGCCACAGCGCGAAGGCGGCCAGCAACAGTGCCGATGCCCGGTTGACGCGGCGCTGCCAGGTGGCATCGAAGCGCTGGCGCAGCGCCCCGACCCCGGCGCTCAGCAGCAGCCACCACAGCGCCGAGCCGACCAGCACGCCCAGCACCATCCACGCCGGCGTGGCCGAGGCCGTGCGCGCCCCCAGCGTGCCGAAGATCGCGATGAACGAGAAGATCGTCGCCGGGTTGGACAGGGTCAGCACGAAGGTGCCGGCAAAGCAGCCCAGCAGCCCACGCGCCGAGCCGCCGACCGGCGCGGCCCGGTCCGGCGGCGGCGTGTGCCAGGTGCGCCAGGCCAGCCACAGCAGGAAGGCGCCGCCGCCCAGGGCCAGCGGCACGCGCGCCGCCTGGAGCACCCGGATCAGTGCCGTGACGCCGTAGGCGCCGACGGCGCCATACAGGGCGTCGGCCACCGCGGCCCCGAGGCCGGTGGCCAGCCCGACGACCGTGCCACGCTGCAACGTGCGCTGGATCACCAGCAGTCCGATCGGCCCCACCGGCGCGGCGATCGACAGGCCGATCACCACGGCCGCGAGGAAGCCGCTCAACGTGGCACCGTCGGCGCCGGGGCCGCTGCCAGGCGCGTGTCGACCGGGGGCACGCCGTGGCCGACCGCCCGACCGGCGGGTGCGAAGCGGTAGATCGCGTCGTTGAGGTGACGCGTGACCTCGTCGATGTCCGCGGGCGACCAGTTCAGGTGGGCGGTGGCCTGCCAGCGCTGCACCTGCGCGCGCAGGCTGGCCCAGTCGGTGGCCAGGCGCGCGTCGCGCCAGTGCACCTGGGTGTTGTGGCAGGCGATGCAATGGGTCTCGTAGAGCAGCCTTCCGCGGCTGCTGGCGGCGGGCTGGGCGGCGGCGGGCCCGGCCAGCAGTCCTGCGAGGAGCCCCGCGAGCAGGCCGGCGACCGGCAGCGCGAGGCCAGCCCGCCGGGGCATCGATCGGGATCTGGGGCGCTGGGGGGGGTGAGGGCGCGGCATGGGCCCCATCATAGGCAGGGCGCCAGGCCGCCCGGGACCTGCCCGCGGACGCCATCGCCGACGGGCCGACGCGGCGTCGCCGCGTGGGTGAGCCCGCGCGGCGCCGGCTCGATGCGCGTCGCCATGGCCGCTCAGGCCATCGCCTGGATGTCGCGGTCCTTGGTCTCGCGCACGAACAGCATGCCGATCACGAAGGTCAGTCCGGCCACGGCCACCGGGTACCACAGGCCGTGGTACATGTTGCCGTGGCTGGCCACCATCGCGAAGGCGATCGTCGGCATCAAGCCACCGAACCAGCCGTTGCCGATGTGGTACGGCAGGCTCATCGAGGTGTAGCGGATGCGCGTCGGGAACAGCTCGACGAGCATCGCGGCCAGCGGGGCGTAGACCATCGCGACATAGGCCACCAGCAAGGTGAGGATCGCCACGATGCGCCACCAGGTGGCGCCGAAGGTCTCGATCTCGGGCGACCGCTGCGGGTACCCGGCGGCCAGCAGGGCCGCGCCGACGTCCTTGCGGAAGCTGGCGATCGCGCGCACCGACTCGCTGTCGAAGCGGTGGCCGGCCGCCAGGTGGCGCGCCGTCGGCGGCTGCAGCCGCTGCGTGCCGATCCACACCTCGGCGGGGCTGCCGGGGCCCAGGTCGACGGTCTCGTAGCTGGCCGACGCCAGCGTGAGCACGCGCCGCGCGATGTCGCAGCCGGTGGCGAAGTCGACGTCGCGCGCCAGCGGGCTGCCCTGGAACGAGCAGGTGCCGGGGTCGGCCTTGACGACGACCCGCGCCTGGGCCTGGGCGAGCGCCAGCGCCGGGTTGGCCGCCAGCGTCAGGGCCTTGAACAGCGGAAACAGCGTCAGGCAGGCCAGCAGCAGCCCGGCCATGATCACCGGCTTGCGGCCGATGCGGTCGGACAGCGCGCCGAAGACCACGAACAGCGGGGTGCCCAGCAGCATGGCGGTGGCCAGCAGCCCGTTGGTGGTGGCCCCGTCGACCTTGAGCACGTTCTGCAGGAAGAACAGGGCGTAGAACTGGCCCGCGTACCAGACCACGGCCTGGCCGGCGACCAGCCCGAACAAGGCCAGCGCGACCAGGCGCAGGTTGGACCAGCGGCCGAAGCTCTCGGCCAGCGGCGCGCGCGACGCGTCGCCGCGCTGCTTCATGCGCTGGTAGGCCGGCGTCTCGCCCATCGACACCCGGATCCACACGCTCAAGGCCAGCAGCACCGCCGAGCCGAGGAAGGGCACGCGCCAGCCCCATTCGATGAAGGCCGCCTCGCCGACCCACGCGCGGGTGCCGATGATCACGCCCAGGCTCAGCAGCAGGCCCAGCGTCGCGGTGGTCTGGATCCAGGCCGTGTAGGCGCCACGCCGGCCCGGCGGCGCATGCTCGGCCACGTAGGTGGCCGCCCCGCCGTACTCGCCGCCCAGGGCCAGGCCCTGCAGCAGGCGCAGGCCGATCAGCACCACCGGAGCCGCCACGCCGATGGCGTCGTAGCCCGGCAGCAGGCCGACGATGAGGGTCGTCAGGCCCATGATCAGCACGGTGGCCAGCAAGGTGTACTTGCGGCCGATCAGGTCGCCCAGGCTGCCGAAGACCAGGGCGCCGAAGGGCCTGACGACGAAGCCGGCGGCAAAGGCCAGCAGCGCGAAGACGAAGCCGCTGGCCGGGTCGACCGCGCTGAAGAACTGGCGGCCGATGATGCCGGCCAGCGAGCCGTACAGGTAGAAGTCGTACCACTCGAACACCGTGCCGAGCGACGAGGCGAAGACGACCTTCTTGTCCTCGCGGGTCATCGGCACGGGTCCCGGCGGGACGGGGTGCGGAGCCATCGGATGGAGCGTGCGGCGGTGCCGGGGACGGGGTTGGGGAAGGTCGTGGCCAAGCCCGCTGCGGCCCGTGCAGGGCCCGACGGACGAGGATGCGACCATGCTCGGGGCGGCCGCTGACAGCGGCCTGAATCCGGCGCATGCCGTTCGTGCGGTTCTTGGGCGAGACTCGGCCCGTTGCCGTCCCGTCCGCACCCGCCACTCCCGCCATGTCCTCCGACGACCCGACTGCGGCCCCGCTGGCCGCCACGCTGTCCCGCCATCCCCTCTTCGGCCGCCTCGGCCCGGCCACCTGCCAGGAGTGGGCGGGCCGCTTCACGCGGCGCACCTTCGGCCCCGGCGAGACCGTGCTGGCCGGCCCGGCCTGGGGCCAGCACCTGGCGCTGCTGCTGTCCGGCACCATCGAGTTGCGCCATCTCGTGCAGTCGGATGCCCGCACGGACGTGCATCCCGGCGCCCTGCTGGGCTGCGGCAGCGCCCCGTACGAGGCCCCGGCGCAGTGGGCCGCAGTGGCCGACGGCCCGGTCGAGGTGGCGCTGCTGGCCGCCGCCGACGTGTCGGCCTTGTGCGCGGCCCACGTCATGGCCTGCAGCTTTCTCGAGCCGCCGGCGCCCGGCGGCGGCGGTGCCGACGAGCCCGAGCCGCACCTCAGCCTGATGAGCACGCCGGTGCGTGCGCTGCTGCGCCACGCGCCGGTGACGCTGCCGCCGCACGCCAGCATCGGGGACGCGGCGCAGCTGATGCGCGAGCGCGGCGTGTCCTCGGTGATGCTGCTCGAGCAGGACCACCTGTTCGGCCTGATCACCGACCGCGACCTGCGCAACCGTGCGGTGGCCGCCGGGCTGGACCTGCGCACGCCGGTGGCCGACATCGCCACCGTCGCGCCCCTGACGATCGACGTGACGCGACCGGCCTTCGACGTGCTGCTGCTGATGGCGCGCCACAACATCCACCACGTCCCGGTGCTCGAGGGCACGCGCGTGGTCGGCATGGTCACGGCCACCGACGTCACCGAGCGCTACAGCACCTCGGCGGTGGCCCTGGCCGGCGAGATCCACAAGCAGGCCGGCCTGCCCGGCCTGGTGCAGGCGGCCGACCGCGTCAAGCGGTTGCAGCGCAGCCTGGCGGCATCGGGCGCCAGCGCCTACGTCACCGGGCGCATCGTCACCGCGATCACCGACGCCATCACCGCGCGGCTGCTGCAGATGGCCGAGGCCGACCTCGGGCCCGCGCCGGTGCCCTATGCCTGGGTGGCCGCCGGCTCGCAGGCGCGCAGCGAGCAGACCGCACGCAGCGACCAGGACAACTGCCTGGTGCTCGACGACGCCTACGAGCCCGCCACGCACGGGCCGTACTTCGAGGCCCTGGCGCGGCAGGTCAACGACGGCTTGAACGCCTGCGGCTATGTCTACTGCCCGGGGGAGATGATGGCCCGCACCGATGCCTGGCGGCAGCCGCGGCGGGTCTGGTCGGAGTACTTCCGTCGCTGGACCGCCGAGCCCGAGCCCAAGGCGCTGATGCTGACCTGCGTGTTCTTCGACCAGCGCGTCGTGCACGGCGATGCGCCGCTGCTCGACGGGTTGCGCCAGAAGGTGCTGCGCGAGACGCGCGGCAACCGCATCTTCCTGGCCTACATGGTCGGCAACGCGCTGACCCACCGCCCGCCGCTGACGCTGTTCGGCGGCATCGCCACCACGCGCGCCGGCGAGGTGCGCGACGCCGTGGATCTGAAGCACAGCGGCATCGTGCCCATCGTCGACCTGGCCCGCATCTACGCGCTGGCCGGTGGCCACGAGGCGGTCAACACCTACGAGCGCCTGGACGTCGCGGCGCACAGCGGCGAGATCAGCGAGCGCAGCGCGCGCGACCTGCGCGACGCGCTGGAGTTCATGGCGCGGCTGCGCATCCGCCACCAGGCCCGGCAGCTGAGCATGGGGCTGCCGGCCGACAACCTGCTGTCGCTGGGCACGCTGAGCAACTTCGAGCGCGGGCAGCTCAAGGACGCCTTCGGCGTCGTGCAGACGCTGCAGGCGGTGCTGGCCCAGCGCTACCGCTGAGCGCGCCGGCCGGATTCTGCCGCGGACCGGGCGGGCTCGGGACCGGCAGGCGTCACGCCGCCGCGTGGTGCCACGCGGCGTGGCGATTGCCGGCAAAACTTGCATTTCGAACGAGCCGGCAGCCGGTGCGGCCGGCTATGCTGCCGCGCATCCGCAAACGGGCTGCTCGACGACGTTGACGATGGATGCTTGGTGGTGGTTGTTGCCGGCCGCGCTGGCCTTGTGGTGGGTGCTGGGCCGGCCCGGATGGCCGCGGCGCAAGGAACGGCGCGAAGAGACCTCGCTGATCGAGACGCTGATCGCCGACAGCCGCAGCGCCGGCGAGGCCGGTGCCGCGCAGAGCGAGGCGGCAGAACTCGCCGCCGAGGAAGCGGTCGAGCGCGAAGCCCAGGTCCGGCAGGACGCCGAGCGCGAGGCGCAGGCTCGCGAGGCCGAGGCGACGGCGCGCGCGGCTGTCGAAGCGACAGCACGTGTGGCGGCGGCGCGTGAGGCCGAAGCCCGCGAAGCCGAAGCCCTCGAGCGGGCCGCCGCGGAGGCTGCCGAGCGCGAGGCTCGGGCCCGCGAGCAGGCGGCGCGCGAGGAGGCCGCGCAACGCGAAGCCGAGGCGAAGGAGCGGGCGGCTCTCGAAGCGGCAGCGCGCGAGGCCGAGGACAGGGCGGCCGAGGCTCGTGCAGCCGAGGCCCGCGAAGAGGCCGCCCGACAGGCCGAACTGCGCGAGGCCGCGCAGCGCGAAGCCGAGGCCAAGGAGCGGACGGCGCTCGAAGCGGCAGCGCGTGAGGCCGAGGCCAGGGCGGCCGAAGCTCGCGAAGCCGAGGCCCGCGAGCGGGCCGCTGCGGAAGCTGCCGAGCGCGAGGCCCGGGCCCGCGAGCAGGCCGCCCGCGAGGAGGCGGCCCGCCAGGCCGAGCTGCGCG
>WBZL01002842.1_pt1 | contig 16435 bp, 19 predicted proteins | sample 5204291 | NCBI WGS metagenome assembly WBZL01 (sample SAMN12344345, study PRJNA552823) | activated sludge metagenome | biome: Activated sludge suspended growth; feature: Nitrification reactor; material: Wastewater; isolation source: activated sludge from nitrification reactor of wastewater...
ACAACTCGATCATTGAGGATGCGGCGAAAGGGGAGGGTTCGGATACGCAATCCATCAATTGTGCGTGTGGTGAAAAAATCACCTATTGGCAAATTACTGCACAACTTCGGGAACAGAAAAAACCCGTCGCAAAACTGATGAAGTGGGTTCGCAGTTTTGCGAAGAGCTAACCGTGCCGGCCCCCACCTGTGCTGACGATCGCGCTCGTAATTATGGGCTTTCATGGCAGGTGACCGAGTTGCATCTCCAGTAAATCTCAGCCGTTGAAATTTGGGACTTGCCCCCAAGGAGCCTTACAGATGAACCATACATATAAACACCCACCCCACCGCACCATCTTACAAAGCCTCGCCCATCAAGCGATGCAAGACCGCGATTTACTCCCCGATTTTTCACCCGCCGTGCTCGCCGAACTGAGTCGGATTCGAGCACCAACAATGGAAAACGGCGCGTCCGCCCCCATTCGGGACTTACGAAGCCTGCTCTGGGCTTCGATTGACAACGATGACTCCCGTGACCTGGATCAGTTGACCGTAGCCGAAGCTCTTCCCGCAGACCAGATCAAGATTCTCGTGGCGATTGCAGATGTCGCGGAGGTCGTTAAAAACGGCTCTGCCATTGACCAACACGCCCGCCACAACACTACGTCTGTCTATACTGCGGCGGAAATTTTCCCCATGCTCCCTGAAGAAATTTCCACGGACGCGACCTCTCTGAATTTGAACGAGGAACGGCTCGCGGTGGTCGTTGAAATGGTCATCGGCGCGGACGCCACGCTGACGACTTCGGAGATTTACCGGGCCTGGGTCTATAACCATGCCAAACTCGCGTATCACCGTCTGGCCGCGTGGCTGGAAGGGCAGGAAACCGTGCCCGAAGCGGTTGCGGCCATTCAAGGGTTGGAGGAGAATCTACGTCTGCAAGACCGCGCCGCACAAAAACTCAAAAATTTGCGGCACTTGCACGGGGCGCTGAGCCTGGAAACCCTCGAAGCCAGACCGGTCTTCGATGGCGATCAAATTCGTGAACTGGAAGTTGAAGAAAAGAACCGCGCCAAAGAATTGATCGAAGATTTTATGATCGCGGCCAATGGTGTGACCGCGCGGTATCTCGCCGCCCAAAAATTCCCCTCCATCCGCCGCGTCGTCCGCACCCCCAAACGCTGGGAACGGATCACAGAGCTTGCCAACGACTATGGCACCAAACTTCCTGGTCAGCCCGATTCCAAGGCGTTGGATGAATTTCTCATCCAGGAAAAAGCCGCCGACCCGCTCCGGTTCCCCGATCTCTCGCTGGCGGTGATCAAACTTTTGGGGGCGGGGGAATACGTCGCCGAATTTCCGGGAGGGGAAACCCAGGGCCATTTCGGGTTAGCGGTCAAAGATTATGCCCATTCCACGGCCCCCAATCGTCGTTATCCCGATCTGATCACCCAACGGTTGCTAAAAGCCGCCCTCGCCGGTCAGCCTATCCCCTATGAAAAAGCAGACCTGGAAGCCCTGGCCGCGCATTGCACCGCCGCGGAAGATGCCGCGAACAAAGTCGAACGGCAGGTCGAAAAATCCGCGGCCGCGCTGTTGCTTGAAACGAGAATCGGCGAGCAATTTGACGCGCTTGTGACGGGTGCGTCCGAAAAAGGGACGTGGGTTCGGCTACTCACCGTGCCCGTCGAAGGGAAACTGATGCGGGGGGTTGAGGGGCTGGATATTGGCGACCGACTGCGCGTGCAGTTGATCGAAACGGATGTGGCGCGGGGCTTTATTGATTTCAAGAAAGTCCATGCGTCTACACATAGAAAAGGAGACCGACGATGAAAAAATCAATGGGTTTATGGATTGACCACCGCAAAACCGTGCTGGTGACGATCAGCGATGAAGGCGAAGAAACGAAAGAAATTACCTCTTTTATGGAAAAACGAGTCCGCTTTGCCGCGGGGAATTCCGAAGATAGCTCGTCCGAGGATATCCGTGATCGGCAATTTGAGAATCACCTCAACCGCTACTATGACAAAGTCATCGCCGAACTGCGGGATGCCGACTCCATTCAAATCTTTGGCCCGGGAGAGGGCAAAGGCGAACTCAAAAAACGTCTGGAAAGTCAAGGCCTCGGGGACCGCGTGGTGAGCTTTGAAACTGTAGATAAAATGACAGATCGGCAAATCGCGGCGAAAGTACGTCAGGGCTTTCTGACACAAGATGCGCGAGAATAATGAGATGGGTGTAGAAAAAGACATCCTTGATCTAGCAAAGCGCGGGGTCCAACGCAAGATCATCACCGGCAATAGCGAAAAAATCGCCTGGGATGTCCTAGTCACCGAAATTGCCAAGAAGTATTTCTATTCTCGCCTAGAGAATGCCAATGCCTGAGCGCGTGATGCGCCCTGAAAATGTCCTGCCCACGCCTTTCTCCGTGCCAGGGCTTTGTCTGGGAAAGTGATAGAATCCAAATATGGTCCCGACTCCCTCGCCTGACTTTTATGGGCTGTTATCCAGCCTGTTTCGCCAAAGCGCCCAAACTCCCGGCACGCTTCCGGCCATTCCGCTTACCCAGTGGCCCGCGGAATCGCGGGAGCAGAAACTTTTAACAGCGCTTCAAGAAGAGTGGACGGCACACGAAACCTGGGGGCGAGAACTCCAAGAAAAAGCAGACACCTATCAAAACATCTTCGAAGCGGCAAGTGATGGGTTGATTCTCTTCGATTGGGAAACCGGTCTTGTGGTCGAGGCCAATCCCGCAGGGGCGGGCATGCATGGATATACATGTGCGGAATTTATTGGTCTCCATCGCACCATCTTCACCCACCCAGACAGCCACCCGCTGTTTACCGAATACCTTCAGACAGGTCAGCCGGGCGGCATCTTTGAAGCCTTGACCGTTCATCTCCGCCGAGATGGCTCCCCCTTCTATGTGGAAGTGCGCGGAACCACCTGTCGTTTTCACGAAAGGTTGTGTTACCTGGAAGTTGCGCGCGAGGTAACGACACGCGTTCAAGCGGATTGGATCCTCCAACAGTGGATGGAGACGCGTACGCGCGAACAAACGACGTTGCTGGAAATTTCCCAAACCCTGGCCTCCGGGTTGGAACTTCATCCTGGGCTGATCCTCGACCAATTACGGGTGATCATCGAATACACCCTCGCCACCCTTTTTTCTCTGGAAAACTCTACCCTGAGCACCCTGGCCGTGCGAGGCCCCCACCCTCAAGAACTAGGGATTCTCTTACGTGAAGCGTTGGATGGGCCTACCACCCTGGCCAACCTGTTCCATGAACATCGTCCAATCATTATCAGTGATGTATGGAGTGCCGAACCGGCTGGTCAATTTCTCCAATCCCTCTTAACCGAACAAGCGGCTTTGCTTTTGCAAGGGGTGAAAGCGTGGATGTGGGTTCCGCTCGCGGTGAAGGGACGGGTGATTGGAGGCCTGGGTATTGGGCACAAAGAGCGGGGATATTTCACCGCCCATCATGCAACCCTAGCCTTGACGGTGGCGAACCAGGCCGCGATTGCGCTGGTTAACGCGGAATTGTATGAGCGCGCCCAAGCCCTCGCGGCGTTGCAGGAACGCCAGCTGTTGGCACAAAACCTCCACGATGCCATCAACCAGTCCCTTTTTTCTGCCGCCCTGATTGCGGAAGTGTTACCGCGCTTGTGGGAGCGTGATCCGGCAGAGGCGCGGCGTTCGCTGGAAGACTTGCGTCGTTTGACGCGCGGGGCGATGGCTGAAATGCGCACCATGCTCGTCGAATTGCGTCTCTCCGCCCTGACGGATGCCGAACTGGGCGATTTACTGCGCCTCTTAGGGCATGCCATGACCGGGCGCACGAACCTCCCGGTCACCGTCACGGTGACCGGACAAGGGGACTTGCGGGAGCAAGGCAAAATGCCTGCCGAGGTGCAAATTGCCCTGTACCGCATCGGGCAGGAAGGGTTGAACAATATTGCCAAACACGCGCGGGCGAGTGAGGTGACCCTGGACCTGATTTACGAAGCGGAAACGGTGGACCTGCGTTTGCGCGATAACGGACGGGGGTTTGATCCCGCGCACACCCCCGCCGGGCATTATGGGGTGGCGATGATGCGTGAGCGGGCCGAAACGGTCGGGGCGGTGTTCTCCCTCCTCAGCCAACCCGGACACGGCACCGAAATCCTCATTCACTGGGAAACCCCAAAGGACGAATCACATGACGAACCTTGAGTCTCATCCCATTCGGGTCTTATTGGTAGACGACCATCCGATGGTGCGGCGGGGGTTGGCAACTTTTTTGAAAATTTTCGACGATTTGGAACTGGCGGGTGAAGCCGCCGACGGCAACGAAGCGCTGGCACGCTGTGCCCAGGTGAACCCCGATGTCGTACTGATGGATTTGGTGATGCCGGAGATGGACGGAGCCACGGCGACGCGGGCGATCCGCCAACAGTTCCCGGACGTGCAGGTGCTGGCGTTGACCAGTTTCAAAGACGTACAATTGGTGCAAAACGTCCTACAAGCCGGGGCCATAGGCTATTTGCTCAAGGATGTGTCTGCCGATGAATTGGCCCAAGCGATCCGCGCGGCCCACGCGGGCCGCGCGACCCTCGCCCCGGAAGCCGCCCAAGCCTTGGTCCATGCCGCGACCCAGCCCTCCACCCCGGGGTTTGACCTGACGGAACGCGAGCGCGCCGTCCTGGCGCTCCTGGTCGAAGGGTTGAACAATACCCAGATCGCCGCGCAACTCTTCGTCAGCCCTTCCACGGTTAAATCCCATGTTAGCAATCTGCTTTCCAAGTTGGGCGTGGCCAGCCGAACCGAAGCCGCGACCCTCGCGATGCGGCACGGGCTTGTGGCATAACTCCCGTAAGTTTCCCCCATGTGGCGGAGATAAATACTCCCCGGTTAGTGGATGTGACCGGGGAGTATTTTTTATATGATTAACTTGTGGTCAGAAATTCAAAACCCCCAGCACATCATGATAAGGAGTAAATGCCGTGTTTGACACAAGCTTCACTCAGCCACATGTCTTCATCATAGGGGATGGCTCTATATTTGATAAAAGTGTTACACAATTGCTGACACAAGAAACCAATTTGTTTGTATCCCACACGATATATTCCGAGGATCTTGCTTTTCTGAATCTTATCAGGTGGGAACATCGGGCTGAAGTGATTGTGGTTAACGAATCTGGTTCGTTGTATTTGGAGCACATCCTTGCGAAACTTTCATTACACTCCAAAGTGATCAGATTACGTATCGTTGTCGCCCGCCTCTACCAGAATACGATTAATATCTATGCGAGTCCTATCTTTGTCGCAGAGAAGAGGGTCTTTAGGCCGAGGCGCATCACCCCTCTGACTGACAATAATCTATTAAACGCCGTGAGAAGAAAACATAGTGGCCAGTTTTTCCCTTTTGGCAACTTCGCTCAATTTTTGCGCGCTGTACGATTTCCTCCAATATTTGAAACTGACAGGAAATATTTAAATTCACGCTTTGTTGAAAATAGGGCCGACAGCCAAGACAGAGCGACTCTACACACCCATTTGAAGGAGAAACCTTATGAAGAAATGCAATGAAGTCATGACAAAAGACCTGATTTGTTGTCTGCCGAATGATACGGTACTCAAAGCGGCAGACTTGATGAAGCGTCAGAGCATCGGTCCGATTCTTGTGATTGAAAACGAGAAATCTCAAAAATTAGTGGGGATCGTGACTGATCGGGACCTGGCGTTGAAGGTCGTGGCCGAGGGGCGGGATGCTAATACGACGAAAGTTAATAAGGTGATGACGCACAAGCTGATAACTTGCCAGGCGGAAGATGACTTGCAAAAGGCATTGGATGCGATGGCTGAACATCAATTACGCCGTATTCCTATCGTAGATAGCGACAACAAACTCTTGGGAATCATCGCCCAGGCAGATATTGCAACCCGTTTTAACCATCCTAAAAAAACAGGCGCAATGGTGAAGGAAATTTCGCAAGCCAACAGGAATTAAGTCTCTTCTGTATTGGTGAAGGGAAGGCCGAACACATAGTTTGCAAAAAAGGATTTACCTCCCCCGCGCCGCTTATTTTCGGAAGGTCCTACTTCGCATGAGGTAGGACTGAGAATCCCCCAACTGACGGAGATTTATATTACCCAGTTGATGGATGTGTTTGGAGGTAGTTTTTTGTATGATGAGAGAGTAAATCGCGAAACAAGATACCTGCCCAACAGCAAGAAAACCGCCTGGTAAGCAGGCCTAAAAAGGAGAAGTTCATGTTATGGACGATTGTTGTAATTTTGGTAATTCTGTGGTTGCTCGGTTTTTTGGGCGGGAACATCAGCCCACGCATTCCGCGCACAGGAAATTGGATTCACACGCTCATTGTGATTGCTGTCATCCTCGTTATTTTGAATGTCCTGGGCATAATATGACCAGGCGCGCCATACGGCGATTTTGATACAACGGCTAAGTTCACCCAGTTAAAGAAACCAGCTGGTTCTGGCATCCAATGAAAGGCCGACGCATTACGCTATCCGACGCGTTGGTTTAAATCCTCAGGTTCTAACAAAACTCTGTGAAGAAACTGCTGGGCCAATCGAAAGGATAGTTTGAATGAAAAAAGGAACACAACATGAATAAAGATATTGCAGAAGGAAAATGGAAGGAAATACGAGGCCAGTTCAAAGAATGGTGGGGCAAACTCACCGACGACGAACTGGAACAAGCTGGCGGAAATGCCGAGCAAATCGTGGGGTTACTCCAGCAAAAGTATGGGTATACCCGTGAGCACGCCGAAGAGGAATTCAATCAGCGCATCAAAGGCGTGAAAGAAGCCGTTAAGTAAACCTAAGGTCTAAAGAGGTGTAGTACCAGAGGCACCTGGACCGCCCCCGGTACTACACCTCTTCTCATGGGGGCACTACTAGATTGACAAACATCGCTAACCGGTGAACATCAAACACTTACCAGAACTACTCATCTCAAAGTAGTCAGCTCCGTATAAAACAGGTGTGAATGGCTTCCCCAGGCACACCTGTTTTAGGATTTTCTTTGAGCACAACAGGAAGGAGTACCTGATGAAAAATTTGACTATAGATCAGCTCAAGAAGCTGGCACAACAAACGGCAAGTCCAAGCATATCCATTTACTTGCCAACACATCGTACCGGCCAGGATACCCAGCAAGCTCCTATCCGCTTTAAAAATCTTCTTCGAGATGCTGAAAAGCAGTTTCTGAACAGCGGGATGGGACCGCGGGAAGTGACTGCGTTGCTACAACCCGCACAAGTATTATTAGATGATCCCTTATTTTGGAGGCACCAGTACGAGGGATTGGCTGTTTTTATGGGCTCAGACAATTTCCATTACTATCGCCTCCCAATATGCGTCGAAGAATTGCTCATCATCGCGCAGTCCTATTATGTCAGACCTGTTTTACCGCTGTTCACGAACAATGGACATTATTACATTTTGGCAATCAGCCAGAATGAAGTCCGACTTTTTGAAGGAACGCGTCACAGTGTGGGTCAAATTGATCTACCGGATGAGACTCCACAGAGTCTGGACGAAGCGCTCAAGTTCGATGATCCAGAAAAACAGTTGCAACTTCATACAGCAGTGTCGCAAGGTGGGGCACGAGCAGGTATCTTCCATGGGCAGGGTCCCGGCAATGAAGAACAGAATGTGAGGATTGAGCGCTATCTCAACCTGGTGGATATAGGACTCAAAGAAATCTTTCGCGAGCAACAAGCTCCGCTCATCCTAGCCGGTGTGGATTATCTTTTGCCGATTTATCGTAAGGTTAGCAAATATGCGAATATCATGCAAGAAGGTATCCCAGGAAGTCCTGATCAATTGCGGCCTGAAGCATTACAGGAACTGGCCTGGCCTATTGTAGAAGGCTATTTTCGTCAAGAATCGGAAAAGATTTTGGATCAATATCAGCAGTTTGTTGGGGTTGAGAAAGCAACAGATAACCTTGATGAGATTGTCGCGGCTGCGTTTAATGGGCGCGTAGACAAACTCGTCTTAACCAGTGAGGCCCAGGTGTGGGGCACATTCAATGTTGAGACGGGGAAAGTTGTTCATCACTCGGCAGGGCAGAGCAATCAAAACAATCTCGCGCGTTTAGACTTCGCGGCAATGAAAACCCTTCAAAATGGCGGCACGGTTTACGCCCTTTCTCAAGATGAAATGCCAACGGATTCACCCATCGCAGCAATTTTTCGTTTTTAAGACTTGTATAAGAACCTAACTACTCAGCCAGAGTGAGCATAGCCCGAAAGGCCTCTCCTAGCCAGGTAATTACCATTTTATTGAAAAATGGCGCTCCAACCTCCTTCCCAACCTTTTCCCTGGACCGCTTCGCGCGTGGTGTGGGCGACTCTCGTCCTCGTTTTTGTGGCTTTTAGCTTCTGGCTTCTGTATCGGTTTAACCAAGTTGTTTTCATCTTGTTTATTGCTATCATTGCCGGGACAGTGATCAGGCCAGTGGTAACCTGGTTGCACAGGCGTGGGCTTCCCCGCATGGCAGGGGTCTTGGTGGTTTATGCTTTGCTCCTGGCCCTGCTCATCGGTTTTGTATTTTTGCTCGTCCCATTGATTATCGAACAAGGGGCCACCATTACCGCCGCAGTGCCGGGTTATTACAAGAGTTTACGAGAGTGGATGATAAATTACCCCAATTCATTCATGGTGCAATTGAGTGGGTTCCTTCCCCCGGTCGTACCCGGTCTTGCCCCTATCGAACAAACGGGAGAAGAGGTGATGGCTTCGGCAGGACAAGCGTTGGGGTACGTCACCTCGGTCGCTCAGGCCATTTTTATCACCATCGTGATTCTCGTTTTATCTTTTTATTGGACATTGGACGGGCCACGTATCATTCATGCCTTGTTATTGTTCGTTCCCATGGGGAAGCGTGAGAGCATTCGAGATTTGATTGCGGCGATGGAAACCAAAGTGGGGTTTTTTCTTGCAGGGCAAGGGGTGCTTTGTCTCGTGATTGGCATCCTGGCTCTGATTGCCTATCTGCTGATCGGCTTGCCCAATGCCCTGATATTGGCACTCGTGGCAGGTTTGTTGGAAGCGGTTCCGCTGGTTGGTCCTTTGCTTGGGGCGATCCCTGCGGCGGTGATTGCGTTATCCATTGCCCCTTCAAAATTAATCTGGGTGATCGTCGCTACCCTGATTATTCAGCAAGTGGAAAACAGTGTGCTGGTCCCGCGCATCATGCGTCAAGCCGTAGGCGTGAACCCGTTCGTCTCCCTGTTGGCGATATTTGCCTTTAGCACGTTGTTCGGCGTGGCGGGGGCACTCATGGCGATTCCCCTCGCGGCCATCATGCAACTCTTGTTTGAGCGCTTTGTTTTTCAGCCAGGAACGCTGGAGTCGGAAGTTCCGTCGGGACGCGATTTTGCCAGCCGGTTACGTTACGAAGCGCAAGACCTTATCCAGGACCTGCGTAAACAGGCGCGCCTTAAGAAAGGGGGCACTGACTTAATCGTCAAACAGACCGATCAGGTGATGGATGAAATTGAAGCACTGACAACCGACCTGGATAGCTTGCTGGCTCAGATAAATTCTGCAGGTGTGTCATGACCAAACAATTATTAGGGTTTGGCGCTGTGGTAATGTCCACCTTGTTGGCGCTTTTGGTCTTGTGGCAGTTCCGCATTGTGGTGATTTATGTTTTGATCTCGCTTTTGATTGCCGCGACAATGCGCCCCCTGGTGACCCGCATAAGTACGCCCAGTTTTCTGAAGCGCTTCGCCTGGATCTTGCTGTACCTGGTGGGCTTGACCGGTTTCGGCTTTGTCCTTTTCATCGCGGTTCAACATGCGGTCCATGAGATTCAACAGTTGGCCCAATCTGTTTCAGTTCAAGATGCGTGGAGGTTGCCCATCTGGCTAGAGGGCACTTCGGCCCAGCGAGGACTGGTGGCGCGCCTGCCACCCCCCAGTCAACTCTTCGAAGCCGTCACGGGCGACCAGGGTCAACTCGTCTTACCAGTCATCTTTGGCTTTACGAAGAGTATTGGCGGGGTCATGAGTAACACCCTCATTATTCTCTTGTTAAGCATCTATTGGAGCATCAATCAAATTCATTTTGAACGTCTCTGGCTCTCTCTGCTTCCTTCGGGACTGCGTAAACAAGCGCGTGGGATTTGGCGGACCATTGAACTTGACCTTGGCGCATACATACGCAGTGAAGTCGTCCAAAGTCTGCTGGCGGCCTTTCTCTTAGGCGTGGGTTATTGGGTGATGGGGTCCCCCTACCCGACAGTTTTGGCGCTTATCGGCGCTCTCGCCTGGTTGATTCCCGTCGTTGGTGCCCCGCTCGCGGTTATTTTGCCCTTTTTGATGGGGTTGTTAACGGGGTTGCAGCTCAGTCTTTTCACCTCGCTCTATACCCTCGTCATATTAATTGCGATCCAAATATGGGTCGAACCCCGGCTTTTCCGCCAGAAATGGGACAACCCCATTCTGACTTTGGTCATCCTCCTGGCCCTGGCAGATGCTTTTGGGTTGATCGGGATCCTGGTTGCCCCGCCAATTTCCGCGGTTTGCCAAATCCTGTGGAGTCGCCTCGTCAGTCGTCGCGTTGTTTCAGGGACCGCCGCGCAGGTGTCAGACCTCAAGGCGCGACAAGCCCTCGTGTGGGCGGCAATCGAGACAATGGAGGAGCCGCGCTTGCCATTGGTCACCAGCAGTATGGCGCGCCTCACCCAATTAATTGAAAAAGCTGAACCCCTTCTGCAAAGCCTGCCCCCTGAGCTTTCCGATGTATAACCCTAAAACGCAGAAGAGAACATCTTTTTCTCCTTCGACCGATTACATATACTGAGAACGATCATGAACTGCGTTTTTTTGAGATTTTCGCTTCCGCCGGATTGCCAAATCCGGTGGGGGATTTGACAATCTCCCGCGAGCGACTGAAATCACAAAAGCGCAATTTCCGTGTTGAGTATAAACGATGACCCCAAGAATCACGCAAACGATGACCCAACTTTGGCAACAGGGCCGCCGCGGCGCGCACCGGCTCAATGAGCGCTCGCACGGTTGGTTAGGGATCATTGTGGATGCCACGCGGGAAGTCATAAAGCCCGACTCGTCCATTACCGCGGCGGCGATTGCCTACTTTGCCCTGTTCTCTCTCTTTCCCCTCACCCTTTTAAGCATTTCCATCGCCAGTTTCACCCTGGGGACGCTGACGGATCAGCACCTGATCGTCCAAAAATTAGAGTTCATTGCGCCCGCTCTCGGCCAGTTATTAGGCCAAAATCTCGACGAAATCATCCTGGCGCGCGGGCCAGTCACCAGCATTGCCCTGCTGGGGTTGATCTGGTCGGCTTCGACCATTTTTTTTACGCTGACCCAAACCTTGAATGAAATTTGGGGGAATCGTCGCAGGCGCGCGGTTTGGAAACGGCGCGGCCTGGCGATCCTCTTTGTCCTGGCTTTCGTGGGACCGGCGCTCATCCTGGCTTCGTTTGCCAGTAGCATGATGGCAAATCTGCGTACCTGGCTTCCCACCCCCATTCATCCGGTTGGAGTCGGGATCAGTTTTGGGATAGCGCTTTTGCTCGATGTCGCCTTATTTATGGTGATCTACAGCCTGCTCCCCCATGGCGACTCCACCTGGCGCGAGATTTTGCCCGGCGCAATTGGGGCGGGTCTGCTGTGGGAGCTTGCCAAAAAGGCTTTTTTATTCTTTGTTTCCACCTACCTCTCGGCCTCGAATTTGGTCTATGGTTCCGTTGCCGCCATCATCGCCTTCCTGGCCTGGGCCTATCTCAGCGGGCTCATCTTTCTCTTTGGGGCTTTTCTGAGCGTGGCTTATTTCCACCGAAACCAAAAACAGAAGACAATCCCTGAGAGAGCGTCTGAAAACTCCCTGCCCAAACCCTAAAGGTTTTCTCTGATAGGCGCATGTCCCTGAAAAGGCTCATTTTTCGGCTGAAAATGTGACGCAAAAGCGCAAAAAACCTTTAGGGTTTAAGTTTTTAGACAGTCTCTGAGCCTGAAACAAAAAATCCCCTAAAAAAAGGAAGTCCCCAATGAAAATCGCTTACCTCACGCAATCCTATCCGCCCATGATCAGTGGCGTCTCGCTGGTCGTTCAGCATTTAGCGGACGAAATACCCCTTCCGCAATAAACAACGTTTTATTCTGTGGGCCTATGCCGCCATCCTGGAAGAAATCAAAACGTTCTCACCCGAGGTCATCCATTTGCACGACAGTATGACCGTTGGGCTGGCGGGCGTTTTCGCCGGTAAAAAACTGGGGATTCCACTGGTCCTCACCACCCATCAACTTCCTGGCTTCATTTCTGCCTATCTTCCCCATTTTGCTTGGTTAAACGCCTTGGTTGAAAAACCCCTTTGGGCATACACCCGATGGTTGAAGCGCCAGACTCAGCAGGTTATCTCTCCCACGGCCACGAGTGCCAAAATGGTTGAAAAAAATGCGGGATTCTTGCCACTTGTGATCAGCAACGGCATGGATTTGGACCATTTTCGTCCGCAACCCATGCCCCTCTCGGAAAGACAAACGCTTTGTAAAACCTTTGGACTGGATCCTGATCGCCCGATCATTTTACATGTTGGACGTTTGGACTTCGACAAACAAGTCGATCTGGTCATTCAGGCCGCCGTGAAACCGATCCAGGAGGCGCATGCCCAACTGTTCATCGTGGGCGATGGACAACAGCACGAAAACCTGTCCGAACTGGCCGAGGAATACGGGATTCTCGACCACTGTCATTTTACGGGGTTCGTCGAACCTACCGACGAATTGCCATCCCTGTACCGGCTGGCCTCGGTCTTTGTCACCGCGTCAGAAATTGAAACCCAGGGCCTGGTCTTGTTGGAAGCCATGGCCTCAGGCATCCCAGTCGTGGCCGCCCGCGCCACCTGCATCCCGGAAATTGTGCATGATCAGAAAAATGGATATCTGGTCCCGCCAGGGGATGTGGAGGCGATGGCGGAACGGATCATGGACATCCTACGCACCCCTGCCCTGGCACATCGAATGGGCGAAGCAGGGCGGCACATCGCGGAGCGGCACGCCCATGGCCTTTCCGTCAGTTTGCACGAAGGTGTGTATCAATCCTTAATTTCAAACCATGTATCAGGGGCATTTAATCCATCCCCTCAATTCGCCAGAGTGGAATCATCTTGAACCTACCGGGGATTGGCCAATCACATTGAGATATCCCTAAAGCAATGGAGAAAAAATTCCTCTACGAGGGGTGTTCTGTTTGCAATGAGCCAGTCCAATATCTCCCCCACTTGGGGGAGGCAAATACTCCCCGGTCAGTGGATGTGGAGAGGAAACCTTTCATCTATGATGGTTTTATGACCCGAGTCTACCTTGCCGATGCTCTCCATAATGAACGGAACGCCCTTCGTTTACTTTTACTCGATCTGAATATGCAGGTCGTTGGCGAAGCCGCCGATTGGCCGACTGTCTTTGCCCAGGTTCCAAAAATCATGCTCGATATGCTCTTGATCGATTGGAACCTATTGCCCAATGGCTCTGTCGCGGCTTTAGCAGAGTTGCGGGAGATTTGTCCGGGGGCAATCGTGATAGTGCTGATTAGTCATTTGGATGCCCGCCAACAAGCCGCCCTCTCTGCGGGCGCGGATGCCTTTATTAGCAATGGGGAGACCCCCGATCGAGTCGCGGCACGCCTGTTGGCCGCGGCAGAATTTGTTCGTCTCTAAAGCGCCTCTGAAGCAAGTCTGCACCTTCCCCCCGATTTACCGCTTCCTCTTTTCTATTTCAGAGAGCTTAATTCAACCCACAAGAGATCTTTGCGATGAAAAAAGACATGTATGGAGGCAAGTGGACAGAAACGCGCGCTTTGTTTAAGAAATGGTGGGTTTATCTCACAGATGATGAGTTGGAAAAGACTGGGGGAAATGCCGATCAAATCATCAACTTGCTCCAACAGCGTTACGGGTATACCTTAAAACGCGCCGAAGCAGAATTTAACCGTCGGCTCAAAGAGATAAATCAAGCCGTTGCAGAAGATTAATCAAATGAAAAAGAGGAAATCCCCGATGAAGATCATGTTCACTAAAAATCTTGGCTTGTTGTTTTTAAGTATCTGATTCTCACAGGTTTGATGACATTTGTCACCGCTTTGGGAGGTTTGGGAATCCTGATGCCCATTCTCGCGATTGCCGCAGGTATCTTTATCTTATTAGGACGTTAGGATATTCACCATGACAAAAAATGCGATTAATCACCTTTTGGAAGCTGTAGGCGGCAAGGTTCGCAATTGGCAGGAGCAACGCACCCACTATCCGATCGAGAAACTTGCCCGTGACCGGGAGCAATTTATCGAGACCCTTCAAAAGCGGTACGGCTACACCAAAGAGAAAGCAATCCTGGTCCTGCAAAAGCACTATTCAAAGGTTAGACACGATTGAGCCAGCCTCGACAAACCTTCTCCAGGTATGCCCGGTGTAAATGAAGTGGGTCATAGGATAAGGACAGGCATTTTGTAACTACTCACCACGAGTAGAAAGTTTCAAAAAAAAGGATGGAAGGGGGATGTACATCCCCCTTCCATCCTTTTTTTCGGGATTCTCTGTATGTTCTGTGAGTAATTACGGCATTTTTTATCTAACGAAAAGTTCGACCGACCTTAGGGGCGTTACCTCGGGCGAATCGTTCCCTTTCTTCAGGCGCAGGAGACAAAATTAAGGGTTGGACAAGAAGAAGCTAATCTTTCTTTTATGGATGCTCCACACATCTCCCCAATTTCAAAAAAAAGCGGCCCGTCAGGGCCGCAAATCATTTTTGTCGCAAACCATGATTTGCGACCTCCCATGAAAGACAAGTGCCCCCACCGTGACTCGAACACGGGTCTTTGGCTCCGGAGGCCAACGCTCTATCCACTGAGCTATGGGGGCAAATAAAACAAAAAGACGTTTTTGGGGGACAGGTATTTAACTGCCCCCCATTATACTACAACCAGCTATTTAGAGAAGGCGACGGGCGATTATTTAGAGAGGTGCCGCATCGGAAAATAAGGCTTCATGTCCCGTGCCGTGATTTTTGGGCTATATTTTTCCACTTGACGAATGTCATTCCAGCGCCCCGCCTTTTGCACTAAACGGGTATTTGCCCCATTTTGGAGCGAGATGGTCGTGAAAGACCGGCGGAGATCGTGGGGGGAAAAACCCTCTTCGAGGACCGCACGCTCGGCCAATGTCTCAAATATATCGCGCAAACCATGCGCCGTCAGGGGTTTTCCGGGGGTGCGTCCTCCTATGCCAAAAAATACTGTTTTGGGATCAGGCTGATCCAGGTCAAATAAAACCTCTTTTCGAATACCCATCCAGGCTTTTAGGTGCTGAGTGGTCACATCGCTAAACACCGCGTCTTCCCAGGTTCCGCCTTTAATTAAGGCTTTACATGAATTTGTCTTCAAGAACAAAAAGCGCGTTTGCAAATGACAAACTTCAAAAGCCCGTAACCCTGAATCCACCATCAGGGCTATCAAAGCGCGATTACGCACGTTGAAATAGGTTTCACCTTCAAAAAGTTTGAAGATCGCGGTAAGTTGCTCGCTATCTAATGATCTTTGTGGGGCGGTTGCTTCACGCCGCATACGAAACGATAACACCGGATGGGCATCCCCATATTGCCAACGAAAATAAGCCCGGATCGCACAATAGGCGGAATACTTAGAATTGTGTTTCCAGGTGGTTTGGGCTTCGAGAAAAGCCTGGAAGCCTTCTTCATCCAACTTTTCTAACACAATCTGGTTCTCGTTCGCCCAGGATACCAGACGGCCAAGACTGAAACGATATGTTGTCTCAGAGTTTTCGGAAAGTTGTTTGAACATGAAGAATTTTTTGAGGTTGAGCATAAGAAACTCCTGTAATGGAAAGAATTTTGGATGCAGGAGTCTAACCGCCATGAAATGTCCTTTCAAAAACATTCAAGAAGTCACATATAAACCCGATAAAAGTATCAACCATTTGTAAATCTATGAAACATCAAAGAGTTTTACAAATTGAACAGTAAAACCCCGTTTGAACGGGGTTTTACTGTTTCTGTTTTATATCTGGCCTTTAGCCGACTGAATCCCTGCTAGTAAGAATGCAAGCCGATATTGGACAGCAACCTATAATAACTTGTTTATCTTCAATAATTTGGCTAATTCCTCGTTTTCGATAACTTCGATAACCAGGCCAAGTATGTCGTTTGCTTGTTTGATGTAATTGTGCAAATGTTGTGAACAAGGCTTGGCTGTAATAAAAATGACGACACCATCGGGAAAATATAGAAAGGGCCTAATTATTTGGTAAGCGATTTTGACTGGAACATTGGTTTCGCTAATTTCCCGTCCAGACTTAAAAGGCATACTTAAGCGATAAACACCATTGCCATGCTGAACAACTAATTCCATATCTGAAATTTCAGCAGGACCATGTTTTTTATTTGCCTCACGCTGTG
>WBZL01002843.1_pt1 | contig 16418 bp, 10 predicted proteins | sample 5204291 | NCBI WGS metagenome assembly WBZL01 (sample SAMN12344345, study PRJNA552823) | activated sludge metagenome | biome: Activated sludge suspended growth; feature: Nitrification reactor; material: Wastewater; isolation source: activated sludge from nitrification reactor of wastewater...
TAACACCAGCTCGTATGTGGTGAACCCCGGAACATTCAATTTTACATTGACCAAAGATGTAACCATAGAAGTGCCGATGGGCAGTATGCATTTTGCACCAACATCAAACTTCATGTATCTGAACGGTACTTTACTGTTAACAGGAGGTACAGTGAAAGTGGGCAGTACCTCAGGAAATCAAGGTTTCCGGTATGAGCAGGTAGGGTTGATGATACCACGATTAATTATTAACAGTGGTACTATGGAAGTATATGGAGGGCTTATCTACCGTGCGGTTACTCCTACCTCTGCATTCTACTTCGAAATGAATGGCGGGCAATTACTGTTAAACACGGGGTCTTTCGGAAGCAGAAATGGTGTTTTCAATATCGTAGATAACCCCCTTAGCTCATTCATATTTACCGGTGGAACCATAACGCTTGCAAAGCCGAACCGTGATTATCTTACGTATCCCGACTTTGAACTTTGTGGTACAACAGGGCTTGTCAATGCAACAACCGGAGGGATCGTTGAATTCGGATACAGCACAACAGCCAATTCCACATTTACATTTAAGCCATCTCCAACAGCAGTTTATCCCAACATCAGGGTAACAGGACCTGTTGCAAGTAATATTAAACTATGTCCGTTCTATAATAACACTGACAACGTACAATTCAACAGCCTGTATCTGGATCCGGGAAAAACATTTGATGTTAACGCAAATGTTACCAATAACGGTGGTGCCAGATCCGTATTGCTCGCAGGTAATTACGATGGAATGCACACCTTTTATAATGATGGGATCTTTACACCCCGGAATTCAACTGTTATCATACAGGGAACTGAAGGGCTGTGGCTGGGAGGAACCAATACCACTTCATTCTACAAACTAACGATCAACAATTTCTTCGGAGTCAGTTTAGGATCCAGTATAAATATTCAGAATCAGCTTCAGTTAACCGATGGTATCGTTTATGTAAATCCACCGTACCGGTTAACCTGCTTGGCCAATGGACGTGCGACCATTGGTAACGCCAACGCTTATATTGACGGTTTCTTTGATCAGATGATCGCATCAACTGCAGCACAATCATTCAATATACCGATCGGACGGAACAATGCTTACCGCCCCATGGTAATGAATGTAAGGCACTCGACTACCGGAATGGCGACTTACTCTACCGAAGTGGTGAACCTGTCACCAAGGTCATTTAATTACACATTACCCCCAACGTTGTCATTAGTTTCCAATGTGCGATATTATCAGATGAACCGTACGGGAGCATCTAATTTCAACAGAGCCTCTGTTACACTATCCTATGGCCCGGATGATGGAGTTACGGACTATACACAACTGCGGGTTGCGCAATACGGTGGCAGTTCCAATTGGGTTGATCATGGCGGGTCAGGCTCCGCAAACACCAACGGAACAATTACCTCCAACTCATTCAACACATTTAATGGTATGTTCACTCTGGCAAATTCAACATTAGGTACAAACCCGCTTCCGATTTCTCTATTGGAATTTAATGCTACAGCCGTTAACGAAACTGTACAACTGAACTGGTCAACCGCATCTGAAGAAAATGCGAGTCACTTTGAAATTGAAAGCAGTCCGGATGCAGACCACTTTCTAACTTTAGGTTCAGTGCTGGCTCACGGAAATACAATGGAGCCAATGCACTATACATTCACCGATGACAATCCATCAGAAGGGAATACCTACTACCGTTTAAAAATGGTTGACCTGGACGGAAGTTTTGAATATTCTCCCGTGCGTGTGGCGAACTTCCGTAAGATGCACTTTATTAATATCTGGCCCAATCCCTCTTCGCAAACAGACATTCGGATAACCAAACCCGAAGACTTTTCAGGTCCGGTAGAACTATTTGTCTACACTATGGACAATAAGATGATTTACACTAACAAAACAGATTTTGATCTAATCACTATACCGTCGGCTATACTCTCTCAGGGAAATTATACCATTCTGCTAAAAGCCCGGGAAGAAATGGTCTATGGCAAACTGGTAATTATTTAGCGTCCTATGTTCTGGCGTGTCACCATCATCCTGTTGTTCACACTGACAAAGCCAATTATGACTTTCAGCCAGATCAGTACGAATACCGAACGAAACGGGCTTTTCCTATATTCTTTTGCAAAATATATTAATTGGAGTGTATTTGTTGACCAGAAAGCTTTGATTATAGGAGTTGCCGGAAATGATGAAGTGTACCGCTATATGCAGAACACGTATCGAAACCGAACCATCGGCAACCGGAAAATACGGATAAAAAAAGTATCCGGAATGGATGCTGCGGACTGTCAGATATTATATATCTCAAAACTTCATACCCGCGAAAACACTGTATTACTCGAGTATGTCCGCCACCTCCAGGTTCTGATTGTGACCGATTGCATAGCCAACAACCCGGAAATTGATATCGCTATTCTGTCAAAAGGGTTATCGCCGCAAAACTACTTTCTTAAGATAAACCGGCAAAATATACGGTTAAAGGGATTAAAAATATCGATGGAATTATCCGGATTAGGAAAAGAAACCACCTGGGTACCACCACCATTTTTCGTACATGCAAATCCGTTAGATAATTTTTCAAAACAGGAACCTTTCGCTCTGTAACCGAGTATAAAAAGCAACAACCAGCCAATAAAATACCATGAAAAAAACCATTAATAAATTGCTGATTCTTTCAATCAGCTTTGCATCTTTCATTAATATCTGCAACGCTCAAACCGACACTCCAAAAGAGAACCCAACCCCGGCAGCTGCACCGGATATTTCGAAAGATTTCACCGGATTATCTGTTTCACCCTCTACACTTCACTTTAATTTATCACCTGGAAAAAGTAAATCGATGGAAGTGAAAATTAAAAACGATACGCAGAAAAAGTTTGTGTTTCAGGCGAATTTCTCTGATTTCGTTATGGGAACGAATGGAAAACCTGTTGGACAACAAAACGGCAGCAATCGTTTTAGTCTTTCGCAATGGTCAACCATTTCACCGGCTTACTTTGAACTTGCTCCGGGTGCAACACAAAAAGTACAGGTTACAGTAAACGTACCTGATGGAGTTGAATACAATCATGCTGCCTGGACGGTGCTGATGCTGGATGAAGTTACAAAACGTGCACCACTGAATCCTAATAGTAAAGGCAACACATTAGCGCTTGGTATTACACCATCGCTTGGTTTTGGTGTTTACGTATATCAGAATCCTCCGGATCATGCACTTGAAAAAATCGAAATTGAAAACTTCGTTTTTAACGACAGCACACAAACACGTAAGCTGATACTCGGGGCAACAAATTCCGGTGAAGGCATTGGTTTCTGCACCTCTTATGTTGAACTGACCAATCTTCAAACCGGAGAACAACAGAAACTAAAGGGGCAGAAATTTACTATACTTCCCGGCTTCGACCGAATTTTCTTCTATGATCTTCCTAAAGACATCAAACCAGGTAAATACAGCGCGGTAGGCGTAATCGACACCAACAATCCGGAGCAGGTTACAGCAGCGGAATTAGAGTTTAATATCCAATAATAAATCGTTCTTAAATTATAATTCAAATCAATCAACTATTTAAAAAAATTAACAAAGTGAAAAAGTTAATTAGAAAAGCCTCACTGGTAGCAGGTATGCTCGCCATTGCAGGGTCATCCTTCGGTCAATTGCAGGATGAAAAAAATGTTACCATCACCATGGATCTTCAGCCGATCCTCCAACTCGAAATGAGTACGCCTGATCAGGTAGATTTCGTGTTCGACAAAATGGCCGACTACTATGGTGGTATCACCAAATACGGTGCAACCATTCTGAAGGTGAATTCCTCCGTTGCATGGGACCTCTATGCGGTAGGTACATCTAACGATGGTACGTACTGGGACAAACAAATGGAATACGGTACAGGTACTGATCCGAATGCAATCGATCAGCTTCCGTTGCAATTGCTGGAACTTCACCAGAGTGAGGCGAATGCAAATGCATCACTGGCAACCGGCTTCCGTCTTGATTACAGTTCAGCTTTCGCTGCGGCTCCTTACACGCCGGGTGAAAACAACATTTATGCTTCAGCTACTCCCTACGTATTACCGGGACTCACTGAAAAATACATCCAGGGTCATAGCGGTACTACCGACTTTGCTCCGGGTGGATCGTATCTGACACAGGGCAGCGGTACCAACTCGATTTACTATTACGTAATCGATTACCGCATTGTACCGGGTCTGCCGGCGATCTTCCCGACAGCAGCCGACAACGCGACTCCTCCTAATCAGCTGGATCTCGTAACTGCAAATGCGGCCGGAGCATACGCACAACCTGGTGTTTACACCATGAATGTGAAGTATGTATTGATCGAAAATCAATAATTCCGCTTCCCTCGGGGGGTGACCGCTTAAACCACGGTTTCCCCCCTTTCTTCCTCCAACCCACCACCATGAAACCAACAATGCCGAAACTGCTTTTGCAGGCTCTTCGCATCTGCATTACCGTTATACTTTACGGTCATGCGGCGATGGCTCAGTGCGGCGCACCGTCTACGGCCAACTGCCAGGGCGTTCCATCCAGCGAGCTGATTCAATCCACTTCCGGTACACTCGAATTCAGCTACGACGAATTTTCAAAGTACCGTTCAGGCATCACGATCAGTGGCGCCACCACCTTACGTTTAAAAGTTCTCTCTAACAATGCGTCCTGCAAATGGTCGCTTAGAGTTTATATAGAAAATAATCCTGCATCCGGAACACCCGTTGATGAATGGGAAACACTGAATACATACGGTACTGGTACAGATGCACCAACGCTGGATCTTCTTTCCTTCAAAATTTATAACGGTTGCGGGACACCGATCAATAACAACACGTATCAGAATTTTCTTCCGGTAAACGGAGCATTCATCGATATTATCAATGATGTGAGTCTTACTCCGGCCGGTGGCTGTACGACCAATGTAAACGGCGCCGGTACTTACCTCACCAATCCATCTGAGTTTACCTTTCTGATCGACTACCGGATAGTACCCGGTTTATCTTTTTCGCCCGGAACCTATCAGTTAAACCTTCATTTCTGTCTGGTAGAACAACCATGAAGCAGCTGATCCGGATACTCCTCATCGTGTTGTTCCTGTTATCGGGGAGATCACATTCTCATGCCCAGACAACTGACTCCGCATTTACTACTGTAGCTGATACTTCTACCCGACCCGACACAATCCTGAACCAACGGCCTGTTCCACTACCTAACGATTCGTCAGCTTCGGTTGTTCATGCTGAAGATTCACTGTACAATCACGCTGTTGCCAAAGTGGCCAATCCTGTTATCCCGGCAGATTTCCGTCCACGCAATTTCATACCAGGTCAGGTGTTTGTGTTTTTTAATGATACATCATTGCAGCTGAATGCCCGTGAGCGTTTTATCACCAATGCGCTTCGCATATTCAACAATAAAACGGAAGCGATCACATTTTCTATTGAAATCGTTGCTCCACAAAGCTGGAAACAGATCGGCGCCTCCGGCAAAGAATACAACTTAGCCCCCGGGGATTCCCTGGTGATTCCGGTTCGTTTGATTCCAGGCATGGGCGGTAATGAAGTAAGCTCCGTAAATGTACAGGCATTGCTGGTGAGCGATGAGCAGGAACTTATCGCAGATGCTATGTTCGGTATTCACCGCAAGAAAAATATCCGGTGGACAGTCACCAGTGAAGATGGGACCAAAATTTATTTTCCTGTGAATGACTCTGTGGTTCCTTTTTCTATTAATGTAAACAATGACGGTAACGAAAAAATAGACTTGCTGCTTTACAAGAAACAATTAGGCAACAGGATCTTCGTTTCAGAAGAACAAAGCAACATTACACGGAATAATTACCACGAACTGAATTTACTTCCATTGGAAGACACGACACTATATTATACTGCAGCCCTTCAAAACCGCTTTGAAACAGAACGCCGGATTGATGTCGAAAACTACTCACCGACTGCTGTAAACGAAGAAGTAAGAAATACCATCTTCTTTCAGTCACAGTTATCGAATAATACTGAAGGTCGAGTGTTTTCCGGTTTCCGGAGAATGGATCTGGTGCGTCTTTCCGACGAAAAAACGATAAATCCTTATGGTTCATCTGTGATTCCGCTCACGATGGATCTGAACACCTACAATATCCTTGGAGTTCAACCGGTGATGCGCCTTGATCTGCGTGGTAATACCATCCTCAACAATGAGGCCATGTTGAGTTATCAGACCTTGTTCAACTTTACAAACTACAGATACACCAATGAAATTACCAATGATGTTTTTTATCGTGTAGCCTACATTCACAGGAAAGGGGATATTCAGTTTGGAAATATATCCGGAGGCCTGAGTCTCATTCCTGTCAGCGGCAGAGGTGTAAGTGGTTCATACTTTGTAACCCCTTCACTTCGTATCGGATCTTTTTACGTCCGCAATACTTCTGACAACAGAAGTGGCGATGCGCAGGCATATGGCGGATTTCTGCGCTATCAGTTAAAGAATATAGGCACTACAACCGTACAGCTGGGACATAGTGAATTTGACAATGCCGGACGTACGAATAATTATGCTGCTGTTACCAATTCAGTACGCCTGTTGCCGAATCAACAGGTAAACTTCGGTTTTGCGGTTAGCCGTAACAGTTACGAATCTGCCACTACTCAAACCGGATACAGTTATTTTGGCGGTTACACAGGATCCTTCCTCAAGAAAAAACTGAATGTTAACCTTCGTGCCTCCGTCTTCAGTGCGGCTTATAGTCTGAGTCGCTTGCCAAGCCAGAATTTCTTCCATCGGAGCGGATATACCGTCAGCAAAAAACTGACGCTTATTCTACAGAATACGCTGAACCGTTATCAGCAATACTCTATCTATGGTACTACAGGCCCACGCATTAACAATGAGGTGAATTATAATCAGTTGTTTTTCAACTTTGGTGCCAATTCATCACGGATCATGCCGGGTATCTTCTGGAACCATGCCAAACTGAACAACTTTGAACTGGTATATCGCGGGTTAAGTCTCGACTATAGTAAATCATCCATCAGCGGACGCTCACGGTTTGGAGCATCACTGATTGGAGGATACAACACCTTGCCACAGTACCGGGAAATACCTGCTTACTTTACCATGCAGTTGGGCATTACCGCACAACATAAAACGATGAGCTTCAACGGCCGGTATTTCTACGGACCACAGTACATCAACAATCCGGCTGCGGTCAACAATACCCTGAAATATCCGCAGGCATTATTTCTCTCATTAAGCAAACAGTTCCAGCCGGAGAATAAAAGTTTCGTATTCCAGGGCAACAGTTCCTATACCTATATGAACCAATACAATCGTCACACAATTGGTCTTTTTCCTGAAGCATATTACTTCACACGCACCAAATGGCGCTTCAAGCTATCTGCCGGATACTCCTTCAATGCGAGTAAAACAGAGCGTAGCAACAATAATACTCCCGGTATCATTTTCCCGGAAGAAGAAGTAAGAAAAGTGGTAACACATAACTTTTTCCTAAATGCCGGAGTGCGCAAGGAGTTCGGCATTCCGGTACCAAAACGTCTTTCAAAAAAGAAATTCGCCACACTTCATTTCCAGGCATTCCTGGATGTAAACGGAAATAAGGTGAAAGACAAGAATGAGATTATCGTTAAGAATGTGATAATCCGTGTTGGCAACGATGAAGTGATCACCAATGATCATGGTGAAGCGGTATTTAAGAATGTTTCCGCCGGTAAATATGCGATCCGTGTTATGTCACTTTATGACCTGAAGGGATGGTATCCGCTTCTCACGGATTCCATCAGCGTTGATAACGCTTCCATAATGCCAATACCATTTGTAAAAGGTATTCGCTTAAACGGTAATGTAGTATTACAAAAAGCAAAATTCAGCAACCTAACAGAAAAAGCAGATTTGTCCCGCATTCTGATTACAGCCCTGGATTCATCCGGACACGAATACCAGGCGCTGACCGACATCAACGGAGCTTACAGCATTTATCTTCCTCCGGGAAAATATACTCTGATGATGGACGAAGGTATCATCGGCAGAGGTTTCACCGTGTTGAAAAACAACGCAGAACTGGAACTGAGTAATCTTGAAAGTTTCAACTACAATTTCTACATCCTCGAGAAAAAGAGAAAAGTGAATATGAAGAAATTTTAATCGCTGCATTCAGCGAATCACCTTATAAAGAAAAGACGGATGGATCCTCCACCCGTCTTTTTCTGTTTTATAAATTTCGAAAACTTTGCTATCTTACAATCATCACTTTCTCTGTACGGACATTTGAATCTCCTCTAACTTTTACGATGTATTGTCCATCGTATAAAGTGGACGTTTCCATGTATCCTATCGTACTGCCGGGATGAATTACCGAAGTACGAACTTGTTTTCCCTGCATATCATAAAGCTCTATTCTCAAAGGAGCATCGAGTAATCCGAAATATTGCACAGCTATGAAATCTCCTGCATTGCTGTAAAGCACCTGTACCGGCAGCGGAGCTGAAGAAATACTGACTCCGGTGGTGCCCGTATACGTGGTAACGGCTTCGGTGATGGAGGTAACTTTGCTTCCTGTCACTGTACCATAATACGTAGGTCCTACAACATACGGATACGCTGAATTCCAGTTGGCATCCACAGTGGCAAAATAGGCATACGTGCCCTGAGGATATTCAGGTGTTATACAAAACCGGCCGTTGTGTTCATCCAGATAATCAGGGGTCGATGCAGAGGTTGGAATGTATTCGTAGTCCTCTCTGAAATAACCAAGAGGGTACGTTGTACTTACAGCTGGTCCCGCAGGCACAGTAACTCCGGCCGGACTTGTATTCCTCACAGTGATATTGCGTAACTGATAACTGGACTTCATGCGAACCACCGGTCCCGTGCCATTGGTGTTCTGATAAGCATAGGCTCCATAAATCGGAAACCCGTCATAGGCGTAGCCGATCAGTGGTGAATGTTGTGTACTGTCAATAGCATAGAGACCATCTGCATCATATAAATTGCAGATTGTAGAAAGTACAGTCTGATCGAGTTTGAATGCACTCGGATTCTGGTGATGATGATAATTTCCCATCGCCGGATGCCCCTTGCTGCAATCGAAACCGGCACGCTCTGCAACTACGGCATCGCGGTTCCAGTTCATTGTTGCACCGGGTCCTCCGGGGCATGGCGGGTTTCCCGGACCTCCGCACAAAGCATTGGTATTGGAATTCCACGCTACACCATCTCTGTAGTCAAACAATGCGACACCATTGGAAAAGATGCCTATGTTGCCCAGCGAAGTAGCGGTTAGTGTTCCCGTATTCTGCACAGGATTTCTGGTGATTTTAAAGATGGCGTTCTGATTGGTGGTCAAAGATGGATTGCCATCCAGAAACGGGCCGGTGGTGTAAGCCGGAACACCCTTGGTACGTACATACACCCAACTGGCGGAATACAATACTGTTTGTACGTTGGCTGAATCAGCATCAACAATGGCGATTGAATTTCCGTTTACATAATGGCTTCCTGTTATTCCGGTGGTGTTCCTGATCCACGACGTAATTTCAGGCGTTTGTCCTTGTAAGGCGCCGCCAGTAACAGCGAGCAGAAGAAGGATAATAGATTTTCGCATTCGATTTATTTATTTGCAGTTTTTTGTAATAAGGAAGCAGGGAAGGTATGTTTCGGATCAAACAGAAACGACCGGTCACTTAAAGTTTGCAGAAAAGCTGACAGGTCCGTTTGCTCATCTGCAGTTAAGGGTACTCCGTTTTTCAGTTCCGGTGAAACGCTGTCAGTCTGTGAAATCCCGCTGGTATAATGCCGCAACACCTGACGAATTGTTTTAAATCTTCCGTCGTGCATATAGGGCGCAGTGAACTGGACATTCCTCAGTGTTGGTACCTTAAAAAGATAACGGTCGGCAGCATTGCCGGTAATACGTTCCCGTCCGGTATCATTCAATGTTGTATCCGCCGGAAGTCCATTCGCGGCATAGTTGCCGGAAGTAAACAAAGGTTCACGATGGCAACTGTTACAATGCTGTTGAAAGAGGTGATACCCTCTCGACTCCTGCTCAGAAAACAGGGCCGAATGCTGCATGACCGAATCATATTTCGTGTGACAACTGATCAGTGAAGCCATAAACATCGCCATCGATTTCAAAATTTCTGAACCGGTAACCACTGAATCTCCAAATGCCTTTGCAAATGCAGATTTGTAGAACGGTGAGGAATTAATCTTTCTGATCACATTGGGAAAAGTTTCTGCCATTTCCGCTTTATTGGTCATTGGTGCGAGTGCCTGAAAATCGAGATGATGAATAGCTCCATCCCACATGAACGACTTCTGCCAGGCCAGGTTCATCAAAGCAGGAGCATTGCGTGTACCGACACTGTCGTGAATGCCATGGCTCAAGGCATGATCGGTATGTGAAAAAGCATTGTACGGGGAATGGCATGAAGCACAAGAGATCGTGCTGTCTGCCGATAATATCGGATCATAAAACAGGGCACGACCGGCTTCAGCCTTTAACGTTGTATATCCTTCTGCATCGAAATCATAAACCGGCTGCGGCCAGTATTTCGGCCATTCGACCGCATTAGTGCTGCGCTGGCGGAAACCGGCAACTACTACGAGTATCAACAGAAGTATTAATGCTCTTTTCATGGCCGAAGAATATAAAAACTTCTTTGCAAACGATCGGCAAAACCGGCAGCTGCCGGTCCGGGCGACATAATTTCATCGGAAGAATTTACAGAAGGATCAAGCAATGAAAACAGTTCAATTCCCACTTTCATATCCCTCCTATAGGGTAAACCAATCACCCGACAGGTATTATCCGGGAAACGGTATCCGCCAATATGAAACTGAAAGTTCCGCGTTTGTCCAGATCCTGCAGCAATATTCCCCTCCAATTTCAAATGAATATATCCGCTTTGCCAGGTCCAGTACATTCCATTCGACGGATCGAGATCCCCTTCCATCACTCCTTGCACCTGTACTGCGCTGTCAATACCCAAAGTGAAATACACCGAGTCGTAATTTATTTCCGGTACGTTGAAGTGTACGGTAGTTCCTGAAAGAAAGTCCACCAGATGAAAACTGTTCTTCTCTGTTGTTACCTGACCCTCTTTTAAAAATTTCACTTGTGATATATATCCTCTCATTTGATCAAGATGTACAGAAGTGCTATCACTGTGGGGAAATAATTGTTCGCCGGAGCTACCTATCCCTCCATATACCGGAACAAACAACAGCTGGGCTTCGGCGACGGAAATTTGCCAAAGCAAGAACATAAGCAGCATGCGAAGGGGTGGTCTCATCGGTCAGGGCAGTGAAAAGATAGCAAAATCTCCAATAGGTTTAATTTCGATCGCATGATTGCGGTGAACAGATAAAAAGAGAGGGAGTTCAACATGAACCCCCTCTTTTTATGTGCAGCTGATTGGGTGATCAGATACACCTATCTGAATATTTCCATTCGTAAGCAGACCGGACTACTGGAATCCTGAAGGTCCAGAATGTATATGCACTGATCCAGAGAAGGAAAATACACTTCTGCGTTCCCGGTTACTCTTTGCTGTTCACGGAGCAACCGGCCACGGAGGTCAAATAACCAATCAGTAATAGATCGGTTTTATACATTCCAAAGGATGACTAAAAAACCAAATAATTGCTAAATACTACCAAATACTCAATTTTAATACCATAAACTCTTCTCCTTTAACGAATATTCAGCAGACCTGTACATTTATTCTGTCAACTAAATTCAATTAATCTCATGTTACATAAACTTCCTCTATTTACTGCACTGTTCATGGCAGTTCACTTTGTACTCCCCGGACAGACAACGGGCCCATTATTATGGTCACAATCTTATCAACGTCCGGGGTCTGCAGGTATCGGTACTCCTCCTTTAGAGTCCTATACTGATATGAAAGAGCTCAGCTCCGGAAGTATTATTGCTGTAGGAAATGCGGCCGGCTTAAATGGTGTTTCGTATAGTGATGCGATGGTCAGAAAAATAAACGCCGGTACCGGTAGTATCATTTCTGAAAACTATATTGATTACTACGGCGGAACAAGAAATGATGTTGCTGTAAAAGTATTGGTGGCCGAACCATATATTTATATTATCGGAACAGCAGAATATTCGGTATCACCCTATGATAAAGATATCTTTATCATAAAAAAAGATACATCACTGAACACCATCTGGTCGTATGGTTATAATAATACCGGAAACCCGAATGATATGGCTGTGGATGCAGGACTCGATATGTTTGGGAATATTTACGTTCTCGGAAATACAACACGAACCGCTACCGGCGCCGATATTGTCCTCCTCAAACTGGACCCTAACGGAACTGCATTGTTCACCAGGTTTTATTCGTCTACCGGAAATTATACTGATATGGCAAAAGGAATGGCGGTGGAACTAAATGGAATATGCAATATTACCGGCTACTACACAAATGCTACACTGGGAAGTCGCATGCTGGCCTTGAAAGTATGGAGCAATGGGGTGCAGCTCTGGGTTAAATATCATGATGTAACTTCCGGAGCCATCCAGCCGGATGAAGGATTGGCCGTAAGCTATGATCCTTCCAGCAATGATATGTTTATCTGCGGAAAAGGAACAAACGCAAGTGGAAATTTCGATTGGGTGGTGGTTCGCTTTGCCGGTAGTGACGGAACAAAAGTCTGGAATACTAAATACGCCGGATCAAATAATTCCAATGATGCGGGAGTAAAAGTGATCTATGATTCAGGCGAACTGTATACCTGTGGGTATATTTCTACCTCTGTTTCCGGAGTAGTCAGCCAGAACATCCAGTTGCGGAAGTTAAAATCTGTGAATGGAAGTGCAATATGGACCAAGACATATAATTTCCTGAACGGAGCATCCGGAGCCTCTGTAGAGAACGTAACTTCAATGATTCTAAGCCCTGCCGGAAATATTTATCTGGGGGGAACAGTATCACTTCCTACTCCTTCTTCATACGACTTGTATCATCTGGTGCTTAACTACAATTCGGCCGGTATACAACAATGGGCTCATATGCAGTCTACCTCTTCATTCTCCAGTTTTCAAGGTCTGGATGTAAATGCTCTTGTATATTCCGGAGATGAAAATGCAGTTTATGCCGGAGGATTTAAATGGTCTACAATGAGTCTGATCAGCTATTCCACCCTCCTGAAACTGGGACCAACTTTTATCAGTGCGCCTGTGGCAGAAAAAACAGGTTTGATATCTCCTTCCATTGTTTGTTATCCCAATCCTGCAATCAATGAGCTGCATTTGCAACAACCCGCAACAGCAACAGGAACACTTTTCCTGTATGACCTCAATGGAAAACTACTCTTACAGAATTATCTTCCGGATGAAAATAATACGATCGAAATTGGTACATTATCACCGGGATTGTATATCGCAAAATACACCGGTAATGGTTCCAGCGAAACGTTTCGGTTCGTGAAACAATAACCCACTTGTTTTCAATCGCAGGTATCTTCTCCTGCATAGTTTCATACTGAGCTCCTTCTGTTACTACTAATGATATGGCGTGCCCCCGGTTTTCCCTTCGGTCAACCGGGGTCGGGCTATCCGCTGCAAGTCCTCGCTCGTACCTCACTCCGGTCTTTCCGCTGCTATCCCTCACGCGAAACGAAACGCAGAATGTATTATATGATCTCAGAAATTCTGCATAGTACCACGCATCTGAAACGAGTTTTCCTTCATTGAGATGATTGCAGATGAACGGATCGCTCATGTCAGTTAATCATCTCTATCATTCTCGCCCTGCTAATAATTAAGATGCTTATTTAATCAGCCCTCCGCATGTACTGCCAATAATAAAAACCTGGAACCAACGTCCTCATGATCATCAATCGAAGTCAACTGCACGCCGAAAGGTATTTCATTTCAGATTGATCCATTGAGATCAGACACACAAAAGCTTTACATAAAAAACAGTCCCTTTTCCTTCTTCCGTTTCAAACCATACACTGCCGCCCATTCCCTCCGTCATGGCTTTCACCATGGCGAGGCCTAAACCGGTGCCGCTGCTCTTCGTAGTAAAGTTCGGAACAAAGATTTTTCGGAGCTGATCTGCAGGAATACCTTTGCCATTATCACGTATAGCTATTGTAACGTGCGGTGTATCCGATTCTTTTTCTGCGGAGACAGCAATCGAAACAATACCTTTCCGGTTATCAGGAATGGCCTGAAGAGCATTTTTAATCAGATTACCAAAGATTCGGATCAGCTGGTCTTTGTCGGCACGCACCATTACCTGTTCCGGATGATCTTTAAAAATAATCTCGCTGTCGTCATCTTCATCGTAAAGATCAACCGTATGTTGAAGTACAGCAATCAGTTCAATGGTCGTATATTCCGGACGGGGCATCTTGGCGAAATGACTGAATTCAGTGGCAATATTACTGAGCGTGTCAATCTGCTCAATCATGGTGTTGCTGATTTTCCGTACCAGTTCTTCCTTGTTGGGATGGTTGTCATTGATCGCCCGCTGCAGATGTTGTATCCCGAGTTTCATCGGTGTAAGCGGGTTCTTGATTTCATGAGCAACTTGCTTCGCCATTTCCCGCCAGGCACTCTCACGTTCAGATTTCGCAAGCAGCTCGGCACTCTTCTGCAATTCGTTCACCATGCGGTTGTATTCGTTAATGAGACCGCCGATTTCATCTCGTGTTTTCCAGACGATTGGTTCGTTTACACTCCCGAGTTTTGTGCGTCGCAGACTTTCCTGAATAATTCTTAACGGCTGTGTGATTCTGTTGGAGATAAAGAAGGCAACGAGGGTGGCAATACTGAAGAGTAATACATAGAGGTTGATCAGGGCTACAAGAAATCCGCTGATGTCGCGTTTCAGCTCAGTGTCTTTGTCAAAATACGGCAGGCTGAGAAAACCGATATTTTTATTATTGCTGTTCCGAAGTGGTTCATAAGCTCCGCTGTAATGCAGATTACCGATGTTTTCGCTCTGCAGATAAAGGGCCTTCTGATTAGTCGTTAAACTGATATACGCATTCCTATCCATGAGTGGCGCGATGATTTCCTGATCATAGATACCAGGTTGTGAGCTGAAAAAGAGGCGACCATTTGAAGTATAAACATTGAAATCCGTTTTTAGTGTACGTGCCAGCCGGTTAAAGGCAAAACGGAGATCATCAGTGAGTGATTCGCCCAATGATTCTCTGGTGCCAAGTTCCGTTTCAACAAGTACGCGGATATTGTTTAGCTTTTCGCGGATACGGTTATTCTGTGCCTGTTCATAGTTATCGACGATATAAGTGACAGTAGCCGCACCGATCAGCAACAATGTGCCTACAACAATCATGATGATGGTAACCTGAATACGGCTGTTAAAATTAAACTGCAGCTGAAAGCCATCTTTCATAAAACGTACAGCAACGGAAATGATCAGCCACACCACACTGAAAAAAGTAAAGAGGTAGGAAAACAATGTTACCCAGACCCAGAGACCCTGACGTGGGGAACTGATGACGATGAGATTTTTCCCATATCGGTAAAACAGGTGCAGATAATTGTCGAAGGACACGAAACGCATTCCATCCAGGTTCCGGAAATACTGCATGTACGGACCTTCGGTAAGATAATAATTAAAGTTCCCTGACTGGTTAAGAAGCTTCCCATTCTGATATCTTGCATAAGCATATTTGCCGAGTTCGCGGTTACTGCCCACTTTATCACTCAGCAATAATTCAGGGAAGCCGGCATCGTCCTGTGTAGAACGAGCGCTCAGCTGGATAACAATGGTGCCTGCCGGTGCATCATTTCCTCCGGGTTTCAGTACGGCAACATATTCCGTCCTTCCGTTTTCTCCTCTGAAATAAAACACATCAGGACTTGCTGTTGGCCGGCCTTCGGTAAAGTTGCGGTTGACAATCTCTTCCAGATTCCATGACGGATCGCCCATCCGGTTGATGGGCAGATCACCGGTACCGAAGTACTTGAACTGAGTCTCATACCGGTCGAGATATCCGTTGAAATACTGGCGATCGAGGTGGCGGCTGACTTCATCGATGAGACCGGGTGTGCTCATCGCCAACTGCGGTGAGAGTGAAAGCAGCCGTACGAGTTCGCGATCAGAGCGGATACGGACTTCCAGATTCTGTAACAGAAATTCGGCAACTATATCCTGTTCGTTTTCAAGCTTGGCAGCAAGCAATTGCCGCTTATCGCGTTCACGTGTTTCGTTGAAGGAATAGATGATCTGCGAAGCGTATAGAGAGAATACCAGAATAACGAGTACTGTTCTCGAAAACGAAAACAACTGCAACTCACTGTTTCGGATATACCCGATAAAGAAGATGAGAATATTGGCAAGCAGAAAGGCGCTTACGCCGTAGTCTGTA
>WBZL01002845.1_pt1 | contig 16413 bp, 9 predicted proteins | sample 5204291 | NCBI WGS metagenome assembly WBZL01 (sample SAMN12344345, study PRJNA552823) | activated sludge metagenome | biome: Activated sludge suspended growth; feature: Nitrification reactor; material: Wastewater; isolation source: activated sludge from nitrification reactor of wastewater treatment...
AACCTTTGGATAAATGGTGCCGATGCCGAGGGCGGCGAGGTGGTCGAGGTGGGCGGTGATGCCGTCGAGGTCGCCGCCGTAGAGTTGGCGGGGGGTGTCCGGGCCTTCGCCGATGACGGGGTCGTCCCACGCGGCGGGTTTGGCCCAGGCGGGGGTGGGGCGTTCGACGGATTTGGCGAACCGGTCGGGGAAGATTTGGTACATCGTGCCGGTGGCCCAGTGCGGGGGTTTTTCGTAGGTGCTGAGGCGGAAGTCGGCGGCGTCGGCGACATCGTGGCTGTGCAGGCCGGTGCCGTTGAGCCATTGATAGCCGTATTCGCCCCCGTCCAGGAGCCAGCGATAGCTTACGACCGGGTTGACCACGCGGAGTTCGGCGCGGAGCCAGGTGTCGCGGGCGTCTTGCCGGTCAACGGTGGCGTGGGCGAGTTCGGGTTCGCCGTCGCAGAGGACGCGCACCCAGGCCTGGGTGACATCGCTCGTGCGCGGGACCCGTAGAAACACGGTGACTTTCCCGCCGAGTTTGGGGGTTTGTTCGGGGACGTAGGTTTCTGAGCCATCGTGGTGGGGAAGGGACCAATGTGTCATGTTGTCGCTCCTGTATTGTGCCTCGTCGTTGATTTTCCCACGTATTATACTCATCTCATTCCTAAATCCCCCGAGTAAGTGCAAAAACTTGCCAAAGGCGGCGCTGACCCATACCATGATTTTCCATGCACTGGGCAAGTGAACGAGGGTTGCCCAAATCTTGAATCCCCCTCATGGTTGACTATACTCATCTCAGTCACAAATTGCGTTTGTGTGCATCACGGAGCAGGCGATCATGGATAGGTTTTTAGCAAACCATCCGTGATCGCCTGCTCCGTGATGCAAGCGGCTGTTTCATCATGAAAAAACGTAATTCCTGACCGTTGACGGTATACGAATTTGAGACATATTCAGGCAAAAGGTGGATAAAACTCAGGCTTGATCGTGTTTTCAATTCAGAGCGGTGTAATTCCTTGACAAATAAAAAAAGACATGATAATTTTTGATGAATGAAGGCGCTAAACTTATTACAGTTCTCTGTAAAACCCGCCTTCGTTTTTTTTAGACCCAAAGTGAAACGTTTCACTTTTTAAAAAAAGGTCTGAAGCCTGATGAGGTCAAACTCAAAATGCTTATTGAATCCACTACATCAAATCTGTTCAGAAGGCGATATGAATAAAAAATTTGAAAACGCCTACGGTTATTTCTCGGAAGATGGAAAAGAGTATGTGATCACGACGCCGATCACGCCCCGCCCCTGGGGGAACATCATCAGCAATGGCGATTACGGCATGATGGTGTCCCAGAATGGGTCCGGTTATAGTTGGCGAGGGAATGCTGGGCAAAATCGGATTACCCGTTCGTTTCAGGATTTAATCAAAGATAACTGGGGAAAGTATTTCTATATTCGTGATTTAAAGCGAAAGGTGTTTTGGTCCGCCACGTATAAACCGGTCATGCGAGCGTATGAGGCTTTTTCGGTGGTTCACGGAATGGGCTATTCCAAATTTACTCAAAGAATCGAAGACATTTCGAGTGAACTGACGGTGTTTGTCGCCGCGCACGATCCGGTTGAAGTGTTTCACCTCCAACTGACGAACCTGAGCGATGAAGTCCGCGAACTGGACATCACTTCTTATGCGGAGTGGTTATTGGGGTTTGCGCCGGATGAACACCGGGAGTTTCACAAGTTGTTTATCGAAACTTCGGTGGACGTGGCGAAAAACGCAGTGGTGGCGCGCAAGTGCTTGTGGGGTTTTGCGGATGACAAAGGGCGGCACAACAATGTGGATTGGCCGTTCACCGCGTTTATGGCGGTCAGCGAACCGTTGAAGTCGTTTGACTGTGACAAAGAAACGTTTATCGGGCTGTACCAAAACGATGACAAACCCCGCGCGATGGTGGACGCCCACCTCGCAGGGCGCACCGGGCGGTTTGGGGATGCGATTGCGGCGTTGCAGGTCCAGGTGAGTCTTGAACCCGGAGAAACCAAGACTGTCGTTTTCACACTCGGTGCGGCGGAAGATGGGAAGGAAGATGTTGGGGAATTGATCAGCCGGTACACGGGCGTGGAACAGAGTTTAGCCGCGTTGCATGGCGTCCATGATTTTTGGGCACGGTTTGTGAAGACCGAACACGTCGAGACCCCGGATGAAGCCCTGAATTTTATGACCAACTACTGGCTGAAATACCAGTCCATTTCCTGCCGGTTGTGGGGTAAATCGGCGTTTTATCAGGTGTCCGCCGGGATTGGATTTCGTGATCAGTTGCAGGACAGCCAGATTTTCCTGGTTAGCGAACCGGAATACGCGAAAAAACAGTTGTTATTACATGCCGCCAATCAGTTTATTGAAGGGGATGTCTACCACTGGTGGTTTTCGATAAAGGGCTGGGGGCCGCGGACGAATTGCTCCGATGATTTGTTGTGGTTGCCGTTTATTCTCGACGCGTATTTAAAGGAAACGAACGATACCAGCATCTTGGATGAAACTGCCCCGTATTTGAATGGCCCCGCCGAATCCCTGTACGAACACTGCAAACGCGCCATCGAACGCTCCTTCTCCCGGTTTTCCCCGCGCGGGGTGCCGTTGATGGGCGATCACGATTGGAACGACGGGTTGAGCGCAGTCGGGACCCTGTTGAAAGGGGAGAGTTTTTGGGTGGCCGAATTTTTGTATATGATCCTCGGCAGTTTTACGCCGCTTGCCCGCCAACGTGGGGATGTGGCGTTTGCCGAAAAGTGTGAAATCGTCCGGGAGAGTGTGAAGGACGCGTTGAATAAACACGGGTGGGATGGGGAGTGGTATTTGCAAGCCACCACCGATGACGGGCTGTTGTTGGGGTCGAAGGACAACGATGAAGGCAAAATCTTTTTAATGCCCAATAACTGGGCGGTGATCAGCGGTGCGGCAGACGAAACCCGCGCGAAAACGGCGATGGATGCGGTCACAAAATATTTGTTGAAAGACTACGGCACGTTGTTGAATTACCCGGCTTTTACCAAACCCCGCCCGGATGTCGGATATGTGACCCGGTACGCGCCCGGCCTGCGGGAAAATGGGGGGGTGTACACCCACGCGGCGACGTGGTCGGTGTGGGCCTACACGCTCGTCGGTGAACCGGAGCATGCCTACGAAGCGTTTCGGAAAATTTGCCCGCCGAATCGAAGTGCGGACATTGACACCTACAAATCCGAACCGTATGCCACGCCCGGAAATATTGATGGCCCGCTTTCCGAGTATTACGGGCGCGGCGGATGGACGTGGTACACCGGGTCGTCCCAATGGTTGCATCGGATGGCGACGCACTGGATTTTGGGCATCCGCCCCCAGGAAGATGGCTTGCTCGTTGATCCGTCCATTCCATCCAATTGGGGCGGGTTTAAAGTCACTCGAAATTTCCGCAATGCCCGGTACCAGATTGAAGTGTGCAACCCCGAGCATGTGAATAATGGCGTTAAGTCTGTCACCGTAGATGAGAAAATGCTTGCGGGGAATTTAATACCGGTTTTTAATGATGGACAAACGCATTTTGTTAAAATAATGATGGGATAAAGGAGGTGCTTATCGAAAGTACATGATCTAAACCCTGTTTTTACTATCCGATTAATAATTTTTCACGAGGAGACAAACATAATGAAAACCAATATGAAACTGATCATCTTTTTGATCATGGCTTTACTTGTAGCCAGCCTGACCGGGTGTCAACCCGCCGCCACCGAAGAACCTGCGGCAACGGAAGAAGTCGCTGTGGAAGAACCCACCGCGGAACCCGTCGAACCCACTTCTGAGCCTGCCGCCGAAGAACCCACCGCGGAACCCGTGGCGGAAGAACCGACTGCGGAACCCGTCGAACCCACCGCTGAACCGGCGATGGAACCCGTCACCCTCCGCTACGCCAACTGGAATGTCGGCACCGAAGAAGAAAACAACCTTCAACGGCAACTGGTCCAGGCGTACATTGACGCGAACCCCCACGTCACCGTCGAATTTGTGGATATGTCCGCCGAAGGTGGTTGGGATGCCGTACTGACCTCCTACGCCGCGAAAGGCGAACTGCCTGATGTCTTCATGGCGAACAACGTTCCGCTTTACGTTCAGAATGGCTGGTTGGCCGACCTGAGTGGGCTGGTGGCCGAGGATGCCGATTGGGCGAATGTTCCCCAGGTGTTGAAAGATAGCTTTACCTATAATGATCAGGTGATGGGTCTGCCCGCCGCTCAGTTCATCATGGGCTACTTTGTCAACCAAGACCTGTTTGAGGCCGCCAACCTGGATGCCCCCGAATATGGGACGTCCGTAGAAGACTTCTTTGCCGCCACGACGGCGCTGACCAACGTTTCCCAGGGCGTGTTAGGCCTGGACGAAATGGAATTCATCATGGGCTGGTACGCCAGCACCCAGGATAGCAACCTGAAATGGTTCAGCTTCGATGGCACCCACATGAATTACAACTCTGCCGCCTTCAAAGACGCTATCGCGACCGCGGGCGAGATGAAACCCCACACCTGGCAAGGGTTGACCGCAGAACAAACCCCGAATTTCAAATCCGTTGGCCCGTGGGAATTGTTCCTGAATCAGGAAGCGGGCGTCCGTTGGGACGGTGGCTGGAGCATTCCGGGCTACGTCTCTGGCGCGACCTTTGAATGGGACTTTGTTGGCGTCCCCGGTGGCAATCAGGCGCTGGTTGCGGACGTGATCGTGGTCTCCAAGACCGCCGCGAACGTCGAAGAAGCCTACAAATTTGCCAAATGGATGACCTTCTCCACCGAAGCGTATGCGAAAGAAGTGGAATTGGCCGCCGCCCTCGGCACCGCGCCCAAAATGCCCGTTTCCGTGGATGCCGCCTCCCTCGAACTGTACAAAACGGTTGTTGATAAACCCGGCATTAACGCCGCCCTCGAAAACCTGAACAGCAGTTTGATCGAATCCCTGGCGAAAATTATCCCCGGCTACATCAACGCTCGTTGGGAAGGAAAACCCGGCATTGACGTTGGCGAAGACCTGGATGTCAATATGTGGTTTATGTTCAACTTTGCCAATGATGGCCGTTACAAATACGAGGACTACTCCGCACAATTGGAAGAGTTCGCAAATCAAATTCTGGATGACGCCGCCGCGGCGCTGAATCCGTAGTTTGGAAAAAAAACAGGGCGTTGTGAATTCACAACGCCCTGTTTTTACAATCAGTGTGTGAGAACCTTCTCTACGGATACCGTATCGGATTAATTTGGATATGCCCACGAAATTTGTTCGTTTTCTCAGGTTATCAAGCGTAATTCTCATCGTCACCATGATGATGCCCTTTTCCGCGCGGGCCTCTTTCCCAAACGCCGATCCGGCGGCGGTTATCCAACAAAACACCCCGCCAGCGGCCTCCCCCCTCCAAATCGAAGTGCAAGCCGATTCCTTTGGCCTGCCGTTGGCAAAGGATGAATTTGCCGCCTCCTATGGGAAACCGAGTGTATTGCTTGCGCCAGGTGATGAAGTTCGTTTCACCGTAACGATTGAGGAAGCGGGACCGTATACCATCTCCTTCGATGTCGCCGCGCCCGAGGCGTTTATCAACGCGCCGGAAGGGCAACTGCTGGTGGACGGCGCATTTCCCTCACTCGATTCCCAGCGCATTGTATTCCCCATCTTCTACCAAAATAAACAAACCGAATTCCCACTCGACCGTTACGGGAATGAGGCGTTGATCCGTCAGATAAAGCTGGTTCGCTGGACAAAAGTTGCCATGCGCGACGCGAACTTCAGCCAAAAATATCCGTTGCAATTTCAATTGACCGAGGGGGAGCACACTTTTGAATTCACGTTAACCGAACAGACGATGTTGTTGGGCAGTGTTTACCTCGAAACCTACGTCCCCACGCCCGCGTACGCACAATATCTGGAAAACACGCCCGCCCCCGATTCTTCCGGTGTGCTGATCGAAATCGAAGCGGAACATCCTTCGTACAAAAATGATACCTCCATCCGTCCGGCAAACAACCGGAGTCTGGATGTCACCCCTTACGACACCTACCAACTTTTGCTGAACTCACTGGGTGGGGAGACCTGGAAACTCAGTGGCAGTACGGTCTATTATGAATTTGAAGTCCCCGCAGAGGGGATGTATTACCTGACTCTGCGCGCTCTGCAAAATACCAAAAATAATTTCACGGTTTTTCGCCGTATCACCCTCAACGGGGACGTGTTATTTGACGAGTTACACGAAGTGCCCTTCTATTCTTCGACCCAATGGGCCAACACAACCCTGGGTGGCGACGAACCCTTCAAAATATATTTGCAGAAAGGGACGAATATTTTAGGCATCGAGGCGAACAACTCCCCCTATTCCTCCGCAATTGAAAAAATCAAAAAAGTCCTGCTCGACATCAACGTACTGTCCCTGGAAATCCGAAAACTGACCGGGAACCAGGTTGACCCCTTCAAAGAGTGGGTGATCTCCGACTACATCCCCGACCTGGAAGCGCAATTGCTCGCCATCGCCGACGATTTGCAGGTGGATTTGGATGGCCTGATCGCCATCAACGAAGGGGGCGGGTCTCAGGAAATCTTGACCTATCAAATGGCAATAGACAACATCCGATTTTTGGCGAGCGAACCGGACAAAATCCCCACCCGGATGAACCGGTTTTCGCAGGGGGCCGGGTCCGCGGCTCAACAACTGGGCACGGTTCTGCCGTTGTTGCAGGGACAACCCCTCGCGTTGGACAAAATTTACATTCATTCGCCGGATACCGCACCGCCAGAGAACAAGGTGTCGTTTTTTACAAAACTGGTGGAAGGTCTCAAACGATTCATCTACTCGTTCCAACCCAACCCCTATCAAACCATCGGCGCGGCGGAAGATGAGATCGAAGTCTGGGTCAACCGCCCCCGTCAGTACGTGGATTTGATGCAACTGCTCACCGATGAAACGTTCACCGCGGAGACCGGCATCCGCGTCAAATTTTCCATCATGCCCGACGAATCCAAACTCATTCTAGCCAACGCCGCAGGGATTCAGCCCGATGTCGCGTTGGGAGTCAGCACGGACAAACCGTATGAGTTAGCCATCCGCAACGCGCTGAAAGATTTGCGGACGTTTGACGATTTCGATTCCTATATAAATATTTATACCCCCGGTGCTCTGCTCAGTTATGTCATCAACGATTCCGTGTACGCCATCCCGGAGACGCAGGATTTTTGGGTCACGTTCTACCGGCGGGACATTATGGAATCGTTGGAGATTCCCGTTCCCGACACCTGGGACGAGGTGATCGAAATTTTGCCGGAACTCCAACGGTTTGGGATGAACTTCAATACGCCACTCTCCAGCGGGACGGGGTATAAAAACTATCTCTTTACCGCCCCGTACCTGTTCAATCACGGCGCTCAGTTGTACAGCGCTGACGGATTTGCCACCGGGTTACAAAGTGAAGAGGCCATCGCCGCGGTGCAGTTTATGGCGGAAAGTTTCACCATTTACGGGATGCCGCTGACCACGTCCAGTTTTTACGATAGTTTCCGGTATGGGAGTTTGCCCATTGGGGTTTCCAACTTTGTGGATTACATCAAACTGATGACCGCCGCACCGGAATTGAACGGCCTGTGGGCGATTGACCTGTACCCGGCCACCGTCCTACCCGATGGCAGTCAGAACCGATACGCAACGGGGTCCGCCCAATCGGGGATCATGTTTGCGAACACCGATAAACCCGATGAGTCCTGGGAATTTATGAAATGGTGGATGTCCACGGAAACGCAGGCGGATTTTCAACAGCAATTGATCTTAAACTATGGTCTGGATTATTTATGGAGTTCCGCCAACGTCGAGGCGATGGCGTTCTCCCCCATCCCCGATGAGCACAAAGAAGTCATTTTGGCGCAATGGGAATGGTTGCAAGAGCCGGTCAAACTGCCGGGGAGTTACATGCAGGAACGGGAACTGAGCAACGTCTGGAACAAGATCGTGTTCGATGGCGTGAACCCCCGCGTGGCGATTGACGGTTCGATCATCCTTATCAACCGGGAAATTGCCCGGAAAATGGAAGAATTTGGGTACCTCGAAAATGGTGTGAAGGTGAAGGAATTCAAAATCCCCACAATTGAAACCATTGAGGGCTGGATGGAGGCCGGACAATGACCGCAAAAGCCAATCCGCAGACCACTTTGATGCGCCCACAACCTTCGTCGGAGAGTCCGTTCATGCGCTCGATCAAACAATGGGCACAGCGCGAGGGCAGTGCGTACGCGTTTTTGTCCGCGTACGCGTTGATGTTTATCATTTTTATCGTTGTCCCGGTGCTGGTGGCGTTTTTTCTTTCATTCACCTTTTTTGACACCCTGCAACCCCCAACCTTCAACGGGTTTCGGAACTACATCACCCTACTGACCCAGGACGAAATCTTTATGAAGTACGTCCTGCCCAACACGATCCAGTTCGCCGTGATCGTCGGGCCGGGGGGGTATGTGCTGTCGTTTATGCTGGCCTGGGTGTTGGCCCAACTCCCGAAAGGCCCCCGCACGGTGTTGGCGTTGATTCTGTATTCGCCCTCGATGACAACGGGGGTGGCGATGGGGGCGGTGTGGAAAACGCTGTTCAGCGGCGACCAAAACGGGTATTTGAACAGCTTTTTGTTAGGGTTGAACGCCATTCAGGAACCGATTCAGTGGCTCCAATCCCCGCAATATCTGATGGCGATCATGATCGTCGTCACGTTGTGGAGCAGTATGGGCGTGGGATTTTTGGCAATGCTGGCCGGGATTTTGGAGATCAACCCCGAACTGTACGAGGCGGGCAGTCTGGATGGGATCAGCAACCGTTTTCAGGAGATCATCCACATCACCATCCCCTCGATGCGCCCCCAAATGTTGTTCGGGGCGGTGATGGCGATTGTGTCCACCTTCCAGGCCGGGGCCATCGGGGTCACGCTCTCCGGGGCGAATCCCACCCCACAATATGCCGGGCAGTTGATCGTCAACCACATCGAAGATTTCGGTTTCTTGCGGTACGAGATGGGGTACGCCGCCGCGGTTTCGGTTGTGTTATTGTTGATGGTCCTTTTCTTTTCCCGGCTGTCGAACCGGTTATTTGCCAGTGAGGATTGATCTTTCAAGACTCAACTTTTTAACGCAAAGACGCAAAGCAACGAAGGCGCAAAGATGAAACAAGAATTTTCTAACTTGGCCGATTTTTCCTTTGGAAAATCTGAAACGGCGCAAAAAATATCCCGAACCCTTCGCGGCTTTGCACCTTTGCATCTTTGCGTTAAAAACAGAGGCCATTTCAGGAGACGATTGTATGACACGTAGCAAGTTTATCAGCCGCTATGCTGGCATCCGAAATAGTGGGATCAATCCAAAGGGCTTCCACACCAGCCAGATCAAGTTTTACTTTTTTCTCCTGCCCCTGATCATTTTCATGCTCCTGCCGATGATCTTCATCTTCTCGCACGCCTTTAAGCCGCCGGATGAACTGTTCGCCTACCCGCCCCGCTTTTTCGTCACGAACCCAACCTTCAAAAACTTCACCGACCTGTTTGCAAAATTATCCACCTCCGGGATTCCCGTCAGCCGGTATTTGTTCAATAGCATCTTGATCACCCTGGTCACGATTGGCGCGTCCATCGTGGTCTCCACGACGGCGGCGTATGCGCTGTCGAAAAAACGGTTTGCGCTCAAAAAGACCTTGTTCGCCGTCAACACGGTCGCGTTGATGTTCGTCCCGATAGCCGTCACCATCCCGCGGTTTTTGATCATCGAAAAACTCAACCTGATGGACACCTTCCTCGTCCACATCCTGCCGGGGTTGGCGTTGCCCGTGGGGTTGTTCCTGCTCAAACAGTTCATTGACGGCATTCCCAACGAGGTGGTCGAGGCCGCGCAGATTGACGGGGCCACCGACGTGGGCATTTACTGGCATATCATCCTGCCCATGATCCGCCCCGCCATCGCCACCATCGCCATTTTGACCTTTCAGGCCACGTGGAACAACGCGGACACCTCCACCCTGTATATCAGCAGTGAGAGCCTGAAAACCTTCGCGTTTTACCTGACCACGTTGACGTCCACCGCGGCAGGCACCAACCTGGTCGCCGGGCAGGGCATCGCCGCGGCGGCCTCTTTGATCATGTTTTTACCCAACCTCCTCATCTTCATCTTTTTGCAAAGCCAGGTGATGAGCACCATGTCCCATTCAGGATTGAAATGATGAAACGGATCATTCAGTTCATTTGCCTCGTGTGCCTCTTGGGCTTAACCGCCAGCCGGACCCGCGCGGACGCCCCGTACACCACCTGGGCGTGGGGACCGGGTGGGGGGCTGATCATGACCCAAGATGCCTACACCCCTCAGGCCGAGATCGGGCTACCCATCTCCGAGGCCGAAGATATGTTTGTCACCCCGGACGGGACAATTTACATCGCGGACACCGGCAACGCCCGGATCGTGAAATTTCAGGATTTTCAGGAAGTGGCCTCGTATGGCGAGGACGTGCTCACCGGGCCGACCGGGGTGTACGTGGACAAAGACGGGATCATCTACGTGGCCGATGCGAAGTCCGACACCATCGTGATCTTCGACCCGGACGGCAACGTCCTCCATCAGTTTGGCCGCCCCACCGAACCCCTCTTTGGCAAAACCCGCGAATTCCTACCCCGGAAAATCACCGTGGACGCCCGGCAGAATCTCTACATCATCAGCGAAGGCTCGGTCAACGGGATCGTGCAAATGAACACCAACGGCAATTTCATCGGCTACTTCGGGGCGAACTCGGCCACCATGTCGCTGAAGATGATCTTACAACGGATGTTCCTGACCGAAGAACAACTCGATCAGTTCATCAAAAACGAAGCCGCCTCCCCCTCCAACATCGCCATTGATTCGCAAGCATTGGTTTTCACCATCACCGCCGGAACCTCCCGCTTTGAGAGTATCCGCCGCTTTACCATTTCCGGCAAAAACATCTTTCCGGAGACTTTTGGGTCGAACACCTTTCGCGACATTCACGTGAGCGACGAAGGGCTGGTCATCACGGTAGATGCTGACGGGATCATTTATGAGTACGATCTCACCGGAACCCTGCTCTTTGCGTTCGGGGCGGTGGACCCTGGCGATCAACGCTTGGGCACCTTACGGAACCCCACCGCTATTTCGCGATATGGGGATACGATTTACGTGCTGGACAAAGAAAAAAATGCCATCGTCGTGTACCAAACCACGGCGTTTGCCAAACTCGTTCACGACGGGGTCCGGTTGTACATGGAAGGTTTCTACGCCGAGGCCAAACCGTATTTTGAAGAAGTCTTAGATTTCAACGGCTCGTTCATTATGTCATATCAGGCCATTGCGGACGCCTATTTTAAAGAAGGCGACTACCCCAATGCCCTGACCGCTTACCGCTACGCCGAAGATCAAAGAGGCTATTCGCAAGCGTACTGGGAACTCAGGAATCTGGTATTGCAACGCTATTTGACCAACGCCCTTTTGCTGATCTTCGGGCTGTCCATTGTGCAAGGTGGGATCACGCGGCTGGACAGGCGGTACAAATGGTTTGACCCGATCCGTGCGTGGGCGCGGGGCTTGCAACGGTTCAAATGGGTGGATGACTTCGTCTTCATGTTCCGGTTCATCAAATATCCGGCGGACAGCTTTTACTACATCAAAAAAGACCTGCGGGGCAGTATGCGGTTTGCCCTCTTGATCTATGTGTGGGTGATCGTCGTCCGGGTGCTGACGCTGTACATCACCGGGTTTGCCTTTAACCCGTACACCTCCCCGGTTTACGTTCCGGTGGAGAACGAGATCGTGACCGTGTTGGGGTTGTTGCTTCTCTGGAATGGGGCGAACTATCTCGTTTCCACCATCAGCGACGGGGAGGGGCGGGTGCGGGATGTCCTGATCGGGACCGCGTACAGCCTGTTCCCCTACGCCCTCTTTGCTCTACCCATCGCGCTGATCTCAAACGTGATGACCCTCAACGAGTCCTTTATTTATTCGTTCTCCCTCCAACTCATGTGGGTCTGGATGGCGATCATGCTTTTCATCATGGTGAAGGAAGTCCACAACTACTCGTTTTCGGAGACCATCCGAAATATCCTCATCACGTTTTTTACAATGGCGTTGTTTGTGCTCACGGGATACATCCTCTACGTGCTTTTCAACCAGTTGTTTAACTTCCTTTCCGCCATCTTCCAGGAGTTGAGATTACGTGGCTAGACAATATAAACTCTTCCTGATCCTTATCCTGGGACTGATCATCTGGAGCGTCACCCGCCCATTGACCGCGACCGCCCTCGCAGGGGGCACCGCGCCCGATTCGCTGACCGCCCCCGAACGTCTTTCCGCCGCCCCGCCCGGACAAATCCCCGACACCTTTGAAATGGTCGCGGAAAACGACACCTTCCAACTCTACGCCAACCGGACCACGCTCGCGTTCAAAGTGGTGGACAAACGCAGTGGCTACATCTGGCATTCCAACCTCGACGAAAAAGGGGACGATGATCGGCTGAACAAAACCTGGACAGCGTTTGCCCAGAGCGGGATCAGCATTGACTACCTCGATTCCAAAGCCGCCAGCGAACGGGCATCCCTCTCGAACAGCGAACCGGTCATTGATTTCCGCCCGACCGAACAGGGGTTTGAGGCCTCGGTCACTTTCCCCGCCCCTTCGATCACGATCCTCGTCCGGGTGACGTTGGAGCCGGAGGGGGTTCGGGTGGAGGTGCCGTTTGACTCCATCGAAGAGAAAGACCCGGAATTCAAACTCGGGTTGATGTACGTCTACCCCTTCTTTGGCGCGACGCGCGGGGACAGCATTCCCGGCTATATGTTTCTCCCCGATGGTTCGGGCACGCTCATCCGTTTTACCGCAGAAACCAAAGCCGCCAACATGTTCTATGGCCGCTATTACGGCAAAGATTTAGGGATGATCGCTGAACTCCCGTGGGACCCCCTCGTCAACCGCCCGTTCAATCTCTCCATTCCGGTGATTGGCATGGTTCACGAGGAAAAGAAAAATGCGTACCTCGCGATTGTCGAAAAAGGCGCGGGATACGGCGAAGTTCACGCCCACCCGTCCGGTGTCATCACCAATTTCAATTTCCTGTACAACGCGTTTGTCTATAACGAGAGCTACTTCCAGGCCACCAACCGGGCCGGGGCGGGGGTGACGACGTTACAACCGAGGACGAACAAGTTTGACATCGCCATCCACTACCGTTTTCTGACCGGGGAGGCAGGCGATTACGTTGGCATGGCGAACAGCTATCAGCAGTATCTTGTCGAAAACGGTACCCTGCAAAAATTACCTCCTTCCAACGAGGATATCGGCATCCGGCTCGAATTTTTGGGCGCGGAAAAAGAGAAAATCCTGTTTTGGCATCGTTCCATTCCGATGACGACGGTGGCGCAGATGAGCGAGATTTTGAGCGATTTGGAGGTAAAAAACCCCGAGGTCATCTACTACGGGTGGCAACCGGGTGGCGCGGTCTCCATGCCGCCGAAAGCGTTGAAACTGGATCGGAAGTTGGGCAAGGTGGCGCAACTTCGGGATTTGGTGGACGCCCTCACGGCGGAGGGTGGGCAGTTTTCGCTGTATCTGGACCCGCAGGCGGCGATCTGGGGCGAGAAGGGCTATTCCTCCCGCTCCGATTTGGCGATGTCCATCACCAACTTCAACCTGATCGGCTACAACCGGAGCAAAGTTAATTACTACCTCAATCTGGACACGCTCACCGAAAAATATACTTCACTGAGTGCGGATGTGTTTTCCGATCTGGGCGCGGGGATGGCGTTGGATGGCATTGGCTCGATGTTGTACAGTGATTTTAAGAACAATCATTTTCTGAACCGGGAAGATGCCATCTTGAGCTACCAATCCCTGCTGACGGAAAATGCGGGCCGCACGTCCTTTTACAGGCCGAACGATTACATGTTTGCTTACACATCGGCGTATTACGACATTCCGTTGAGCAATAGCGGCTACATTTACACGACCGATGTCGTGCCGTTTTTGCAAATTGTGTTGGCCGGGTACGTGCCGTTTTACGGCCCCGCGTTCAATTTTTCGTCCAATTTGCAGGAAGATTTGCTCAAACACGTAGATTTTGGCGTTTACCCGTCGTATTTCCTCACAAACGAGGTCACCGCGAAAATTTTGAACACCAGCTCCAACTGGATTTTTACGTCTTCCTACGCACAATGGGGGCAGGAAATTGAAGAGACCTACGCCTGGCTGAACACCCTGCTCGGGCCGGTAAAAGGTCAGCGCATCGTGGCCCGCGAGGTTCTGGGGGAAAGGGTGATCGCGACCACGTATGAGAACGGGAAACAGATCATTGTCAATTACAGCGAGACCGATTTTTCAACCGAGGATGGAACCGTTGCCGGACGGGATGCGATGATTCGGGAGGTGGCACCGTGATACGCACTAGGCGCAGTCGAGAGATGAAACACGGCACGCGGGAGGCGTTGTATGGCTATGCCTTCGTGGGGATTTGGATCATTGGGTTTGCCATTTTTACGCTGATCCCGCTGGGTCAAACCTTGTATTACAGCGTCAATCAGGTCACGATTTCCGCCGAGGGCATCAACCTCGATTATGTCAAATGGGATAATTACACCCGCGCGCTGTTCACCGACCCGACGTTTTTGGAGTTGCTGATCGAGTATGCGATAGAGACGCTGGTGTCGGTCCCGATCATTTTGATTTTTTCGTTGATTATCGCGTTGTTTTTGAATCTCAAGTTTCGGTTCAAAGGCGTGTTTCGGACGATTTTCTTTTTGCCCGTCGTGATTACGAGTGGCCCGGTCATTCAAGAACTGACCGCACAGGGCGCAACCTCCGTGCCGGGCATTGCCATTTCTTCCGCTATGACGACCTTTTTGGCGGATTTGCCGCGCTATCTGCGTAATCCGGTTGAATATCTGCTGACTTCGTTCATTTTGATCCTGTGGTTTTCCGGCGTGCAAATTCTGATTTATTTGTCCAGCCTTCAGAAAATTGACAAAAGCATTTATGAGGCCGCGGCGATTGACGGCGCGTCGGCGTGGGAGTCGTTTTGGAAGATCACCCTGCCCTCGCTGTCCACGACGACGCTGATTATCGCGGTGTACACGATCATCACCCTGTCCCATTTTTCGGAAAACAAGGTGATCAAGTACATTTACAGCCAAACTTACGCCGTGGAGGGGGGCATTGGATATTCCAGTGCGATGTCGTTTTTGTATTTCTTCGTGCTGATCTTGTTGTTGGCGATTGTTTCTCTGCTGTTAAACTCGCGCGGTAGAGAGGCCCGGTAGTGCCCTTGTGGGCAATGAATTAACCACCAATCTTTATGCAAAACATCACCTTAGACCGAGTCAAAATATTTTTCCTGGGCAGTCGCACCAGTTACGGGCTGATCTTCACGGTCTTACTCTACACCCTGCTGATCGCCATCGGTTTTGTGTACCTGTACCCATTGTTGTTCATGTTCGTCACCAGCATGAAAAGCCCGGATGACCTCCTCAACCCGATGGTGCAGTGGATTCCCACGCAACTCTTCACGGGCAACTACGAAAAAGCATTCCGCGTGCTGGATTATCCGAACACGCTCAAATCGTCCATTCTGATCAGTTTGGTGCCCTCGCTCATACAAACGGCGGTTTGCTCGCTCGTGGGATACGGCCTTGCACGCTACCGATTTTGGGGCAAAAACCTGATCTTCGTTCTCATCCTCGCCACCTTCATCATCCCCGCCCAAAACACCGTCATCCCACAGATGCTGACCTATCGCAACATGGGTCTCCTCGGCAACATCTACGCTCTCCTTCTCCCCGCGATGATGGGCCAGGGCTACAAAAGCGCGATCTTCATCCTGATCTTCTACCAGACATTTCTCTCCCTCCCCAAGGTGCTGGAAGAAGCCGCCCGTCTGGACGGGGCCTCCGACTTGAAAATATTCCTTCAAATCGCCCTACCTGCCGCCATCCCCTCCTTCATTATCTCGATCATTTTCTCCACCGTCTGGTATTGGAACGAGACCTTTTTGACCGTCATCTACCTCGAAGGCGGCATTCAATCCCTCCCCATGCAGTTATCCAAATTCGTACAGGCCTATGAAAACCTGTACCCGCCCGGCACGGTGAACATTTTTGATCGTCTCAATGAAGCCGTCAAACTGAGCGGCACCTTCTTAAACATCCTGCCCCTTTTGCTGATGTACTTTGTCCTGCAGAAGTGGTTCGTTGAATCTGTTGAAAGGACAGGTATTACTGGTGAATAAAATTATTGTTTTTCTTTTGATGATCATGCTCGCCCTCGGCGGATGTACGCCCGCGGGGGAAATCACGGACGTTGCCCCCACGCGAATCGCAGAAACCCAAACTGCCCCTTCGACCGAGACACCGCTCCCCACCGATC
>WBZL01002846.1_pt1 | contig 16407 bp, 10 predicted proteins | sample 5204291 | NCBI WGS metagenome assembly WBZL01 (sample SAMN12344345, study PRJNA552823) | activated sludge metagenome | biome: Activated sludge suspended growth; feature: Nitrification reactor; material: Wastewater; isolation source: activated sludge from nitrification reactor of wastewater...
CGCAGATCCTGACCGGCGTCGAACGCGACCGGCGACGCATCACCGTCGGACCGGACGGTCGGGCGATCGACCTCATCTCCCGCCTTCCCGCCGGGTTCTACCAGCGGGTCCTGGTGACCGGGTCCCGGCTCGACCGTCGGTTCCGATCCGGCCGCGGCGCCTAGTGTCCTGCGTCAGATGTTCGTTAGGTATTTCTTGAGGCTGTCGAGGATCTGGTCGGCTGTCTTGTGCCAGACGAAGGGCTTGGGGTTCTCGTTCCAGCCGGCGACCCATGCGGCGAGATCCGCGGTGAGGTCTTTGATGTTGCGGTGAGCTGACCGTTGGAGCTTCTTCGTGGTGAGCTCGGCGAACCAGCGTTCGACCAGGTTCAGCCATGAGCTGCTGGTCGGGGTGAAGTGGAACGTGAAGCGTGGGTGTGCCAGGAGCCAGCGGTGGATGGCGGGGGTCTTGTGGGTGCTGGCGTTGTCCAGCACGACGTGCACGGCGAGGTCGTCGGGGACGTTCGCATCGATGAGGTCGAGGAACTGGCGGAACTCGACAGCGCGGTGCTTCGGGCGGGTCTGGGCGATGACGTGGCCAGTGGCGACGTTCAGCGCAGCGAACAGGTCGATCACGCCGTGACGCTTGTAGTCATGGGTGCGTCGTTCGACCTGGCCGGGTCGCATCGGCAACGATGGCTGAGTGCGATCCAACGCCTGGATGCTGGTCTTCTCATCCACGCAGAGCACCACCGCGTGCTCCGGCGGGTTCATGTAGATGCCAACGACGTCGCGGACCTTGTCCACGAACTGCGGATCCGACGACAGCTTGAACCCGTCGGTCAGCCACGGCTTGAGACCGAACGCCTTCCAGATCCGACCCACCGACGACGCCGAGATCCCGGACTTCGCGGCGAGGTCACGCGTCGACCAGTGCGTCGCGTCGGTAGGGGCTTCTTCCAGGGTTCGGACCACGACCGCTTCGACATCAGCATCGCTGATCGTGCGCGGCGCTCCGGGCCGAGGTTCGTCGATCAACCCATCGAGTCGGGACTCGAGGAACCGCTTACGCCACTTGAGCACCGTTGCCGGGTTCACCCCCACCCGCTCAGCCACGTCCTTGTTCGACATGTCATCGGCAGCGAGCAACACGATCCGGTAACGGTCAACGGCGCTCTCGGACGACCTCGTTGTGCCATACCCCGAGTATGAACGAACCCACAAACTAACGCGAGCTATTTCTGACGCAGGACACTAGCTGCAGAGCGAAATTGGGCTGTCGGGTACGAGTTGTTCGTCAGGAAATCGAATCCACTCAACTGGGCCTCGTGCGCGAACGACATAGCGACTCTGAATCGAGCCAGATACTGAGGCGATCGAGCCATCCGGGCAGGTTGTTGTCGAGGTTCGCGCTTCATCTACTGCAGTTGACAATGTGCAGAACACCACGGCGTCCGATCTGCTCATGGATGCCCACTGAGGCGGCGGCGCAATCTTGTCAGCGTCCAATTCGTCCATTGCGTGAGCCCATGTGGCAGCATCGCTAACGATGCTGTACGGAGTTTGATCTATTGATTCGAGCAGCTCATCGCATCTGACCGCTGCATCGTCTTGGGAAGTCAGAGTGGGGACTGGCACTCCGCCCGTGGTCGACGAGGCGGATCCGCCAAGTTCATCGGCACGGGAGGGCCGACATGCTACCGCGGACATCAACAGCGCAACAACCACCACCGCAAACGGATAGCTTCTTCTGATTCTCATGGCTATTTGCATACCGGCGGCCGATACGTAGACACGAAGGAGCTGTGCAACTCCCAGATTTCGTAATAGAAGTAGTTCGGAAGTCCCCACTTGAGCTGCTCAGCCCAATTCGGGTTGAAATCCATCCGGATCAATCGATAGTTCTTTCGCGGGTTGGTTTCGTAGACGACGCCAGTCACTCGAATGATCGTCCACATGAATTTGGATACGCCTCGCGTAACTGGGCGTCCGGCAACATCGGTGATCCATATCTCGCCGAATGTGTAGACGGGTTGGATCTTGATCATGATCTCACCCGTCCACTTCGTCTGGTAGAGTCCGGATCCGGCGTAGTTCGTTCCCTTGGCAGTCAGAACCCTCCGCCGAACCACCTGCCGGATCACCTGCACCGGTCCGGTACATGCGGTTCCCGCCAGGTCAGCGTTGTTGATGGGATCGACTACATAGCCGTAGTCGTTTGAGCATCCGCCTTCGATCGGATCAACCGATAGGAAGCGTCCGAGGGCGATGTGGTATTGGCGTGCTCCCATTTCGATGATGGGCTGGAGTCCGGTCTCGGTTTCGACTTTGACGTTTCCTTCGCCGTGCCAGGTGTTGTCGAAGTTGCCGGGGTGGGTGTCGGGGAGTGAGCCGCCGGCGAGCATGCCGTCGGGGTCGTAGTAGGTGGTGGTGCCTTGTTTGACGCCGGTGTTGTTTGCGGTGGCGATGTTGTGACCGGCGAGGTTGGGGTATGTCCAGGTGCCGGTGTAGCTGGCTGGTGTGTACCGGAGTACGGCGCCGCCGGGGAGGGACACGGTGATGTCGGTGACGGTGTTCGTGGCGTCGAGGGTGAACGGGCCGGAGTAGCGGGCGACGGTGGTGCCGTTGAGTTTGCGTTCGACGATGTTGTCGGTGGCGTCGCGGGTGTAGCTGACTTGGGTGGCGGTGGCCCAGGCGACGATTCCGGCGAAGAGGGTGGCGGCGTTGGCGTTGAGGTTCGCGGCGTTGGCGGTGTAGTGCAGCCACGTCGCTCGTCGTGCGGGGGCGGTGCCGGTGACCATCTGGGTTCCGGTCTCGTAGCCGTACACGGTGGCTTTGGTGCTGTCGGAGGTCATCGTTGCGGCGACGATGGCGTTGTTGTTCGGTTTGCCCCATCCGACATCGACACCGGGTGATGCGATCGTGGTGTTGCCGGCTGCGAAACCGGAGCCGAGTTGGTGAGTGGCACCGGCGGCGGTGATGGCGGTTTGGGTTTCGGTGGAGCCGGTGGTGTTGCCTTGGTTGGTGCCGGTGCCGGTCATGCCGAGCTCATCGGTGAGCCATGCTTCGGCGGTGATGACGGGCACCGCAACCGTGGTGAACTTGGTGCTGACGCCGGCTTGGGTGACCGATTCGGACAGCACGACGAGACGCTTGCCGGTCGCGGACGAGGTCGTGACCACGTCGTCGTCGCCGACGGTCACCGTCCACCCCAACGTGGTGAGCTGGTTCTGCAGCCACGTATCACGGGTCCCCATGCTCGCGGGGTTCCCCACGACAAGCAACGCGTCCTTGCCGCTGGCGATCGGCGCAGAGGTCATGACGTGACGGTTCGCAGCGTCGTAGGTCATGGTCTGTTCGCCGAGACGGGTGGTGTTGCCGTGGCTGTCGTAGGCGAGTGTGCCTGCGGAGAGTGTTGCGGTGCCGGCAGCGGCGTCTGTGGTGGAGACGAGCCGGTCGGCGTGGTCGTAGCAGTAACCCACGACAGCCGGGGCGCCGCCGTTGATGACGGTGGTCTTGGAGCTGCGGTTGGAGTTCTTGCCCGCTGCGGTGGCGGTGCAGCCGCTCGAGGTGTCTGCGTACCCGTAGCTGGTTGTGCGCGAGCCCCCGGTGTTCGGGGTCGTGGCAGCGGTGAGACGCCAGGCGCTGTCGTAGGTGTAGTTGTCGGTGGAGCCGTTGACGTCGACGCCGTCTGTGGCCTGGTTGCGGATCCGGTTCGTCAACCACCTGGAGGTGATCTCGTCGGAGGTCATCAACGCGCCGCCGGCCTGGTTCCAGGTCACCTTGTCGTTCATCCCGGTCGATGGCGAGTAGACGAATGTGCCGGTGGTGCCGTTGCCACGGTTGCCGGTCCCGGACGGATACGACACCGTGGTGACACGTTCGGCGGCGTCGTAGGTCATCGTCGCGATCGGTTGACCGTCGAGACGGCTGGTCGTGACCCGCCCCCACGAGTCGTAGTCCACGCTCCTCGACGAGCTCACCGACCCCTTGGTGATCGGCGTGCCGGACGGGCGACCCACCGCGTCGTAGTAGTTGACGGTCCCGAGGCCCCACACGTCGGTGGTGCTGACCGGCCGGCCGATCAGATCGATCGTGGAAGTGATCGTTCCGCCAGGATCAGTCACGGAGGTGACAAGCGGGTTGGAGCTGACTGCGTAGTTGGACGTGACGGTTCGGGCCGGGTTGCCACCGAACGCCGGATAGGTCGTCGACGTCGCCCGGCTCCTGGTGTCGTAGGTGGTGCAGGTCCACACGATCCGGCAACGAAGCGCCAGCGCCTGTGACGACGAATGCCGCCGAGCCCAACGCTGCAAAGTCCGGCGTTCCTCACCGGACAACTCGATCTCGACAGTCGGTCGTCCACGTCGTGCAATAACTCGCCTCCGATGTTGGTTGACAACACCGGATAACGCGACCGATCACCCAAAATTCCCGCTCCACCAGAGTTCCTGATGGAACAACCTGACAGGACACTAGCAGAAAGGTCGGTCGCTATACTGAATTTCGGCGCCCGCCGTCAAAACCACCCGAGCGGTGGGGTGCATGCCTGAGCAATAGACCTCTCCGCCCAAGCCGACGCGGCGCCAGCCACCAGTCGACATCTGGCTTCGGACCTCATCAATGCTGTCGGCAGCGATCCGGGCAACGAGAATGTCGTCAGCGCAGCTCAGTTGTGGTGGCTGACGTGCTAGATAGAGATAGAGGCTCTCCGCCTTGTCTCTGAATGCAGGCGAAACCCACTCACAGGAACCCTCGTCGAAGGGGGCCTGCGCATCGAAGGCGGCGCAAGCCACGATGCCCTGAAGCACGAGGGACGCCATGGCTATTGTTGCCCCAACCATGGGTAGCCCGAACTTCTCTTGTTGCGTCACTTGGCAATCTTTCGCAACCATGGGTCGAAATAGCCGCCCACTGGGCCCGAACCCCCACGATAGTCCAAACACCCATAGTTGCACTGGAAAGTGGCAACCGTATGGGCTACGGCGTCGTAAATGTCCGACTCCTTCCGTCCCATGCGGGCGTAGACGCCTCCGAGAGTTGCTCCAACGCGATTGTTGTCCTCGCACTGACCAACCTGCCAGCGGTATCAAAGCGGTAGTACGTGGAGTCAAACGGCGCCCCTTCTGGGGTGACGGTCCCGTCGGCTTCGGACAGGTGTTCCCAGCTGTTGACTGAGTAGTTGCGGGCAACACGGGCACCGCCGGAAGACGGAACCGGAGAGGAGATCTTAGACACCCCGTACTCGCTGTAGTCGAGCAGCCACTGAGTCGTTGTGGCGTCGGTGTCCTTGTCCGCCCATGACAACGCCGTCACTCCGCTGTCGGCCGCCGCGACGACATCAGCTCCCCGCGGATCACGCACACCGGTGAGGCGGTTGCCGGTCCCGTAGGTGTAGTCGACGACCCGCGCGCCCGGGTTCACGACCCGAGCGAGACGGTAGGCGCCGGAAGTGCCGGTGTAGAGGAAGTCGGTCTGCTGCGAACCCGGAACCGTGACCCGACAGATCATGTCGGTCGCGGTTACGAAACCCGACGGCGGCGTCGGACACGTCCCGGCGCCGTATGCGCTCCCCTCGACCGCGGCAGCAGCCGCCGCGACCCGGAACGGTTCCAGCAGCGCCTGGACGACGAACGGATACGCGGTGAGGTTGACGTCGACGACGCGGCGCCAGTTCTCGTCGGTGAGCGACCCCAGCGGGTCCGGGCTGACCGCGCCGGCGGCGTGGACGATCCCGTCGACGCCGCCGAGCGCCTCGACCGACCGCGACACAGCGGCGGCCACCGCGGTCGGGTCGGGTTGGGGTCGGGGGTTCGGACATGGAAGGCTCTGCAGCCGTGAAGGGATCGTTCAGAGGGCCCTACGCGGAGGGGCCGCCGCCGTCCGCGCTCGAGGTGGACGAGCCCCGCCTCGAGACATTTCGTCCTGCCGACCTCTGGCGGACCGTCGTCGCGGTGGTCGTCGTGTCGTGGTCGGTGCTCCGGGCTCTGCTCGGCCGGTTGATCGGTCGTCGTTCCACACCGGTCGTACAGACCGCGTGCGACGGGCTGATCGACGCCTTCATCCACCTCGGTCCGACGTTCGTGAAGTCGGGTCAGATCATCGCCAGCTCCGGCGGGATGTTCCCCGAGGTGCTGGCGAACTCGGCGCGGCGGTGCCTGGACGAGGTCCCGCCGTTCCCCGTCGAGCTGCTCCGGGAGACGATCGCCGAGGACCTCGGCGCCCCCGTCGACGAGGTCTTCGCTTCGTTCGACGACGAACCGCTGTCCGCCGCCTCGATCGGCCAGGTGCACGCCTGCACGTTGCGCGACGGCCGGACCGCCGTGGTCAAGGTCCAGCGGCCCGACATCCGCGATCAGATGGCGACGGACCTGCGCAACATGTTCCGCATCGCACGCTTCATCGAGTGGACGCCGTGGGGTCGTACCTCGGGGGCCAAGGGCATCATCCGCGACCTGCACTCGGTCACCTTCCGGGAGCTGAACCCGGCCCTCGAGGCGTTCCAGCAGGACCGGTTCCGCCACAACATCGGTGCGTTCGGGGACAACACGATGATCACCGCGCCCGAGGTGTACTGGGACCACTGCGGGCCTCGGACGATCTGCATGCAGCGGGTGCACGGGATCCCGATGGACCAGTTCGACGAGATGGTCGCCCGGGGCATGGACGGCCAGGCGATCCTGCGCCGCGGCGCCAAGGTGTGGGCCGAGGCCGCCATGGTCCACGGTCCGTTCCACGGCGACATGCACGCCGGCAACATCTGGGCGCTCGACGACGGTCGGGGTTGCTACCTGGACTTCGGGATCATGGGCGAGCTGTCCCTCGAGTGGCGGGGAGTGCTCAAGGACCTCTTCTACACGTGCGCGTTCGATCTGGACTTCACCCGGGTGGCCAGGGCCTACCGCGAGGTCGGGGCCATCCCGCCGGGGATGGGCAGCGACGAGGAGCTCGGCGCGTTCCTCAACATGGTGCTCGGACCGATGCTGGCCGACGGCTTCGGCAGCATCGACGTGGCCGCGTTGGTTGCGCAGTCGACCGAGATGCTCAAGCAGTACAACGCGTCGATCCCCCAAGAGCTGGCCCTCATCGCCAAGCAGCTCCTCTACATCGACCGCTACACCAAGTTCCTGGCCCCCGACTACTCGATCACCGCCGATCCCTACATCGTGCAGAACATCTTCCCCGACGAGGCCCGGGCCAAGGCCGCCGAGCTCGGGGTCGTGCTCGACGACACCGACCCGGCCTTCAGCACCCCGCTCCCGCCTCCGGGCGACCTGGAGCGCGCCGCCGAGGCGTGAGCGAGGTGGGGCCGGGGTCCGGACCGGCCTCCGGACCGGCTCCGGTTCAGGTGGGATCGGACGGGGTCGCGACCTGTACGTAGTCGTCGGGCAGTTCGCGGAAGACCGCGGCGAGCTCCGGCAGGATCTCTGCGTAGGTGTTGGTGGGACGCCAGAACATGGCGATGCGGCGGGTGGGGACGGGATCGGCGAAGCGCAGCAGCACGATGTCGTCCTGGGTCGGGACCGGTGCCCGGACCGCCAGCTCGGGCAGCAACGTCATGCCGACCCCGGCGGCCACCATCTGACGCAGCGTCTCGAGGCTGGTCGCCCGGAAGCCCCTGCGCTCCGATGCTCCCACGACCTGGCACACGCTGAGCGCCTGGTCGCGCAGGCAGTGCCCCTCTTCGAGCAGCAGCACCTGCTCGCCGGCCAGCGCGGTGGCCTCGATGGGCTCGCGGCGAGAGGCCAGAGGGTGGTCCGCGGGCACCGCGAGGAGGAAGTCCTCGGTGAACAGGTCGACCTGCTCGAGTCTCCCGTCGTCGACCGGCAGGGCGAGGACCCCGACGTCGAGGGTCCCGTCGGCGAGCTGCTGGAGGATGACCTCGGTCTTCTCCTCGACGAGGAGCAGCTCGACCCGGGGCATCCGCTCGCGGACGTGGGGGACGACGTGGGGCAGGAGGTACGGCCCCAGGGTGGGGAACAGGCCGACCCGCAGGGTCGCCGCGGAGGGGTCCGCCGCCCGTCGGGCGATGTCGCGGATGTCGGCGGTCTCCCGGAGCACGACCCGGGCCCGTTCGACCACGGCCTGGCCGGCTGCGGTCAACAGCACCCCGCCGCGGCTGCGCTCGACCAGCTGGACCCCGAGCTCGGACTCCAGCTTCTTCAGCTGGGTCGACAACGTCGGCTGGCTGACGAACACCGAGCTCGCGGCGCGGCCGAAGTGGCGGTGGTCGGCGATGGCGACCAGGTACTCGAGCTCGCGGAGGTTCACGGCGACTCCGATCCGTCCCGGGTCACGCCCGGGCGACGGTCCCCGCGGCAGCGATCGTGGTCATGAGGGTGCGGCCGCCAGGTCCGCGGCCGCGGCCGCGGCGGGCGCGGTCGTCGGGGAGCCGTCCTCGGCCGGCGCCCCGGTGCGGATCAGGTGGTCGAAGGCGCTGAGCGACGCCGTGGCTCCTGCGCCCATGGCGATCACGATCTGCTTGAACGGGACCGTGGTGCAGTCGCCGGCGGCGAACACCCCGGGCACCGATGTCCGGCCGTGGTCGTCGATCACGACCTCGCGTCGCGGCGACAGCTCGACGGCGCCCTCGAGCCACTCGGTGTTGGGCAGCAGCCCGATCTGCACGAACACGCCGTCGAGCTCGATCAGGCGGTCCGACCCCTCGACGCGGTCCCGGACGGTGATCCCGGTGACCGTGCTCCCGTCGCCGTGCACCTCGGTGGTGAGCGACGAGACCAGGACGTCGACGTTGGGCAGGCTGCGCAGCTTGCGCTGGAGCACGTCGTCGGCCCGGAGCTGGTCGTCGAACTCGATCAGGGTGACGTGGGAGACGATGCCGGCCAGGTCGATGGCCGCCTCCACGCCGGAGTTGCCGCCGCCGACGACCGCGACCCGCTTGCCCTTGAACAACGGGCCGTCGCAGTGGGGGCAGTAGGCCACGCCCTTGTTGCGGTACTCGGCTTCGCCGGGGACGTCCATGGTCCGCCAGCGGGCACCGGTGGAGATCACCACCGAGCGGGACCGGAGCACGACGCCGTTGTCGAGCTCGACGCCGATGGGGTCGCCGTCGGAGCCCGGGATCAGACGGGCGGCGCGCTGCAGGTCCATGACGTCGACGTCGTGGTCGAGGACGTGCTGCTCCATGGCGGCGGCCAGCTTCGGGCCCTCGGTGTAGGGGACCGAGATGAAGTTCTCGATCGCCAGCGTGTCGAGCACCTGGCCGCCGAAGCGCTCGGCGACGACGCCGGTGGAGATGCCCTTGCGCGCCGAGTAGATCGCTGCCGCGGCACCAGCCGGCCCGCCACCGACGACGAGGACGTCGAAGACGTCCCTGTCGGCCAGCTCCTCGGCCCGGCGTTCGGCGGCTCCGGAGTCGAGGCGGTCGACGATCTCCTCGAGGGTCATGCGACCCTGACCCCACGGCTCGCCGTTCAGGAACACCGCGGGCACCGCCATCACCTGGCGGGACTCGACCTCGTCCGCGAACAGCGCGCCGTCGATGGCGGTGTGCGACACGCGTGGGTTCAGGACGCTCATCAGATTCAGCGCCTGGACGACGTCGGGGCAGTTCTGGCACGACAACGAGAAGTAGGTCTCGAAGTGCAGGTCGTCGGTGAGCGCCTCGACGGCGCGGACGGTCTCGTCGCGGGCGGTGGAGGGGTGGCCGCCCACCTGCAGGAGCGCCAGCACCAGGGAGGTGAACTCGTGGCCGAGCGGGATGCCGGCGAAGCGGACCGAGACGTCGGTTCCGGCCCGGACGATGGCGAAGCTGGGCCGACGTTCGTCGTCGTCGGTCCGCTCGACGGTGATCAGCTCCGACATGGCGGCGATCTCGTCGAGCAGGGCGGCGAGCTCGGCGGACTTGGCTCCGTCGTCCAGCGAGGCCCGGAGCACGATGGGCTGGACGACCTTCTGCAGATGCGTCCTCAGCTGGGTTGCGATGGCGTCGTCGAGCATCTCGTTCTCCTCGCTCGTCTCAGGTCGGCTCGTTGCGGATTCGGGGGTGTGCGGATCGACAGGACGGGCCGGGGGTTCTCGCCCCCCCGGCCCGTCGCGTTCAGGGGTCTCGGTGGGTCAGATCTTGCCGACGAGGTCGAGGGACGGGGCCAGGGTCTCCTCGCCCTCCTCCCACTTGGCCGGGCACACCTCGCCGGGGTGCGCGGCGACGTACTGAGCCGCGCGGACCTTGCGCAGCAGCTCGGCCGCGTTGCGGCCGATGCCCTCGGCGGTGACCTCCATGAACTGGATGACCCCGTCGGGGTCGACCAGGAAGGTGCCGCGATCGGCGAGGCCCTGACCCGGGCGCAGGACCTGGAAGTTCTCCGACAGCTGCCAGGTCGGGTCGCCGATCATCGGGTAGCGGATCTTGCCGATCGTGTCGGAGGTGTCGTGCCAGGCCTTGTGGGTGAAGTGGGTGTCGGTCGACACGCCGTACACCTCGACGCCGAGGCGCTGGAACTCCTCGTAGTTGTCGGCCATGTCGCCCAGCTCGGTCGGGCAGACGAAGGTGAAGTCGGCCGGGTAGAAGAACACCACGGACCACTTGCCCTTGAAGTCGGCCTCGGAGACGTCGACGAACTCACCGTTGTGGAAGGCGGTGGCGGTGAAGGGCAGGACTTCGGTGTTGACGAGGGACATCTGGACCTCTTCGCTCTGGGCCCTCCGGGACGGTCCCGGGGGCGGTCGGTGGGGCGACTCGGTGAGTCGCTGTCATAGCTGTTGACGAACAGTATAGCCCATTACGATTGATCATCTCGATCGAAACTCGCTATCGGGGCGATCGAGCCCGCCTATCGACCCGTTGCGATCCGATCAGCCCGGGTCACCACGACCAGCGCGACGTCGTCATCTGTCGACCGCTCTCCGAGGCAGCTCCGGAGCAGCGCGTCGGTGAACCGCTCCACGTCGTCCTGGGTCGGCGCGGCGATCCTGGCGCCGGGGTGGAGATGGGTCCGCACCAGCTCGGCCGTGGCGACCCGCAGGTTCTCGATCGAGACGTCGATCGGCTCCCGTCGTCGCTCCACGATGCCGTCGGTGTACAGCACGAGCGACGAGCCCGGGCCGAACGGGGCGACGCCGGGTGCCACGATCGAGCCGGTCACGCCCAGCAGGGGTTGTCGGCCCTGCTCGAGCAGCTCGACGGACCCGTCGGGTCGGGCGAGCACCGGGGGGAGATGACCGGCCGACACGTAGCGGACCGTGTCGTCCGACGTGTCGAACACCGCGGTGCACGACGTGGCGGTCAGGCCCCGCCCGCCCTGCTGCACCAGCGCGGCCACCCGGGGGTACACCTCCTCGAGCGGCGTGCCGCTCCGCAACATCGATCCGATGATCGCCCGGAGCTCGACCATGTCGGCCACCGCGTTGATGCCGTGACCGGCGATGTCGCCGATGATCACGGCGAACCGCCCCGCCCCCAACTCGACGCCTTCGAACCAGTCGCCGCCCATCCCCACCTGTTCGGCCGCGGGCAGGTATCGCTGGGCGATCAGGAGGCCCGGCGCGTCGGGCACCGGGTGGACGACCCGCTCCTGGAGGCTCACCACCAGTCGATGCTCGGCTTCGCGCAGCCGGGTGCGCTGCAGGGCCTGGCTGCACAACTCGGCCACGGTCCGGAGCTTGGCCACCACGGTCGGGGTGAGGTCGGGAGGTCCGGGCCAGCCCAACGCCACGACCCCGAGCTCGGCTCCATCGGGGGCGACCAACGGGAGGTAGGCGACGAGCACGATGCCCGTCGAGGAGAGCTCCTCGACCATCGGCGCCGGCAGGCGGGCTCGGATCGCGCTCGCTCCGAGGGTGACCATCTCCCGCTGGCGGAGGCACTCCCGGGCGGGTTCCACCAGCGTCGCGGCCGACGCGCCGGTCCCGTCCGTGAGCAGCCCGGGTCCGTCGGTCCGCTCGGTGCCGGCGACGGTTCGGCCATCGGCCAGCAGCACCATGTCGATGACGGCGGCGCCGACGGGAGCGGCGCCGTCGGAGCGGACGCGCTTGCGGATCTCGTCGACGGAGCGCACGTCGGCCAGCAGCCGGGCGAAGTCGGCCAGACGCTGGTTGCGCAGCACGCTGCGGCGCAGCTCGTCGACCAGGCCCGTTCGCTCCAGGGTCTGACCGACCATGCCGGCCACGGTCGCCAGCGTGTCGCTCACATCGGGGCGGATCACGGTCGGGTGGTCCCACAGCACGCTGATGACGGCGACGACCCGACCGTTGCGGTCCTTGACCGGGACCGCGGCGCCGGATTGGACGCCGAGCTGGTCCCACACCCCGATCATCGTCGGATAGCGGTCATCGGCCTGCGTGCGGTCGGTCACGATCACCGTGGACGCCGTCCGAGCCGCCTCGGCGTCGGGGGTCGGGCCGCCGATGCCGACGCTGCGCTGGTCCTGTCCCAGCGCGGTCAGCCCGGTGCGCACCAGCGACTCCGAGTAGCGGCGGACGATGCGGTCGCCGTCGATGACGCCGACCACCGAGTAGGCGGCACCGAGCGGGCGCATCACCGACTCGGTGAGGAACCCGGCGATGTCCTCGGTCTCGGACCTCGCCGCCAGACCCTGGGCCAGCTCTGCGAGGGCACGGTTGCGGCGGGCGTCGGCAGCCTGGTCCTCGATGAGCTGGGCGCGACGGATCGACTGGGCGGTGATCTCGGCGACCGTCGTCAGCTCGTTCACGGTGTCGGGGTCGAAGGCCACCGGTCGGTCCCAGGACCAGCAGATGGAGCCCACCACCCGCTCGTCGGCGCGGAGCGGGAAGGCGGCGCGGGCTCCCGTCGGGCTGCCGTCGGGGTCGTCGACGGGACGGGGCTGCAGGTCCGGCGCTCCGGTGCGGGCCGCGGCGGTCTGTGCGGTGTCGGCGTCGAGGGCGAGCTCGGACACGACGGGTTCGTCCGACCCGAGGGCGCGTGGGTCACGGTGGAGGCGCATCACCCCGCGGTCGACGTCGGTGACGCCGATGTCGACCGTCCGGGCCCCCACGACGCGGGCCGCGCCGGAGGTTGCGGTGCGCGCCACCTCGGCGACGGTGTCGACGCCGGCCAGACGCTCGGCGAGGTCGGCCAGCGCCGATGCCCGTTCCGAGACGCGGTCGGTGAGCGCGGCGCGCGACAGGCTCTGCTCGCACAGCTCGCGCACCGTGTCGAGCGTGGCGGTGGTCCGCTCGTCGAGCTCCGGCGGACGCCACCAGAGGATCCCGATCGTCGCGACCACCCCACGGCCCGGGGCCTCGAGCGGGAGCACCGCCGCGACCCGGGCCCCGGCGTCGAGGAGCCGGTCTGCGATCCCCCCGGGCAGGGCCCGGCGCCACTCCTGCGGATCGCGCAGGAGCACGGTGCGGCCCGCATCGACCTCCCGGACCAGGGTGGGGATCCCGTCCAGGGGGAGCTCGGTCAGATCGGCCACCGCCGGGTCGGTTCCGCTCCGGTGGTGGAGGCGGACGACGTCGCCGTCGACCTCTCCGAACGACGTGATGTCCGCGCCGAGCAGCGCCGGCACGTGGTCGCCGATCACGTCCGCGACCTCGTCGACGGTCGCGGCGCGGGCCAGCCGCTGGGCGAGGGCCGCCGTACGGCTGATCGTCGCGTTGGTGAGCCGGCGCTCCTGGTCGTAGCGGGCGCTGCGCAGCCCGACCACCCCGGCCGCGGCCACGATGACGGCCATGATCCACAGCAGGAACCAGCTGAGGTCGTGGTTGACCGGACGGGCATCTTCGACCTGCACCGACAGGATCCGGCCCGCGACCGCGACGTCGGCCGTCACCCCCGCGGTGGGCGGTGGGTCGCTGACCGCCAGGACCGTGTCGCCGTCAGCGACGCGGAACCGGACGTCGGCGGGGACGTCGGTGGCGACCCGCGACGGCAGCTGATCGGGCAGATCTGCCGAGGCGACGACCCCGATGAACTCGGGGTCGACGTCGCCGATCAGGTAGAGCGGCTTGAGCACCACCAGTCGTGCGCCTCGCCCGGAGTCCACACGAGCGAGGGTCGGTCGACCGAGCTCTCGGGCGGTGTTCGCCGCAGCGGCCAGGGAGGAGTCGGCCCCGAGGACACGACCCGCCTCGAGACCGTCGAGTGCGGCGGCGTCGTCGTCCGGACGTGGGTCGGGGCCCCGGCCCACCGCGGCCAGGCGTACCTCCCAGGAGTCGGCGCCGACGGGGGTCATCCACACCAGGGGTCGGGCCTGACCCACTGCGGCCAGGTCCGTCGCGTACCGGTCCAGGGCGCCCTGCGTGATGGTCCCGTCGGCCTGGACCAACGCCGAGGTGCCGCTCATCGACACCACCAGGTCGTCGGTGTCGCGCTCGATGGAGCGGAGCACGGACTCGACCGCCTCGGTGCGCTTGGCCTCCGCGGCCACGTCCGCGATGCGCCAGGCGACCGCGGCCGCAGCCGAACCGGTCACCAGGACCACGAGCAACACGATCCAGGTGGCGCGTCGGGGCGACGGCGATCGATCGGTCGGGATGGTCCGCAACCGGAGGGGATCGGGTTCGTCGGGCGACACGGCGCCTCGAACGCTAACGGGCGCCAGGATGATCGGGAAGGTCGTCGACGAAGCGGACCGGGCCCTTCCGTCGGACGCGACGGCGGACCATGATGGATCCCGGTGGAGTGGAGCGACCAGGACGACAGCGGTCGACCGGACGGACGTCGGTCCGGTACCGGTCGGCGCGGGCGCAGCGCCCGACGGTGTGCGGCGGCAGAGCTGACCGCGGAGGAGGTCGGGGCGCTGGTCGACGAGTACCACCGCAGCGGCGATCGCCGGCTCCGCAACCAGGTGGTCGAGGCGCACCTGTGGGTCGCCGAGCACCAGGTCCGTGCCGTACGGCACGCCGCCGGTGCGTCGGTCGAAGACCTCCGTCAGACCGCGCTGCTCGCCATGATCCGCGCCGTCGACCGCTTCGACCCGTCGCGGGGCGTGACCTTCCGGACCTTCGCCGCCCGCACGATCGAGGGCGAGCTCAAGCGGTTCCTGCGCGACCGGTCATGGGCGGTGCGTCCGCCGCGTCGCGCCCAGGAGCTGAACCTCATCGTGCGTAAGAGGACCGATGAGCTGGCGCAGTCCCGGGGCCGGTCCCCGACGGTGGGTGAGGTCTCGGCGTCACTCGACCTGCCCGTCGACGACGTGCTGGCCGCGCTCGAAGCCGGCCGGGCCCGCTCGGCGGTCGGCCTGTCGGCACCAGCCCGGGACGCCGTGGGTCGACGTCCGGTCCTCGAGCGGATCGGGGCGCCCGACCCGGCCCTCGCCTCGGTCGACGACCGGTGCCTCGTGCAGAGCGCGGTGGACGGACTGGACCTCCGCGAGCGGCAGGTGCTGCAGCTTCGGTTCGTCGATGATCTCAGCCAGCCCGAGATCGCCGAGGTCGTCGGCGTGTCGCAGTCCTACGTGTCACGTCTGCTTCGGTCCGGGCTGGATCGCATGCGCGAGCAACTCGTGTCCTGACCCGTTCTGTGCCGCCCCCCGTTCTGTTCGTTGTTCCACAACGTCGACGTTGTGGAACAACGAACAGAACGGGTCAGGAGGGGGGTGTGCCGGAACGCCGCATCTGCTCGAAACTCCGACGCAGCAGGCGCGACACGTGCATCTGCGACAGCCCGACCCGCTCCGCGATCTGCTCCTGGCTCAGGTGCTCGTAGAAGCGGAGTCGGATGATCTCCCGTTCCCGGGGCCCGAGCGTCGACAGCAGCCGACCGACCTCGTCGCGGTCCTCCAGCAGGTCCTCGGCGGGGGAGGAGACCGTCCGAGGGGTCGTGGTCGCGCCCTGAGGGTCGAGGTCGTCCAGGCTGCCCGCGCGCCGGGCCGCCGTCGCGCCGAGGGCGCCGATCACCTCGTCGACGCTGACGTCGAGGTGATCTGCGAGCTCGCGCACCGTCGGTGAGCGCGACAGCTGCTGCTCGAGGGCCTCCGATGCCCGCCGGACCGACACGTGGAGGTCCTTGACCGATCGCGGCACCCTCAGCGCCCAGGTCTGGTCGCGGAAGTGGCGCTTGAGCTCGCCGTCAATCGTACGCCCCGCGAACGTGCTGAACGCCACCCCGCGGGTCGGGTCGAAGCGGTCGATCGCCTTGACCAGGCCGAGCAGGGCGACCTGGCGGAGATCGTCGTCCTCGGTGTCGGATCGGCGGTAGCGGGTCGTGAAGTGCAGCGCCAGGCCCATGTTGTCCTCGACCAAGGCGTTGCGCAGCGCCCGGTCGTGGGTGCGGGCGTACTCGACCAGGCGGGGGTCGATCGGCGCCGGTGCAGCCTCGCCCGCACCGGCTGCCCCGCCTGACTCGTCTGCCCCGCCTGACTCGTCTGCCCCGCCTACCTCGTCCGGGCTCATCGCGGGTCGCCGTTCGGGACGGTCACTCCGCGCTCAGGTGCGTGAGCATGCGGAACGCTCCGTCGCCGATCTCGTGGTGGTCGACGGTGGCGTCGAGGATCCGCCGGGCCAG
>WBZL01002847.1_pt1 | contig 16402 bp, 12 predicted proteins | sample 5204291 | NCBI WGS metagenome assembly WBZL01 (sample SAMN12344345, study PRJNA552823) | activated sludge metagenome | biome: Activated sludge suspended growth; feature: Nitrification reactor; material: Wastewater; isolation source: activated sludge from nitrification reactor of wastewater...
CACGAACCAGCTTTTGCATGTCGCCTAATGGTACTTCGAGCTGGCCAAAATGTTTCAATAAATGCTCTTGCGCATCAGCGACACACTGTACTAAAAACCATTCTTTTATTCGCGTGCGCACAGCAGGAAAGTTCCCTTCCGCAACCAATCTATCAATTACATATTTAGTAATTAATGCTACCATTGCCGCTTGTTTATTATTGACATCAGCGCTTCTATTCCATTTTTTCAGCACGTCAATACCTTCTTTAATGTGCGGATATTTTTGTGTGTCTAAATGCAACACATCTTCAATGTTTATCATAGCATAATTAAATGCTGGATTCATAAATGATTGGTCGTATTTTATTTGTTTAAACTCCTCATACGAAATCTTTCCTTTTGAGGCAAACAGATAACTTGTCCGCAATGCTCGATTGTCGTTATAGGCAAAGTAATATTCATTGAGTGGCTGCGTTTCTTTCTTTATATTGTCTTCTTTTGCCGTGCAGTTAAAAGGTGTGTTATTGTTGTTAAATAGATAACCACATGCAGGATTAATTACTTTTGCCAATGAGTCGTAACCATAGTAATCATTGGGCTTCCAAAGTGTTTTATACGTATTTCCGGGCACCACATGCCACCAATCATAACCTTTTGCACGCCTAGGAAAATGGCCATTGTCGATATACATTATGTTGTCATTTTTGTCAGCATATATGATATTCATGCCAGGCAATGCCATTTGTTTTAGTGCACCTTGAAACTCGTTTAAGTTTGTAGCTTTATTCATGTGATACCATTGCTCCGCACCACGTATGTCAAATGCTGACGGAAATCGCAAAGCATAAAATTTGCCTTCTTTTTCTAATACAGGACCATAAACACTTTCATAATATTTTTTTGTAATAGGGATTTTTATAAACCAAAATAGTTTTACTTTTAATTTTACTTTTCTTTCTTGTAGCACCAACCATTTTCCATCAAATTCATATTTCCTTTTATCTGTCGGATGCATTTTTAGTGCATATACATCATCGTGGTCGGCAAAGCTTACAGTATGCGCCCAACCTAAATGCTCATTGGCACCATGGAAAATGGTAACGCCACCAGGAAAAGTGCCGCCTAAAATATTCCAACCTTCCTCAGAATGTAAATGTGCTTCGTACCAAGAGTATGGACCTTCTAAAGGCTGATGCGAATTGATGCCAAGGTACGTATTGCCATCTTTTGTTTTCTTGCTATTTACAGCAAATGCATTGCTGCCTTTAGGTGAGCTCAGCGTTTTGTTTTCAATAGTGCCATCATTGATTTTCATGATAGAAAATGGAACATTGGTCATCAAAGCTAAACCAATTGCATATCCAACAATTACATCTTTTTCTGTAACTGGAAATGCGTCTTTTATCCATACCTTTTCTGGATGTAAAGCTGCATATCGATTACAAGCTTTAACGTAAGCACTCAACATGTTTTTGAACTTAGGAGAATAGCTTTTGTCATATAATTTTTCCACGCTTTCGCGAGCGCCTAACACAGCACAAACAAAATCCATAATGGCGCCGTCTTTACCTTTAACTTCTGCGAGCCGGCCACGAGCAGTTAAGAAATTTTCTTGCATACTTTTAAAATCATCTTCAGCCGTTGCCCATGCTAAGCCATACGCTACTTCTTCATCTGTCTTGCCATAAATGTGAGGCACGCCAAATTTATCTCGAATTATTTTGATGTTTTTGGTGTTGACCTCAATAGAAAATAGCGTCGAAAATACGTTTGTAAAAAGTAAGAATAGAAGAATCCTTTTCATCATCTTTCTGTTGATTTGTAATAGAAAGATACAAATTTATCTGTGTGTTTTTTTATTTTTTCACTAGTTATGCTACACAAAAAAAAGAGTCTTGATTTCTCAAAACTCTTTTCTATTTTAACTAAACAGAATTATTATTTCAAACTCCAATCGTATTTATGTAAGTTTTCTATACAATGTTTTAGTAATTGTATGCTTGCTTCAATATCTGATTTATGCGCCATTTCTATCACTTGGTGTAAATGACGAGTCGGAATAGATATGGCACCAGCAATAGCACCATTTTTTCCCATACGCTGAATACCTGCTGTATCGGTGCCACCCATTGGTAACAATTCCACTTGCCATTTTATTTTAAATTTGTCAGCAATTTCTTTTTGGAATTTTACCATTCTATAATCACAGATAGTTGACGCATCCATCAATTTAATGGCAACACCTTCTCCTAATTTTGTGATTTGTTCTTCTGGTTTAGAATCAGGTAAATCGTAGGCAATTGTAGTATCTAAACCAAAACCAAACGTAGGATTAATATTGTGAGCAGCAACGTTGGCACCACGAATGCCTACTTCCTCTTGTACGGAGAAAACACCATATACATCATAAGGGCAATCTTTTAGTAATTTCAATGTTTCTATTAATATATAAACAGCAACACGATTGTCGATAGATTTACAATTGACACAGTCACCCATTTCTATCAGCTGTCGGTCGCGTGTAACTACATCACCTACTGAAACATATTTTATAACCTCTTTATAAGGCAAACCTAAGTCTATAAAAAAATCATGGATATGAACTGGTTTGTTGCGCTCTTCTGGTGTCATAATGTGAATTGGTTTACTGCCCATTACACCAATTAAATCTTTTTTACCATGTACAATAACACGTTGTGCTGTTAATGTTTTTGGATCAAAACCACCTAAGGTGTGAAAGCGTAAGAAACCATTGTTGTCAATATGTTTTACCATAAAACCAATCTCATCCATGTGTGCTGCAATCATCACACGTTTACTACTATCTTTTCCTTTTTTTATAGCATAAATATTTCCAAGATTATCTTGTTCAATTTTGTCTGCTACGCCTTTGATATTTTTTAGTACAATTTCTCGTACTCGCTGCTCATGTCCTGGAGCGCCTGCTACTTCACAGATTTGCGCTAATAGTTTTACATTTGTCTTCATACCTTTTTATATAATGAGGTTTTATGTCCTTTTGTTTAAAATAGGGTTTCAAATATAATTATTTATTCCATGATTACTTACTTTTAGTCTATTTTTTTGACCTAAACCTAGTAATTTGTTTATTTTCTATCTTTAAGCACTAAATTTTAATAATGTCTGTATTAAATAATATAAGTGGTGCTGTACTAAAACCTGTCCTAAAAGAAATAAGTAGAACGCGTTTGCCAAAGATTGATGGCAAGCTCAGCATAAGTGGATTAAAAGAAGATGTAGAGATAATAAGAGATGAGTTAGGTATTGCACATATTTACGCTAATAATATTAATGATTTGATGTTTGCTCAAGGTTATGTACATGCGCAAGATCGTTTATTTCAAATGGAATTAAATCGGAAAGTAGCAAGAGGTACACTGAGTGAAATAATAGGCATAAAAGCACTAGACAGTGACCGTATTGCCCGCACAATGGGCTATGAACGTGTGGCAAAATTAGATTGGGAATTATTTGACGAATCGGAGCAACAAATTATTATTGATTATTGCCATGGTATTAATGCTTATATCACCAGTGCCGATTTTAAATTACCAATAGAGTTTACTTTGTTGAAATTTAAACCAGAAAAATGGCATCCTATGGACGTTGCCTCTTTTAGTAGATTATTGATTTCATTGCTGACTTGGGGCTGGTATGATGAAATTATCAGAGCGAAATTAATAGAAGCAGTTGGCGCCGCAGCCGCTGCTGAATTAGACAATACGTATCCTAAAGAAAATCCAATTACATTACCAAAAGGAATAGAGTTTAACATCTTAGATGTTTCAGGAAAATTTCAAGCGATGAAAGGTCCATACATGCCACAAATTAGTGGTAGCAATGCTTGGACACTCAGCGGTACTAAAACAAAAACAGGAAAGCCTTTTTTATGCAACGATCCACATCTCACTTTAAAAAATCCGAATATTTGGTACCTGAATCATTTGCATTGTCCAGACTTGCATGCAAGTGGCGTAACTGCTCCAGGTTTGCCAATGGTTCAAATTGGCCATAATGAAAATATAGGCTGGGGCATTACGCTATCTTATACAGATATCGAAGATGTTTTTGTAGAAAAATTTACTGACGATACTTGTACAACCTATATTCATGAAGGAAAACTCAACGATACTACAATTATAGAAGAAAAAATATTTGTAAAAGGAGAGAAGATGCCTATTATTGAAAAGGTATATCAGACCGTGCATGGCACTTTGATTTCTGATGTAACAGGTCATTCTAATATGAAACTTACTTTGTGTTCTATGGCCTACCAAGCTGGCACTTCTACTAAAGGTTGGTTTCTGTTGAATAAAGCAAAGAACTGGAATGAATTTGCTGATGCAGTAAAGTACATCACGGCTCCAGGTCTAAACATTGTGTACGCCGATAAAGACAACAACATAGGATATTACAATTCTGGCAAAGTGCCGGTTCGCGATAGGGCCAGCGCATCTGTGCCACAGCCCGGTTGGACTGGTGAGCATGATTGGAAAGCATTTATTCCGTTTGACGAAATGCCACATTCACTAAATCCACAAAATGGATATATTGTTACAGCAAATCATAAAATTGAGCCAGACGATTTTCCGCATTTCTTAGGAGATATTTACATGAATGGATATCGTGCCAATCGATTGGAGAAAATGATACAGCGAAAAGAGAAATTAGAGCCAAAAGATTTTACTGAAATGCAAATGGATTTCTATTGCACACCTGGAAAACTGTTCGCTGCGCACTTTAAAAATTTGCAAATGGAAAATGCAGAGTTGCAACAATACGTAGATATGTTATTGGCATGGGACGGCGTTTTGCATCCAGACAAAATAGAAGGGAGTATTTATAAAGTGGCGAAGCTGATGACCGTGAAAAAATTATATGGCTCTGCCATTCATGATAATAAATTGATAGATGAATTATTAGGGAGAGGCTATCATGCAATTTTTGGACCTGTCAATTCTTTTCTCGGCCACAACACGCCAACTTTACTACGTATCTTAGATGATGCGGACTCATTTTGGTTAAAAGCAGCAGGTGGCAAAGAGAAGTTGTTGAGAGAGGGTTTTAAAAATGCGATTGATTGGTTGAAACTTAATTATGGTGTTAAAACACACAAATGGAAATGGGGCAACTTGCATGCTATCGTTTTTCCACACGCATTAAGCGTTCAGCCACCATTAGACAAGGTGTTTGATGTTGGTCCATACCCAATTGGTGGCGATACAGACACGCCATTCCAAACGTTTATTATGGCAGCAGAAGGTTATGGTGGCGAGTTAGCAGCACCATCATATAGGCAAATAATTGACTTCTCTGATTTTGATAAATCAACAGTAATAATGCCATTAGGAAATTCAGGAAATATGGCAAGTCCATACTATAAAAATCAATTGAGAGATTGGTTTGAAGGTAAGGATTATCCAATGTGCTGGACTAGGAAAAAAGTAGAAGAGCATCAAAAACATAAATTGTTATTGAAGAAAAAATAGCTTTTAAATTATTATAAAAGATAAAATTAAGATGAAAAAAATCATTATTTATTTTACAATAGTCTTTATAGGTATCCATTCAAACTATGGACAAGCTTTTAGTACACCACCAACTGTAACTAAAGAAAAAAGCACATCATCTAAGGTTACAAAAACAGAAAAAATATACAAAATTGAACAAAGTAATGTGGAGCAAGAAATTGTACTCAATGAACAAGATGTTTTATTGTCTGGCAGTGATAATAAAATACACATTAAAGGAACAGTTGCTAACATAACAATTACAGGAAAAAATAATGAAGTAGATTTGGAGTCAGTAAATTCGATTCTACTTAGTAGTGATTTTAATTTTGTAAGTTGGCAAACATCAACAAACAAAAGTGGAAAGCCTATTGTCACTGATAAAGGTGGCTATAATAATGTAGGAAAAAAATCTGCAAATTCATTACAAAAAGGTGAAAATTAGTACTCGATATCTATCTTAATTTATGCAACTATTCAATCCATTTGATTTTAATGATCCAGTAGCTTATGCAGTGCCAGGTTTTATCGTTTTAATACTCGCAGAGTTTTTTATATACTACAGAAAACATCATCTCATTGACAAGCAATTTTATAAAGATGCGGCAGCAAGTTTAGAGTTAGGCATTGGCTCTACCATTATTGATTTGGCAATGAAGGCTATTGCTATTAGTTATTTATTATGGTTTTATCAATTTCGTATTTTTGACAATTTAGGTCCAGCCACCATTCAAGAATTTGCTACTTGGCAGTGGCATCGCGAACATGCTTATGTGTGGCTTCTTATTTTTTTCTTGCAAGATTTTATCTTTTATTGGTATCATCGTTGGGCACACGAAGTGCGAATACTATGGGCAGCACATGTTAATCATCATTCATCAGAATATATGCATTTCTCTACTGCCTTGAGACAAAGTTGGTTAGAACTATTAGTAAAAGATTTGTTTTATATTCCATTAGCGATATTAGGTTTTCATCCTTTGATGATTATTACCATGCATCAACTTAATTTAATTTATCAGTTTTTGCCACATACAGAAAGTGTTAAGCGATTGCCAAAATGGTATGAATATATTTTTAATTCTCCAGCGCACCATCGCGTACATCATTCGAGTGAAGTACGCTATTTAGATAAAAATTACGCTGGTATTTTAATTATCTGGGATCGAATTTTTGGTACATTTAAAGAGGAAGATAAAACAGCATTTCCCGTGTATGGCATTACCACCAATATTCATACATTTAATTTATTAAAAATTACTTTTCATGAAGTGCAAAATATATGGAAAGATGTGCAGCAAGCACCAACAATAAAAGACAAGTTGAACTACATATTTCAATCGCCTGGATGGAGCCACAATGGCAAAGACCAAAGAGCAAAAACACTACAAAAAAATCTGAAATAAATACACTTTTGTTTAGACTAAAATTGTGCTTACATAATCACACAATTATTCGCAGTAAGCAGGAATTTTCACTTGCCTTTTTTGATAAAAATCAGTCCATTCTCAATAAAATTATTTTTGATAAATAATGGTCACTAATTTGTATATCAATAAAAAAACGCCTAGAATTTCTAGGCGTTTTTTGGACTATTCAACAGAAAATTAATTCTGTTCTTCTTTAGTTTTTTTGATTTTCGATTTTTTTCGAATGTCAAATTTTAATTTGTCTTTTGCTTCTGTATCTAAGTCGGCCACGATTGTATCGCCTTCGTTGATGTTAGCATTTAGTATTTCTTCCGCCAAAGGATCTTCTACATATTTTTGAATAGCACGATGTAATGGTCGAGCACCAAATTGTGGATCATATCCTTTCTCTGATAAGAAATCTTTTGCTGCAGTTGTGAGTTCGATAAAATAGCCAAGTTTTTCCAAACGTGTGTACACGCCTGATAAAACGATGTCGATAATTTTATGAATTTCTTCTTTTCCTAAGCTATTGAATACAATCACATCATCGATACGATTGAGAAACTCTGGTGAGAATGTTTTTTGCAATGCTTTTTGAATAACACCTTTCGTTAAGTTTTCAGAGTTATCTTTAATGGCACTTGTAGCAAAACCAACACCAGTACCAAAATCTTTTAATTGACGCACACCAATGTTTGACGTCATGATGATGATAGAGTTTTTGAAATCAACTTTTCTTCCTAAGCCATCAGTCAAAATGCCATCGTCTAATACTTGCAATAATACATTGTAAACATCAGGATGTGCTTTTTCTATTTCGTCTAATAAGATGACAGAATATGGCTTTCTACGTACTTTCTCAGTTAGCTGTCCGCCTTCTTCATAACCAACATAACCTGGAGGCGCACCAATCAATCTGGAGATAGAGAATTTTTCCATGTATTCACTCATGTCAATTCTGATTAATGCATCTTCCGTATCAAACATATATCTTGCTAATGCTCGCGCTAATTCGGTTTTACCAACGCCTGTAGGCCCAAGAAATATAAATGTACCGATTGGTTTTTTCGGGTCTTTTAATCCAACTCTGTTGCGTTGTATGGCTTTTGTTATTTTTACGACAGCCTCATCTTGTCCAATCACTTGTTTTTTTAAGTCGTCAGACATTTGCACCAATTTTTTGCTTTCGCTTTGTGCTACACGTTTTACAGGAATACCAGTCATCATTGCTACTACTTCCGCAATGTCCTCTTCACTTACTGGGAAACGTTTTGTTTTAGCATCTTCTTCCCAGTCTTTTTTTGCTTGCTCTAATTGCTCTTGCAATTTTTTTTCAGTATCACGTAGGCGAGCAGCTTCTTCGTATCGTTGGTTGCGAACGACCTGATTTTTTTCTTCTTTAATATCTTCAATTTCTTTTTCTAATTGCGTGATATTCTCCGGAACATGTATGTTTTTTAAATGCACACGTGCGCCAACTTCGTCCATTACATCAATGGCTTTATCTGGCAAAAATCTATCTGTGATATAACGTGTACTCAACTGTACGCAAGCATTTATTGCCTCTGTGCTGTAGGTAACGCTATGGTAGTCTTCGTATTTGTTTTTTAAATTAGTAAGAATTGTCAAGGTTTCTTCTGGACTTGGTGGATCGACGATTACTTTTTGAAAACGTCTGTCCAATGCGCCATCTTTTTCAATGTATTGACGATATTCATCTAAAGTAGATGCGCCAATGCATTGGAGCTCACCACGTGCTAATGCTGGTTTGAAAATATTAGAAGCATCTAAGGAGCCTGTTGCGCCGCCTGCACCAACGATGGTATGTATCTCATCGATAAATAAAATGACATCACGGTTTTTTTCCAATTCAGTCATGATGGCCTTCATACGTTCTTCAAATTGGCCACGATATTTTGTGCCAGCTACTAAGGCTGCTAAATCTAAAGAAACGACACGTTTGCCAAATAAAACACGTGATACTTTGCGTTGAATGATGCGCAATGCCAATCCTTCTACGATGGCTGTTTTTCCAACGCCAGGTTCGCCTATTAAAATTGGATTATTCTTCTTTCTGCGTGATAAAATTTGAGACACGCGTTCAATTTCTGTTTCTCTGCCTACGATTGGGTCTAATCGGCCTTCTTCTGCAAGTTTTGTTATATCTCTTCCAAAATTATCTAATACAGGTGTGTTAGATTTAGATGCCGACTTTTTGGCAGTTGGCTGGCCTGTACCTTGTCCTCCAAAGCTGCGTCGTTCGTCATCATCGCCTTCGTCAAATGGCTCATTAGGCAACTCATTGCTGAAATCTGTTATGTCCTTTTGGTCGTTTTGCATAAATTCTAATTCTGCCTTAAAAACTTCATAGGTCACGTCCCATTTACTCAATAATTGAGTGACAATATTTTCCTTGTTTTTCAAAATTGATAGTACTAAATGTTCCGTGCCGACCGTATCTTGTTTCATGGCTTTGGCTTCTAAAAGTGTAATTTTTAATACTTTTTCTGCTTGTTTAGTCAAAGGCAAACTATTCGCATTGGCAGGAATAGTTGTCATTCTGTCTTTAATCGCATCTTCCACTTTTTTTCGAAATAATGCAATATCTATATCTAAGGAGCAGAGTACTTTTATCGCCATGCCTTCACCTTCGCGGATAAGGCCTAATAACAAGTGTTCAACACCAATTTCTGCGTGCTTTAGGCGAAGCGCTTCTTCTCGGCTGTAGGAGATAACTTCTTTTACTTTAGGTGAAAATTTTGCTTCCATAACTTTTAGTTGTCAAATTAGCTGCCAATTCGTAAAAACTGACAGAGTTGCTTAATTAATTTAAAAATAGAACGCTTTTTTTACTTTTTTAATTTATTTATGCACAATGCGTATAATTCTGTATAAAATAACAAAATTGACGCAAAAAAGATTTGTTTACTATATAGATGCAATTTTCTCGTAAATAGTTCTATTTTTGGGTAAATATTTTTTTAAGAAACATTTTTATTTTAACTCATTAAATAGAATCGAATGAAATTTAGCGTAGATAAACAAGATGGTGTAGTGGTTTATGAATTACTAGAAGAGAAATTAACTTCTTTAAACGCGCCTGTTTTAAAATCAGAATTAGTACTGGCGAATGCAGAAGGTTATAAGAATGTAATTGTCGATTTAGATAAAGTACGTTTTGTAGATTCTTCTGGATTAAGTGCGCTTTTAACAGGCCATCGTTTATGCAAAGATGAGAAAGGAATTTTTGCTTTATGTGGTCTTAATGATTCTGTAAAAGGTTTGATAAAAATATCTCAATTGGAAAATGTATTGCATATATTTTCTACACAATTCGATGCAGCAGCAGCATTGGATAAAGTGAAAAAGAAATAAATAATTGTCGTTTGTCGATAGGCAATAGACTTCGTATAACTATCGACTATTGACTGCGAAGCGATGACTGATTTTCAAATTACCATATTAGGCAGTAACTCTGCCATTTCAAATCATGGACGACATCCAACGGCTCAGCTTGTAAGTATGCATCAGTTGCAATTTTTGGTCGATTGTGGTGAAGGCACACAAGAGCGATTGCATGAAAATAAAATCAAATGGTTTAAAATCGATTACATTTTTATTTCGCATCTGCACGGCGATCATTATTTTGGTTTAATAGGCCTGCTCACTACATTTAATCTATTAAAACGCACAGCGCCACTCACTATTTTTGCACCAAAAGATTTGAAAAAAATCATCAGCATGCAATTAAAAGCAAGTAATACTTCTTTGAATTATCTTATCAAATTTGTTTCAACTTTAGATGATGAAAAACGATTGATTTTAGATTTGCCAGTATGTGAAGTGTACTCCTTTCCTTTAAAACATAAAATACCAACAACAGGATTTTTATTTGTCGAAAAAGCTGAGCCACGCTTATTGGATTTGCAGAAATTAGAAAAATATAATATTGCAAAATCAGATTATAAATTGCTGAAACAAGGTTTTGACGTAAAAGATAAAAATGGTAAAAAGATAAAAAACAGTTTGCTTACCACGAAAGGAAAACCACCACGTTCCTACGCATTTTGCTCAGATACGATGTACAATTTACCGATGGTAAAAATTATTAAAAACGTAGATTTATTGTATCATGAAGCTACCTTTTTAAATGAGCATTTACAACGTGCAAACGAAACAAAACATTCGACGGCATTACAGGCTGCTCAGATTGCTAAGAAAGCAAATGCAAAGAAATTATTGTTAGGACATTTTTCTTCTCGCTACTTGGATCTTTCTGTTTTACAAGATGAAGCGCAGACCATTTTTAAAAATGTGGAGCTAGCAATTGAAGGAGAAGTGTTTAAAGTATGATAAGGATGGTGCGTATTTATCTGACTAATGTAAATGATAAATACACATTATTATTTTACCTTTTCTTCAAACCTAAACTTTCCAATTTTTCTTCGAGTGCTTTTTTGCTGAGTCCGATATCATCAGCCGTTTTTGAAGTATTCCAGCTGTTTTTGTCTAATCTATTTTCGATAAAACTACGTTCTACATAATCATTCAACTGTTGTAAGTTGGCAAATTTATCAAAGTCAATTCCTTTATTTTCAGCTTTAGTATTTGGTCCAGAATAATCTATCACATCTTGTTTCGTAATTACTTTTTCACTCATAATAACCAAGCGCTCTACAACGTTTCTAAGCTCGCGTATATTTCCAGTCCAGTTGCGTGATTGCAATGTTTCTATAGCATCTTTTTCTATGTTTTTAACGGGAATGCCATATTCACCACATATTTCCTGTAAGAAATGGTCTACTAAAACGGGTATGTCATCTTTACGTTCGTTCAATGACGGCACATGAATTAATATCACACTTAATCGATGATACAAGTCCATACGGAATCGATTTTCTTCTACTTCTTTCAATAAATCTTTATTGGTGGCAGCCACCACGCGCACATCTACTTTTTCTTCTTTGTCGCCGCCAACTTTTGTGATTTTATTTTCCTGCAAAGCGCGCAATACTTTAGCTTGCGCTGATAAACTCATATCACCAATTTCATCAAGGAAAAGTGTTCCACCATTGGCTTGTTCAAATTTGCCGATGCGTTGTTTTATGGCGGAAGTAAATGCACCCTTTTCATGACCGAACAATTCGCTTTCAATTAATTCTGAAGGAATTGCAGCGCAGTTGACTTCTACTAAAGGGCCAGCAGCTCTGTTGCTTTGTTCGTGTAGCCAGCGTGCTACTAATTCTTTGCCAGCGCCATTGTCACCAGTTATCAAAACACGTGCTTCTGTTGGCGCAACTTTTGCAATCGTTTCTTTTATTTTTACAATCGGATTAGATTCGCCAACTATTTCTTTTGATTTTGCAATTTTCTTTTTCAGGATTTTTGTTTCTGTTACTAAAGAAACTTTATCCATAGCATTGCGTACCGTAATTAATAAACGGTTGAGGTCTGGTGGTTTTGGAATATAATCGAAAGCACCTTTTTTTACTGCTTCTACAGCCGTTTCAATATTGCCGTGCCCTGATAAAACAATGACTGGTGTGTCAATACCTTTTTGTTGCATTTCACTCAATACTTCTATGCCATCTTTTTTGGGCATTTTCACATCGAGAATCACAACATCATAATTGTTTTTTTCAATTTTTGCTAAGCCTATTTCACCATCTTCCGCTTCTTCGATGTCGTATTTTTCGTATTCTAAAATTTCTTTCAGCGTTCTTCGTATTGCTTTTTCGTCGTCAACAATTAAAATTTTTGGCATACAATAGGATTAAGTGGTAAGTAATAAGTGGTATGTAACAAAATTTGTACCATGTTATAGCATATTGAATTTTCCGTATATAGGAATTTGGGTAAAGATAGTGAATGTCATTTCCATGTAAAAGAGAATCTCATTTAAAATACTATGAGATTCCTACTTTTCTAGAAATGACATGGTTTCATTCTGTCTCTAGTAAGGCCAAATAAAATATTTAATAGCAGAGAATAAAAGATGAGAAAAATCTCAATACACATTACTCACTACTCACTATTCAAAAAAAATGCAGGCTCATAAGCCGAATTCTGTTTCTAATCTATCATCTATCTGGTCACGCCATCGCTGGCGAGATCTATCCATCTACCCTCCAACATTAGGCGAGCCACCCTATATTAGCGTTGGTTTACATGATGTTTCAGCGTTTGAGGTTTACCTAAAGAATGCATTACTGCAAACTCATTTTCACCTTAGATGTATTTCTACAAATGTTATTTTCTGTGGCACTTTCTCTCGCCATAGACGAGACAGCCGTTAACTGTCAAACTGCTCTATGCTGTTCGGACTTTCCTTCCCGATAGCTATCGGGACGATAGATCGACCTGCACGACAAATTTAAGCATAATCACTTATGATTCCAATTTATTTCAATTTACATATAAAACTAAACCTTTTAAATAAGATCCTTCTGGATGAAAAATATTGATAGGATGGTCGGCAGGTTGTGATAAATAATGCAGGATTTTTACATCGCGTTTGGCTTCTATTGCAGCACTCATCACTGTTGCTGCAAACAACTCTTTATCGACGACTTGAGAGCAAGAAAAAGTAAACATAATTCCACCTTTGTTTATGCGTTTGAACCCTTCCGTGTTTAATCGTTTATATGCTTGCACGGCATTGTGCCTTTTATTTATAGATTTGGCAAATGCAGGTGGATCGAGTATGATTACATCAAAATTATTTTCATTGATTTTAAAATAATGGAATACATCATCACAAATAGATTGATGCGTAGTAATGTCATCAAAATTTAGTGTGATGTTTGCGTCAGTTAAGTTAATCGCATTTCTAGAACTATCAACAGATACTACACTTTTGGACTTATTGTTTAAAGCATACACGGAAAATCCACCAGAGTAACAATATGTGTTTAGCACACTTTTATCTTTACAATATGCTGCCAATAAATTTCTATTATCGCGCTGGTCGAGAAAAAATCCAGTCTTTTGTCCTTCCTCAACATCGATGTAAAATTGATTATTATTCTCTATTGCAATAATTTCTTTTTTAGTGCCTAAAAGATACGTATTCGTTATAGTTGTAGCGTATTCTTTAGGTAGATAGGCAGCACTTTTATCGTAAATGGTATCGATAAAATCCAACGTTGAAGTGATGGCATTTTTGATTTCATTAATAGCAAGATGCATACCAATTGTATGGCATTGTATTACGGCTGTTGTGTCATAAATATCTATAATTAAACCTGGTAAATTGTCGCCTTCAGCATGTATTAATCGAAAGCAATTTGTGTTTTTATTTTCAATTAATCCCAGATTTTTACGAAGTGCAAAAGCTTGTTTTATTTTGTTATTCCAATATTTTTGGTCAATGGTTTGCCACTCAAAGCTTAATATTTTTACAGCAATGCTTCCATGATAAAAGTGACCTATACATAGAAAATTTTTCTTATAGTCTTGCACTTCTACGATATCGCCATCTTTTAAATTGCTGTCATATATTTGTAATGCACCAGAAAAAACCCAAGGATGAAAGCGTTGAATCGATCGCTCTTTATCTTTTTTTAATTGTATAATTGGATATTGAGTCATTTTATTTTTTGTCCGAAATTCGTTTATTTTCTTCTGCTAATTTTCTCTTTCTAAGATGATATATGTCGAATCAAATTCGTTTTTTTCATCTTTTGGTATAAATGCTGAGTGCATTACTTTCCAATTAGAATCATCATATTCAAAATAGGTATCACCAACAATTTCCGTGTGTACAATAGTGAGATGAATAGTGTTCGTCAATGGTAATATTTGCTTGTAAATTTCACCACCACCAACAACGAATATTTCCTGCTGATTTTGTTGTGCCGCAAAAACAATGGCATCATTAATTGTTTTAAAAACAAAACAATTTTCGAAATCACATTCAAAATTTCTTGAAATAATTAAGGAAGTTCTATTTGGTAAAGGCTTGCCAATCGATTCAAAGGTTTTTCTTCCTAATAGAATAAAATGGCCATTTGTAATGCTTTTGAATCTTTTTAAATCGGAAGATAATTTCCAAAGCAATTGATTGTCTTTACCAATTACGCCATTTTCGGCTGCCGCTACAACGATGGAAATTTTCATTTTATTTTTAATTGTTTAATGATGCATGTTGAATCGTGAAAATACTATTTATTTATTATTTACCATTAAACATTCATCATCACACAGCTACTTCTCCTTTAATATGTGGATGACTCTGATAGTTGATTAATTCAAAGTCTTCTATTCTAAAATCGAAAATGGAATTTATGGCTGGATTTATTTTAAGTTGAGCTAATGTAAGTGGCGCGCGTGAAAGTTGTAATTGTACTTGCTCTACGTGATTTGAATAAATATGTGCATCGCCAAACGTATGCACGAAATCTCCTAATTTTAAATTGCATACTTGCGCAATCATCATCGTAAACAAAGCATACGACGCAATATTAAACGGTACACCTAAGAATGCGTCAGCACTGCGCTGATACAACTGACAGCTCAATTTTCCATCAATTACATAAAATTGAAACAAGGAATGACAAGGTGGCAAAGTCATATCTTCAATATCGGCGACATTCCATGCTGAAATAATATGACGGCGCGAATCAGGATTGTTTTTTATATTGTGAATGAGATTTGTAAGCTGGTCGATTTCACCACCATTTCCGTCAGGCCAATGTCGCCATTGATAGCCATACACCGGACCGAGTTCACCATGTTGCTTGGCAAATGCATCATTGTTTGCAATTTTTGTAGCAAATTCTTTCATAGTTTCGCCTTGATAATCGCTGCTTTTCTGATATTTTGCAAAAGGCCAGTCATTCCAAATGTTACAAGCATTTTTACACAAATATTGAATGTTGGTGTCGCCTGCTATAAACCACAACAACTCATGAATAATAGATTTGACATGTAGTTTTTTAGTAGTTACTAATGGAAAACCTTCATTGAGATTAAAGCGCATTTGATAGCCAAACACACTTATTGTGCCTGTGCCCGTACGGTCTTCCTTGCGGATTCCATTTTCCAAAATATGCTGTAAAAATTGTTGGTATTGTTGCATGGTATAAAGATACTAAAGTGACACTATTTTAGCAAAAACGATATGCACACGCTTTGTTCCTTGGTTAGTAGTTTAAGTTTTACTATGACATAAGTCCACTTTTTTCGATTTTTTAAAATTAATATTATTTACATATAAATTGTATTTATTACGTATGAGATTTGTAAAATTGTACATCTATTTTTGTTATTCTTTGTACTTTTGAAAATAGGAACTTATATTGCTTCATGTTTACAAAACTGCTGCATCTTATCGTTTTGATTTTAATATCAAATTTCCTTAGTTTATCAAATAATAATGAGATTATTCCAAAGCCGAATATTCAAGTAGAGAAACCAGGATTTTTTACTATTTCTCCCAATACAACGATACATATACAAGATAGTGCCTGTCAAAAT
>WBZL01002849.1_pt1 | contig 16401 bp, 14 predicted proteins | sample 5204291 | NCBI WGS metagenome assembly WBZL01 (sample SAMN12344345, study PRJNA552823) | activated sludge metagenome | biome: Activated sludge suspended growth; feature: Nitrification reactor; material: Wastewater; isolation source: activated sludge from nitrification reactor of wastewater...
CAAGTCGCTGATGTCCGCACCAACGACGACCTCGACCTCCCCGTCCCGGCCCTCGCCGACGGCCAGGCCGAGACCGTCGTCGTCGAACCCAGCGACGTTCTCGTCGACTACGTCGCCGACCTCGCATCCCGCGCAGAGCGCATCCGCAACCGGGCCGTCGATCCCAGCGAGGACAACATGCTGAAGGTCACCGGCGACGGCAGACGAGCGGCGCTCGACCTCCGACTCGTCGGCGAAGCGCCACCCTCCGAGGGCGGCAAGTTGACCGTGGCCGCCCAGCGGATCGCCGCAATCCACCACGCCACACGCGACCACCGCTACACCGACGACAGCAACCAACTCACCCTCCGCCCAGGCGCCCTGCAGCTCGTGTTCTGCGACGTCTCCACCCCCGCGGCCGAGGGATGGAACGCGTACGACGAACTCCGTGCTCAGCTCGTCCGCCGCGGTGTCGACCACGGCTCGATCCGCTACATGCAAGACGCCAAGACCGACATCGCCAAGGCCAAGCTCTTCGCCGCGTGCCGGGACGGCACGGTGGCGGTGCTCGTCGGCTCCACCGAGACCATGGGTGTCGGCACCAACGTGCAGACCCGCGCTATCGCCATGCACCACCTCGACGCTCCGTGGCGACCCGCGGACATCGAACAGCGAGACGGCCGCATCCTTCGCCAGGGCAACCAGAACCCCGAGGTCCGCGTGCTGCGCTACGTCACCGAGGGCAGCTTCGACACCTACATGTGGCAGACGTTGGAAAGGAAGGCGGCGTTCATCGCGCAGGTCACCCGTGGCGACCTCCCTGATCGCGATGTCGACGACATCGGCGACCAAGCCCTGTCCTTCGCCGAGGTCAAAGCACTCGCCACTGGCGACCCCCTGGTGCTGGAGAAGGCTGCCGTCGACGCTGACGTCGCCCGGCTCACCCGCCTCGAACGTGCCCACCACGACGACCAGCACCGACTCCGACGCACCTACGACACCGCCACACATCGCGCCGAGAAGGCCGAGCACCGAATCCTCGGCCTCGAAGCCGTGGTCGGACGGATCACCGACACCCGAGGCGACCGCTTCGCCATGACCATCGACGGCCGGAGCCACACGAAGCGTGTCGACGCGGGCGAACACCTCCAGCGCCTCCTGGGCGGGCAGCTGCGACGCACCGCACCCGAGACCAGCGGACCAACCGTCGAGATCGGCAGGCTCGGCGGACTGACCGTCACCGCCCAAGCCATCACCACCATCGAGGACGAGGTCCGAGTCGCCCTCCCCGACGCGCACGTCGAAGTCAGCTTCCTCTCCAACGACCTCACCCGAAGCGACCCCGCCAACCTCATCACCCGCCTCGAACGCCACCTCCACCGACTTCCGGACACGATCGCCGAACTGGGTCGCGAGGCGTCCGATGCTCGAGCTGAGGCACAGCGAGCGGAGGTACGCATCGGCGCACCGTGGCAGCGCGCCGATGAACTCACCGGCCTGCGGAACCGCCAGAAGGAGATCGAGGACCAGCTCGCCGCAACCGCTGAACCGGTTCCAGATCAGCACTCCACGGACCTGGTGTCGGAGTCGATGCTGGACTCATCGACGCCGGTCGAGCCGCAGCGGGCGGCGCCGGCTGCGGGAAGCTCCACTGCCGATGCCGCGGCTGCCGCAAGGATCACGGCACGGCTCGACGCCCTTCAGAACCGATCGCGCGCTGAGTCACCGGGAGTCGAGATGTGACCGCGCTAGGTGGGATCTCGGATGGCCGAACGTACCCTGATCGCATGGAGACAGGCGATACGAGCGCTCAGCGCAGATGTATCCGAGCGACCGCCGGTCGCTTGGCGCGATCCATCTGCTTGTCGCCGTGTCGCCCAAGCGCGGCTCCCGTGAACTGGCGAACGTCCACCACCACGCCGATACCGGTGACCCATGTCTGCGGAGATCAGCGGTAGCCCGCCTAGCCGACGTGCGAGCGAGCCGGATCCCAGCGAGGGCTTGCGGCTCCGTGCGCTGCCTGCCGCGTCCGAGCGCGCCTTTCCGCTCGACCATGCCTACTTCGAGATCGTCTATGCACCGCTGGTCGGTCCCACAGCTGTACTCCTGGCTCGAGCGTTGCGGCGGCATCTGGATGCCGCCGGGGGGTCGGTGACCGTTTGTCCGCTCGAACTCGCCATGGAGATCGGTATCCGCGCAAGTGGCGTTGAGCCGCTCGGGAAGAGGTCGAACCTGGCGCACGCGATCGACCGCCTCGCCCACGATCACGTTGTCGCCCGGCTGGGGGACCGGACCCTCGGCGTGCGAGTGGCGATACCCCCGCTGAGTTCGCGGGCGTTGGAGAAGGTCCCGGAGACAGCCCGATCAGCACACCACCGGTTCCTAACAACGGGCGCCGCCCTGGAGGAGTAGCGGCGCGCCAGGCCGCTCCTCCGCCCGCCCCCGGCCCAGGTGCGCACGTAGGTGAAGTCCATTACTCAGGCGCGGTTCGGGGCTGCAGCGGTGAAGCGCGGCTCGGCAGGCCTCCAGCTCGACGGCCGTTCTTGGCGAGGATCCTCGTGCGCGCCCTCTTCGAAGGGAACGGATGGCCCGGTCGACCGACCCGGGGTCGCCTAACCCCACCTGTCACCTCGCCGCGCGGCAGTCCCGAACCTGGGGCGCTTCACAGCGTCGGCAGTGTCCGATCGTCCTGGCCATCGATGAGCTCACGCTCATCGATGGCGGTGACCAGCCGCTCCATGAGTGCCGCCAGGGCTTCGCGTTCGTGTGGTCGGAAGGAGTCGAGGGTCTCGGCGAGCAAAGTATTTGCTCGTGATCGGACTCGGGAGTGGAGCTCGGTGCCGTTGGGGCTGGGCGTGACCCGTATCGCTCGTGCGTCGTGGGGGTCGGGATCTCGTATGACCAGCCCGCGATCGTGCAGCTTGGCGATGGCGCGCGTGGCGCTGGATGGGTCGACGCGCAGGAGTGCGGCCACCTCGTTCATGCGGACCGGTGCGTTGGTCACGATGAGGTCGAGGGCGTCGGCCTGGGCGACGTCAAGGGGCGCGTCGGGTGCATAGAGGTACGCCCGGACTGCTCCTGTGGATCCTGCTCGCCGTAGATCGCGCCAAGCCGAGCGGATCCGTTCGGCGATGACTGCCGGCTTGTCGGCGGGAGGGCCCATGTCAGAAGGGTATCACTTGCACTCTGCAAGGGAACGCTTGTAGGGTGCAAGTATGTCTGGTTCCGCTGCTCCGGCGCCCGCGCCGCTTACGCATCGTCAGATCCTGGTCGTGTTCAGTGGCCTCATGGCCGGCATGTTGCTGGCGGCGCTCGACCAGACGATCGTGTCGACGGCATTGCCGACGATCGTCGGTGAGCTGGGAGGACTGGACCACCTGTCGTGGGTGGTGACGGCGTATCTGCTGACGACGACTGCTAGTACGCCCCTGTACGGGAAGCTGTCGGACATCTACGGGCGGCGGCTGATGTTCCAGTCGGCGATCGTGATCTTCGTGATCGGCTCGGTGCTGTGCGGCCTGTCCCAGGGCATGCTCCAGTTGATCGTGTTTCGTGGCATCCAGGGCGTCGGGGCGGGCGGGTTGATGGCGATGGCTTTCGCGATCATCGGGGACATCGTCTCGCCTCGGGAACGGGGCCGCTACACGGGGTATCTGGGCGCGGTGTTCGCTGTCGCGTCGGTAGCGGGCCCGTTGCTCGGCGGCTTCTTCGTGGACAACCTGACTTGGCGGTGGGTGTTCTACGTGAACGTCCCGATCGGGGTGGCCGCGCTGGTGATCACCAGTTCGGTGCTGCGGTTGCCGTTCGTGCGCCGCGACCACGCCATCGATTTCGCGGGCGCCGCCTTGTTGGTGGCAGCAGTGTCGACGTTGTTGCTGGCGTTGGTGTGGGGCGGCAGCGAGTACCCGTGGGGATCCTCGACGATCCTGGGGCTGTTCGCTGCGTCGGCGGTGCTCACAGGGTTGTTCCTCTGGTGGGAGCAGCGCATCGAAGAGCCGATTCTTCCGCTGCGTCTGTTCGGGGGCCGGGTCTTCTCGACGGGGGTCGCGTTGTCGTTCCTGCTGGGTGGGGCGATGTTCGGGGCGATAGTGTTCCTGCCGCTGTTCCTGCAGGTTGCGACCGGCGCGTCGGCGACGAACTCAGGGCTGTTGCTGCTCCCGCTCATGGCCGGCTTGATGACGACCTCCATCACCTCAGGTCGGGTGATCGCCCGCACCGGCCGCTACAAGAGGTGGCCGATCGCAGGGATGGCAATCGCGGCGGTGGGGATGTTCCTGCTCTCGACAATGGAACCGGAAACCTCACGGCTCACCAGTTCCTTGTACATGCTCGTGGTCGGTGTCGGCCTGGGCATGGTGATGCAGGTCCTGGTGTTGGCAGTGCAAAACGGCGCCGAGTTCTCCGATCTGGGAGTGGTCACGTCGTCGGTGAACTTCTTCCGCAGCCTCGGCGGGTCCTTCGGCGTGTCGGTGTTCGGGGTCGTGTTCGCCACAGTGCTTGAAGACCGCTTGACGAAGTTGGTGCCGGCAGGGGCGCTCGGCGGTGCCGGGCTGAACCCGGAATCCCTGACCGCGAGCCCAGATCAGATCCGTGCGTTGCCACCTGAGGTGCTGGGTCCGGTGAGCATGGCGATGGCCGACTCGATCACGACGGTGTTCCTGCTGGTGGTGCCCTTGCTGGTTCTGGGCATCGGGCTGGCGATGCTGATGCCTGAGCTGCCGCTGAAGGACACGGCTCACATCGGCGCCACTCTGGAAGGCGCAGAGATCACGGTGGCTGAGATCGCTGGCGGGGAGCCAGCTGTGGACGAGCTCACCGAGCATGAGACCGTTCGAATCGACGGCGACGACTGACCGAGTCGGCAGCTCGACTGCAGTGACCAGTCCGTCTCGACACGCCGGGCTCCCATGTCTGAGCGGAGACCGGTTCCGTGCGTCGACGGGGACAGCAGATTGCGAGCCCCCGCCGCCTGTCAGATGAGCGATGGCCCGTTGGAGAGCCGGATAGGAAGGTGACGGGGCCCGCGCACTTGGCCGGTGGACCAAGTGACTGCGGCGGAGTCATCGAGTTCGAAGTCGGGGATGCGGTCGAGCCACGTCTGGATGGCCACTCGGAGTTCCATCCGGGCCAGGTTCGATCCGAGACATCGGTGGATCCCGACGCCGAAGGCGAAGTGGCGGTTCACTCGCCGATCCAGGATGACCTCTTCTGGGTCGTCGAACGCGTCGGGGTCTCGGTTGGCGGCGGGGAAGGGGAGCAGCACTCGGTCGCCCGCGCGCATGAGGCATCGGTCGTACTCGGTGTCGTGGAGGACCTCTCGGGCCATCGTGACGGGTGCGAATGCTCGGAGGAACTCCTCGGTGGCGGTGTGGATGAGCTCGGGTTCGGCGCGGAGCCGATGCTGGTGCGCCGGGTGTGTGGCGAGGTGGTGCAGGGCCGATCCGATGGCGGACCACGTCGTGTCGATGCCGGCGAGGAGCAGGAGGATGCACACGCCGAGGATCTCGTCGCTACGCAAGGTACGCCCGTCGGGTAGGCGAGCCTCGAGGAGGTGGGAGATGACGTCGTCGGTGTCGCGTTGACGGTGCTGTTCGATGTGGTCGGAGAGGTAGCCGCCGATCTCGATGATGGCGTCGTAGGTGCTGTCGCTGGCGAGGGGGCTCTGTTCGATCAGCCGGTGGATCCAGTCGCGAAATCGCGCGTGGTCGCTGTCGGGGATTCCGAGCATCCGGGTGATGACCTTGATCGGAACGTGCTGGGCGTACGCGGTCGCAGCGTCGCAGATGTCGTCCCCGATGAAGCGGTCGATCAGCTCGGAGGAGATCACCCTGGTGATCGGTTCGTAGGCGGCGACGACCGCCGGGGAGAACAGGGGCAGAAGGACGCGTCGGATGTCGGTGTGGTACGGCGGGTCCTCGGTGATCGGGGGAGCGTGGAATCCGAGGTCGGTCGGCGACTCGGGCCGATCCGTGATGAGGATGGTCCGCGACGAGAACCGGTGGTGGTCATGGGCGATCGCTGCGAGGTCGTCGTAGCGGGTCGGGATCCAGACGCCGTGGTAGCGGTCTGTGTGGGCGATCGGGCATTGCTCGCGCAGCTGGTCGTAGATCGGATAGGGGTCGGCGACGAACTCAGGGTCGAGGTGGTCGAAGTCGGTCGCCCAGTCGCGCACAGGTGGTCGTTCGGTCACGGTCGTTCCTTCCCGGGTCGGACACGGTTCTCAGGCGAGGGCTTCTGCGGGGTGGTTGGCGAGCGCGTCGAACTCGGCGGTGAGCCGTCTGCCGTCGGGGTGGGCGTCGAGCTCGGCGCGGACCTGTGCCAGCCGGTAGACGAGGACGCGGTCGAACCGCGCGCCGGTCTGGTTGTCGAGCGCGCTCCGGGAGGCCGCGACGACGAGCTCCGAGCCGCGGACGGTTCCGCCGCCGGGGCTGCGCACGGTCATGGTGGCGAGCTCTGCGAGTGCGCACTGGAGGTAGCCGACGTGGAGGTCTTCGTCGGCTCGGATGTGGTCGATGGTGGTTCGGGCGAAGGCGGCGTCGTGGCTGCAGGAGGGGTCGCCGAGCACGTCGGAGGCCCAGGCGAAGGTGTGGTAGGCGAGCAGTTCGATCACGAGGATCTGCACCATGGCCCGAACGAGCAGCTGCAGCTCGGGTGCGACGTCATCGCGCATCTCGTTGAGCATGGAGCCGACGCTGATGGCCTCGGGTGCGGGCCGTGCGGGGCCGCTGTAGCCGGGGGGTGGAGCGATCGGGAGCTCGTGGAACATGTCGAGGGTGACGGGCGGGTCGGCGAGGGCGGCGTCGCGTACGGCGAACCACATCTGGTCATGGCCAGCTTCTTCGTCGCGACCGGCTTCGTCGTTGCCGTGTGCTTCGAGCAGTCCGTTGAACAGGTGGCCGACGCAGGTGTCGTCGATGGGTTCGACGATGTGTTGGTGCAGGTCGATGGTCGGGATGAGCTTGATGCCGTCGTTGCCGAACCCCTCGACGACGCCGATCAGGGTCAGGATCCGGGTCATCGCTCCTGTTGCCCCGTTGCGCAGGAGCATCTTGGCCTGCTCGGCGTTGGGCACGAAGGCTCGTGTGACGGCGCCGGTGTCGATGACCGTGCTCGGATGTCCGTTGGCTTGGAGCTGCGCGGTCCACGCGGCGATCGCCGGTGCTCGGTGCAGTGATCTGGGTGGCAGGTAGGTGCCGGTGGCGTCGTAGCCGCCGTGGAACAGGACGCCGTTGCGTTCGATGCGTCCGACATAGGCGTGGTCGGCGAGGAGTTCGTCGCGGGTGTAGCGAAGCTGTCCAGTCATAAGGGTCCCCCTGGTGTTGGTGCAGGTTGTGCGAGGACACGGGCGCGGATGAGCGCCGCGGTCCGGTCGGTGTCCTCGTGCAGGACGAAATGCCCGCCAGGCAGCGTGAGCAGCATTGCGTCGGCCCGGTCGGCCTGCTGTTCGAAGACATCGGGCAAGAAGGAGTGTGCGCCAGCGACGATCACCGCGGGGCATGAGAGGTTGGCGAGGTGGTCCCACGCTGCGGGGGCGCCGTGGGCGGTGGTGGACATCTCGAAGACGAGGGCCTCGGTGTCGGGGTCGCACGCGAGGTGGATGCCATCTGCGTGCTCGATGGTTCCCCACTGCAGGTAACCGTCGAGGGCGTCGGCGCCGAGCTGGGAGAGCGGTTCTCTGCTGAGGTAGTGCGCTCGCATCTCGTCGCGTGACCCGAAGGACCGTCGGCGTCGCCGTGCAGCGATCGCCATCGGGTTGGGCTGGTCGGCGCTGAACAGCGACGGGGGAAAGGCGACGGGTTCGGCCAGCAGCAGCTGTGACCAGCGGCCCGGGTCGAGTTGGTCGACCAGCGCTGCGACGGCTCCGCCGAGCGATGCGCCGATGCCCGCGATGCCACGCAGGCCGAGTTGATCGAGCACCTCGAGGACGTCGTGTGCCATCGATACGAACCGGTATCGGGTCGGGTCGGTCGGGGTGGTGCTGTCGCCGTGTCCGGCGAGGTCGATGGCGATGGTGCGGGCGTCCCCGTCGAGCGCTCGTGCGACCGGCTCGTAGAGCCCACCGCAGAACCCGTTGGGGTGCAGCATCACGACCGGGGTGCCCCCGTGGTCCCAGTCAAGCACACGGAGCGCCTCGCCGACGCGGGTTGGGACCCGGTGCACCTTCGGCGCCGGAAACATGCCCGTCACCGTGTCCTCGGGCCGCCGTGCAGGTCGCGCAGGAACTCGAGCACCGCGGCGGTGAACTGGTCATTCTGGTCGCCGGCGACCATGTGTCCCGCGTCGGCGACATCGACGTAGCGGGCGCCGGGGACAGCGTGGACGAACTCCTCGACACCCTCGGCGGAGACGAGGTCGCTGTTGGCGCCACGGACGACGAGGGTGGGAACTCGGATGCGGCGTGCGCCGTCGTGGAGTCGATCGCGCATCTGTGTGGCTCGCAGAGCATCGAGGTCGCCGTCGAGGATGATCTCGGCCCGGCCGTCGAGGAACCGGACGTCCCAACGCCAGCGCCATCGGCCGTCGGGGCTGTCGCGCAGGACCTGGGCGAGACCGTCGGACGTCGGCGGGCGTGGGCGTCCGGTGTACTCGGCGATGATCTCGGAGGCCGCTTCGAGCGAGTCGAACCCGTCGGGATGGGCGGCCATGAACCCGACGATGCGCTGCACGCCGCGCAGCTCCATTCGGGGCGTGACGTCGACCAGCACGACTGCTCGAAAGAGCTGGCCGTCCGCTCTGGCTTGTGCGAGCAGGGCCGACATCCCTCCGAGTGATGCGCCGACGAGCACGGGCGTTGCGTCGAGGTGCTCGACAATGGCGGTGACGTCATCGGCGAAGTGGTCCCAGTCGTAGTCGGGATCGGTGGGCCAGTCGCTGTCTCCGTGGCCGCGGTGGTCGACGGTGACGGCGTGCCAGCCGTGCTCGGCGACTGCTCGTGCGGTGTCGTCCCACGCGCGGCGGCTCTGACCCGCACCGTGGAGAAACACGACGACGTCGTCGCCGGGAGGTCCCCAGCGGTCGGCGGCCAGGCGCACACCTGCCCCTGGGAGGTCGTCGCGCTCGGGACGGGGAGCGACGCGGGGTTTCATTGCAGGTCCGCCGTCGGTGTTGGTGTCGTCAGGGTCGTGCTGTCGTTGGTGTTGGTGAACCGTGAGAGGTCGACGGTGAGGAACAGCGCTTCGGCTCGAACGAACACTCCGTCGGCGGATTCTCCGACCGCTTCGATCCACAGCTTGCGATCGGAGCGGTCGCGGAGCCGGGCGGTGAACGTCACTTCGACACCGAGTGGCGCGGGTGCGATGTAGTCGATCGACAGACTGGCGGTGTAGGCCATCTCGGCGATGATCGGCAGGAGGTAGCCCATCGTCTCGTCGAGGATGGCGCCCACGGCGCCGCCGTGCGCTCGTCCGGGCGCTCCTTCGAACGCCGGGCCGAGCGTGGTTCTGGCGACGGCGGTGTCGCCGCGCCGTACCACATGCACACCGATGCCCATCGGGTTGGTGCGACCGGAGACGAAGGAGTCCCTGAACAGGTCGATCTCGGCGCCGTCGGCGATGATCGCACGCCGGCCGCTGAGCGCGGCGGTGACGCGGGGACTGGCGAGCATCTCGGTCGCGCGGTCGCGACGGGCTCCCTGTTCGACGGTCGACGCGGCACGGTCGGCGACGTCAGTGAGCTCGAGAGCGAGGTCGGCGTCGACGTGATGGGCGACGAGTGCGTGGCCCAGGCGTTGCATCGCGGAGGCGAGCGCGGTGCGCGCAGCGAGTTGTTCTGGTGGTTCGTCGAGGTTCACGCTGTGGTCGTCTCCGTGGGTTTGGGGGGCGATGCCGGTGCTGGCTCGAGTTCCTCGGTGGCTTCTGAGCCTTCGATGTCCAGGTTCGGTAGCAGCCGGTCGAGCCAGGCGGGTATCCACCAGTTGGCGTTGCCGAGCACCTTCATGGACGCCGGGACGACGAGCATGCGGATGACGGTCGCGTCGAGTAGGACGGCAACGGCGAGGCCGAGACCGAACATCTTGATCTCGGCGCTGTCACCCGCCACGAAGCTGCCGAACACGGCGAACATGATCGCGGCCGCTGCAGTGATGACCCGGGCGCTCGCGGACAACCCGTGCACGATGGCACGGTCGTTGTCGCGATCGATGAGCCAGGCCTCGCGGATGCGCGAGAGGATGAACACCTCGTAATCCATGGAGAGGCCGAACAGCACGGCGAACAGTCCCATCGGGAGGAACGAAATGATCGGCACGGTCTGTTCGAGGCCGATGAGGTCCTTGGCCCAGCCCCACTGGAACACGGCCACCACAACGCCGTACGCGGCGGCAATGCCGAGCAGGTTCATGACTGCCGCCTTCGCAGCGACCACCGGCGCCCGGAACACCGCAGTGAGCAGCAGGAAGCTGAGCGAGACCACCGAGATGATGAAGACCGGTAGACGGTCGTTGAGGCGTTGGGAGATGTCGATGTAGAACGCCGTGGCGCCAGTGACGTCGATGCTCGTCCCGGTGGCTGACTCGAGCGCCTGCTGGTCGCGGATGGCCAGGACGAGGTCCTCGGTTGCCTCGTCCTCCGGTCCGCTGTCTGGTGTGAGCTGCACGATCGCCGCGGTGTTCTCGTCGTTCGGGAGCGGTGGAGTGGCTCTCGTGACGCCCGGGAGCGAGGAGAGCTCGGCTGCGACGGTGGCGGCGGCGTCGGGCTCGGCGCCGTCGAGATCGATCACGACGAGCAGTGGGGCGTTCGCTCCGATCCCGAACCCGCGGGTCAGGAGGTCGAACGCGACGCGAGGCGGGGAGTCCGCGGGCCGGTTACGGGCATCGGGCCAGCCGGTGCGGAGGCTGGCTGCCGGGATGGCGAGGATGACCAGGAGTGGGACCCCGACCACGAGGGCCCGCCACGGGTGCCGAGTGACGCTGCGCGCCCAGCGGGCGCTCCACGCGGCCGGCGACTCCGGGTCGATCTCGGCCCGGACCCGGATCCCCGGAGTGCGGAGCCGGTCGATGTTCGTCCCGATCAGGCCCAGCAGCGCGGGCAGGAAGGTGATGGCGACGACCACGGCGACCGACACGGTGACCGCCACGGCGACGCCCATGCTGGCGATCAGCGGGATGCCCACCAGCGTGAGGCCCATCATCGAGATCACCACCGTGACCCCTGCGAAGATCACCGCTCGACCTGCCGAGTGGATCGCGAGCGCGACGGACTCGACGACCGGGTGGCCGAACGCCAGGTGCTGTCGATGACGGGTGACGACGAACAGGGCGTAGTCGATCCCGACAGCGATCCCGATCATGGACGCCATCGTGGGTGCCAGCGACATCACCTCCATGACCGACGCGAGCAACCCGATCAACAACATGCCGACGCCCACGCCGAGCAGCGCGCCGAGCAGCGGGGCGCCCATTGCGATCACCGAGCCGAACGCGACCAACAGCACCGCGACGGCGACGGCGAGCCCCACCAGCTCTGCGGTGCGCGCTTGTTCGGGTTCGGTGCGCTCCACCACTTGGCCGCCGAAGCCGACCTCCATCCCGGCCGACCGTGCCGGCTCGCCGGTGGCGATCAGCGCCTCGACCTGTTCGGGGGTGACCTCCCGAGCACGACGGTCGTAGAGGATCTGCGCGGAGGCCACGCTGCCGTCGGGCGACTGCAGCAGCGCCGCGGCTGGCCCAAACGGGTCGATCACCTGGGCGACGCCGTCGAGTCGAGCGACCCGATCCAGCGTCGCGGTGACCGCTTCTGCATTCACGGGGTCCGACACCTTCCCGCTGGAGGTACCGAACACCGCGACGGCACGCCCTCCGGCCTGCGCCGGGAACCGGTCCTCGAGCAGGTCGAGCGCCTCCTGGGACGGCATGCCGGGAATCGAGATGTCGTCCGAGGTGTCCGCGCCCAACGCAGCCCACAGGCCGACGACCAGCGCGATGGCCACGACCCACGCCGCCAGCACCCGCCACGGGTGCCCGGCGGCGAACCCACCGAGTCGGTACAGCAATGAGTGGCGGGACCTGACCGGAACGGAGATCACAGAGAGTTTAGACACAACGTCCAAACTGACGTGTGTGGAGCGGCGGGCCGGTCAGCTGCGCAGTGCTCGGGTGAGATCTCGCCATCGGCGCAGCGAGGCCGGGTCGTCAGCCCAGGCGAATGCTCCGAAGTAGTTCACGACGCGGGTCGCCACGCCGCCGTAACGCGTGGCGATGGCATCGGCGATGCCGGACCAGGACCCTTCGACGGTGAAGTTCGACAGCAGCTCGTCGTCGATCAGCCGGGCCATGCCGGCCAGGTCGCCCTGGCGCTGCAGGGTGCGCAGACGCTCGGTGGTTCCTGGCCGGTCGATCTGATCGAAGATGAACGAGTAGTTCGGCGTCGACCCGTAGAACGCGACCTGCATGCGGGCCAGTTCGCGCCAGCGGGCCCGTTCGTCGTCGGAGTCGCCGGCGACGATGAAGGCCGGCACGATGACCTCGAGGTCGTCGACGGTTCGCCCCGAGCTCGCTGCACCGGCCGCGAGGTTCGGGAGCACGGTGTGTCGGATGTAGGTGGGAGTGTTGAGCGGATGCACGTGGACGCCGTCGGCGTGCTCGCCTGCGACGCGCAGCATCCAAGGGTTCACTGCCGCGAGGTCGACCGGGGGGTCCGGCTCGTTGATCGGGCCCGGTGACCACATCGGGGGCAGCAGCGACAGGTCGTAGAACTCTCCGTGGTGGGACAGCTCACCGGTCCTGAAGGCGGCGAAGCACGCCTGGACTGCGTGCAGGTAGTCGAGCATGCGCGGCCCGGGCGGATCGAACTCTGCCCCGTAGCGGCGTTCGATGTGGGCGCGCACCTGGGTTCCGAGCCCCAGTCGGAACCGGCCGTCGCTGGCCTCGGCCAGCTCCCAGGCGATCTGCGCGGTGACCATCGGGCTCCGGGGGAAGGCCACAGCGATGCCGGTCAGGAGATCCAGGTCGGTGGCGAGCGCTGCTGCCGCGCAGGAGAGGTACGGGGTCCGGCCTGCTTCGGTGATGACCAGCCCGGCGAACCCGGCCTCGCTGGCGTGCCGAGCGAGCTGCTGAACCGCGCGAAGCGGTAGACCGGCGGTCATCAGGTCCAGCTTCACCGTCGAACCCCGGCGCCGGTGGTGAACGCGTCGATGAATCGATCGACGACGTCGTCGACGAAGGCGGAGGTCAGCCCGTCGGGCTCGAAGAGGTAGCGGAACAGCACCGGTCCCACGAGCATCGCCACCGCGGCGCCGTCGCCGTCGCCGTCGCCGGCGTCGCGACGCAGCAGTCTCGCTTCGATCGCGTCGCCGATGATGCCGTCGAGCACCCGGGCGCCCTCGATGCGCAACGCTCGGTTGAGCTCCGCCACCTCAGGGTCCTCACGGGCGTGCTGTCCGATCGCCACCATTGCCCGTCCCAGTCCCGCCGTGGTCATCGCGGACCGGAACGCCTCGAGCTCGGCGACCAGATCAGCACGCAGGTCTCCGCTCGGTGTTGAGTGCGCGACGGACGCCTCCGCTCGGATGAGGTCGCGCAACAGGTCGAGACGCTGAGGCCAGTGTCGGTACAGCGTCGTGCGGGCGTACCCGCTGCGTTCGGCAACGCGCGCCACGGTCACGCCCTCCCAACCGTCATCGACGAGCACCTCGCGCGCCGCGGTGAGCACCGCCACCCTGGTCCGAGCCACCCGGGGGTCGACGTGGGGATCTGCAACCGTCATCACACCCCGGATCGTAGCGAACGGTCCGAACTGTGCAACAGTGTGTTGCGTAGAGGGCGCCATGTCGTAGTCTCTGCCCTGCTGTCACCCGAACCTGGCCGGCCCACCGGCCCGGTCTTGCGAGGAGCGCAGGATGCCCGCCCCCGAACCCGAACCCGCACGATCGGCCGTCGCCGACCACGTTGCCAGCGACCTTCACGACGTCGTCGTCGACGACTCAGGTCGCCGGCGCCTGATCCTGGCGGCGATGTGCGTTGCACTCGTCGCCGTCGTCGCATCCGTGTCGGGCCTCAACGTCGCCCAGCAGGCCCTCGCCGAGGACCTCGGCGCATCACAGAGCCAGCTGTTGTGGATCATCAACGGCTACACGCTGGCGCTCGCTGCGCTGCTCATGCCCATCGGCGCCATCGGCGACCGCTGGGGCCGCAAGCCGGTGCTGTTGATCGGTCTGGTTGCGTTCGCAGCCACAAACATCGCATCCGCGTTCGCGTCCGACCCGACGATGCTCATCGCGCTTCGCGTCGCAGCCGGCGTCGCGGCAGCGATGGTCATGCCCGTGACGCTGTCGGTCATCACGACCAGCTTCCCGCTGGACGAGCAGGCCAAGGCGATCGGGACCTGGGCAGGATTCGCGGGAGCCGGCGGCATCATCGGGCTGTTCGCTTCCGCGGCCATCGTCGACAACGCGACCTGGCCGTGGGTCTTCGCGCTCCCCGTGGTGCTCGCCGCGGTCTCCTTCCTCCTCACCGTGGTCGTCGTGCCGCACTCGGTCGAGCACGTCGAGGCCGGATTCGACATCGCAGGATCGTTGTTGTCGGTCGTCGCGGTCGGCGGGATCGTGCTGGCGTTCCATGAAGGACCTGAACAGGGCTGGACCGCCCCGATCACCCTGGCAGCTGCAGCTGCCGGCTTGCTCGGCGCCGCGGCGTTCGTCGCGGTCGAACTTCGGCGCGACCACCCGCTGATCGACGTCCGGATCTTTCGGATCCGTGGTCTCGCGGCGGGATCGGTGAACCTCTTCGTGGTGTTCGCCGTCATGTTCTCGCTGTTCCTGGTCCTGGTGCAGTACCTCCAGGCAGTGCTCGGCTACTCAGCCCTGCGTGCGGCAACCGGGCTGCTTCCCATGGCGGCGGTCATGATGCCGTTGTCGACGGTCGCACCGACGATCGCCGAGCGCATCGGCTTCCGCAAGACCCTCGTCACGGGGATGTTGGCCATGGCCGCAGGGCTGGCTCTGTTCGCCGTCATGGCCGACCCGGCCGGCGGCTACCTCAGCGTGCTGCCAGGAGTGCTCATCCTCGGCGCCGGCGTCGGTCTCGCCATGAGCCCGTCGACCGCAGCCATCACCTCCTCACTCCCTGAGGAGAAGCAGGGCGTCGCCTCCGCACTCAACGACACCGTCCGGGAGATGGGAGGTGCGGTCGGTATCGCCCTGATCGGCTCCGTGCTCAACTCGAGCTACCGGACCAACGTCGAACCCACCACCATCGCGTTGCCCGCCGACGTCGCCGAGCCCGTCACCGAGGGCATCGGAGGCGCGCTCGCCGTCGCTGAGCGGCTCGGCGAGAACGGCGCAGCGCTCGCCGACGCTGCTCGAGGGTCGTTCGTCGACGGCATGGCGCCAGCGCTGCTGCTCGGCGCCGGAATATGCCTGGCTGCCGCCGCCTACACGGCCCTGCGAGGCCCGAAGACCGCCGAAGAGGCCGAGCCTCGCCTTCACCACCACGCTCCGGCAGCGGGCGAACAGCACACGTCGTGAGCCGCACAGGTCGCCACCCGTCGTCGCTCAGCCCGGTGCTGGTCGGGGTCCACGGTGGCCCCGACGAACAACGAGTGCTGGACGCAGCCATCGAGATCGCCCAGCGTCGATCAGCCCCGCTGATCGTCGTGCACGTCGTGGCGACAAGGCCGAGCGCCGCGGTCGCTGTGCCGAGCGCCGCCGGGGCGGTTGCGCTCACCGGCGAGGAGCTCGCCGACCGTTGCCACCTCGACTGCGAGATCGCGCTCGCCGGCACCGATCTGGAGTGGAGCTTCGAGATACACGCCGGCGACGCCGCTCGGGAACTCGTCGGCGCTGCACGAAACCACATGGCAGCGTGCATCGTCGTCGGCCGACACGCCCACCGGACACCAGTCGGCCGGTACCGATGCACCGCGATCCGCGTCGCAGGGAACAGCCGACAACCGGTGCTCATCGTGCCGCCACCCGAACCCGCCAGCGAGTCCTTCGACGATCCACCGACAACAACCTAGGCTTGGACGAGCTGTCCAAAGGAAGCTCGCGGGCGGCGGAAGGAGCAGCGACCGATGAGTCGAACCGTCCCAGCGTCCATGGCCGACAAGCTGCTGGCCACCGCTGGTGAGCTCGCCCCATCCTGGGACGACGTCCGCACCGACGACATCGCCGAGGCCAGCGGCATCCCTCGTGCGACGCTCTACTACTACTTCTCGTCCAAAGACGAGATCCTTCAGTTCCTCCTGACTCGGATGCTCCAACGTCTCACCGAGGCGGTCGTTGCCGCCGAGGACCCCGAGTCACCCGTCCCCGAACGACTCGCCGCCGTCGTGCGGGCCCAACTGGCACACCTGGGAGAGTTCCCCGCCACCGCGCAGCTGCTGACCGCCAACCTCGGCAAAGCGGCGCTTCGGATTTCAGCGGGGAGTGATGGTGGCGAGTAGCTCCCAGTTGGGGTGGCCGGCGTAGAGCAGGGCTCGGATCCGG
>WBZL01002850.1_pt1 | contig 16400 bp, 17 predicted proteins | sample 5204291 | NCBI WGS metagenome assembly WBZL01 (sample SAMN12344345, study PRJNA552823) | activated sludge metagenome | biome: Activated sludge suspended growth; feature: Nitrification reactor; material: Wastewater; isolation source: activated sludge from nitrification reactor of wastewater...
CGCGGTGTCACCGGTGGCGCCGCCGAGCGTGTAGTCCACGAAGAAGCCGATGTGGTTCCGCCACAGCTCGAGGAACTGGGCACCGGCGTCCTCGCCGTACACCGAGGCGATGGCGTCGGACAGGGCGACGGAGTTGGCGTCGAGGGTGTCGGTGGCCGAGACGACCGCCGGATCCTCCATGTCGCCCCCGGCCTGCACGGCCTGGGAGATGGCGGCGCCGGCCAGGTACACGTGCTCCTGCAGGAGCGAGGTGAGCCCGGCACGGAGCTCGGCGGCGCCCGTCTGGGTGACCGCCCCCGAGCTGACGCCGCCCATGGTCGTGGACGAGTGGTCGGCACCCTGGGCGGTGGTCGTGGTGGCGCCGGTCGAGGCGGTGTCGCCGGCGTCGTCGTTGCTGGTGCACGACACGGCGAGGAGCGCCACGAAGGCGCCGGCCGCGGCGAGCTTGAGGGGACTGCGGGTCATGAGGGGGGGACCTCCGGATGGGGGTTGGGGTTGCCCTCGGTCCGTAGCCGCCCCCCGACCCGGATGTCCCCGGCCGACCGCTCCCCCTCGATTGGGGGCCGCGTCACCTCGTCCCGGTCACGCCGCCTCGGCGACCACCTCGTCAGCCGGAGCGCGGTCGGCCTCGGCGGCCGCCCCCTCCTTGGTGGCGGACTCGAACTCGTGCTTGGCCCGGCCCAGGCTGCGGGCGAGCTGGGGCACGCGCGAGCTGCCGAACAGCAACAGCACGACGGCGGCGAGGATGAGCAGCTCCGGTCCTCCGAGGTTCATGACGGTCTCCTTCGGGTGGGGCGACCGGGTGGCCGCCGGCGGTTGGTACCCGTCCATGATCCGGCGCCCGCCCGGGAGCGCCCTGGTGAGGCGCTGGGAGTTCCCTCAGAACCTCGGGCAGGTCACGTGGTGCCGCGGACCCGGGCCAGGGCCTCGGCCACCGCCGCGCCCGTCGCCGGGTTGTTGAGGTACGGCTGGGGGTCGTGGGCCCGGTGGCCGTTGTCCACCAGGCGGTCCACCACCCGCGGCCCGAACACCTCGGCGAGCCGGGGTTGGGCGCAGGCGTGGTCCCCGACCGCCGCCACGTTGACCCAGTGCTCGGCGGCCGCGGGCCAGGCGGCGAGGCCGTCGTCGCCCCGCTCGAGCACCTGGTCGGTGACCATGGGCGAGCCGAGGGGCGAGCCGAGGGTGACGAAGGTGTCGATGTCCCAGTCCGGGTTCTGGCACAGCGCCCGGTACGACACGATCGTGCCGAGCGAGTGGGCGATCACGATCCGCGTGTCCGGCCCGATCACGGCCCGGAGCCGCTCCTGCACCCGGTCGCGCAGGTCGGGTTGCGTCGTCATGGTGACGACGAGGTCGACGGTGCGGTCGAACGTCGCCTTGCCCGCCGCCTGCGCCAGGGCGTCGAGGCCGTCGTCGCCGAGCGTCTCGTGGAGCAGGTCGGCCACGCCGGCCCGGGTCGTCTCGTCGGGCTGGTCCGGGGACTCCGGGTCGCGGCGGAAGAGGTCGCCGTAGAAGCAGACCGCGACGTCGTCGGCGTCGACCTCGGCGCCGGCGTGCCACAGCCCGTCGCGCAGCGCCGGCAGCCACCGGTGGTGGAGCTCGTTCGGCCCCCACAGCTCGTTGAAGGCCCCGTGCACCATCACGATCGTCGCCATGGCGCCATCTTGGCCCGGGGTGCCCGCCCCCGGGGCACCGGCCGGTGACACCGCGGCCCGACCGGAGCCTCGCCCGCACCGGCCCGTATCGTCGGCGGGGTGGCCCCACCGTCCGAGCTCGACGACGAGACGGCGCCCGTCCCAGCGCTGCCGCCGCACGTCGAGGCCGCCCACCTCGCCGCGGTGCGGGCCGGCGAGCCCGGCTACCTCGACCCGGACACCGGCCTGTTCGTGCTGACCGCCATCGCCCTGGCCGCCCGGGGGCGGTGCTGCGGGGAGGGCTGCCGCCACTGCCCCTACCCGGTCTGAGCACCCCCGCCGGCGGTCGTCACCGGCGCCCGTCGCCCGAGCGGAGGGGGTCGACCGTTCCTAGAGTGGGACCCCCACGAGCGAGGAGCGTCCGATGGCGATCACGACCGGCTTCAACCACGTGGCCACCCTCACGGCCGACCTCGACCGCTTCGTGGCCTGGTACGGCGAGGTGTTCGGCGCCGAGGTCACGTTCTCCATGGAGGCCGACGGCGATCACCCCCGGATGATGATCGTCGACCTCGGCGGCGGGGCCGCCCTCAACGTCTTCGAGGTGCCGCAGGAGACGATCATCGGCGAGCGCCGGCGCCTCGGCGGCCGGGGCGCCATCGACCACTTCGGCATCGCCGTCCCCGACCGAGCCGCCCTCGAGCAGGTGGAGGCCCGACTCGAGGCCGCCGGCGCCGAGATCGGCGAGATCCAGAACCTCGGCGGCGACACCTGGTCCCTGTTCTTCCGCGACGTCGACGGGATGGAGCTCGAGGTCTGCGCCCCCGTGACCTGACCCTCAGCGTGGGCGGCGGCCGGTGAAGGCGACCAGCCGCTCGATGGGCGTGGCGTCGGCGGGCGGCTCGACCGCGTCGGCGAAGGTCTCGCCGTCGCGCAGCGGGTCGATCGTGGCCCGGGCGAAGGCGTCGACCTCGGCCACGAGCTCGGCGGGCGGGTCGTAGGGCTGGCCGGTCGCCGTCGCCATGTCCCAGCCGTGCACGAGGCCGTCGAGCACGACGAAGCGGGCGAAGGTGTCACCGGGCAGGTCGCCGAAGGGGGCCGCCACGGTGCGGTCGAGGGCACCGTCCTCGTGCACCGCGGCGCCGAGGTCCTGGAGGGCCGGGCCGAAGGCGGCGAGCGGGTCGGACAGGTCGGGAGCGGTGGGCTCCTGGCCGCGGTAGGCGGCCGCGAAGGCGGTGGCGCCACCGACCATGTGCTCGAGCACGCCCCGCACGTCGAAGGCGTCGCACGGGGTGGCCCGGTCGAGCTGGTCGGAGGTGAGGTTGGCGACGACGCCGCCGAGCACGGGGCCGAGCTGGTCGAACTGGGTCAGGGGGTCCATCGATCCTCCAGGGTGGGGACGGGGTGGGGTCGGAGTCGCGTGACCGGGCCCGTCGCCGCGCTGCGCGCCGCGGACCGCAGCGTCGCGGTCGCGGCCGGCGGCGATGAGCCCCGCCACCTCGCGTCGTCGGTCGATCCGATCGGTCACCCGCCCATCTTGGGGCCGTGGGCCCGATGGCGCATCGGGCGGACACCCCATTTCCCGACGCACCACCCGGTCCCCGGGTACGGCGTTCGCCCCACGCCGCCGACGCCCGCCGGGCGGCGATTTGGGGTGGCTGCCCGATGCGGCCCGCACCACCCGCCGCGGACGATGACAACGAGCGGTGCGACTGGCACCCCGACCGAGAGGAGGCCCCCCATGCGGGCCAGCGAGCACGAGATCGACATCGAGATGGACCTCGGGGAGATCGTCACCCGCGGCGAGGAGTGGGGCGGCCAGCTCGTCCGCCACATCACCCTCCCGGCGGGGACCGACTTCACCCCCCTGTTCCACGGGCTGCCGGGCGACCTGTGCCAGTGCCCGCACTGGGGCATCGTGACCGAGGGCTCGATGCACCTCCGCTACGCCGACGGGACCGAGGAGGTCAGCCGGGCGGGTGACGTCTACTACTGGCCGGGCGGCCACACCGGCTGGACCGACGAGGGCGCCACCTTCGTCGAGTTCAGTCCGGCGGCCGAGCTCCGGCCGGTGCTGGAGCACCTCGCCGCCCAGCTGGCCCCGTCCTGACCCGCCCCCGTACACCGATCGTGCCCACGGCCCCGACCAGTACGGTCGGGGCCGATGGCCATGACCGACGGGCGCCCGGACACCACGCGGCGATGCCTGACGGCCTGACCCTCGCCCGGGAGGCCCTGTCCGGACAGTCCTGGCAGGCGGCGCTGGACGAGGCCGAGGCGGCGGTGGTCGACACGCCGGCGGCCGAGGCCGAGCGCCTCGACGTGGTCGCCGACGCCGCCTGGTGGCTCGGTCGCCTCGAGGACTGCATCGTCGCCCGCGAGGCCGCGTTCCGCGCCTACGAGGCCCTCGGCGACCGCGAGCACGCCGGCGCCTGCGCGGTCTGGTGCTACGAGCACCACGCCATCGCGGCCCGCCCGTCCATCGCCGGCGCCTGGCTCCGGCGGGCCCAGCGCACCCTCGACGGCGCTCCGGAGGGCCCCGCCCTCGGCATCCTGCGGCTGCGCGAAGCCGAGGCCGCGCACGGTGCCGGCGACCTGGACGACGCCCGGCGCTCCGCCGACGAGGCACTCGCCCTCGGGCGACGGCTCGGGTCCCCCGACCTCGAGGCCGAGGCCCTGCAGACCATCGGCCGCATCCTCCTCGACCAGGGCAACCTGGCCGGCGGGCTCGGGCACCTCGACGACGCCATGCTCTTCGCCGTCGAGGGGCGGCTCGGCCCGTACTCGACGGGCAAGGTGTACTGCTCGCTCATCAGCGCCTGCGAGGAGGTCGGCGACTTCGACCGGGCCGCCGAGTGGACCGAGGCCACCCTGCGGTGGGCCGAGCGCCACCCGTTCGCCATCTTCCCCGGCATCTGCCGGGTCCACCGCGCCATCGTGCTGAAGCGGCGGGGGGCGCTGGCCGAAGCGGAGGCGGAGGCCAGCCGCGCCGGCGAGGAGCTGCTCGGCCGCCACGTCGGCAACAGCGCCGCGGCGTACGCCGAGCTGGGCGACATCCGCCGGCGCCTCGGGGACCTGGACCGGGCCGAGGAGGCCTTCGAGCGGGCCCGCACCCTCGGCGGCCGGGACGGCGCGGACCTCGCTCTCCTGCGCCTCGCCCAGGGCCGCGTCGACGCCGCCCGCTCGATCGTCGCCGCCTGCCGGCGCGACGCCCCGACCCACCGCCTGGCGCGGGCCCGCCTGCTGCCCATCGAGGTGCACGTGGCCGTCGCCGCCGGCGACCTCGCGACCGCGGAGGTGGCCGCCAACGAGCTCGACGCGATCGCCGACGAGGTCGCCACCGCGCCGCTGCGGGCCACCGCCACCGCCACCCGGGGCCGCCTGGCCCTCGCCCGCCAGGACCCGACGGCGGTGACGACCCTGCGCCAGGCCCTCGCCGCGTGGGAGGCGCTCGACGTGCCCTACGAGGTGGCCACCACCCGGACGCTCCTCGCCCAGGCGTTGAGCGAGGCCGGCGACGAGGAGGCCGCGACCGCCTCGTTCGCCATGGCCGCCGCCCTCTTCGACCAGATCGGGGCCCGCCTCGACGCCCGCCGCGCCCTGGACGTCCGGCGCCCGCCCGACCTGCCGGCGGGCCTGACCGCCCGCGAGGTCGAGGTCCTCCGGCTCATCGCCGAGGGACTGACCAACAACGAGATCGCCACCACGCTCCACCTGAGCGCGAAGACCGTGTCGCGGCACCTCTCCAACATCTTCACCAAGATCGGGGTGGGATCGCGCGCCGCGGCCACGGCGTTCGCCTTCGCCCACGACCTGGTCGACCGGCCGTAGCGCCCGGGGGCGGGCGGTGGCGGCCGCGACAGCGGAAAACCGCGTGCCCGGCGTCCACCCGCCCCGTACGGTGGTCCCCGTGAAGCTGCTCGACGGTCCGCTGTCCGCCCCGCGCTGACGCCTGTCGACACGCCCCGCTGAGGGGCTCCGGGCCCGGCGCACCGACCGCCGGGAGCCCGCATGCCCCAACCCCACCGCCACCCCGAGCCGCACGACGGCGCCCGCTCACCGAGCGCCGCACCCGCCGTCGCCCTCCACGACGTCCACCACGCCTGGCCCGACGGCACCCCGACGCTGCGCGGCGTCACCGTCGCCTTCGGCCCCGGCGCCACCGGTGTGGTCGGGCGCAACGGCGCGGGCAAGAGCACCCTGCTGCGCCTCGTCGCCGGCGACCTCCTCCCCACCCGGGGCCACCTGCGGGTGCCCCGCCCGGTGACCACGCTCGACCAGGGCCTGGCCCGGGCACCGCACGCCACCGTCGCCGACCTGCTCGGCGTCCGCGACGCGCTCGACGCGCTGGCGGCCCTCGACGCGGGCGAGGCCCGCCCCGAGCACCTCGACACGCTCGACGGCCGGTGGGACGTCGAGGCGCGCGCCGCCGAGGCCCTGGACGCGATCGGGCTGGGCGCCGCCGACCTCGGCCGCCCCGTCGCCACCCTCTCCGGCGGGGAGGTGGTGCTCGTGCGCCTGGCCGGCCTGCGCCTCGAGCCCGCGCCGGTGACCCTGCTCGACGAGCCCACCAACAACCTCGACCGCGACGCCCGCGCCCGCCTGCGGGACCAGCTGCAGGACTGGCCGGGCGTCCTGCTCGTGGCGAGCCACGACCGGTCGCTGCTCGACACCGTCGCCACCACCGCCGAGGTGCGCGACGGCGGCGTCACCGTGTTCGGCGGCAACCTGACCGCCTTCGACGAGCACGTGGCCACCGAGCAGTCCGCCGCCGAGCAGGCCCGGCGGACCGCGGCGCAGGGCGTGGCCCGGGAGCGCCGCCAGCAGGTCGAGGCCCGGACCAAGGTCGCCCGCCGGGCCCGCCACGGCGCGGCTCGGGCCGACTCGATGCCGAAGATCCTCGCCCACGCCCGCCAGGCGCGGGCCGAGGCGACCGCCGGCCGGGTGGGCGTCGAGGCGGCGGCCAAGGTCGCCGCCGCCGAGGCGACGCTGGCTGACGCACGCGCCCGCGTCCGGGTGGACGAATCCGTCCGGCTCGACCTGCCCGCGACCGAGGTCCCCGCCGGCCGGCGGGTGCTGACGATCCACCGAGGTGACACGGCGGTCGCGGTCCACGGCCCGGCGCACGTGGCGCTCGTCGGGCCCAACGGCGCGGGCAAGAGCACCCTGCTCCACGCCCTCCTGGACCCGGCCGGCCCCGCGGCGCGGCGGGCCGGGGTCGAGGCCCGCATCCACGTCCCCGCCGACCGCGTGGCCCACCTCCCCCAGCGCCTCGACGACCTCGACGACGGCGCCACCGTCCTCGCCAACCTGCGGGCGGTGGCACCCACCCGGCCCGACGGCGAGCTGCGCCACCAGCTCGCCCGGCTGCTGCTGCGAGGACCGGCGGTGGACCGCCCCGCCGGCAGCCTCTCCGGCGGCGAGCGCTTCCGCCTGGCCCTCGCCCGCCGCCTCTTCGCCGAGCCCGCGCCCCACCTCCTCCTGCTCGACGAGCCGACCAACGACGTCGACCGCGACACCGTGGCCCGGCTGGTCGAGGCCCTGCGGGGGTACCGCGGCGCCCTGGTCGTGGTCAGCCACGACGACGAGCTGCTCGAGGGCCTGGGCGTCGACACGTGGCTGGGCGTCGAGCCCGGCCACCGCCTCCGCGCCCTCGACGGGCCGCCGCGGTGAGGGGCCACGGCCAGCGGGCACCGGCGATTCGACCCCTGGTCCGAGGTGACGGTCCCCCGGGCGACCGCTAGCGTCGGCCCCGGAGAGGGGCCCGCCCTCAGGGGCGCGCGACGGCGGAGGAGCAGGCGATGGCAGACAGGACCGACTCCCGGCGGGCGCCCCGTCGCCGACGCACGGCCGCCGTGCTGGCCACGGCGCTGGCGCTGGCCGCCGGGGCGCTGCTGAGCACCGCGCCGGCGCAGGCCCGGGTGGCCGACGAGCCGAGCGCCACGACCGGTGCGGCACCGGTGGCGGGCGCGCCGGGCGCGCCGGGCGGCGAGGCCGGGCCCCCCGAGGGCACCGCCTTCACCCCCGCCACCCAGCTCGCCTCCTGGCAGCTCTACCAGGACCTGTACGTCAACCCGAACGCCCAGGCCGTGGGCGCCAGCTCCACCGCCCAGCTCGACTCGTGCATCACCGCCGGCACGACGCTCGAGCACCGACGCGCGGTGCTCGATCGCATCAACTACTTCCGGGCCATGGCCGGCGTGCCCGATGGCATCGCGCTCGACGCCGGCCTGAACGCCCGCGCCCAGCGCGTCGCGTTGATGCTCGCCGCCAACCGCAGCATCAGCCACGATCCGCCGTCGAGCTGGCGTTGCTGGACCCGGCAGGGCCGCGACGACGCGGCCCGGTCGAACCTGTGGCTCAGCCGCTTCGGCGCCGATGCCATCACGGGGTGGATCGAGGACCCCGGTGCCGGCAACACCGCCGCCGGGCACCGGCGCTGGGTGCTGCACCCGCCGACCCGCACCATGGGCATCGGCTCGGTGAACGGGACCCAGGTCACCCAGGACACCGCCGCGCTCTACGTCATGGACGGCCACATCTTCGACCCGGTCCCCCGGCCCCGCGATGGGTTCGTGGCCTGGCCCCCGCCGGGCTTCGTGCCCGACGACCTCGTGTTCGACCGCTTCTCGTTCGGCATCGACGGGGCGAACTTCGCCAACGCCGACGTGGTGGTGCGACGCAACGGGAACGTCGTCCCCGACACCGAGCACCCGGTGGCGACCGGCTACGGCATCAACACCCTCGTCTGGGAGGTGCCCGCGGCCGATCACCAGCCCGCCACCTACCACATCACGATCCGAGGGGTGTCGGGCGCGGCCCGATCCGTGTACGAGTACGACGTCGAGGCCTTCGACGTCTCGGTCCCGCCCGAGCCGGTGACCCTGACCACGCCGGCCGACCAGGCCGAGTACGCCCGGGGCCGCAGCGTCCTCGCCGACTACTCGTGCCAGATGGCCGACCAGGTGTCGTGCGTGGGCAGCGTCCCGGACGGCTCGCCCATCGACACCTCCACCCTCGGGGACCACAGCTTCCGGGTCGTCGCGACCGACTCGGCCAACACCACCGAGGAGGTGACGCACACCTACCGGGTGGTCGACAAGGCCAAGCCCTCGATCTCGGTCACCTCGCCGGCGGCGGGCACCTCGCTCGTGCAGGGCTCGGCGGCCACGGCCGACTTCAGCTGCGCCGACGACGTGGGCGGCTCGGGCCTCGCGTCCTGCGTCGGCACCGTCGCCGACGGCGCCAGCCTGCCCACCCGGACCCTCGGCGCCGGCCGTCCGTTCTCGGTGACCGCCACCGACGCCGCCGGCAACACCCGGACGGTCGACCAGCCCTACGCCGTGACCCAGCGCCCCGACGCGCTGATCGCCGCCACGGGCGCCCCCGCGCCGACCGGCGGTGACGTGTACTCGCCGACCGCCACGCCGGCGCAGGCGGTCTCGGCGAACGTCACCCGTGGCAGCCGGGGCACGTTCGACGTGACCGTCCAGAACGACGGGGGTGTGGCCGCGTCGTTCCTGCTGAAGAGCACGGTCACCAACGGCACCGGGTTCCGGGTCACCTACCGCGACGCCGCCGGCGCCGACATCACCAGCGCGGTGAACGCCGGCACCTACTCGACCGGCAACCTCGCGCCCGGCCAGGCGGTGACCATCACCATGCGGGTGAAGGCCAAGAGCACGGCGGCCCTCGGGGCCCTGGTCAAGGTCGACCTCGCCGCCCGCAACGGCGCCGGCCCCTTCGTCCGCGACCTGGTGCGGGCCAAGGTGACCGCCTCGCGCTGACCCCCCGTCCCCGGCGCCGGCACGGCCCACCCGCCCCGCTGGCACCGAGTTCGTCCCAGCGCACGCAACCAGTCACGGGACGGCCGTTGCGCCGGCTCCGACCCAGACCTGCGGCGGGACGTCGGTCAGCCGGCGGCCCAGGCCACCGCGGCGTCGAGGTCGGCCAGTCCGAACACCTTCACCTCGCCGGGGACGGCCCAGCCGAAGGCGCTGGTCAGGTGGTGCAGCCACTCGAGGTCGCTCACCAGCGCCGCCCGGTGCCATTTGCCGTGGTGGTGGAGGCCGAGCTTCGCGTCCTGCCACGAGGCACCCGCCGAGTAGCCCTCGAAGCGGGCGCCGATGACGTAGACCAGGCGGATCTCGCCGGCGTCCCCGGCGGCCTCGAGGGCCGGGATGAGCGTGTCCCGGTAGTCGTCGCTGTGGACCTCGCCGACGGCCTCGAAGCCGATGACGCCGTCGGGCAGGTCGGGGAGTGGCTCGATCATGGGACCATCATGACCATCGGGCCGCCCGGCGGGAAGGGCGCGCCGCCCGGCTCGGACGTCCACCGCGAGCGTGGGCGCGATGCGCAGGTCCCCGGTCAGGGACCGTCGTCGTCCATCACCTCGGCCAGGTCGTCGCGCTCGGCGAGGTCGAGCTCCACACCCTCGGCCCGGTAGGCGATCCGCCCGACGAGGTGGGCGGCGCACGGCGCGGTGATGAAGACGAAGGCCAGCGCCAACAGCGCCTGCGGGCGGCCCTCGGCCACCACGGCGCTGCCGCTGAGCGCGATCAGGGCCACGCCGAGGGTCGGCGCCTTGGTGGCGGCGTGCATCCGGGCGTACACGTCCTTCAGGCGCAGGACGCCGACGCCGGCGAGCAGGACGAACAGGCCCCCCAGGACCACGAGGCCCTCGGCGATCGTGCGGGCCACCTCAGGCTCCCCGCCGTTCGATGAAGCGGGCGCCGGCCAGCGTGCCCACGAAGCCCACGAAGGCCGAGACCACCGCGACCACGAGGAACCAGCTCGACCCGGTGCGGACCCAGTGGACGAGGATCGCGGCGACGAGGCAAACCACCAGCCCGTCGACCGCGACGATCCGGTCCGCGAGCGAGGGACCCCACACGGCCCGCGCCCCGAAGCAGGCGGCCCCCAGCCCGATGAGGACGAGGGCGGCGAGGGTCATCGGGCCCTCCCCGGGTGGGGGTGATCGCCCGGGAGCGCCGCGAGGGCCTCCCGCGGCCCGAAGGCCCGCATCGCGAGCACCTGCAGCGTCTGCACCTCGGCCTGCACCTCCTCGACCGCCTTCACGTCGAGCGCGTGCACGAACAGCGTGGGCGGCTCGCTCCGGACCTCGATGACGAGGGTGCCCGGCGTGAGGTTGACCGCGCCGACCACGAGGGTGACGAGCGCATCGCTGCGCGCCAGCAGCGGCACGGCCACCACGCCGGTGCGCACCCGGTGGGCCGGCGCGATCACCGTCCGCGCCACCACCACCCCCGAGACCGCGAGGCGCCAGGTGAAGTGGAGGGCGAACCGGACCGCGTGGACCGGGCGGACCACGACCCGACCGCGCGGCTGGCGATCGAACCCCGCCACCACCCCGACCGAGACGAGCAGGCCGCTCGCCAGGTTGGCCGGGGTGACCTCGCCCCAGAGCGCCAGCCAGATCACGACGAGCACGACGACCCGCACGAGAAGCGTCACGGCGCCAGCACCTCGGCCACGTAACCGCTGGGATCGGCCAGGTCCTCGGCCGCTCGCTCGGACAGCGCGTAGATCGGGCCCGCGAGGACGGCGATGGCTAGGCCGAGGCCCACGAGGGCGGCGGTCGGGGCCACCATGAGCGCTCGGCGCCGGCTGCTCAGGGGGCGGCCGGGGTCGTCGGTCGGGTTGGGCCCCCAGAACGTGTTCGCCCAGATCTTGGTCATCGAGAACAGCGTGAGGAGGCTGGCCGCGAGCGCGGCGGCCACGACCGCGTACTCACTCGCGTCGAGTCCCGCCTCCACCAGGGCGAGCTTGGTCACGAAGCCCGAGAACGGCGGGATGCCGGCCAGACTCAGGGCCGGGAGCAGGAACAGCACCGCCAACAGCGGCTCGAGGCGACGCAGGCCGGTGAGCTCGGCCAGCTTGCCGGTGCCGGCCCGAACCTCGATCAGGCCGGCGACGAGGAACAGGGTCGCCTTCACCACGATCTGGTTGACCGTGTACAGGACCGCGGCCGTCAGCCCGCCGACGGTGAACAGCCCGAGCCCCATCACCATGTAGCCGATCTGGCTCACGATGTGGAACGACAGGATGCGCTTGATGTCGTTCTGGGTGATGGCGCCGAGGCCCCCGACGATCATGGTGAGCGCGGCCACGACCAGCAGCAGCGTCCCCGGTCGGGTGTCGGCCGGGAAGAGGAGCGTCTGGCTGCGCAGCAGGGCGTAGACGCCGACCTTGGTGAGCAGCCCGGCGAACACCGCGGTCACCGGCGTCGGCGCGGTGGGGTAGCTGTCGGGCAGCCAGAAGAAGAGCGGGAAGATGGCGGCCTTGATGCCGAACACCACGATGAGCAGCAGGGCCAGCCCGCTGCGCACCCCGCTCGGCAGGTCGGCGATGCGCACGCTGAGGTCGGCGAGGTTCACGGTGCCGGTGGCGGCGTACACGTACGCCAACGCCAGCAGGAAGAGCACCGAGGCGAGGAGGCTGATGACCACGTAGGTCATCGCGCTGCGGACCTGGTCGGCCCGACCACCGAGTGACAGCAGCACGTAGCTCGACATGAGGGTCATCTCGAAGGCGACGAACAGGTTGAACAGGTCGCCCGTGAGGAAGGCGTTGGCCACCCCCGCCGACAGGATCAGGTAGATGGGGTGGAACCCGACGTGGTCCTCCTCGGCGCCGGGCTGGCCGATGGCGAACACCAGGACCGCCAGGAGCACCAGGACCGAGACCACGAGCATCATGGCGCTCAGCCGGTCGGCCACGAGGGTGATCCCGACGGGCGCCGGCCACCCGCCCGCCTGCACCACCCGCGGGCCGTCCTCGTCCACCCGGACGAGCAGGGCGGCGCTCAGCCCGGACACCACGGTCAGGGTCACCACCCCGATCACCCGCTGGGCGTTGCGCCACCGTCCGACGCCGATGGACAGGGCGGCCGCGAGCAGCGGGAGCAGGATCGGTCCCGACACGAGGAGGCTCACCGGCCACCGCCCCCGTCGCTGCGGCGGTCCCCGCGGTCGTGGTCGGGCCCGTGCTGGGCCGCGAGGGCGGCGATGCGCCGGTCCTCGACGTCGTCCTCGACCTCGTCGTCCTGCGACACCCGCCAGCTGCGGTACGCCAGGGCCAGCAGGAACGAGATGACCCCGAAGGTGATGACGATCGCGGTCAGCACGAAGGCCTGGGACAGGGGGTCCGAGAAGGCCGCCGCGTCGCCCCCGACGAAGGCCGGGTCGCCGCCGCGGCCGCCGGAGAGCACCAGCAGCAGGTTCACGCCGTTGCCGAACAGCCCGATGCCGATGATGATCCGGCTGAGCTGCCGACCGAGGAGCAGGTAGGTCCCGCACGCGCAGAGCACGCCGGCGGCGACCGCCATGACGAGGGTCACGACGACTCCCCCCCGCGGGTGTCCGGGGTGTCGATGGCGTCCGCGTCGGCCCGGACGTCGGTGCGCCAGGTCTCGCCGAGGCCCTCGAAGGCCATGAGTACGAGGCCGATCACGATCAGGTACACGCCGGCGTCGAAGATCGTGGCCGTGGTCAGCTTCACCGTGCCCAGCACCGCCGGCTGCCATTCGAAGGCCCGCTGGTCGAGGGGCGTGTCGCCGAGCAACAGCGGCACGAGGGCGGTGGCGACGACCACCCCGAGGCCGATCGAGAGGTAGGTCCAGGGCCGCAACCGCGACGCCGCGTGCACCTGATCGAGGCCGCCGGCGAGGTAGCGGAGCGCGAACGCCGCCGCCGCGACCAGGCCACCGGTGAACCCGCCCCCGGGCTGGTTGTGGCCGGCGAAGAGCAGGTACACGGACAGCACCAGGGCACCGTCGAACACCAGGCGCACGGTGGTGTCGACGATGAGCGAGCGGCGCGGCTTCACGGGGCGACCGCCTGACCCCGGGGCACCGCAGGCTCGTCGACCCCCGCCGACGCGCCCGACCCGGGGCGCCCGGGGCGTGCGGACCGTCGCCGGTGCCGGCGCTCGCGGGGCTGCTCGCCCACCCGGGCCAGCGCCACGATGCCGATCCCGGCGGCCACGAGCACGGTGACCTCGCCCAGGGTGTCCATGCCCCGGATGTCGACGAGGATCACGTTCACCACGTTGCGCCCGTCACCGTCGGGCAGGGCCCGCTCGGACATGGTCGTGGCGACCGAGGGCTCGGTCCGCGAGCCCGCCGCCGCGATGGCCATCAGCACCACGAAGACCCCCACCGCGGCCGACACCGCGAGCCGCACGGCGGGCCCGACCGCCGGCGCCCGCTGTTCGAACCGGTCGGGGAGCCGTCGCAGCACGAGCAGGAAGGTGACCACCGTCAGGGTCTCGACCGCGAACTGGGTGAGGGCCACGTCGGGGGCGCCGTGGACCATGAAGAAGAGGGTCATGCCGTAGCCCACCGCGCCCAGGAAGACGGCGGCCACGAAGCGGCGGGTCGCCAGCGTGGCGGCCAGCGCCCCGACCACGAGCGCCCCGGCGATGGGCAGGTTGGCGGCGTGCCCCACCAGCTCAGGCCACCCGGGCCACCACTCGCCCGAGAGCATCCCGACCGTCGGCACCACCGCGGCCGTGGTGAGGGTGACGGCGACGTAGATCGGCAACGAGCCCGACTGGACCGCGGCGGTCACGTCGGCGGCCCCGTCGAGCACCCTCGCCACGATGCCCTCGTACACGGTCGCCCCGGTCGTCCTCGGCGCGAGGCGCGCCTGGGCCCGGGCGACCGCCCTCCGGGCGGCGAACAGGGCGGCGCCGAGGGCCAGGGTCAGCGCCGACAGCAGCAGGGCGGTGTTGAACCCGTGCCAGAGCGACAGCTCGGCGCCCGAGGCCGGATCGAGCGCGCGCGCCGCCTGGTCGACGAGCCCGGACCACAGGGCCGGGTCGAGACCGAACAGGAGGGAGAGGCCGGCGAGCAGGGCCGCCGGCGCCACGAACGCCACCTCGGGCCCCCTCGCCCGCACCGGGCGCGGGGTGCTCGCCGGCGCCACCGCGTCCGGGCGGGTGAGGGCGGCGACGAAGCGCAGGCTGTAGGCGACGGTCAGCACCGACCCGGCGACGATCCCGACCAGGACGAACCGCTCGCCCGTGCCGCCGTGGAGGAACGCCTCGTAGGCCTTCTCCTTGGCGATGAACCCGGCGAGGGGCGGCACCGCGGCCATCGACGCCGCGCTGAGGACGGCCGCAGCGCGAGCGAGGCCCCAGCCGCGCCCCAACCGGGGGAGCTCGCGCAGGTCGCGGGTGTGGGTCTCGTGGTCGACGACCCCGACGATCATGAACAGCGACGCCTTGAACAGCCCGTGGGCGAGCAGCAGGGCGCAACCCGCCGCCGTCGCCTCGGGCAGGCCCACCCCCAGGAGGACCATCAGGAAGCCGAGCTGGCTGATGGTGCCGAACGCGAGGAGCTGCTTCAGGTCGAACGGTCGCAGCGCCCGCAGCCCTCCCGCGATCATCGAGGTCAGCCCGACCGCCACCACGAGCGGGCGCCACACACCCTCGGTCGCGAAGGCCGGGGCCAGCAGGGCCACGAGGTAGACGCCGGCCTTCACCATGGCGGCGGAGTGCAGGTACGCACTGATCGGCGTCGGTGCGACCATGGCCTCCGGCAACCAGCTGTGGAACGGGTACTGCGCGGACTTGGTGAACGCCCCGAGCAGCACCAGCACCAGCGCCACCGAGACGAGGGTGCCGCTCGGCGGCTCCTGGAGCAGGGCGCCGATCCGGAAGGTGCCACCCTCGAGGCCGAGCAGGACCAGGCCGGCGAGCATGGCCAACCCGCCGAGGCTGGTCACGAGCAGGGCGTGCAACGCCGCGGCGCGCGCCCGGGGTTCGGCATCGTCGACCCCGATCAGCAGGTACGACGTGATCGAGGTGAGCTCCCAGCACACGTAGAGCAACAAGAGGTTGTCGGCGAGGACCACGCCGAGCATGGCGCCGGCGAACAGCGTGAGCAGCCCCGCCACCCGCCCCACCTTCTCGGCGGCCCCGAAGTAGCTCCAGGCGTAGACGAACACGAGGGTGCCGATCCCCGACACGAGCACGATCATCAGGAGCGAGAAGGCGTCGAGTCGCAGGTCGATGCCGAGGTCGAGCCCGGGGACCCAGGCGACGTCCTGCACGAGGGTCCCCCCGCCGAGGACGCCGCCCGCCTGCGTGGCCGCCCACGCGACGGTCGTCGCGGGCGCCACCCCGCCGACGACGAGGGCCCAGCGACCCAACCGTCGAGCGCCGGCGAGGGCGACGACGCCGGCCACCCCGTGCAGGGCGAGGAGGGCCAGCATGCTCACGTCCGCCCGCGCGGCGAGGCCTGGTTGTCCGCCTGCCGGCGCGGGGCGATCGGTCGGTGGGGCACGGCACGGCCTCGTCGGGTCGCGAAGGGGGAAACCGCCGACCAGACTTCCCGGCACGCCAGACGACAATCTACCCGTCCCCGCAGCGGGAAGACCGGTCCAGACGGTGGGTCCGCGCGAGGCGCTCCCACTTCCCGATGCGCGGCTGCGCGGCCAGGGGTAGCGTCACCCGGACCGCCAACCGGGGGGAGGCGCCGTGTCCCGAACGCTCAGCAGCGAGGCCCAGGCCGAGCTCGACCACTTCATGGCCGGGCTGGTGAAGCGCAACCCGGGTGAGCCCGAGTTCCACCAGGCCGTGCACGAGGTGGCGGAGACGCTCGTGCCGTTCACCCTCGACCACCCCGAGTACCGCAAGGCCCAGATCCTCGAGCGCATGACCGAGCCCGACCGGGTCGTCATCTTCCGGGTGTCGTGGGAGGACGACGACAACAACGTGCGGGTCAACCGGGCGTGGCGGGTG
>WBZL01002851.1_pt1 | contig 16399 bp, 13 predicted proteins | sample 5204291 | NCBI WGS metagenome assembly WBZL01 (sample SAMN12344345, study PRJNA552823) | activated sludge metagenome | biome: Activated sludge suspended growth; feature: Nitrification reactor; material: Wastewater; isolation source: activated sludge from nitrification reactor of wastewater...
CCGGCGATAATTGTTGTCTTTGGTGGCGAGCCGGCTTCTTTTATCGACGCTTTGGATGATAAGGTCTGAGTCGCCGGCCTTCTTGGCAAAGTTGGTGGCCGTCCTGAGCCAGACTTCTGTGTTCCGGGTGTCCCGTTGGCGCTCATAGGCTAAGGCGACCGTATAGGCCGATTGCCCTGCCATAGCGTCATTGCCGAGGTCGACCGCCAGGTTATGGGCCGCTTTACCGTAATCGAGCGCTTTTTTAGCATCGCTCCGCATCAGGGCTTCGGCCAGTTGATAGTTGATTGCCATTTTTTCCCTGCTGCTGCCGGCTTCGGATAGTTGCTTTTCGAGGTCGGCTACGGATGGCGTCTGAGACCAGCCTGCCTGAGCAAGGAGGAGGAGAAAGACATATAATGGAAAACGCTTCATCGTGTTTGAACCATTGAAGGATGGCAAAAATAATTAATTCATCCTTCGAAACGGCGTGGTTTTGGGTTTTTTAAACTGAATTCGACGAATTTACATCCTATAAACGCAAAAATCGGCTTTCGTTACGCATGCCGCCGGTATAATTTCATCTTTTTCTGGATTTGCCTATTGCGCGGGAATTGAAAAATGCCTTATCTTTGCGGTCGCTTTCCAAAAAGCGGTGTCGGCGCGGTAGCTCAGCTGGTCAGAGCGTGCGATTCATAATCGCAAGGTCGGGAGTTCAAGCCTCCCCCGCGCTACAACCTAAATGCGCTAATTGATTGAAACACAAACAATTGGCGCATTTTCATTTTTACCGGTTGTCGTTTTGTTGCCGGTTTTCGTCGAAAAAGTCGCCAAGACGGCATTTTTTGAACTTTCAAACCCCGTTCAAATTGCCTCTAAAAAAGAAAGGGCGAAGGGTTGCCCCTTGCCCCTGCCCCGCTTGCGCTTGAAACCCGTTTAAAGGCTCTCCAAATTAATACCCTCCGGAACACGGTTTAGCAGCATGCATTTACCTACCCTTTTCAAAAAGGTTTCCTTCCCCATTTGATCCAGGTTTTCAATTGCCCACCTGGCCACCTCTATTTTATCCTTGCTGTTCCGAATTGATACGCTGCGCCCGGTCTGTACGTGGGTGGCAACCAGGTAATCAAATTCGATGTCATTGTGAACCGCGAACACCTGGTCAAAATGGCTGAAGAACATTATCGGTTCAACGGTTTCCCGCCGTCCGTCCCTGGTTGGTACTTTCATTGATTTCATAACTTTGGTTTTTGCTGGCCAGGTCGCCCCGGCCAGGTGTTTAACGATTGTATTTCCCAAAAATAACCTCAACTTCATTGATAGCGGTTTCCATCCCTTCCCGCTTCCTGATCCGGCGCTCAAAGTCTTTTGCAATCCGGTAGTAATGTTCGACGCCGCCTGCGTCCCGCTCCTGGTCGCTCTCCAGTATTCGCCGGTGACAGTAAAAGTAGGCGCACTGCAATTCAAAATCCCGCTCGATCAAATACCGGTTGTACTGCCTGCGGGCAGGTATGAAAAAGACCACCAAAAGAACGACTACCCATAGCCCGAAACGGGGCGTTTTCCGGCCCGTCTTTGGTTCGCTCTGCCGTCGCGGCGTCCTTGCTTTTTTGTTTCTCTTTGCCATTTTGATATTTTTTCGGAAAGTTTAAAAACGTGATTACTTGATTACTTGATTACTTAGTTTAGGGTTAAAACCCTGTTAATCAGCGCATTGTACTAAGTAATCATTTTTGTACTAAGTAATCATCCGGAGAAATGGACTAAGTAATCAAGTAATCACTAAGTAATCAAAATTTCGCCCTGATTACTTAGTACAAAGTGCTGTTTTTCAATTCTTTAACCTCTGACTAAGTAATCAAGTAATCAATTTTTAAAAAAAGACTTAGAAATTTATTCCCTGGCCTTGATCCTTCGGACCCAATAGCCCTTTTTCTGGTAACCGTGATCGGCAAAATATTTCTGCACCTTATCGAACCCCAAAAGCCGCATAGCCCGCCCGATTGTCCTGTTGTTTAGGGTGGTCTTTACTTCGGTTTCTATGGTCTTCATAATCTCCGTGGCGGTCACGAATTCGGCCCCGTCGTCGAACTCCCCCACCGGAGTAAAGAACTCCTGGATTAGTTCATGCTCGACGGTAATGATCTGGTAACCCTGGTTGTTGTTCTCCGATTTGGCAATTTCTTCCGGCGTCATCTGGAATTGAAAGCCGGTCTTCAGGAGCGTGTACGCCTGGCTGTAAACCTTGTCGATGTCCACCGCCGCGTTATAGCCTTTCGGCCCGCCTTTGTCGTGGCGGACCCCGTTTTTGTTGATCTCGAAAACGAGCCAACGAACGTTACCCGTTTCATCGATCAAAAACTCGTCATCATTGGTACTGCCCAGGAAGGAGGCCCGGCGTGAAATGTTTACCGCCGTCCGGCCATAGGGCAACCGCTCTTTGATTTTGTCAATCGTAAGTAAGGCTTTTACCCTCCGGATGTCTGACCGGCTGAATTGGGAAAGCTCGTCGAGGTTGATATACATATTTTGACAAAGTGCAATCCGTCCGTCTTTGTTATTGATGTCGATATGATCGGTAATGTAGTTCCGGAGCCGTGGCGGGCACAGGAAGCGCAGGAAGGTACTTTTCCCGTCGTTCTGCTCTCCCTTCAGCACAAAGCATTGCTTATTGAATGGAATCAATTCCAGGGCGCAGGCAACCGACCGGACAAGCATTTTTTTGAATTGGGTATTGAACCAACCCTGATCCTTTGCGTCGATGTACCCCGCCAAATGCTCGATGTAATCCGGATCGGTGGGGCTCCAGGCTGGCAAGGCTTCAAAGTATTCCTTAAACGGATCGTAAGACGGTACAAAGCTGGAACGGATCAACGAAATAAGGGGCGCTTCTACCCCATTAAAACCGGCCTCCAGCAATTCGCAAATCAAGTCGTTTTCATTCAATACCTGGAAGTCATTCTTCCCCTTTTTGCTCGCCTCGATCTCCAGGGCGACCAGGTTGAGCCGAAGGTCAAACCGCCGATCAATGAAATCCCGGAGCCGCACAAACTTGGGTTTCTTTTCGTATTCCTCGCCGGTTTCCTCCTGGACGGGCTGGCCGCCCGGCGTTTCGGAATCTGCCGGGTTGTCGGCCACCTGGTCGCCCGGCTGCAATCCTTCCACTCTGGCCACCTGGTCGCGGGCGGGCGCGTCATCCTTTCCGATCATGGCCCGATATTTCAAAATCTGCGCGTCCGTGAATTCCGGGGATTTCGATTTGTAGGCGCTGGCCACCGTCTTTTTTATTTCGGCCTCCGGAAAATCGACGTCCTGATATTGAAGGCACTCCGACAAAGCCAGGCTTTCCCCTACCCCATGCCGGGCAAGCTCACAGGCGAAGGCAAAAACAAAGTTGTTGCGACCTCCGGCGATGTTCTGCCGGGCAACCTTTTGAAGGCAAACTTCCACTTTGTCCCGGTCGGTAAGCTGACCGGCTGCCGGTCGGCTGGAAGGGTCGGCGCCCTCCCCTTTCATCGACAAAGCCCGGCTTTCGGGATTGTAGTAAAAATGATCTTCAGGCACCCAGGTATAAAACCAAAGCCGGGCCAGGTTATTCGTACTTGTGTCGATATGTTCGGTATGCTTCAGCCGGTCGATAATGGCTGCGGGGTCCATCCCTTCCGCTTTCCATTGCGCCCGAAGGCCCTTATCTGTCGGGATGCTCAATTGTCGGCTGAAATAGTCGGCCGCAAATTGGTAAAACTGCTTGTGTGTTTTCCTTGTGGACCGGCACCAAACGAGAAACCGCAGCCCTTCGCCGCTTGGGCTGGAATAGGCCGCAAATACGTGCGGATCAACTGACAGTTGCCGGATGCGGTCAGCAACGGAAAAAGGGCCTTCCGTGTGGTCAACGTCGAAGGCCAGCAACGGGGCGTACTCCTGGCAGGCCTCGTTTTTCCGCTCCGGGAACCGGCCAATAATAAAGGCCGGGCAATCCCTTTCTTTTGCCTGCTTGTATTTGGCCGGGTCGGTTCTTTTCAGCTCCAGGAGCTTACCGGCCAGGGTCTTTAACTCGTCGTTGGAATCGTTCCGGATTTCGGTAAGTACCTGGTCGATTGTGGCAAAACCGACCGGGGCGCTATTGTTCAAACACCCTTTGAAAAGCGTTATCGGGGCCTTATATTCCCGGCTTGTATGTTGGTGGGTTATTGCATTGCTGTTTTTCATGCGGTCACCTCTTTTTTGCGTGAATGAAAAAGACCATCCGCGCCGGTTGTCTGCGATGGTCCGGCGCGGTCAGTCTTCAGGTCGTCAAATCAATTCTTTTTCCCGTGGTAGGCTTCCAGGTTGTCCAGCCTGGCTTTTACAGCGGCGTCTATCTTCCCAATGATGCGTTTTTCTATTTTCTCCAGCTTGTCGGCGGCGGCGCTGGTCGCCTCCAGCAAATCCAAACGCATGCTGTTTTTGGATTTTGCCCGGTGCTTTTCGTATTCCTCGCGGGCCTCCTTCCATGGCTTCAAATCTTCCCGGATCGACTTTGAACTTACCGCCGTTTGGTTCATCCTTTTAACGGCTCCTTCAAAATCCCGGCTTTCAACCAAAGCCATAATGTCGCCCACAAATTTAGGCTCTGCCGGTCGCTCCGGACGCTTTACCGGTTCGGGATGGTCCGGGCTTGGTTTGCCTTTTCCAAAGGTCTTTCCCGTCCGGGTTTCCCATGAAGCAATCCGGCAGGCATCGGAGCAATATTTTGCGTTCCAATGCTTCTTTACAAACGGCGTTCCGCAGCGTTCGCAAACCTTGGTTTTCTTGCCCTCAACGTTCACCGTTAAACGGTCACCGTTGTGAGGTTCTTGCCTGGTTGCCGTGGCGGGGCCGGTAAATCCGATAGGTCGCCGGTGGTGGTGGTCGAACGGATTGGCCCCGGCACCGTCCAGGAAGGCAAGGCAAGCGGCTTTAAGGTCGGCAACGGCTGACGGGGTAGCGTTCGGCCCAAGGTACATTTTTAGCACCTGGTCGGCCTTCAGCTCCTGTTCCCTGGCTAAATCCGGATGGCCCATTGTTTTGAACTTCCTGGAGGCCTCCAGGTACAGGAGGGCGGGCGAACCGTCTGTTTTTTCCGGATCGGCTCCACCGGCCCGGCTCTCGACCTTTGGCCACCTGGTCGGCTTTGCTGTGGGCGCTGGCCTGGCCTCAATCCTTACGTCTTTGTAAGCCTCCGGTATTTCGTCAAAGTTTAACCTGAAAACCGGTAGTTGCAAATTCTCCAGGCTGTAAAGCTCATTGGGAGCCAGTGGTAGCGGCGGCGGCGGTGTGCCTTCCTCGATCCGGCGAATCCTGGCCCTTAACCATTGCTGCGCCTTGTTGCCGGTTGCGCCCAGGAATTCCGAAAGGATCGGGGCCGAAAAGTCGTACTGGCTTGGTATAACCTTTTCTTCAATTCCGCTTCCTTTCCGGTGGGCTTCATGCAGGATTACCGAAATCGTGAAAACAAACAAGCAGATAACGGTGAACCAGGCCAGACCGCCGCCGTAGGTATTGACTTTGCGCTCGATCCTGGAAGCGGAAACGGCATTGAAGGTCAAAACGCTGTCTTTGGCGGCGCTGTACTCCTTGTTGGCGCTTTCCAGGGCGGTTTTACGGCCTTTGGCGGCGTCTGACAGCTCCCGGCCTTTGTCCAGCTCCAGGGCAGCAATTTTGCTATCCCTTTCGGCCTCCAGCGCTGCAATTTGGGTTTTAAGGTCCGCTTTGGCGGTGGCGTAGCTCTGACCGGTGGCCCGTTCCCTGGTTGAAAGATTGCTTCTTTCCGTCTTCTTTGCCCCGATTTGGCTTTTGTAGGCTGCTTGAATCGCTGCGGCCTGGCTGGCATAGCGGGCGGCTACTTCGGCGCTGTCCGCACGGTAGGCCTGCAAAGCGATGACGCGGCCCGTCTGGTAAGCGGTGTCCGCTGCGCCGGTAGTGCGTTGCTCCGGAGCCGGGGCAACCGCTTCGACCAGGTTTTTCGATCCCTTGAAGGAAAGCGCCCCGGACGTAGCCAATAGGGCACAGGTGGCCAGTAAAATGAAAATGGTCATCAGGAGGTCAAGGCCAAAGAAACGCCCGTGAAGAACGGCCCGGACGGAATAGGGGGCAAACTTCCTTAATCCGACCTCCAGAAAGGCCGTACCGATGAAAGCCCCGATGTAGGCAATCAGCGCCGCAGCACCTGGCCAGAAATCGGCCAGGCTGGAAAAAATGAGGCTGTAAATGATCCCGAATTCAGTAAAGGCGCTGACAAGTTGGGCAAAGAAACCCAGTTTGTAAAGGGTGGGGGTGAGGGTGGCGTAGCGATTAAAAAAATCGTTGTCGTTCGGTAACGAATGAAAAGTTTTCATACTTTTAACCGTTTTGTTTATTCAAAATACCCCTGCCGGTCTTTGCTGTCCAGGCTGCCGGTGGGGGTTTTATCCCTTCTTTTGGTCTGGTCTTTTCCCGTTTACGGGCTCCTGTTTGATTTCTTCATTTTCCTTTGGTTTACTTTTCCTTATTGCTTATCAATAAATCACAGATGTCAACATCCAGAAAATCAGCGATTTGATAAAGCGTTTGTAATGACGGTTGTTGCCGGTTAGTAACCCACCTTGAAACAGTCAAATCCTTTACACCTAGCTTATTCGCCAATTCTCGGTTTGTTACCTCCTTTTCCGCTAATACAATTTTGATGCGGTTCAATTTTTCGGCCATAGAAACATTGTTTAGTCCCCAAAAATATATTTTTATTCAAAAAAAACACTTTATTAATCAAAAAAAGATTAAAAAACTTGACAGATAGTCGAATAAAGTATATATTTGTACTTTATTTGATTAACTCAATATTGCAGCAATGACCAAGAATTCCACAATCAGACCCGAAGTAATGAGGTTAGCCCATGCTATCCGGAAGGAATGCCCGGCGATGGGGTGGGGCCAATGCCAGGCGCAGGCCTGGAAGGCTGCCAAATTGAAAGCCGCCCTTCGGGGTGGCGTTGTCCGCTTCGCCTACGTCAAGCAGAACGGCGAAGCCCGGCACGCCGAAGGCACCCTTTGCCCCGATCTGATCGCTTACCAGATAAAGGGAACCGGCAAGCCTTCGCCGCTTACCGTTGTGCGCTACTTTGATACCGAAAAACAGGCTTTCCGCAGCTTTCGCGCCGCCACCGTTTCAGGGATGGCGGCGTAAGCCTTTTTTCCTGCAAAATCGACCGCTCTATTGTATTCCGCAACCTTTCAAAAAATCTCTCGTATGAGTAATGACAAATTATCTCCCATGAAGTACACCGTCGAAATCGCCGAAAATGAAACCGGTATTAAGGTTTTACCCAACGACCGAATAATAGCCGTCCTTCATTTGACGCCTACCGAATTGGCATACATCCCCCTGCATGTTTACCGGGTAATGATGGACCTTTGCAACGGGGAGTTTTCGCCCATGGGCAAAGAGGCAATGCGTACTTTGCTCGACGTCTTTTGCGATCTCCTGCCGGATGAATTCCAAACCCTGGACGGACTGCGGCGGGCATAGTACAGCGATTCCCAAACGGAAAAGCGCCTTCGGACTACCGGAGGCGCTTTTTTTTGGCCCATTTTAAGCCGTTTTGAGCCATTTTGTCAAAAAAACGGGTCAATGTACCTGCAAAGGGGCGATCTATCAGCACGCAATTAGTTAAACGGCATTTGAAGAAGTTTCAAACACCGTTCAAAGCCGGATCACTTCCCGGTTGATCCAAAACCGCCGTTTCCGCGTGCCGTTGCCGATAATTCGGCCACCTGAAGCCAGGTTATCCGGGTAACCTGGTTGATTACCATTTGGGCGATGCGGTCGCCGTCGTTGATCTCAAAAGGCTGGTCGGACAGATTTATGAGAATGACCCCGATTTCGCCCCGATAATCGGCGTCGATGGTTCCGACACCGTTTGCAATGGTCACCCCATGCCGGAGCGCTAAACCGCTTCGGGGCCTGATCTGCGCCTCGTAGCCTTCTGGCAACTCCAGGCATAGCCCCGTTCGGATCAACATCCGGTCACCTGGTAACAGCCAGGCCGGGGCCTGAAGGTTTGCCCGCAGGTCCAAACCTGCGCTTTGCGGGGTGGCGTATTCCGGCAGGGGATGTTTTGAGGCGTTGTTAATCTTGACTTCTAGCATCTTTTTGCGCTTTCAGATATTTGCGAATGATTCGTTTTTCCTGGCTGGCCTGGAATTCCTTCCGGATGTCCTTCCAATTGCCCCGGCTCATTGCTCCCTGAACTGTCCGATAAGACAGATCGAGCAGTTTACCGATTTCCTTACTGTTCAGCCCAAGGCAAAAGTACCTTAGTGCTTCATCGTGCCATTGTTCCATGTCGAACGCACTTTTTGAAGGTTTGAAAATCTGATAACTCTTTTTACAAGTTTTTTTACTTTTCTTGAACGCACTTTGAAATGGGCATTTTTGCGCACTTTGGAGCGGCTTTTTCCGCAGTACCCCCCAAACGCATTTCCTGGACTTCCCCGACCCGCTGCGGGCCCAGGAGGGGCCAAAACGGGCCTTTTTCCGGGTTTCGGTGTGGGATGGATGCGACCAGGTGGCCAGATTCGCGCACTTTGCTGCGGTTTTCGGGAAGCCAGTTCAAAAAAGTGCAAAAACTTGTATGAAATAGTGATTTTTTTGCCGATTCCAGCCGAAACTGGGAAAACCCGGTTTTGGGGTCATTTTCCAGGCTTTGCCCGGTCGAAACCCGGCCAGATCGGGCAAAAACGCACTTTGGCACTATGGATGCACTCAAAGTGCGTTTTTCTTTGGTTTATACCTTTTGACCAGGTGCAACAATCCTCTTTCCCGGTTGTACCTGGCCAGGTAGCGCAGGGCGTTTGCCCTGGAGCAATAGATCATATCTGCAATTCTTTCGATTGTAAACCTTTTGGCTTCATACAGAAATTCAAAATCTTTATATCTCCAGTCGCTTCCTCCCTCCGGAAAATCTTGCTTCCTCCAGTTGTTCACGGTAGTGCGGCAGACACCCAGGGCGGTGGCGATCTCCTGGATCGTATGCCTTCGCCCCTGGTACATTTCCCGGAATCGTCCCCGCTCTAGTTTTTTCTTGGTCCGGGTATCCCTATCCTGTTCGCGCTCCAATTTAGTGCGGGCATCTGCGGCCCCGTTTTCGGGTAGCGAACCTATCTGGAAATCCTCCCATAACCAAAACTCGATCACTCGCGCCGATACACTCGTTTTTATTGCCAATTCGGTTTTTGACTTTATGCCTTTGGCGACCAGGTCGCGAAACCTGATCCGTTTATTTTCCAATGCTTCTTTCATAATCAACTGATTTTAAAATTATTATCAGCCTCTTTGCTCTCATTCCGGTAAATACTTCGATCCCATCGCCCGACCACCGGGGCGCATCGATCCGGGTTACCTGGCTGCGGCTCCGGTGATCCCAGGTAATAAACTCACTCCAGTCTGCGGCCAGGATTTGGGGGACGTCATGAAGACCACAATAAACAACCAGGCGCACGGGTTGCCCGTGGAACTCCAGGAGCCAGACGGTCAGGGCTTCAGCTTCGCGCTCCCTGGCTGCCCGCTTTCGGGTAGTGCGGCGGCGTCCGTGGTATCGGTTGCGGCACCGCTTCCCCTGCTTGCCGTACAGTTTTTCAGAGCAAAACCGGCTACCCTTGTTTTGGTGGGAAATATCGCGCCCACACTCCTGGCAAAAAGTGCGTTCATTTTGGGGGGTATTTGCACCCTCCTGAAGGGGTGTTTCCGGGGGCGATCCGGCAAATTTATTTTTTGACGTTTTTTCCCCCTTAAAAGGTGACGGTTTCACCTGACACTCTAGCGGTGAAATCGTCACCCTTTGAAGTGCTGCGCGTTGATCTTTTACCCCGGTGAAATCGTCACCCCCAAAGCGCTGCATGTTTAGCAGTTCTTGCCACTTTTTTTGGATGCTTAAAAGTGCGTTCGTTTTGGTATCGGTAGCACCGTGCTGAATAAGAAACCGGTCCATAGATTGCCGGAACTTATAGCGGGCCTGCCGGGACATTTCTACCCACCGGCGAGGGTTGGTAAATCGCTCCAGCCGGTGGCGATCCCGTGGGGTAAGGGTTTTCGGATCGATTACCCCGTCGTAAAAGATCATTTCCGAAAATTGGTTTGTAATCAGATCAATGAGGGGGCCCACTTTGGCAGGATTGACCAGGTCGGCCAAAGTGCTGATTTGATACCGGGATAAATAGCGCATCTTTTTGACGGTCAGCTCTACCCGAAGCAGATTATCAACCGGCTTGCCGGATTGCTTCCCTTTATCGTACAACTTAAACCCGTATTCACTGCGCTTGCAAATCCAGCCCAACTTAGGCCTATCAACATCCAGCCGAACAAACTTTTTATCCGGCATGCTGATAACCCCCTTCAGAAACTTTTCTGCAAGGTCAGGGAGGGTAATATTTACCCCAAACTCCAGGTTTTTAACCCTGGTCTTTTCGGGAATGATCTGGAAGCATTCAACCAGGTGGGCTACCACAGCGGCCAGGCTGGCAAACGGGAAATCTTCCGCATTGGAGCCGCCGCCATTGGCAAACCGGTGCAAACTTCCCTCAATGGAATGGTAATACCCTCCGGGGTCTGTTTTGGATGGGGTAATTTTGAAGGTAAGGCCGTCCAGGGTGGCCGTTTCCGGAACCGGCAGGATTTCCCCGGTTCGCAAATCGACGGACGCGACAAACTGCAATCTTTCGTTGCCCTTCCAGTCGGCAGGGTCCAGATAAAGGCAATCTAATTTGATTCCGTCAATCATTGCCCTTATCTTTGTACCGCTTCGGGGCCGTTGCCCTGAAAAGATTAGTTACTTTCCAGGGCGTCCCAAAGACGCCCTTTTTCGTGCCGCCGCTTTCCATCATTCACAAAGGCGTTTCATTTCTTCAGCCAGGCTTTCCACCGCTTCCCGCTCTCCGGTAAGTATGCTATATGCAAGTTCCAAACCGGCGTTTATTTTATCCTGGACTTTGGTATATACGACCACCTGTGCAAGGACCAGGCCGATATAGTGGCCGGCAATGCCTCTAGCGTGCCAGGCTGCCAGGGCGGGCGAATCCGGGGCGCAGGTGCGCCACCTGGCCAACTCGTCGTAAACAAATTGCAGGGTTTCGCGTCGGCTGGTTGCGTCCATATGTTCGCACATGGCCAGGTAATCGAATGCAAATTCGATCTGATTGATCCGGCGATTGATTACCCGGATTTCATTTGCCAGGTGTTGGGCTGCCATTACTTCCGGGCTTTGATCTCCTGCAATGCGGCTTCGATTTCGTGCCGCTTGTAGTACACCCGGTTGCCGATCCGGTAAGCCTGAAGGATGTTTTTTTGGGTCCAGTCGTTTACCGTGACCAGGGACACACCGAACAGGTCGGCCACCGCTTTGCGAGAAAGGTATTCGGTAGGCTGTTTTGGCTGGATTAGCTGCTTTAATTCGTGCAGCTCGTTTTTAAGGAAATTAAAACGACCAAGGAGGGTTTGGGCGTCCAACTCTGTAATATGCAATATTTTGGCCTCTTGCATTGGCTTTTTTTTTGATCCGCTGCAAAAATGGCCTACTCGTTGGCCCTGTCTTAGTCCCAGGACCGGTACTAACTATCCAAAAACTTATCAAAGTTGGCCTTTCGGCTCGCCTTTGGCTCAAAGTCCTTTAATATTTTCAATGCATAATCATAAGATACAGGTCTTCCCAAATTATCATCTTCAGTCACGACAAAAAAATTAGAGATTAAGCGGGCTATATCAGTTTTATTAGTTTTTGCTCTAATTAGGTCAATTTTATACATGTCATAAAAAAGGGTGATTAATTCAATCGCGCTACCTGACCAATAAATCTTACCTTTCAAATCTCCAACATTTAATTGGCCGGATTCAAAAACCTTAATTTTATCATCAATTATTTCAGGTAATTCCTCGTCAGTAAAGTACTTTAACTTTTCAGTGACTTCGCCACTGGTTTTTGACTTTGAAATAAATAGGAACCTTTCAGTCTGATCCATTTCCATAGCCTTGACTATGATCTCATGTTCAATCATTTCCAAGTCACAAAACGCTGCTATCAAAGCATCAACAATAACAATTTCGTGCCGCTTGCAAGCCGCCTCAATGGCTTTTCCGCCAAACCTAAAAATTTGGCTCGGCTCTTGATCACCAATGTCTTCCCTTAGCTTATTTGGCATTTTTGTTAACTGGCTTGGAATTAACATTGGCTTTTCACTATTCAGAATTTCCGAAAGATCATTTTCTAACCTTTCTTTCTTCCCCTTCAACCAGGTAATACGATCTTGCGTGTCTACAATACTAAATGCAGATTTGGCAAAGCCGTATTCGTCAGGTTCAACCAACCGGCCATTTGTTCCAATTTTCAACGGCATTTTTTTGGATTTTAAATGACCTTCAAATTGTTACCCGATTTCTGCCAATGCATTCGTACAATTTCCGCGTGTTCTCGCTTGTTCAGCTTGATGTACTTCAGAAAAGCCGTTTCCGTGCTGTGCCCGGTGATCTGCATAATCGAAACGGTTGGAATTCCGGCCAAATAGGCGTTTGTGGCGAAGGATCGGCGGGCGGTGTGGGTAGTGACCATTTCCCACTTTTTGAAGGATTCCGCAACCCTTGCGCCGCCCTTGGTGATGCCCTTTATAATCGGCTGCTCTATTGCGGCAAGCTGGCAAACTTCCTTCAAATAATCGTTCATTTTTTGGTTGGATATGGACGCGGGCAATTTGCCGTTGTACTTGTCCAGGATCGCCCGGACCATCGGATGAACTGGAATAACCACCTTGCGCCGGGTTTTAAACTGCTCGATCTCGATATTGTCGCCCTGGATATGTTCCGGGCGAAGGCTGGTAAAATCGGAAAAGCGTAAGCCGGTCCAGGCTCCCACCAAAAACAAATCCCGTACCCGATCCAAACGGGTATTGTCCGAAAGGTCCAACCGGTAAAGGGATTCCAGCTCGTCAGCGGTCAGATACACGCTTTCGCTTTCTTCCTTCATTACCTTGAAATAGCGAGACTTGTAGGCCAGGTTGGTATTTATGCCTTGGGTTGTGGCTTCATTGAGGAAGGTTTTCAGTACCTGGATATGTTTGCCGATGTAGTTGAGGGCAAAGCCCTGATTTTGAAACCAGGTCACCCAGTCGTTATAAAATTCGACGTCGATAGTCTGAAAGTCCAGGCCGCGCCGGTAGGTACGCGCAAATTCCCGAAGGGCCTTCATAGTAGTCCGGTATTTGGCCAGGGTGCGCGGGTTTACCGGTTTTCCGGTGTCGGGTAATATCCGGCTGGCCGAAGTTTCGATAAATTCCTCGATGAAGCCGAACAGACTTTTTGCGGGGGCGTTCCTCCGGCCCGTATAGGCGTCCAGGTGGGCTTTTACTTCCTCTCCGGTGATCGTCACCCGCTGTTCCATCATTGCGACGGCAAAGCGCATCGTTTCGGCCTCCAGGTCGTTTAGCAGGTTGTTGATTTTATCCTTTTCCGGGACGTTGGTCACATTCTTGACCCGGTGGCGCTCGTTGCTCCAGTACTTGGGGGACACCTTTACGCCGGTGGCATAAACAACCCTTAAATTTTGGTGACGGAATACCAGGTAAACCGGTTGGTCCTTATCCTTGCTTTGTTCGCGAAGGTTAAATTTTACCGTTGCCATAGAAAGGCTTTTTTGAAAAGATTAGTTACCCTACAAATATAGGCTTTTTTTTAATGGTTGTCGGTTGGTTGTCGGTTGGTTGTCGGATTGTTGCCGGTTTTTTCTTGGTCTATCTTTGCCTAACTTAATCTAACTTTATCACTCAAGCCTACTCAAAAGCATTGTAAACAATAAGGTTTGTCCGGTTTCCTCAATAATTTCAGGCAGGGCGAAACAAAGGCCGAAAAGCTGGTAAATAGCCTCCCCCGCGCTACTCAACAACTCGCCAATCGATTCATTTGCAATCAATTGGCGTTTTGTTTTTAACCTCATTCCCGCTTTCGGAAGTCTTACCTTATCTTGACCACCTTCCCCAATGTGAAATACTGATTTTCCGTTTTTAATCGCACCAGGTATAACCCAGGGGCAACCCCATCCCGGGCCAGCTCTACCCGTTGGTTGCGGTTTGCCTTAAAATGGACGGTTTCCAGTATTTTTCCGGTGACATCAACCAGCTCCACCTCGACCCCGAGCCCCAGTTTTCCGGTCCAGCCCAGGTCCACCCATACCGATTCACTGAACGGATTGGGCGATATGCGCGCCGAGATCCCGCTTTCGGAGGGATCGGCAACAGCGCTGGTACAATCTGTCATGAACGGCAGATTGCCTGCAAAAAGGCTTTCTTCCTGGCTGCAGCGGGACTGTACCTGGACCTCATAGGAAGTGCAATTTGTCAGTCCGGCGATCTCTATCGACGTATCCTGCGCCGTCAATTCGATCCAGTTGATGTCCGTAACAGCGCGGTAACGTACCAGATATTCCACGGCCGGGGCGACCTTATCCCACTTGATCTTTGCCGACTTGGATAAGACCTCGACCGTATCCAGCAGGGGCGGCAACGCGCAATTGGAAGTCGGCACAATCTCCACGCAGTAATCTTCCGCCTCGCCATAGACATTGCCGAACAGCGAACAGGGCCCGGGTACCGTTTGAAAGACCATCATCACGCGCATCCGGATATTTCCCAAAGGCGCTGCGGGCGGTATATGAATCATCCCTGTGATCGGCACTTTGGTGGTTTGAAGCGGATCATATACGATCTCCGCATTGGAAAAAACGCCGTCCTGGTCGAGGTCCATCCATACCTTGAAATACTCGTTGAATGCCTGGCTCGCATATGCCGGCTCCAGTGTGATCGGATAGGTTCCCCCCTGCTCCAGTATGGTAGTCGGGCCGTTGGTAAAATCACCATACCCGTTGTTGGCGCCCGTGGCGTTATCGATACTGCCGATCCTGACGCGTTTGATCCATTCGTCGGTAGCGGTCAGGTTGCCGACGCTGCAATAGGTTTTTTCCCGGCAAGGGCCGCATCCCCGGGTCAGGAGCGTTTGCACCATTCCCGTATCCGCCTGCCCTGCGGCACAATTGGTAATGACCTGGTATTCATAATTCCCGCAGGGTGAAAAATTGGTCCAGGTAAAAGAAGTATTGGTCGTTTGAAAGGTCATCCAGTCGGGAGCGCCTTCCTCTCGCCAGCGAACCGTATAGCTTTGCGCTGCCAAGATTGACGGCCAGGTCAGGATGGCGCCGGTTTGGCTGAGGTTGTTGACGACCAACGGCGCCGGCGCTTCGCAGCACCCGTCAGTCTTGAAGATCCGGCCCACCGAGAATCCGAGGTCTTCATCCTGGCAATAGGTTTTCAGCTGGATTTCGTATTCTGTACAAGCCGTCAGGCCGGTAAGCGGGTAGGGTGAATGCACATTGTCTAGGACATTCCAGTCATTGTCGCCCTCGGCCCGATACCTGAGGTCTATCCGGGTAATGCTGTCGTTGGCCAGCCAGGTAACGGTCATGCCAACGTCGCTTATCGCGCCGGCTGCCAGGCTGGTCGGCGGCTGACAATCGCCGCAGTTGTCCATCAGCAGCTGGAGGCTGTTGTTGAGATTGAGCCGCCCGCCGGTCACGGTTTTGCCCTGCAGGGAAGCTACGGGCGTTATTCCTTCAAGGATGTATTGCCGCACCATCTGCGCCGCCGCCGCCGGGTCGCTTTTAGCCACTGCGATGAATGACGGGCACGGCGCCGAATACAGCAGGCCCACCGCGCCGGCGACGTGGGGCGTAGCGCCTGATGTACCGCCGAACGGGCCGTAAGTATTTCCGACGGAAGTGGTATAAGCGCCTTCTCCGAATGCGCCCAGGTCGATGGTCGTCAACCCGTACCCCGCCTGATTGACCTTGACGTCCATCCGGTTGATATTCGTCACGGTGAGCAGGTAATCACTGGGGCACGATGTGGGCAAATCGCCTGTTTCATCCACATTGACGTTGGCATTTGCTGTGGCGCCGCAGTTCAATATGCCGTGTACGCCCAGACTGTCGTAAAAGGAACACCAGATCGGCGCATCCTCCGGGAAGGCGTCATCGACGCCCCACGACGCATTGGTGGCGACCACAAAAGCGCCTTTTTCGCCGTTGCTGGCGTTGTACATCATCCTTTGCACCAGCGGATAGGAATAAGCCTCCAGGACAGCCGCCTCATTGGTGGTGAAGTTGTTTTTCACGATCATCAACTTGACATTCCAGTTGACTCCGGTCACGCCGATGCCGTTATTCCCTTTGGCCCCGACAATTCCAGCAACCGAAGTTCCGTGAAATCCGCCTGATATATTGTCGTTGTCCTGAAGAATATTCCAGCCCCTGTAATCGTCGATATACCCGTTGAGGTCGTCGTCCTGGTTATTGCCCGGAATTTCGGCATGGTTGACCCAGAGGTTGTCGCCGAA
>WBZL01001463.1_pt1 | contig 16390 bp, 12 predicted proteins | sample 5204291 | NCBI WGS metagenome assembly WBZL01 (sample SAMN12344345, study PRJNA552823) | activated sludge metagenome | biome: Activated sludge suspended growth; feature: Nitrification reactor; material: Wastewater; isolation source: activated sludge from nitrification reactor of wastewater...
TGCCCCCTACCACCGCGGGGAGCCCGGGTGTCCGGGCTCGATCGGGCGGTACGCGCCACGCGCCCGGTCGGACTCGTGCCGACCGTCGACGCATCGAGCCTCACCCCGCGACGACGAACTCGTTGAGGTAGGCTGTCGGCCATCGACGACGCCGGCCGCGCCTGCTCCGCCTCGCCACACTCACCCGAGAGACCGACCATGACGCTGGGAGTACAGGAAGAGTTCAACTGGGGCGCCAATGCCAACTGCTATGCCTACGCAGCGGATTGCCCCAACCCGGTGGTCTCGCCGACCCATGGCACCGCGGTGCCCGGCGGCGCCAGCGGCCAGCGCCCGGCGAACAACGGCAATGTCGCGCAGCTCCATGCAGGCATCCTGGCCGATGGAGGCGCCGCGGTGGCGGCGATTGCCGGCAACCCCGCGGCGATCCCCGCCCCGCCGGCCAACAGCTACCTGATCGCCATGCTGACCAGCGCCACCGGCTTTCACTTCATCCGGCGCGACGAGCACACCAAGCGCTGGAGCTGGAAGGACGCCAACCACGGCAGCGTCAAGCTCAACGTGATGCACTTCCCCAGCGACCGGTTCGTCTACGTCAACGACGGCAATCTCAACGACATCCTGGTGGCCAACCGCGGCAACTACGTGTGGGCCTACAACCTGATGACCTTCCAAGGCTTCTATACGGTGACCAACGGCGGCTTTGCCGTGGCGGGATAGCTGCGTCGGCGCCGTCCAGAAATGGACACACACCAGATTCCTTCGGTCGCCGGTTCGAATCCACCACGGTCTGCCTCCCCCGTGCACGCACCCCTCTCGATGCGCGAACCCGAAACCCGAGCGGGCGCGGACGGCGGGCATCGTGACCAGGTTCGATCGGTTTGGTGGCGTACCCCGCTGACGCAGATCGAGAAACCGAAGACCGAACCGGCTCGGGGTCGCGATCAGTTTGGCAGAGCGCAGCCGTCGTCTCCACGCCCTGACGCTCCACGACGCCGCAGGCGGTCGACTCGCATCAAACCGGGCCCTTCAGCCGCCCGGCCAGCTCCGCGAAGCGCGGATCGCCGCGCAGGGTCTTGCAGCGAGGGGCCAGCCGCAGCCACACCGTCCAGTGCGGACGCTCCTCGCTGAATCGAGGCCGGCGAAAGATTCGGGATGGGTCGATCAGTCCCGACGAAGACCCGGCTTGGCGTCGCAACGCGGACCTGGGTCCGTTCGCTGGGCGCACGGGCGGCTCCGGCGACGGGCTCATGCACGGACCTTTGCCTCAGGGACCATGAATCGACGCGCCTCAAGCGGGCCGAGTGCCGTGCGCCGAGCTTGGCTGCGGCCGCGGCGTCTCCGATGGCTGTTGTCGCCCAGGAGCGGCATGCCTGATCGGATGGCCCTCGCGGCACCACCAATGTCCGCAGCCTGGCCTTCAGGGCCAAGACGGCTCAGCCTCCGTCAGTCGATGATGCCGTGCCGCAGGACCACGCTGTTCCCGGACGTGCCCACCTCGTCGAAATCCCGTTTCAGCAACATCTGCCGCAGCAGCCCGGATGCGGGCAGGCAGCGCGCATAGACGCTGCCCCGTGAAAGGTAGCGGCTCAGGATGGTGTCCAGCACGGCCGCTCCATAGCCCTTGCCTCGGTGTTCCGTCTTCAGCGCGATCATGTGCAGTTCAATGCCCTTGTCGCTCACACCGACGGCTTTGGCCACGATGGCCGCCCCGATGCGGGTGTCGTCGACGGTGGCGACGAAGACCGTGGTCGGATACCCCAGCGGATCCGTCTCGCTGGCGATCGCGCCATCCAGGTACGACCGGCACGCGTGCCGGTCATTGCTCACCCAGGTCTCGAAGTGTCCATGGCGCGCCCCGTTCTGCGCGAGGCTGAACACGAAGCCGAGGTCCTTGCTCGTGGATTTCCTCAGGGACAGTGTCATCGAATGGCCGATGGAAAACCGACCGTTCGATCCTCGGGTGCCGGGCAGGAACGAGCAAACTCAGTTTCTTGAAGCGACCCAAAGGATATTTATCGATGAAAAGGATTCTTTGCGCAGGTCAAACAAGATTTGAAGTGATCACCCTTTCTTGATGTTGAAATGAAATTCTCTTCACGACCGAGGCGGGTTTCGTGGATCTGAATCTCATCAGAACCTTTCTCGAAGTCTGTCAGACCCGCCACTTCGGACGTGCCGCCGACCACCTGCACGTCACCAGTTCCGCGGTCAGTGCCCGGATCAAGACCCTCGAGGAGCAGCTGGGCGTCACGCTCTTCCTGCGACTGCGCAACGGGATCGAGCCCACCCCGACCGCGCAACGCCTGATTACCCAGTTCCGCGGCCTGGTGTCCACGTGGGACCAGGTCAGGTTCCTGGTGTCCGAGGCATCCGTTTCAGAGCCCAACCTGACGGTCGCGGCTTCTGCGGGTGCGTGGGAGAGCCTGGGCAGCGGCTGGGCCAGGCTGCTGCTGGGCAGCCAGCGAGATGTCCGGCTTCGCCTGGAGACGCACATCGCCTCCGAGATTCTCCAGCGGCTCCAGCAGGGCATGGTGGATCTCGCCTTCACCCTGGAGCACCTGTCGGGAACGGAGATCGTCTCCGAGAAGGTCGGCGAACTGCGACTCCTGTTGATGAGCAAGGCGGCGGGGCGCGGCCTCGAAGAGACGCTGGCATCGGACTATTTCCACATCGAATGGAGCACCTCGTTCAACACCCAGTTCATGGTCGTCTTCCCGAACCAGCACACGGCGCGGGTCACCGCGGCGAATGCGCGCCTGGCGGTGAACCTGCTGACGGACTTTCCGGGTGCCGCCTACTTGTCCCGGCAGATCGTCGAGAAGTTGCGCCCATCGGTCGAGCTGCACGCGGTCGGCGAAGCGCCCGAATTTCGCATCCCGTTCTTCGCTTCCTACGTCAGCTGGACACAGAAGACAACGGTGATCCGATCGGCGATCGAACAATTGAAGGCCTCGGAGATCGGCTGACGCGGGCGATCGGAGATTTGCCCGCGCTTCGATCGGCTCGAGACCGGGGCCGGGACCCAGCCAGACCAGGCCAGCACCTGGCGACGGTGCCGGGGAAGTGCCGCACTCAGGGCGTGGTGACGATCGTCGCGTCGGGCATCAGGGCCGCGATCATCGCGGCGCCGGCCGTCTGCTGCTCGGCGGTCAGCGACAGCGCGTCGCTGTCGCCCAGGATGATGGCCGTCAGCGGGCCGGCACCCCCGTCGTAGGCGGCAACCAGGGCGTCCCAGTGGCTGGCCACGGCCGCCGAGCTGTCGCTCACCGACAGCTGGCGCAGCGTGGTGTCGGCCCCCAGCGTGGCCACCGAGCCGGCGTCCACCGCCGTCAGGTCGGCCTGGTAGCTGCCGTCGATCTGGGCCAGCAGGGCGCTGCCCGAGGTCCACTGCGCGTGCGTCAGGCTCAGCACCGGTGTGGCGTCGGACAGGTGGATGCTCGACAGCTCGCCGCCCAGCGCCAGCAGGTCGTCCCATCCGGCCGAGACCTGCGCCGCGGTGTCGCTGATGGCCACGCTGGCCACCTCGCTGACGGCCTGCACGTCGTCCAGGTCGGCCAGGCTCACGCCGGTGGCCGCGATCTGGTAGAGGTTGCCGATCTTGGCCAGCGTCGCGCTGCCGCCGAGCACCTGCGAGGCCGCGAGCGACAGCGTGCCGTTCTCGTCGCTGAGCGTGATCGAGCCCAGCTGCGTCAGGGCCTGCAACTCGTCGAAGTGGTCCGCGATCTCGCTGCTCGAGGCGCTGACGTCCATCGCCGTGACATGGCTGTTCGCGCCCAGCGTCGCGGCGTCGGCCGCCGCCACCTCGCTCAGCGCGACCTGGTACGCGCCGGGGATCAGGTCGAACAGCGCGGCGGTCGAGTCGAAGGAGGCCGCCGTCATCGTCAGCGCGGTGCTCGGGTTGGAGATCGCCAGGCGGTCCAGCTTGGCCTCCGCAGCCAGCGTGGCCCAGGCGTCGCTGATCGTCTCGGCGGTGTCGGACAGGCGGATCTTCTGCACCGCATCGTCGGCCGCCAGCGCGGCCAGGTCGTCGACGCCGGCCCCGAAGACCAGCACGCCCAGCGTGGTGGTGAACTTGTCGGCGAGGCCGGTCACACCCGCCCACTGGGACGCCGTGAGCTGCACGAGCTCGGCGTCGGACTGGGTGATGCCACCGAGCTTGTCGCCGATCGCCCCCAGTGCCGACCAGGTCGCCGCCAGCTCGGCGGCCTCGGCCGTCACCTGCAGCGACTGCACCGACAGGTTGCCTGCCAGCGTGGCGGCCTTCGACGCCGCGACCTCGGACAGGTCGGCCTGGTAGCCGCCGGCGATCTTGGCCAGCGTGGCCCGGTGGAGCTCGAAGTCTGCGCCGGTCAGGGCCAGCGCATTGACGCCGGCATCGGTCTGCTCGATCGTCGTCAGCTTCGAGCCGGCAGCGGCCAGGTCGGCCAGGTTGGCGGTGATGCCGGCCGCATCGCTGCGGACCTGCAGGCGCGCGATCTTGGACTGGCTGGCCAGCAGCCCGGCGACGTCGGCTGCGTCGACCTCGTCCACCGCCAGCGTGTAGCGGCCGCCGACGATCGCGTCGAGCACCTCCTGCGCGCCATCGAGCTGGCTGGCGTGCAGCGCCACACTGGTCGCGCCGGTGCGCAGCGTGATCCCGCCCAGCTTGCCGGCGCCGAGCAGGTCCGACAGTGCCGCCAGGTTCGCCGCCACCACGCTGCCGTCGTCATGGATGGCGATCTGGCTGACCGCCTCGACCTCGGCCAGCTCGCCGGACTGCGCGACCGTCGCGCCCGTCACCTGCAGCGTCGGCGCGTCCTCGAAGCGGCCCAGCAGGTCGTCGTTCTGGCCTGCCAGATAGACCGCGGCGGACACCGCCAGCGCGCCGCTGTCGGTCTGCGTGACGCTGCCGAGCGCCGCGCCGATCGAGCGCAGCGCATTCCACTGCACCGCCAGGTTGCGGCCGCTGTCGGCGACGTTCAGGCTCGCGACGCGCAGGTTCCTCGAGATCGCCAGGGCCTTGCTGGCGCTGACGCCGTCGACGTTGACGCTGTAGCCGCCGTCGATGCGCGACAACACGGCCGAACGGGTCTCGAACTGCGCCTGCGAGAGGTCGATGGCGGTGCCGGCATCGGTCTGCTGGATCTTCGCGATGCGCCGCCCCGCCAGGTGCAGCGCGTCCAGGTGGGCGGCGATCTCGCTGCCCGATGCGTTGATCGCCATCGCCACCACATGGTGGTTGCCGGCCACGTCGTCGAGCGCACCGATCGCCAGGTCCCTCAGGGACAGCCCGTAGTGCCCGCCGGCGATGCGGTCCAGCACGGCCTGCGTGGCGGCGAGCGCGCTGCCCTGCATCCGCGTCGCGTCCATCACCAGCGTCGTCGATCGGCCGCTGAGCGTGATGCGATCGAGCAGGCCCGCGGCCTGCACCGTGGCCAGGTCGTCCAGGCTGGCCACCACGTTGTCGGCGCTGTCGGCCACCCGCACCGACGCCACGTGGGCCAGCGCGGCGACGGTCGCCGCCTGCCCGGCCTTCACGCCAGTCACCGCCAGCTGGTAGCCGTGCTCGGCATCGTCGACGAGCTTGGCCAGCACGTCGGAGCCGGCGCTGACCTGGTCGCCGGTGAGCTTCAACGCGTTCGTGTCGCCATCGGTGACCTCGACCCGGTTCAGGTCATCGCCGATCCGGGTCAGCATGCCCCACTTGCGGGCGATGTTGGCCGCCGTGTCGGCGACGGTCACGGTCACCACCTTGCGGTTGGCGGCGATCTGCGCGGCCTGCGCGGCCGACGCGCGGATCACGTCCAGCTGCACAGGCGTCAGGATCTTGCCGATGGCGATGCGGTCCTTCGCGTACTGCGCGGCGGTGAGGGTCAGCGGGTTGTCCTCGGCATCGGTCTGCGCGATGCTCTTCAGCCGCAGGCCCAGGCGCTGCAAGGCATCGAGCTGGGCCTCGATCGCGTCGGTGCCGTCCTTGACCTCGATGGCCTTGATGCGGGTGTTCGACGCCAGCGCGCTCTGGCCGTCCAGCCCGAGCGTGTCGCTGACGCTGGCCTCGGTGATCGAAAGGGCGTAGGCCTGGTTCTTGATGGCGCCGAGCGCGTCGGCGTCGGCCACCAGCTGCGCGGCGGTGATCTTGATCGCCGCCGGCGTGCCGGTCTGCACGATCTGCGTCACGCTGCCCGCACTCACCAGGCCCTGCAGTTCGTCGAGGTGGTTCTGGATGTTCAGCGCCGAGTCGGCGACCGCGATCGATTCGACGTAGTCGGGCTTGGCGTCGAGGAAGGCCGCGGCGTTGGCGGCCTTGACCTGGCTGACGTGAACGGTCTGGCCGTCGCCAGCGCCCCAGGTGGCCAGGATGGTCGCGTCCCGCTGGTACTGCGCGGCGCTGACCGTCAGCGCCTGCGTGTCGCCGCTGCCAGCCAGGCTGGTGATCTTGCCGGCCACGGCCTGCAGCGCATCGAGGTTGCGCTGGATGTTGTCCAGCGTGTCGACGATGGCCACCGTGCTGCCGGGGCTCGACTTCAGCAGGCTGAGCGCCCGCGCCACGGTCACCGGGTCGGTGGAGGCCGTGGAGGTCGAAGCGCTGCCGGCGGAGCCAACGCCCGCGATGGTGGTCATCCGGGTCTTATCGGACCACCGGTCGCCGGGCTTGAGAGAACGCGCCGCGCCGGCGTGTCGAAGTGCCCGAGGCGCGGGCTCGGCTTCGCCCCGTGAAATCGGGGCTCGGCCTTCGCCAGCCACAAGGCTCCTTCCGGAGCCTTGTGCGCGGGCTCAGCCTCGCCCCGTGAAATCGGGGCTCGGCCTTCGCCAGCCACAAGGCTCCTTCCGGAGCCTTGTGCGCGGGCTCAGACCCGTTCGATGACCATGGCCGGGGCCATGCCGCCGGCGGCACACATCGTGACCAGGCCGCGCCGCAGGTCGCGGCGCTCCAGCTCGTCGAGCAAGGTGCCGATCAGCAACGCGCCGGTGGCGCCGATGGGGTGGCCCAGCGCGATGGCGCCGCCATTGACGTTGACCTTGTCGCGGTCCAGGCGCAGGTCGCGGATGAACTTCTCGGCCACCACGGCGAAGGCCTCGTTGATCTCGAAGAGATCGATATCGTCCAGCGTCAGCCCGGCGCGCTCCAGCACCTTGCGGGTAGCCGGCACCGGGGCGTTGAGCATCAGCGTCGGGCAGTCGCCCTGGTTGGCCACCGCGACGATGCGCGCGCGCGGCTTCAGCCCGCGCCGGCGGACGTAGCCGGCCGAGGCCAGCAGCACCGCCCCGGCGCCATCGACCACGCCCGACGAATTGCCGGCGTGGTGCACGTGCACGATCTGCAGGTCCGGGTAGGCCTGGCGGATCAGCCCGCCGTAGGTGGTGCCCTGCGCGTCCAGCGGGTGCTCGGCCAGTGCGGCGAACGCGGGCTTGAGCGCGGCCAGGCCTTCGCGCGTGGTCTGCGGGCGCGGGAACTCGTCGTGGTCCAGCGCCAGGCTGCCGTCCTCGTGGACCACGGGAACCAGGCTGCGCCGGAAATGGCCGTGCTCGATGGCGATCGCGGCACGCCGCTGGCTCTCGAGCGCCAGGTCGTCGAGCGCGCCGCGCGGGATGCCCTCGAGCGTGGCGACGGCGTCGGCGCACACGCCCTGGTGGCTTTGCGGGTGGCGCGCACGCAGGCGCAGGTTGCCGGCATCCATCATCGGCGGGCTGGCCGGGTCGGCCAGCGTCGCGGTGTAGCTCATCATCTCGGTGCCGCCGGCGATCACCAGGTCCTCGAAGCCGGCGCCGACGCTGGCGGCGGCCATCGCGACGCTGGTGATGCCGCTGCCGCAGAAGCGGTCGATGGTGACGCCGCTGGCGCGGCGGTCGAAACCGGCGTCCAGCAACGCCATGCGGCCCATGTCCATGGCCTGTTTGCCGCGCTGCGTGCTGGTGCCCCAGATCACGTCGTCGACCTCGGCGGTGTCGAGCTCGTTGCGCTGCGCGATGGCGGCCAGCACGGTGGCCGCCAGGTGCTGCGGGTGGCAGTCGGCCAGCGCGCCCTTGCCGAGCTTGCCGATGCCGCGTGGCGTGCGGCAGGCGTCGATGATGAAGGCCTGGGTCATGGGTGGTCTCCGCGATGGATGCTGGCGGGGATCGTACGCGGGGGCGCGCCTGCGGCGGCTGGCGGCGGCCCACCGTGCCGACCTCGGCGTTCGGCTAAGCTGCGCGGCCACTTGCGAGACCTGCGATGAACCCCCTCCGGACGACCCCTTTGCGCGCGCGCGGCTTGGCCTTGTCGCTGGCCCTGTCGATGGCAGCGGCAGCGGCCCAGGCGCTGGACCTGCAAGGCCACCGCGGTGCGCGCGGCCTGGCACCGGAGAACTCGCTGCCCGCGTTCGAGCAGGCCATCGGCCTGGGCGTGACGACGCTGGAGATGGACGCCGCGATCACCCGCGACGGGGTCGTCGTGATCCACCACGACCTGGCGCTCAACCCGGCCTACGCGCGCGACGCCCAGGGCCGCTGGCTGGACCAGCCCAGCGCGCCCATCCACGCCCTCACCTGGGCCGAACTGCAGACCTACGACATCGGCCGCCTCAAGCCGGGCACGCGCTACGGGTCCAACTACCCCGCGCAGCGCGCGATCGACGGCACGCGCATCCCGCGCCTGGCCGACCTGTTCGAGCGGGTCCAGCGTGGTGGACACGATCGGGTGCGCTTCGCGATCGAGATCAAGACCAGCCCCTTGCAGCCCGACGCCACGCTGCCGCCGGCCGAGTTCGCCGAGCGCCTGGTGGCCGAGATCCGCCAGGCGGGCTTGCAGCGGCGCACGCAGATCATGTCCTTCGACTGGCGCGGCCTGCAGGTGGTGCAGCGCATCGCCCCCGAGATCCCCACCGTGTACCTGAGCGCCCAGCAGTCGTGGCTGGACAACGTGGGCGCCGGCAAGGCCACCGATTCACCGTGGACCGCGGGCATCCAGCACCGCGAGCACCGCTCGGTGCCGCGCATGATCAAGGCCGCCGGCGGGCGCATCTGGTCGGTGTTCCACGGCGACCTGAGCCCCGAGCTGCTGCGCGAGGCGCGCGAGCTGGGCATCCGCGTGCTGGTGTGGACCGTCAACGATGCGCCGGCGATGGAGCGGCTGCTCGACTGGGGCGTCGACGGGCTGATCACCGACCGGCCCGACATCGCGATGGACGTGGTGCGCCGCAAGGGCGTGAAGCTGGACTGAACCCGACGGGCCGCGGCCCGCAGGTCGTCAGGCCGCCAGCGCGTCGTGCTCGCGGCGGCAGACCTGGCTGCCGTCGCAGCCGGCGCAACGCCCGCCGTGCAGCGCGAAGGCCTCCCGCGCATGCTCGAGGCAGGCGCCGCAGCCGGTGCCCACGCGCAGATCCTCCTGCATCGCCTCGAAGCCGCAGCCGCCCTGCGCGGCGCGGGCGATGTCGCGGTCGCTGACCCGGTGGCAGACACAGATGATCATGCGCGAACTGTAATGCGACCCATTCCCATTTGCAAGTACCCACGATCCGCACCGATGCCCGGACCTGGCCATTGATCCGGCGACGCCGTCGGCGGCCGACAATGCGCCGCATCCCCGCAACCGGCAGATCCGCACCATGAAAGGCGACACCCAGGTCCTGGCGCACCTCAACGCCCAGCTCAAGCTCGAGCTCACCGCCATCAACCAGTACTTCCTGCATGCCCGGATGCTCAAGAACTGGGGCTTCGGCCGCATGGCCAAGCACGAGTACGACGAGTCCATCGAGGAGATGAAGCACGCCGACGCGCTGGTCGAGCGCGTGCTGATGCTCGATGGCCTGCCCAACCTGCAGGACCTGGGCAAGCTGCTGATCGGCGAGAACGCCATCGAGACGCTGCATGGCGACCTCAAGCTCGAGCTCGCCTCGCAGGCCCACCTGAAGGACGCCATCGCCCACTGCGAAAGCGTGCGCGACTACGTCAGCCGCGACCTGCTGCAGGGCATCCTCGACGACACCGAGGAGCACATCGACCACCTCGAGACCCAGATCGACCTGGTGTCCCAGGTCGGCGAGGCCAACTACCTGCAGTCGCAGATGGGTTCGGGCAGCTGAGCCTGGACGCAAGGAGGTCCCTGCGGACCTCGTTGCGCCTGGCGAAGGGCCCGAGCTCTGCGAGGGCGCGGCCTGCAAGGCGAGCCTGGACGCAAGGAGGTCCCTGCGGACCTCGTTGCGCCTGGCGAAGGGCCCGAGCTCTGCGAGGGCGCGGCCTGCAAGGCAAGCCTGGATGCCAGGAGATCCCTGCGGACCTCGTTGCGCCTGGCGAAGGGCCCGCGCGCGGCGCGGGCGCGGGCGCTCAGCGCCGCCCGGCGCGCGAGGCCGCGACCACCGCCGGGCGCCGCCGCGCCGGTGCCGCGGCCGGCGTGGCCGCATCGGGCAGCGGCAGCCGCACGTCGGACTTCAGCTCGCGCAGAACGATGCGCGAGCGCACGCGCGTGATGCCGGGCAGGCGGAACAGCGTGTCGTGCTGGAACTGCTCGTAGGCCTTGATGTCGGCCACCAGCACCGTCATCAGGTAGTCGGCGTCGCCGGTGGTGCTGTGGCAGGCCACGATCTGCGGCACCGCGGCCACCGCACCTTCGAAAGCCCGCACCCGGTCCTCGCTGTGCTGCGCCAGGTTGGCCTCGACGATCACGCGCAGGCCCAGGCCCACCTTCTCGGCGTCGACCACCGCGGTGTAGCCGCGGATCACGCCGGCGGCTTCGAGGTCCTTGATGCGCTTCCAGCTCGGGCTGGCCGACAGGCCCACCGCGTCGCCGAGCTGCTGCACGGTCTGGCGCGCGTCGCGCATCAGGCCCTCGAGCAGGCCGCGGCTGAATCGGTCCAGAACGAATTTCTCGCTCACGTCGTTTCCGCAGAAGATGATGCTGCAAATGTAGCCGGGGAAAGACCATTCGGGCATCGTTTGCTCGTCGTGCGCGCCTATGCTGCCGCCTTTCGCCGCCCGCCCCCAGCGGCTGCCGGGAGACTGCGATGACCGACCCGCACGACAGGCTGGAGCGAGCCGACTACACGCTGGACGACGCCCTGTGGGCCGACCACGGCGCGGTGTACCTGACCGGCACGCAGGCGCTGCTGCGCCTGCTGCGCATGCAGCGCGCGCGCGACGAGGCCGCCGGCTTGCGCACCCAGGGCTTCCTCAGCGGCTACCGCGGCTCGCCGCTGGGCGGCGTGGACCAGGCCGTGTGGAAGGCCGGCCCGCGCTTCGAGCAGGCCGGCATCCGCTTCCTGCCGGCCATCAACGAGGAGCTCGCCGCCACCGCGGTGCTGGGCACCCAGCGCGTCGAGTCCGACCCCGACCGGCGCTGCGACGGCGTGTTCGCGCTGTGGTACGGCAAGGGCCCGGGCGTCGACCGCGCCGGCGACGCGCTCAAGCACGGCAATGCCTACGGCAGCAGTGCGCACGGCGGCGTGCTGGTGGTGGCCGGCGACGACCACGGATGCGTCTCGAGCTCGATGCCGCACCAGAGCGATGCCGCGTTCCAGGCCTGGAGCCTGCCGGTTCTGGCACCGTCCAGCGTGGCCGAGCTGGTCGAGTTCGGCCTGTACGGCTTTGCGCTGTCGCGCTACAGCGGGGCCTGGGTCGGCATGACCGCGCTGTCGGAGGTCGTCGAGAGCGGCTCGACGGTGGACCTCGACGCCATCGCCGCCCGCGTGTCGGCCTGGGCCGATCCCGACCGCGTGCGCGCGCTCACCGGCCACCAGGCACCGGCCGACGGGCTGCACTACCGCTGGCCCGACCTGCCGTCGCTGCGCATCGAGACCCGCCTGCACGACAAGCTGGCCGCGGTGGCGGCCTTCGCGCGGGTCAACCCCATCGACCGCATGGCCGTCGAGGCCAGCGCGGCCAGCGCCGGCATCGTCACGGTCGGCAAGGCGCATGCCGACTTCATGGAGGTGCTGCGCCGGCTGCAGATCACGCCGGCGATGCTGCGCGGGGCCGGCGTGCGGGTCTACAAGGTGGGCCTGGCCTTCCCGGTCGAGCCGACCCGCCTGCGAGCCTTCGCCGACGGGCTGCAGGAGATCCTGGTCATCGAGGAGAAGGCCGGCCTGGTCGAGGCGCAGCTGCGCCAACTCTTCTACAACGATGCGCAGCGCCCGCGCATCCTCGGCAAGACCGACGCCGCCGGCCAGCCCCTGGTCAGCGCCGCCGGCGAGCTGCGGCCGTCGCGCCTGATCGAGATCGTCGCCGCGTGGCTGGCGCGCCACGACGCCACGCTCGACCGCCACGAGCACGTGCGCGACTTCACCGATCCCGACCTGCTGAGCAACCGCGCCGACGCGGTCAAGCGCCGGCCCTACTTCTGCGCCGGCTGCCCGCACAACACCAGCACGCGCGTGCCCGAGGGCTCGCACGCGCGGGCGGGCATCGGCTGCCACTTCATGGCCAACTGGATGGAGCGCGACACCGAGGGCATCATCCAGATGGGCGGCGAAGGCGTCGACTGGGTGTCGCACGCGATGTTCACCGCGCAGCCGCATGTCTTCCAGAACCTCGGCGACGGCACCTACTTCCACAGCGGCATCCTGGCCATCCGCCAGGCCATCGCGGCCGGCGCGCCGATCACCTACAAGATCCTGTTCAACGACGCAGTGGCGATGACCGGCGGTCAGCCTGTCGACGGCGGCACCAGCGTCGACGCCATCGCGCGCCAGGTCGAGGCCGAGGGCGTGCGCCACATCGCGGTGGTCAGCGACGACATCGCCCGCCACGCGGCGCTGCGCGCGCGCTTCCCCGCCGGCACCACCTTCGACGACCGCGAGGCACTCGACGCCGTGCAGCGCCGCCTGCGCAGCCTGCCCGGCGTGACGGTGCTGATCTACGAGCAGACCTGCGCGGCCGAGAAGAGGCGCCGGCGCAAGAAGGGCGAGCTGGCCGACCCGGCGACACGCCTGTTCATCAACGAACGCGTCTGCGAGGGCTGCGGCGACTGCGGCGTGCAGAGCAACTGCGTGGCCGTGCTGCCGCACGAGACGGCGCTGGGGCGCAAGCGCCGCATCGACCAGACCGCGTGCAACAAGGACTTCAGCTGCGCCCGTGGCTTCTGCCCCAGCTTCGTCGGCGTGCGCGGCGGCCGGCTGCGCCGGCGCTCGGGCATCCTGGACGCGCAGGCCGAGGCCTTCGATCGCATCGTGCAGGCCCTGCCCCGACCCGCGGCCCACGAGTGGACCGGCCCCTACGACCTGCTGGTCACCGGCGTCGGCGGCACCGGCGTGGTGACCGTCGGCGCGCTGGTCACGATGGCCGCGCACCTGGAGGGACGCAGCGCCAGCGTGCTCGACTTCATGGGCTTCGCGCAGAAGGGCGGCGCGGTGCTCTCCTTCGTGCGGCTGGCCGACCGGCCCGACCGACTGAACCAGGTGCGCATCGACGCCCAGCAGGCCGACGCGCTGCTGGCCTGCGACCTGGTGGTCGGCGCCTCGCCCGAGGCGCTGCACACCGTGCGCCACGGCCGCACGCGCATCCTGGCCAATGCCCACGAAGTGCCGGTGGCCGACATGGTGCGCCAGCCCGATGCGCAGCTGCACGCCGGCGCGCTGCTGGACAAGCTGCGCTTCGCCGCCGGCGACGATCGCGTCGAGACCTTCGACGCCCAGGTGCTGGCGCAGGCCTTCCTCGGCGACACCGTCGGCGCCAACGTGCTGGCGCTGGGCTACGCCTGGCAGCGCGGCCTGGTGCCCGTGGGCCTGGCCGCGCTGCGGCGTGCGATCGAGCTCAACGGCGTCGCCGTGCCGATGAACCTGCGCGCCTTCGCGCTCGGGCGGCTGGCGGCGGCCGACCCGGCCGGCTGCGAACGGCTGCGCGACGCACCGGCCGCCGACGCCGGCGCCCTCCCCGGCGATCCGGGGGGCCCGCCGGGCCGCGCCGGCGCGACCGACCCGGTCGACACGCCCGAGCGCTGGAACGCCTGGCTGGCCCACGCCGAGCGCCACCTGACCGACTACCAGAACCGTGCCTGGGCCGGGCGCTTCGCGCGCTGCGTGCAGGCGGCACGCGAAGCCGAGCGCGCGCTGAACCCGCACGACGCGTCCCTGCCCTTTACGCACGCCGTCGCGCGCAGCCTGCTCAAACTGATGTCGTACAAGGACGAGTACGAGGTGGCGCGCCTGTACACCGACGGCACCTTCGAGCGCCAGCTGCGAGAGCAGTTCGAAGGCGACCTGCAGCTGCAGTTCCACATGGCCCCACCGCTGCTGGCGCGGCCGCGCGATGGCGGCCCGCCGCGCAAGTGGGTGTTCGGCCCTTGGATGCTGCCGCTGATGCGCGTGCTGTCGCGCGGCAAGGTGCTGCGCGGCACGGCCCTCGATCCGTTCGGCCGCAGCGACGAGCGGCGCCGCGAACGCCGGGCGATCGACGCCTTCGAGACCCGCGTGGCCGAGCTGCTGCCGCAGCTGAGCAGCGAGACGCTGGACACCGCCACGCAGATCGCGGCGCTGCCGCTGCAGGTGCGCGGCTTCGGCCACGTCAAGCTGGCCGCCGAGGCCCTGGCCCGCGTGCGCGAGGCCGAGCTGCTGCACCGGCTGGACCCACTGCGCTACCCGGCGCCGGCCAGTCCCTCAGCGCAGGCGCGGCTGCAGCGCATCCCGGTCGTCGCGCGCTGAAGAGGCCCCGCCAGGGGCCCGGCACCGGCTTCCTTCCGCGAGGCCGCCGGGCGGGCGGAGGCTGAGATGCGGGCGCGGCAACCGCACCGATGCCGGCCCCTGCGCCGGGCCTCGACCCCCGCTGCGGACGGCCGGGCGGCACCGAGAGGGGATCGGCCGGCCTGCGCGGCGTGCGCAGGCGCGTCGGCGATGTCGAGGCCGCGCGACGAGGCCTGCGTCGCGCCGCCGCGGGTCAGGGCAGCACCGTGACCACGGTGTTCTCGTACACCGCCGACCCGATGTCGAGCACGCCGTTGGCCGCCGTGTCGAAGCCGAAGAAGAAGCTGTAGGTCCCGGTGGGCAGGCCGGCAAGCGTCGGCAGGCCGAAGTACCCGATATCGAACAGCGCACCGCTGTAGGTGGGCGCCAGTCCGGGCTTCCACGCCTGCGACGCGAGGTCGAAGTGGTACCACTGGCCGTCGGGTGCCATGACCACCAGCCACCAGTCGCCGGCCTGCCCTGCCAGGGCCGCGGCTTTCAGGCTGAGCGAGACCTTGACCGCGTCGGCAGCCCGCAAGGCCACGCTGCGACGGTAGCCGTTGACGCGCATCGCCGGTTGCGCCGCCTGGGCTCTCGCCTCCGTGATGCGCAGGCGGTACTTCAGCGGCACGCCCAGCAGTTCGCCCTCGGTCCCGATGGTCAGCTCGCCCTCGTACACCTTGCCGTCGTAGGTGCCGACGAAGCGGGAATCGACGTCCGGCCGGCCCGCGACGGTGGCCCGGCTGACCAGATCGAACCGGCCGTCGGCCGTCACCGTGCCGGCCAGCGGCAGCCACGACACGGCACCCTGCGAGCCGCCGTTCACCGGTATCAGGCGCAGACGGTTGCCCTGCCGGTCCACGCTCAGCTGCGCCGGCGGTGGCGGCACGCAGCAGGTGTGGCCGCGCGGATCGTCCACCGCCACCACCGTCACCGTGGCGGGCGGCGGCAGGGCCTTCTCGCAGATCACGGTCTCCAGGTTGCGGTTGCTGCCGCTCAGGTTGAGCAGGCCGTCGCCATCGGTGTCCTTGAGCGTCTCGAAGACCAGTCCCGTGGGGCCGGCGCCGTCGCTGTCGGAACCCTGGTCCTGATCGGACGCGTGCACCAGCCAGGGCTGGCCTCGATGCTTGCCCACACCCACCAGGTCGACCGCGTGACGACCGCCGGGCCAGGCATAGACGGCTTCGCAGTTCTGGCCGTCGCGCATCGCCTCGAGCAGCTCGTCGAAGCTGGGCTTGCCACCGCTGCCCTTGGACGTCAGCGTGGTGCCTCCGACCGTCACCGACACCTCGCCGGTCCCGCTGTCGGGGTTGCCGTTGGCGGCCCCGGGCCCCCCCACGCCCCAATGCCGCACCTGCACGCGGTGGGCCAGCCCGTTGCCGGCCAGGTACTTCAGCTTGCCCTGCAGGCCCCAGGTGCCCTCACCGTGGCGCCGGTCGGTCACCTCGCGGCCCATGGCCTTCTCGAGCTGGCCGACCAGCGAGTCGTCACCCGCCGACCGGTCGGGCGTCAAGCCGGGCTTGTGGTCGTGCGGGACCGGCAGGCTCTGGGTGTTCTCGAGGAACTGCAGGCTGTTGGCCACCGCGGTGGGCATGCAGGCGTTGTCGGCCGCCTCGATGTTGGGATGATCGAACTGGATCACCGTGTCGTTGTCGGCCGGGTCGCCCAGCAGCACGTCGGTGAACGTCGGCGGAGCCGGCGCGCCGACGATCACGTCGGTGCCGGCACCGCCCAGGCTGACGGTCAGCGTGGCCAGCTCGTAGGTGTGCGCATCGCCGTGG
>WBZL01002854.1_pt1 | contig 16385 bp, 10 predicted proteins | sample 5204291 | NCBI WGS metagenome assembly WBZL01 (sample SAMN12344345, study PRJNA552823) | activated sludge metagenome | biome: Activated sludge suspended growth; feature: Nitrification reactor; material: Wastewater; isolation source: activated sludge from nitrification reactor of wastewater...
GGCTGGCGCGCGGGTGGTCGCAGTCGTGCGATGTTTCTGGCGGTGAGCCTGTGCGCACTGTGGGGCGGGCTGTCTCTGGCCTTTGTGATGACCGGAAACGTGGTTTTTCTTGCCGGCAGCCTATTGGCCGATGTGCTGCGCTTCGGTGGCTGGTATTTCTTTCTCCTCGTCCTGATGAAGCCGGAACCGACCGATGCCGAGGGTGCGCCGGCGCGCTTTGGCTGGCTGAGCGGCTTCGCCTGCCTGCTGGTCATCATTGCTTTCATCTCGCAGCTTTTGCTGGTGTTCGGTATTGATCTCATCGTACCGTCACAACGAGTGGTCCTGTTCGTGTTTCTGGCGATGACCGTCTTCGGTCTGGTGTTGGTGGAGCGCTTGTTCCGTAACGTCTCTCCGGACTTCCGCTGGAGCATCAAGCCCTTGTGTCTCGGGCTGGGTGGTGTTTTCCTGTTCGACCTGTATCTGTACTCGGATGCCTTGCTGTTCAACCGGGTTGACGCGGATGCCTTCAGTATCCGCGGCTTTGCGCATGCCCTGGGCTTGCCCTTGGTGGCTTTGTCGGCGATTCGCAGCCATGACTGGAAAAGACGTTTGGTGATGTCGCAGCGTGCCGCCCTGCAATCGGTAACGCTGCTGATCGTTGGCGTCTACCTGCTATTCATGGCAGCGGCCGGCTATTACGTACGTTTCTTTGGTGGCGAGTGGGGGCGGGCATTGCAGTTGGCGCTGTTCTTTGCGGCCTTGCTGGTGCTGGCGGGACTAACCTTTTCGGGTTCCATGCGGGCACGCCTGCGTGTGCAGGTGGGCAAGCACTTTTTCAGCTACCGCTACGATTACCGTGAGGAGTGGCTACGCTTTACCCAGACCCTGTCCTCACAGGGCGGCTTCTCCGGCATGGGACGACATGTCGTGCGTGGCCTGGCTGACATGGTCGAGAGCCCGAGTGGCGCACTGTGGCTGAAGGACCCCTCGGGCCAGTTCTTTGCTCAGGCAGCGCACTGGAACATGCCCGCTTCGTCCGCGACCGAAGATGTCGGGAGTCCGTTGTGCAGGTTTCTGATCGATAGCGGTTGGGTGATCAACCTCGAAGAGTATCGTTCCCTGCCGCGTCGTTATGATGGTCTCGAGATTCCGTCCTGGCTGGTCGAGGTACCGAATGCTTGGCTCGTAGTGCCACTGACGACCGGGAATGAACTGATCGCCTTCGTGGTGCTGGCGACAGCCCGTACCAAGATCGATGTGAACTGGGAGGTCAATGATCTGTTGAAGACAGCCGCTCGGCAGGCCGGCGCTTTTCTGGGTCAGATGCAAGCCAGCGAAGCCCTGCTTGAAGTCCGGAAGTTCGACTCGTTCAACCGCATGTCGGCCTTTGTCGTGCATGATCTCAAGAACATCATCACCCAGTTGTCGCTGATGCTCAAGAATGCCGAGCGTCATCGCGACAACCCTGAATTTCAGAAAGACATGCTGATGACCGTTGAACATTCCGTCGAGCGCATGCGCAAGCTGATGATGCAATTGCGCGAAGGTGCGACGCCGCTCGATGGTCCGCGGGGCATTGACCTGGCGGGAGTCCTGAGACGGATTCAGACCGCCAAATCCGGGCAGGGACGGGATATCGAATTGAAAATCGAGGAGAAGCTGGTCGCTCGCGGGCATGAAGACCGGATCGAACGGGTGATCGGCCATCTGGTGCAGAACGCACTGGATGCGACCGAGGATCGTGGGCGAGTGTGGGTCCGACTGACCCGACAAGGGATACACGCCCTGGTTGAAGTCGGCGATAGCGGGCACGGCATGAGTCCAGAATTCGTCCGCGAGCGCCTGTTCAAGCCTTTTCAGACGACCAAGCCGACGGGAATGGGCATTGGTGCTTACGAAAGCTTTCAGTACATTCACGAATTAGGCGGCAAAATGTCTGTCGACAGTGCGGTTGATGTCGGCACGCAGGTAGACTTGTTGTTGCCATTGTTTAATGTCGGACACACCACAGCGTCCGCTGACTTGCTGAAGGAATCAGAATGAGCGCAGAGAAGCTTCCGCACCTGTTGATCGTTGAGGACGATCACGCGTTGCAGAAACAGATTCGCTGGGCTTTCGACCAGTACGAGGCACTAACTGCGGATGATCGTGAGAGTGCGCTGTTGCTGGTACGACGCTATCAGCCGCCGGTGGTGACGATGGATCTCGGATTGCCACCAGACCCGGATTCGGTCTCCGAAGGTTTCAAGTTGCTCGAAGAGATTCTGACGCTGGCTCCGGATACCAAGATCATCGTCCTCACCGGTCAGAACGATCGCGCCAACGCGCTGCGTGCAATTGCTCTGGGTGCCTATGACTTTTTCGCCAAGCCATTCGAGATTGAAATGCTGGGCCTGACCATCCAGCGCGCCTACCGCCTCCATGAACTGCAACAGGAGAACGAGCGACTGCAGGCGATGCAGCAACCCGCCGTACTGTCTGGTTTGCTGACCCGTGATCCGGAGTTGTTACGCATCTGTCGCACCGTCGAGCGGGTTGGCGTCACCGATGCGACGGTGTTGTTACTGGGCGAAAGCGGCACCGGCAAGGAGCTTCTGGCGCGTGGCCTGCATGAGGCGTCACCGCGTCGGCGCGAACGCTTCGTGGCCATCAACTGCGCGGCCATTCCGGACAACCTGCTGGAGAGCGAACTCTTTGGTTACGAGAAAGGGGCTTTCACCGGGGCTGCCAAGATGACGCCAGGCAAGATCGAAACAGCCCACAATGGCACGCTGATGCTTGACGAGATTGGTGACCTTCCGCATTCGCTGCAGGCCAAGTTGCTGCGTTTTCTGCAAGAGCGCGTCATCGAAAGGATTGGCGGCCGGCAGGAAATTCCGGTCAACGTCCGGATCGTTTGCGCGACGCACCAGAATCTCAAATTCCTGATCAACGAGGGACGTTTCCGCGAAGACTTGTACTATCGCCTGGCGGAAATCATCGTCAATATCCCGCCCTTGCGCACCCGCTCCGGTGACGCCGCCTTACTGGCGCACGCCTTCCTGAGGCGGTTTGCGGCCGAGAACAATCGCGGCAACTTGACCCTGCGCGAGGACGCCGTACGGATGATAGAAGCATACTCCTGGCCAGGGAACGTGCGTGAGCTGGAGAACTGCATCAAGCGGGCGGTCATCATGGCCGATGGCAATCAGATTACCGCTGATGACATCGGTTTGGCGGGGGATCATCAGGAGGACGCGATCAAACTGGATCTGCGGCATGCGCGTGACCACGCAGAGCGGCGAGTGATCATCACCGCACTGGCGCGCGCCGACGGAAACGTCGTCCGCGCCGCTGAGTTGCTCGGCATCAGCCGCCCGACACTGTACGACATGATGCACAGATTTGGACTGAAATAGCGTTTTTCCTGTCAACGTTGACCGATCTCATAGGGGCTCTGATGAATACTGGTAACTCGATCCACCTGCTGCGCAAGGCCACCGCTTCAGCACTGCTGGCTACTCTTCTGTTGGTGGGTTGCGGCGGGGAGAAACCGGAAACCATGCTGAATTCGGCAAAGGCATTTCTGGAGAAGAACGACCACAAGGCAGCCACAATCCAGTTGAAGAACGCCTTGCAGCAGGACCCTCAACTTGCCGAAGCGCGTTTCCTGTTGGCCAGGGCGCTACTCGAAGGAGGCGATGCGACCGGTGCTGAAGTCGAGTTACGCAAGGCACAGGGCTTGAACTATCCTGTCGAACAGGTAACGCCATTGCTGGCGCGCACCATGCTGATGCTCGGGCAACCCCAGAAAGTGACCGAAGAGCTGGCCAGAGCGCAGCTCACGACACCGGCAGCAATCGCTGACTTGCAGACTTCGGTGGGTCACGCCTATCTGATGCAGGGCAAAGAGGATCAGGCTGTGGCAGCTTACGCGGCAGCGCTGGCGGCACAACCAGGCTATGCGCCCGCCTTGCTCGGCGAGGCGCGGCTGAAAGCGGGCCGCGGTGATCTGCCGGGGGCTTTGGCCTTGCTTGACTCGGCTCTTGAGAAACAACCCGGGCTGTATGATGCCTGGCAGCTCAAGGGCGACATGTTTGCTGCCCAGGGCGACATCGCGGCGGCAATGAATGCCTATCGGAAGGTGCTGGAAATCAAACCGCACTATTTGCCGGCGCATTCGACGATCATCCGGATCCTGGTAGCGGAAGGCAAACTCGAAGAGGCTGGCAAACAGATCGAGACGCTCAAGCAGTTTGCCGCCAATCATCCGCAAACCCAATACCTGCGGGCCATGCTGGCCTACCAGCAGAAGGATTATGCAGCGGCCAGGGACGCCATCCTCCTGCACCTCAAGGCCTCCCCAGAGAGCCCTCTTGGCCTGCAACTGGCGGGCTTGATCGAGTACGAATTACAGGCTTACCCGCAGGCCGAAACCTACCTGCTCAAGGCACTGCCGAAAACCCCGCCACTCGGTCTTGCGCGTCGCGTCCTGATCGCCAGTTACCTGCGCAATGCCCAGCCGCATAAAGCCCTGGGCATTCTGGAACCGGTTCTCGACAAGATCGACAAGGATTCGAACTTGCTGGCGCTGGCTGGCCAGGTATTTCTGCAGAATGGTCAGGTCGACAAGGCCGGGAGCTACTTTGCCAAGGCCGCAGCGCTCGACCCGAAAAACCCTGCCAAGCGCACCTCGCTGGCGCTGATCAACCTCGCGAAAGGCGACAGCGATGTGGCCTTTCGTGATCTGGAGCAGGTGGCGGCAGCCGATACCGGCATCCGGGCGGATCTGGCCCTGATCACGGCGCACTTGCAACGCCGCGAATTCGATCAGGCACTCAAGGCCATCGCGGTGCTCGAGAAGAAACAACCCGATAACCCGCTGACGTACAATCTGCGCGGCACCGCCCTGCTTGGCAAGCGCGATGCTGCGGCTGCCCGCAAGAGCTTCGAGAAGGCTCTGGCCCTGAACCCGGCCTTTTTACCGGCAGCAGCCAATCTGGCCAATATGGACCTCAACGAGAAGAAGCCCGAGGACGCCCGGAAGCGTTTCGAGTCGGTGCTCGCGAAAGATCCGAAGAATGTGCAGGCGTTCATGGCGCTCGCCCAGATGCGTGCCAAAGAAGGCGGCACGACCGCAGAGGTTGCGACCCTGATCGGCAAAGCGGTGACGGCAAATCCGACCGATCCGGCACCACGGCTGGCGCTGATCGGCCTGTATCTGAGCAAGAAGGAGGTCAAGAGTGCGCTTGCCGCGGCTCAGGAGGCAATTGCCGTGCTACCGGAACGACCGGAGATCCTGGATGCTTCCGGACGTGCCCAGCAGGCCGCCGAAGACTACAATCAAGCGCTCGCCACCTATCAGAAACTGGCGGCGTTGAAGCCGGATTCTCCGCTTCCCTATCTGCGCATGGCTGAGGTTCAAGTGGCGTCGAAGAACAAGGAGGCCGCGCTGGAGAATCTGCAAAAGGCGCTCAAGGTCAAGCCGGATTCGCTGGAGGCGCAGCGCGGAATCATCCTCCTTGATCTGGATGCCGGTCGCAGCAAGGAAGCGCTTGCGGTCGCTCGTGAAGTGCAGAAACAGAGACCCAAGGAAGCCATTGGCTACATCTTCGAGGGGGACGCACACGCGTCGCAGAGGGCCTGGGCGGAAGCCATAGCAGCCTATCGTGCCGGGCTCAAGGAAGCCCCGACGACCGATCTGGCGGCCAAGCTGCATACCGTACTGCTGGCTGGCGGCAATACCGCCGAGGCCGACAAGTACGCTGAAACTTGGCTCAAGGAACATGCCAAGGACAACCGCTTCCGCCTCTATCTGGCCGAGACGGCGAGCATGCGCAAGGACTATGCAGGCGCTGCCCGGCAGTACCGCATTCTGCTCGAGGCGCAGCCGGAGAACCCCACCGTACTCAACAACATGGCCTGGGTTGCCGGACAGATCAAAGACCCGAAAGCGGTCGAGTATGCCGAGAAGGCCAACAAGCTGGCGCCTGATCAACCGGCTCTGCTGGATACCTTGGCGGTCTTGCTGGCGGATAAAGGTGATCACGCGCGCGCCATGGGCCTTTTCAAGAAGGCCCTGGAACTGGCGCCGCAGGCGTCACTGATCCGCCTCAACTACGCCAAAGCGCTGATCAAAGCCGGGAAGAACAGCGAGGCCAGGAGCGAACTGGACCAGCTCGCCAAGTTGGGCGACAAGTTCCCGGCGCAGGCAGAAGTCGCGCAGTTGCTCAAGGGGCTCTAGAAGCCGGTGTGACTGAAAACGAATAGCACTCAGAGAATGGAGAATTGATGACTATTGTTGCAGTGGTGGGTTTGGGTTACGTCGGTTTGCCGCTGGCCGTCGAATTCGGCAAGAAACATCGAACGATCGGTTTCGATCTGTCGGCAAGCAAGGTGGCGCATTATCGGCAGCATGTCGATCCTACCGGCGAGGTGAGCAGCGCTGATCTCAAGGCGGCGGTCCATCTGGAAGTCGGTACTGATGCGGCCGCCCTGAAAGAGGCTGATTTCGTGATTGTTGCGGTGCCGACGCCCGTCGATCAGGCGCATCAGCCGGATTTCGGACCGTTGATCGGTGCCTCGGAGGCGGTCGGCAGGAACCTCAAGCGCGGCGCGACGGTGGTCTTCGAATCGACGGTCTATCCCGGTGCGACCGAGGAAGTCTGCATCCCGATCATCGAGAAGTATTCCTTGATGAAGTGGAAAGACGATTTCTTTGTCGGTTATTCGCCGGAGCGGATCAACCCCGGTGACAAGGAGCGGACGCTGACGAAAATCGTCAAGGTGGTTTCCGGTGATACCCCGGAAACGCTGCGGCAGGTCAGGGAGATCTATGGCAGCGTGATCACTGCCGGCGTTTATCCGGCTTCGAGCATCAAGGTGGCGGAGGCCGCCAAGGTCATCGAGAACACGCAGCGGGACCTGAATATCGCCTTGATGAACGAGTTGGCAATCATTTTCGACCGCATCGGCATCGATACGCTGGAGGTCCTGGAAGCGGCCGGCAGCAAGTGGAATTTCCTGCCTTTCCGCCCAGGTCTCGTCGGCGGTCACTGTATTGGTGTCGATCCGTATTATCTGACGCACAAGGCGGAGATGCTCGGCTATCACCCGGAGGTGATCAACGCCGGACGCAGAATCAATGACGGGATGGGCAAGTTCATTGCCGAACAGACCATCAAGCAGATGATCCGTAATGGCTGGCAGGTCAAGGGTGCGCCGATCATCGTGCTCGGACTGACCTTCAAGGAAGACTGCCCGGATCTCCGCAACTCCCGCGTCATCGACGTGATCCGGGAACTTGAATCCTATGGTGCGCAGGTGCTGGTGCATGAACCGGTTGCCGACGCCGACGAGGCCCGGCATGAATATGGCGTCGAACTGACAGCGTGGGAGCAGCTCCCGGTAGCCGGAGCGATTGTCGCGGCGGTTGCCCACCGCCAGTTCAAGGAGCGACCACTCGCCGACTATGTCGGCAAACTGCAGCAGGGCGGCGTTCTGGCCGATGTGAAAAGCATATTCAGCGAGGCCGAGCTGGTAGCGCAAGGAGTGACCGTGTGGCGTCTCTGATTTTTCCTTCCTTGCCGGTTACACTGGTCGAGCGGCTGCTGACAAAGCCAGCCTGTTGGCTGGTGACCGGCAGTGCCGGCTTCATCGGATCACATCTGGTCGAGACCTTGCTCAAGCTCGGCCAGACGGTGATCGGCCTCGACAACTTCGCGACCGGCCATCGTCGCAATCTCGACGAGGTCCGCTCGCAGGTGACGCCTGAGCAATGGCTCCGTCACCGCTTCATCGAGGCGGACATCTGCGATCCCGACGCCTGTCGCGAGGCTTGCCGTGCGGTCGACTTCGTGTTGCATCAGGCAGCATTGGGATCGGTGCCACGCTCGCTGGCCAATCCGGTGGCGACCAACGCGGCCAATGTCGACGGCTTTCTCAATATGTTGGTGGCAGCCCGCGATGCTGGGGTCAAGCGATTCGTCTATGCCGCGTCGAGTTCGACTTACGGCGATCATCCGGCGCTGCCCAAGGTCGAAGACTGCATCGGTCGACCCTTGTCACCGTATGCCGTCAGCAAACTGGTGAACGAGCTTTACGCCGAGGTTTTTGCGCGTTGTTATGACTTTACCTCAATCGGTTTGCGCTATTTCAACGTGTTTGGCGCCCGTCAGGACCCGGAAGGCGCTTACGCTGCGGTCATTCCCCGCTGGACGCGCGCGCTGCTGCGCGGTGAACAGGTGATCATCCATGGTGACGGTCAGACCAGCCGTGATTTCTGCTTCGTGGACAATGCCGTTCAGGCCAATCTGCTGGCAGCGACGACGGCAGATCCGGCAGCACTGAATCAGGTCTATAACGTCGCGGTCGATGATCAGACCACGCTGAATCAGTTGTTCGAGATCCTGCGTGACGCCCTCCTGACGTTCCGGCCGGAGGTACAGCAAATCCAGCCGGTGTATGCAGACTTCCGGCCGGGTGATGTACGCCATTCGCGGGCCGACATTACCAAAGCCGGACGCCTGCTCCGCTACCTTCCCAGCCACCGACTGGCAGAGGGCATCCAGGCGGCGGTCCCATGGTATGTAGCACGCTTTGGCGTTGCCGACGGAGTCCCTGCATGAGGCCTGCCTGGCAATGTCTGTCACTGCTGCGTCGTGGCTTTCTGGTTCACTGCGGCCTGTTGAGTCTCTTTCTCTCCTCTGCCGCCGCTGCTGCGGACGTTCCCAGCGAGGCGGCTGCCGAGCGTCTGCTGGCTTTGCGCAAGGAAGCGCAGGCGTACGAACATGGCGAGGGAGTGCCCAGGGATTACGCGCGGGCGGTCAAGCTATATTGCGATGGTGCCCGCCTGGGGGATTCCGAAGCCCAGTTCAGTCTCGGGTGGATGTATGCCAACGGGCGAGGAGTCGATCGCAACGATGCCCTGGCGGCCTACTTCTTCAGCCTGGCCGCCAAGCAGGGACACCTGCAGTCGCAGAAGATGCAACGTTTTGTGGGCGACCCGACGTCGGAGGTGCCGGATTGCATGCGCCCGCTGTTGCTGCCGCCTGTTGACGATGGCACCGACGACATGCTGCCGCGCAACGAAGCGCAGAAAATGATCGTCGGTCTGGTGCACCAATTGGCGCCCGAATACGGTGTCAGTCCGCGTCTGGCTCTGGCGGTGATTCGAACCGAATCCAATTTCAACGCCGGAGCACTCTCGAACAAGAATGCGCAGGGATTGATGCAGCTCATTCCCGATACTTCGGCACGCTTCAACGTCAAGAATCCCTTTAATCCGGAGCAGAACCTGCGCGGCGGTCTGGCCTATTTACGGTGGTTGCTGGCCTATTTTGAAGGCGATGTGAGTCTCGTGGCAGCGGCCTACAATGCCGGTGAAGGAGCCGTCAACCGTTACCGCGGCGTCCCCCCCTACGCCGAGACACGCGGTTACGTGCAGCGGATCATCAGCCTCTTCAAACGCGACGACCATCCCTATGATGCCAAGATTACGACGCCTTCTCCGGAGTTGCCGCGAATCCGCCTGAGCAAGGGAGCCTAGGGATGAGATTCCGGTCCTTGCCGATCCGTGCTGGCGCTTACTGGTGTGCTGCGACCGTTATGCGGTGGCTGGCGACTTGGGTGCTGATCCCTGGCTTGCTGTGGGTCGCCGGACCCGCCTTGGCAGATTTGCCCGAGCTGATCGAACGGGTCAAGCCTTCGGTGGTGGTCATTGGCACCCTTCAACGCACGCGCAGTCCGCAATTCGTGATGCGCGGTACCGGTTTTGTGGTCGGTGACGGTTACGAGGTAGCGACCAACGCGCATGTGATTCAGGAAGAACTCAATGTGGCCGCCGGCGAAACGTTGGCCATCGTCTTCCGTTCGGCTACCGCCGCAGCCCAGCAACGCCTGGTAAAGGTGATCCGGGTCGACAAGGCGCACGATCTGGCCCTGTTGCGTATCGATGGTCCGGCCTTGCCGGCGCTCATCCTGCACGATTCCGAGTCGGCCAGGGAAGGCCAGTCGGTTGCTTTTACCGGCTTTCCAATCGGCGGCGCACTGGGGCTGTCGCCAGTCACTCACCGCGGCATCATTTCGTCGATTACCCCGATCGTGCTGCCCAGCGCGAATGCGCGGCAGCTCAACGCCAGGGTCGTGCAGCAGATCAGAAGCGGCAGCTTTGACATCTATCAGCTTGACGCCACGGCCTATCCCGGCAACAGTGGTGGCCCGCTGTATGAAACCACCCGCGGCGAGGTGATCGGCATCATCAACATGGTATTCGTCAAGGAAAGCAAGGAGTCGGTCCTCAGCAAACCATCAGGAATCAGCTTCGCCATCCCCATTCGCTACCTGCGCGAGTTGATGGCGCAGAACCCCTGATCTTCGACTGTTCGTACAGGTATGGCGATCGAGGTTCATGATCAGCTCGATGACGATGAAGCGATCGGTGTCTCGCAACCTTTGAGCAGAAATACGTGCATCCGGCCTTTGCCCTTGACTGCAATCTCGCCACGATCTTCGCAGATGAAGCGACCTGGCAGCAAGGCGCGCGTCGCGTCGCTGATCTGGATCTCGCCGGATATCCCCTGCGATTCCATGCGGGCGGCGATATTCACCGTATCGCCCCAGAGGTCGTAGATGAAGCGCTTCTTCCCGATCACGCCAGCCACGACTGCTCCCGAATTGATGCCGATACGGATCTCCAGCCCAGGGAAATCCTTGATTGCCGTCTGCATTCGCAAAGCCAGTTCTGCGGCTGCGATGGCGTGATCGGGACGCGCCACGGGAATGCCCGCTGCGACCATGTAGGCATCGCCAATCGTCTTGATCTTTTCCAGCCCGCTTTGCTCGGTGAGATCATCGAAACGTGTAAAGATGGCGTCCAGGAGACCCACAACGTTGGGCAATGATTCGGACAGCGCAGTGTAGCCCACGATATCCGCAAAGAGCACGCTGCATTCCCCGAAGGCATCGGCGAAGGTGCGTCCCTCGCGGCGCAAGCGCTGACTGATCGTTGGTGGCAGCATGTTTTCAAGGAGGGCTTCCATGCGTGCATTGGCACCCGCGAGTTGCTTCTCGGCTTCAGCCAGATCGGCCACGAAAAGCCGGGCGACCCAGATCAGCGAAGCAAAATTCGCCAGCGAGAGAATCCAGCGGCCCGTCCGTTGAGCGTCGGGCGGGTAGGCAAGGCCCAACCCCGGCCAGGTCAGCAGACCCAGTTCGACGGAAACAAAGATCATGACACAGGTGCCCACATACACCCGCCGCCCGCGCTTTCCGTGCTCGAAGAACAACAGATAGGCGCCGCCGATCAGTGGCAGCAGGTGGTAGTGGCTCATGCTCAGAAATGGACCTGTCACGCCCTCGAGTGCAATCATGCCGGCGACGACCGGAATGACGATGCAGAAATAACTGTGACCGGCAAGACCGAGTTGCCCGCTGCGAAGACAGAACCACACCCAGATCCCCCCGCAAACGGAAACTCCCTGCAGGATCAGGGTCGGCCAGTCGCCCCGCGTCAGTGCAACCACACTCCATGCAATCGCATAGGCAAGCAGGAATCCGACGCCGGTATGCAACAAGCGCAACGCCCGGCGGCGGCGATACTGGCGAAATTCGACGTCGGTATAAACGAATTCACCCAAGGCACTGCGGTTACTCATCACGCCCGCCCCCTGAGAGCTTGTGAAGAAATCGTGACGAGCAGGCCGGGATGCAAGGCGGGAACGAGCGCACGACGAGACCTATCAGACCGATAGGCGAAGAGCGCGCGAGCGGGCAAGGCCGCAGATCGGCCACGCAGCAGATCGATTCATGACGGCCGACTCCTGTCGGTCGGCCTCGGGAGAGCGGAGGCATTGATCCGGGCAGGATGGCAGAACTCAGGCGAAAAGATCAATGGCTGACCCCGACGATTGCGCACTCGCGGCGACATCGGTATAGGCGGCCAGCGTCGGCTGGCCTGGTGTGCCGGATATGTCGTGCTGGCGGGCACTGGCGCCGTTCTGGGTTGCCAGTTCCATGCTGGCCTGCATCGCCATGCGCGTAGCCATGGCGGCGACCTGCCGGTCCTGCCCTGATGGGTCGGCGGGGGCCAGCGCGGCGGCCCTGATCTGATCGGCCCTGGCCAGAGTTTCGGCGGGTGTGCGTCCGGGCGAAGTGTCAATCCCGACTTCACCCCCAATTGCATAACGTTGCCCGTCCGGGCCGAATTCGTAGGTAAAACTGGCACCACCGCGGACCAGACTGCCGCCGGCGGCGACATGCGCCATTTCGTGAGCGCGTACCTCGCGGTCGCGTTGCTGCAAGGCCTGCACTTTTTGCAGATCGGCCTCGGAGAGTTGGCCGTCGCCTTGACCCCTGGATGGGATGCCGGGTTTGCCGTGTTCGCTCTTGCTGTCGGCTTCGGCACGCGACGTGGCACTGCCATCGGTTGCCGTATCGCGACTCGCTGGCGAGGCCTCGGGACGCTCTTGGCGTACGGCGGTGAATGGACTGCTTGGCGACAGGCTGGCGATCATTTTTCGACCTCTGGTCTCTGGTCACACGCCCACAAGTTTGCAACAAGACACTGACCGCAACCGCGGCAGCTCATCCGGACCCGATCAAGGCTTCGAGTCCAAACGACATTCAAAGTATATACGCCTTGCACGCTACTCGCGTGTGGTGATCCCATGGCCATCACTTTTTCTGGCATCCCTGATCATGAAGACGATGTTCGTTTTCAATCCCGCTCCCTTGTCGGCTTTTCTACTCGCGGGGCGGAGAAGGAGAGGGAAACGCTCATGACTTTCATGATCGGGGGTGCCTGGAAAAGTCATGACCGTTAGGGGCAAGCAGGTCGACGGATTGATCAAGGCAGTCAAATCGAAGCCCCTGTTCCTGTAGAATCGCCTGATGAACACTCCTTGCAACCCCGCCTCCAGGAATCTCTTTTCGTACCGCAAATACTGGGCCAGCCGCTTTGGCATAGCACCGTTCCTGCCGATGTCGCGTACCGAAATGGACCAACTCGGCTGGGACTCCTGCGACGTCATCATCGTGACCGGTGACGCCTACATCGACCACCCGAGTTTCGGCATGGCGCTGGTTGGACGTCTGCTTGAGGCGCAGGGTTTTCGCGTCGGCATCATTAGCCAGCCTGACTGGCGGTCGGCCAAGGATTTTCGGGCGCTCGGCAAGCCGAACCTGTTCTTCGGCGTCACTGCCGGCAACATGGATTCGATGGTCAATCGCTACACCGCCGATCGCAAGCCACGTTCCGATGACGCCTACACACCGAACGGCGAAGCCAACCGGCGGCCCGACCACGCTGTCGTCGTCTATGCGCAGCGCTGTCGCGAGGCCTTTCCCGGCAGTCATGTGGTGATTGGGTCGATCGAAGCCAGCCTGCGCCGCATTGCCCATTATGATTACTGGTCGGACAAGGTGCGCCGCTCGGTGCTGCCGGATTCGAAAGCTGATCTGCTGATTTTTGGCAGCGCCGAGCGGGCAATCGTCGAACTCGCGCACCGTCTTGCTGCCGGCGAACCCATCGCCGCGATCCGCGATCTGCGCGGCACCGCGTTCATGGTGCCGCGCGGCTGGCTGCCGGGCGACGACTGGGCCGAGATCGATTCGAGCCAGGTCGATACACCGGGTCTGCTGGTTCGCCACCCCGACCCTTACGCGATGACCCCGGAGACGGGCCAGGAAGCCGCCTGTGCGTCCCGGCCGGCACCTTCGGAGACCCGCGTCAGACCAGACCGGACGCAGTTGATCCAGTTCCAGTCGCATCCGCGCATGCCGAAGCTCGATCGAACGCGCAGCGCCATTCGCCTGCCGTCTTACGAGGCTGTTGCCGCCGACCCCGTGCTCTACGCGCATGCTTCACGTACCTTCCACGTCGAATCGAACCCCGGCAACGCACGCGCGCTGATCCAGGCGCATGGCGAGCGCGATGTCTGGCTCAATCCGCCGCCGATTCCGCTGTCGACACCGGAAATGGACGGCGTCTTCGCCTCGCCATTCCAGCGCCGGCCGCATCCGTCCTATGGCGATGCGAAGATTCCGGCCTTCGAGATGATCCGCTTTTCGGTCAACATCATGCGTGGCTGTTTCGGCGGCTGCACCTTCTGCTCGATTACCGAACATGAGGGGCGGATCATCCAGAGCCGCTCCGAGCCATCGATCCTGCATGAGATCGAGGAAATTCGCGACAAGACGCCGGGTTTCACCGGCATCATCTCCGACCTCGGCGGGCCGACCGCCAACATGTACCGTCTGGCGTGCAAGGATCCGAAGATCGAATCGGCGTGCCGCCGCCTGTCGTGCGTCTACCCCGGCATCTGCGAGAATCTCGACACCGACCACACGCCGCTGCTCCAGCTCTACCGCAAGGCGCGGGCGCTGCCGGGGGTGAAGAAGGTGCTGATCAGTTCCGGCCTGCGCTACGATCTCGCTGTACGCGATCCGCAGTACGTCAAGGAACTGGTCAGACACCACGTCGGCGGCTACCTCAAGATTGCTCCCGAGCACACCGAAGACGGGCCGCTGGCGCACATGATGAAGCCCGGAATGAGTTCCTACGAGCAGTTCAGGATCCTGTTCGAGAAGTTTTCGAAGGAGGCGGGCAAGGAGCAATATCTGATCCCCTATTTCATCGCCGCACATCCGGGCACCACCGACCAGGACATGCTCAACCTGGCCTTGTGGTTGAAACGTCACCATTTCCGCCTCGATCAGGTCCAGACATTCTTGCCAACGCCGTTGGCGATGGCCACCGCCATGTATCACAGCCGCAAGAACCCGCTGAAGAAGGTCGGCCGCGATTCAGAGGCCGTCGAAACCGTCCGCGGCACCCGCCAGCGCCGCCTGCACAAGGCTTTGCTGCGCTATCACGATCCCGAAAACTGGCCCCTGCTGCGCGAAGCCTTGAAGCAGATGGGGCGCGCCGACCTGATCGGCAACGGCAGGAAGCAACTGATTCCGTCTTTTCAGCCGGCTGGGACCAGGGCCCGCCGGACCATACGGAACGTCATGCCTACCGGGTAATCGGCTTGTAGCGAATCCGTTTCGGTTTCGCCGCCTCCTCGCCGAGCCGGCGTTTCTTGTCTTCTTCGTACTCATGATAGTTGCCGCTGAAGAAGGTCCATTGCGAATCGCCTTCGCAGGCGAGAATGTGGGTGCAGATGCGGTCGAGAAACCAGCGGTCGTGGGAAATGACCAGCACGCTGCCGGCAAATTCAAGCAGGGCGTCTTCGAGGGCGCGTAGCGTTTCAACGTCCAGGTCGTTTGACGGTTCGTCGAGCAACAGGACGTTACCGCCGGCGATCAGGGTCTTGGCCATGTGCAGACGCCCGCGTTCGCCGCCCGAGAGTTGGCCGACACGCTTCTGCTGGTCGCCACCCTTGAAGTTGAAGCGGCCGATGTAGGCGCGCGCCGGGGTTTCATACCGGCCAACGGTCAGCACGTCGGCACCGCCGGAAACCTCTTCGAAAACGGTCTTGTCGCCGTCGAGGCAATCGCGGCTCTGGTCGACATAGGCCAGCTTGACGGTATTGCCGATCTCGATTTCGCCGGAATCGGGCTGTTCCCTGCCGATCAGCATCCGGAACAAGGTCGATTTGCCGGCGCCGTTCGGGCCGATGATCCCGACGATGGCGCCCGGCGGTACGCTAAAGCTGAGCTTGTCGAGCAACAGACGGTCACCGAAAGACTTGCTGACTGCCCTGAATTCGATCACCTTGTTCCCGAGACGCTCGCCGACCGGGATGAAGATTTCCTGCGTTTCGTTACGCTTCTGATATTCGACGCTCGACAGTTCCTCAAAACGCGACAGCCGCGCCTTGCTCTTGGCCTGGCGCGCTTTCGGGTTCTGGCGCACCCATTCGAGTTCCTGTTTCATTGCCTTGATGCGGCCGAGCTCCTGGCGACCTTCGCTTTCCAGACGTGCTTCCTTCTGTTCGAGCCAGCTCGAATAATTGCCCTTCCAGGGAATGCCGTGGCCACGGTCAAGTTCAAGGATCCACTCGGCGGCATTGTCGAGAAAATAGCGGTCGTGCGTGACGGCGACCACCGTGCCGGGGAAGCGCACCAGAAATTGCTCCAGCCATTCAACCGATTCGGCGTCCAGATGATTGGTCGGTTCATCCAGCAGCAACATGTCCGGTTTCGACAGCAGCAGCTTGCACAGCGCGACACGCCGTTTCTCGCCGCCGGAGAGATTGCCGATCAGAGCCTCCCAGGCCGGCAGGCGCAGCGCGTCGGCCGCGAGCTCGAGTTGGCTGTCGAGGTCCGAACCGGCGCTGGCGATGATCGCTTCAAGGCGGGCCTGTTCTTCGGCCAGCCGATCAAAATCGGCGTCGGGTTCGGCGTAGGCCGCGTAGACCTCTTCGAGCCTGGCCTGTGCCTGGAAGGCCTCACCGAGGCTGGACTCGACTTCCTGACGGACG
>WBZL01002855.1_pt1 | contig 16383 bp, 9 predicted proteins | sample 5204291 | NCBI WGS metagenome assembly WBZL01 (sample SAMN12344345, study PRJNA552823) | activated sludge metagenome | biome: Activated sludge suspended growth; feature: Nitrification reactor; material: Wastewater; isolation source: activated sludge from nitrification reactor of wastewater treatment...
GCGGTCGGTGATGGTGTAGATGGTGTCGAGGTCGTGGGTGACGATGAACACCGTGAGCCCGAGCGCGTCGCGCAGGGTGAGGATGAGCTGGTCGAAGGCCGCGGCGCCGATCGGGTCGAGGCCGGCGGTGGGTTCGTCGAGGAAGAGGATGTCGGGGTCGAGCGCGAGCGCGCGCGCCAGCGCCGCACGCTTGACCATGCCGCCCGACAGATCCGACGGAAACTTGTCGCCGGCGAGCGCCGGCAGTCCGGCGAGCGCGATCTTGAGCGCCGCCAGCTCCGCCGCCTCGCGGCGCGACATCCCGGCGTGCTCGATCAACGGCAGCGCCACGTTCTCGGCCACGGTCAGCGACGAGAACAGCGCGCCCTTCTGGAACAGCACGCCGAAGCGGCGCTCGACCTGCTTGCGGCGCGCGTCGGGCAGGCTCAGCAGGTCCTCGCCGAACACATGCACGCTGCCCGCGCGCGGCCGGTTGAGGCCGACGATGGTGCGCAGCAGCACCGACTTGCCCGTGCCCGAGCCGCCCACCACGCTGAGGATCTCGCCGCGGCGCACGTCGAGGTCGAGCTGGTCGTGCACCACCTGGGCGCCGAACTGGTTGCGCACGCCGCGCACCTCGATGACGTTGTCGGCGTTCTGCGTCACCACCCCATCTCCATGCAGAACAGCGCCGCGATCGCATCCACCACGATCACCACGAAGATCGACTGCACCACGGCCGAAGTGGTGTGCTCGCCCACCGACTGCGCGCTGCCCTGCACGCGGAAGCCTTCCAGGCAGCCGATCACCGCGATCAGGAAGGCGAACACCGGCGCCTTGGCCATGCCGACCCAGAAGTGGATGAGCCCGACGTTGTCCTCGATCCGCGACAGGAACAGCACCGGCGAGATATCCAGCGTCATCGCCGACACCAGCATGCCGCCGACGATGCCCGCGATCATCGCCACGAAGGTCAGGATGGGCAGCGCGACCAGCAGCGCATACACGCGCGGCAGCACCAGCAGCTCGACCGGATCGAGGCCGAGCACGCGGATCGCGTCGATCTCCTCGTTGGCGCGCATCGAGCCGATCTGCGCGGTGAAGGAGCTCGCCGTGCGGCCGGCGACGATGATCGCGGTGAGCAGCACGCCGAACTCGCGCAGGAACGAGTAGGCCACCAGGTCGACCGTGAAGATGCTGGCGCCGAAGTTCTGCAGCACCGTGGCACCGAGGAAGGCGACCACCGCGCCGACCAGGAAGGTCAGCAGCGCGATGATCGGCACCGCGTCGAGGCCGGTGCGCTCGAGGTTGGCGACCAGCGCGGTCACGCGCCAGCGCCGCGGCTGCACGCTCACGCGCAGCGCAGTCTCCAGGATCAGACCGATGAAGCCGGTGAGCGCGCTCACGTGGCGCCAGAACACCAGCATGGTGTGGCCGATGTGGGCGAGCACGTCGCCGAGCGCGTAGCCCTCGTCCGCGGCAGGACGCTCCTCGCGGCCTTCGATCGCATCGGCCACGGCCTTCAGCAGCGCGCGCCGCTCGCGGCTCAGCGCACCCTCGTCGGCGAGCAGGGCGGCGACGCGCTCGCCGCCGAGCAAGCCGTGCAGCAGGCGTGCGCCCGCGGTGTCGAGCGTGCCGAGCTCGGCCAGCTCGACCCGCGTCGCGGCGTCGATGCGGCCACGCAGCGCATCGGCCTGGCGGCGCAGCGCGGCATGGTGGGCGAGCGTCCAGTCGCCGCGCAGGCGCAGGACCGCGGCAACGCCGTCGCCGGCCAGCAGGGCCTCGCCCGCGCGGGCTTCGTGCTGCGGCGCCGCGCTCATCGTCCTTCCTCGGCGGTGTCGGATGCGTCCGCATCGGCTTCGCCGCGCGCGAGGCGGGCGAACAGGCCGTCCATGAATTCGCGCTGCAGGCGCGCGAGGTCGATCTCGCCGCCGCTCATGCGCGCCAGCACCGGCGCCGCCGCCACCGCGTACGAGATCGCCCCGAACACGAAGGTCTGCAGCGCGAGCGCACTGCGCATGCGGAAGATCCCCGCGTCGATCGCTTCCTGCCACAGCGGCAGGAAGACGGCATGCACCGGCTCGACCACGCGCGCGACGAGCTCGTCGAGGCGCTCGCCCGGGTCGGTCATCTGGCGCATGACGAAGCGCATCGCCTGCGGCTGGCGCACCGCCTGCACGAACATCGCCTCCACGGCGGCCACGACGCGCCGCTCGATCGGCCCCGCCGCGGGAGAGAGCATGTCGAGGGCGGCCAGGTCGGCGCGCACCTGCGCCTCGATGCGGTCCACCACCGCGGCCCACAGCTCGGCCTTGGAGCCGAAATAGTGCGCCACCATCGACACGTCGCAGCCCGCGCTCGCCGCGATCGCGCGCAGCCCCGCCGCCTCGAAGCCCTGCGCCCCGAAAGCGTCGAGGGCAGCGTCGAGCAGGCGTGCACGGTAGTTCGCGTCCGGACCGCGCGGACGGCCACGGCCGCGCACGGTACGGGCGTGTTCGGCAAGATCGGACATGCTGGAAAAGGAGAAGGAATCGAGGCGGGATGGTACAACATGCATCGAGTCGGTTCCGGTCGAATCTCTCCGGCGGCCACGCCGGCTGGCCCGAATCGGGCGGCACGAAAGGCAAGGTCGCACCGGTTCCCACCGCAGATGAGCAAATGAAAGACCTGACCCCAGCTTGACCGGCTTGACCCCTTATCCAACAAGTGTTGAAATACTACGAACACATCGCAGAGCTCCGCCCGAGGAGAATCTCATGAACATGACACGATCCGGCCGGTTGGCCTGGTTGGGCGCCGGTGTCCTCGTCCTGGCCGCGGCCGGCGCCTGGCAGTTCCTGCGCCCCGCTCCGGACGACGGCAGCTTCGTGCGCGGCAACGGCCGCATCGAGGCCACCGAGGTCGATGTCGCCGCCAAGGCGCCCGGGCGGGTGGACGCGATCCTGGTTAACGAAGGCGACTTCGTCACGCGCGACGACGTGATCGCGCGCATGGACGTCAAGTCCCTGCAGGCCCAGCTCGCGCAGGCGCGTGCCGAAGTCGCCAACGCCCACAGCGCCCGCGAGACCGCGCGCGCCCAGGTCGCCCAGCGCCAGGCCGACGTGACCATGGCCGAGGCGGTGCTGGTGCAGGGCCGCGCCGAATACGACGTCGCCCGCCGCACCGCGGCGCGCTCGCAGGCGCTGCTGAACGATCGTGCCACTTCCGCGCAGAAGGCCGACGACGATGCCGCCCGTGCGCGCACCGCCGAGGCCAGCATCCACGTCGCCGAGGCCCGCATCGTCGCCGCCCGCGCCGGCGTGCGCGCCGCCGAGGCCCAGGTGCAGCAGGCCGAGGCCGCGATCCGCGCCGCCGAGGCGGTGGTCGCCCGCCTCGAGACCGAGATCGCCGACGGCGAGCTGCGCGCCCCGCGCAGTGGCCGCGTGCAGTACCGCGTGGTGCAGCCGGGCGAGGTGGTGGGCGGTGGCGGCAAGGTGGTGAGCCTGGTCGACGTCGGCGATGTCTACATGACCTTCTTCCTGCCCGAGATGGCCGCCGGCCGCGTGGCCCTCGGCAGCGAGGTGCGCATCGTGCTCGACGCCGCGCAGGCCTTCGTGATCCCGGCCAGGGTGTCCTACGTCGCCAGCGTCGCCCAGTTCACGCCCAAGACCGTCGAGACGCAGAGCGAGCGCCAGAAGATGGTCTTCCGCGTCAAGGCACGCATCGACCCCGAACTCCTCGCCAGGTACCCCGAACAGGTCAAGACCGGCCTGCCCGGCATGGCCCACCTGCGCCTGGACGCGCAGCGCGAGTGGCCGCCCGCGCTGCAGCCGAGGCTGCCGTGAGCACTCGACGGGACGGCACGAACGGCGCGCGGGCCGCCTTGCCCGGCGCCTCGGACGCCCCCTCCGCCCGACCGGACAGCGCATCGCCCGCACCGGCCGCAACCGCCCTGCCACCGGTCGTCCGCCTCGTCGATGTCCACCACCGCTACGGCGACACGCGTGCCGCCGACGCGCTCACGCTCGACCTCCCCGCCGGCTGCATGGTCGGCTTCATCGGCCCCGACGGCGTGGGCAAGTCCACCTGGCTCGGCCTCGTCGCCGGCGCGCGCAGGATCCAGCGCGGTACCGTCGAGGTGCTCGGCGGCGACATGGCGGACGCCCGCCACCGCGCGCGCGTCTGCCCGCGCATCGCCTACATGCCGCAGGGCCTGGGCAAGAACCTCTACCCCACCCTGTCGGTGTTCGAGAACATCGACTTCTTCGGCCGCCTGTTCGGCCAGTCCGCAGCCGAGCGCCGGCGCCGCATCGACACGCTGCTCGCCGCGACCGGCATGGCCGCCTTCGCCGACCGCCCCGCCAACAAGCTCTCCGGCGGCATGAAGCAGAAGCTCGGTCTGTGTTGCGCGCTCATCCACGACCCCGACCTGCTCATCCTCGACGAGCCCACCACCGGCGTCGATCCGCTGTCGCGCCGGCAGTTCTGGGAGCTCATCGCGCGCATCCGCGCCGACCGCCCGGGCATGAGCGTGCTGATCGCCACCGCCTACATGGAAGAGGCCGAGGGCTACGACTGGCTGGTGGCGGTGGACGCCGGCCGCGTGCTCGCCACCGGCACGCCCGCCGAGCTGCGCGCGGCCGGCGGCGCCGACACCCTGGAGGAGGCCTTCATCGCCCTGCTGCCCGAGGCGCGCCGGCGCGAACATCGCCGGCTGGAGATCCCGCCGATCGAGACCGGCGCGGTGGTCATCGAGGCGCGCGGCCTGCAGATGCGCTTCGGCGACTTCGTCGCGGTGGATGACGTGAATCTGCAGGTGCGCCGCGGCGAGATCTTCGGCTTCCTCGGCTCCAACGGCTGCGGCAAGTCCACAACCATGAAGATGCTCACCGGCCTGCTCGAACCGAGCGCCGGCGAGGCGCTGCTGCTCGGGCGCAGGCTGGACGCGACCAACATCGAGACGCGCCGCCGCGTAGGCTACATGTCGCAGTCCTTCTCGCTCTACGGCGAACTCTCGGTGCAGCAGAACCTCGACCTGCACGCGCGCCTCTTCCACCTGCCCGCGGACGAGGCCGCCTCCCGCATCGCCGAGCTCGCGCGCCGCTTCGACCTCGCCCCGGTGATGGACATCCAGCCCGACGCCCTGCCGCTCGGCCTCCGCCAGCGCCTGCAGCTCGCGGTGGCGGTGCTGCACCGGCCCGACGTGCTGATCCTCGACGAGCCCACCTCGGGCGTCGATCCGGTCGCGCGCGACCATTTCTGGGCGCTGATCGCCGACCTGTCGAGGAAGGACGGCGTGACCATCTTCATCACCACCCACTTCATGAACGAGGCCCAGCGCTGCGACCGCATCTCGCTGATGCACGCGGGGCGCATCCTCGCCAGCGACACCCCGGCCGCCCTCGCCGCCGCGCGCGGCTGCGAGCGCCTGGAGGACGCGTTCATCTCGTATCTGGAAGAGGCGAGCGGCGTCGCACCGCCCTCCGCGACGGCGCCTGCTGCAACGCCCGATCGCGACTTGCGTCGCTCCTACAAACCCATCACGCCCCCGGAGCCGCGACGCAGGAGCGACGCAAGTCGCGATTCAGGCGATGCCGACGCGACGGCGCTCGTTCCAGGCGCCGAAGAGCGCGACTTGCGTCGCTCCTGCGGAACCATCACGCCCCCGGAGCCACGACGTAGGAGCGACGCAAGTCGCGATTCAGGCGGTGCCGACGCGACGGCGCGCGTTCCCGGCGCCGGAGATCGCGACTTGCGTCGCTCCTACAAACCCATCACACCCCCGGAGCCACGACGTAGGAGCGACGCAAGTCGCGATTCAGGCGATGCCGACGCGACGGCGCGCGTTGCAGGCGCCGAGGCGAGCACGCCGATTCCGGGCACCGGAATCGCGACTCGCGTCGCTCCCACATCCCAGCCCGCCGATCGCCTCGCCCGCTTCAGCCTCGCCCGCCTGGCGAGCTTCTCGGCGCGCGAGGCCACCGAGCTGCGCCGCGATCCGGTGCGGCTCACGCTGGCGCTGCTGGGCAGCCTGGTGCTGATGCTGGTGATGGGCTACGGCATCACCATGGACGTCGAGGACCTGCACTACGCGGTGCTCGACCACGACCGCAGCGTCGCCAGCCAGAGCTACACCCTGCGCATCGCCGGCTCGCGCTATTTCCTCGAACAGGCGCCGCTCGAGGGCCACGCCGACCTCGACGCGCGCATGCGTGCCGGCAAGCTGGCGATGGCGATCGAGATCCCGCCCGGCTTCGGCCGCGACCTCGCGCGCGGCCACGCGCCGCAGGTGGCGGTGTGGCTGGACGGCTCGATGCCGCTGCGCGCCGAGCTTGCGCGCGCCTACGTCGGCGGCGTGCACGCACAGACCCTCGCCGACGTGATCGCCGAATCCGGCGCCGGCCCGGTGCGCGCGCTCGCCAGCGTCGAGCCGCGCTACCGCTACAACCCCGAGCTGCTCAGCCTGGTGTCGATGGTGCCCAAGGTGATCCCGCTGCTGCTGGTCTTCATCCCCGCCATGCTCACCGCGCTCGGCGTGGTGCGCGAGAAGGAGCTCGGCTCCATCCTCAACGTCTACACCACCCCGGTGACCCGGCTCGAGTTCCTGCTCGGCAAGCAGCTGCCCTACATCGCGCTGTCGATGTTCAACTTCGCGCTGCTCTTCGTGCTCGCGGTCACGCTCTTCCAGGTGCCGTTCAAGGGCAGCTTCCTCGCGCTCGCCACCGGCGCGCTGCTCTACGTCACCGCCACCACCGGCCTGGGCCTGCTCGCCTCCACGCTCACCAACAGCCAGATCGCCGCACTCGCCGGCACCTCGATCGGCACCCTGCTGCCGGCGATCCAGTTCTCCGGGCTGATGGACCCGGTGAGCGCGCTCGAAGGCGGCGGCTACTGGATCGGCGCGATCTACCCCACCACCCACTTCCTCACCATCGCCAGCGGCACCTTCTCCAAGGCGCTCGGCTTCGCCGACCTCGCCGGCGCCTTCGTGCCGCTCGCGCTCGCGATCCCCGTGCTCACGCTGCTGTCGGCGCTGCTGCTGAAGAAGCAGGCCAAGTGAGACCCGCCACCATGGTCCGCCACCCGACTCCACCGAAGCAGCCGGGCCAAGCCGGCCGCAGCACCCACCTGCGCAACACCTGGAACCTCGGCCTCAAGGAGTTCCGCAGCCTGTCGCGCGACCTCGCGATGGTCTTCCTGATCGTGTTCATGTTCAGCGCCTCGATCTACGCCGACGCGCGCGCCAAGCCGGAGAGCCTGTCGCGCGCCGCGATCGCGGTGGTGGACGAGGACGGCTCGCAGCTCTCCGGCCGCATCGTCGCCGCACTGCAGCCACCGCAGTTCCTGCCGCCCGAGCACGTCGGCCTCGCCGACATGGACCGCGGCCTCGACGCCGGCCGCCACACCTTCGTGCTCGACATCCCGCCCAACTTCCAGCGCGACGTGCTCGCCGGCCGCAGCCCGGCGCTGCAGCTCAACATCGACGCCACCCGCCAGGGCCAGGCGCAGACCGGCGCGGCCTACATCCAGAACATCCTCGCCGACGAGGTGCGCGCCTTCGTGCAGCGCATGCGCGCCCCGGCGCCGCAGCCGGTCGAGCTCGTGCCGCGCGCGATGTTCAACCCCAACCTCGAGGCGAGCTGGTTCGCCGCGATCAACGCGATCATCAACAACGTCACCATGCTCGGCATCCTGCTCACCGGCGCCGCACTGATCCGCGAGCGCGAGCACGGCACCATCGAGCACCTGCTGGTGATGCCGGTCACCCCCCTCGAGATCATGCTGTCGAAGATCTGGTCGATGGGCGTGGTGGTGCTGGTGGCCTCGTCCTTCTCGCTGCAGGTGATGGTGAAGGGCGTGCTCGGCATCGACGTGGCCGGGTCGGCGCTGCTCTTCGGCGCCGGCACCCTGCTCTACCTCTTCGCCGCCGCCTCGATCGGCATCTACATGGGCACGATCGCACGCTCGATGCCGCAGTTCGGGCTGATGTCCATCCTGATCCTGCTGCCGCTGCAGATCCTCTCCGGCGGCGTGACCCCGCGCGAGAGCATGCCGGAGGCCATCCAGACCATCATGGGGCTGGCGCCGACCACGCACTACGTGTCGCTCGCGCAGTCCATCCTCTTCCGCGGCGCCGGACTGGACGTGGTGTGGCCGGCCTTCGCGATGGTGGCGGCGATCGGCGCGGTCTTCCTGGCGCTGGCGCACCATCGCCTGCGCCACACGATCGGGACGATGCAGGGCTGAACTCCGCCACGACCACGCCCGCAAGGGCGCCGCGGCACGCCGCCGGGGCGGTCGATCGCGCTCGACCGAGAACTAAGCCGCGGCACCCCGAAAGGAATTTTCGATAAAGTCGAATGTGACGTTTTCTTCTTTATTGATATTTAGGCGCAGGTACCCGACTCCCCGACCCGAGTACAATCGGCCACGCCGAACCCGCGGAATCCAGGCCATGCCCGCCGACAGCAGCACACGAAGCACCGTCCTCATCGTCGATGACACGCCCGAGAACCTCACCATCCTCGGCGAGACGCTGCGCCCGCACTATCGTGTCCGCGCCGCCATCTCGGGAGAGCGCGCACTGCATGCGGTCACCATCGGCACGCTGCCCGACGTGATCCTGCTCGACGTCATGATGCCGGACATGGACGGCTACCAGGTGCTGCAGGCCCTCAAGGCCGACGCGGCGACGCGCGACATCCCGGTCATCTTCGTCACCGCGATGGACTCGGTGGAGGGCGAGACGCACGGCCTCGCCCTCGGCGCGGTGGATTACATCACCAAGCCGTTCAATCCCGACATCGTGCTTGCACGGGTACGCACCCACATCGAGCTTGCCAAGGCGCGCGAGCGCCTGCACGACGAGAACGCATGGCTCGAACGCGAAGTCGCCCGCCGCACGAACGAGAACGCGCTGATCCGCGACCTCAGCCTCTCCGCGCTCGCCTGCCTTGCCGAAGTGCGCGACATCGAAACCGGCCACCACATCCTGCGCACGCAGTCCTTCGTCGAGCTTCTCGCCCACCATCTGGCCGGGCACCCCGACTACCGCGCGGCGCTCGCAGACGAGCGCCTCGAGATCATCGTCCGCAGCGCCCCCCTGCACGACATCGGCAAGGTCGGCATCCCGGACTCGATCCTCCTCAAGCCGGGGCGCCTGACGTCCGCAGAATTCGAGATCATGAAGAAACATCCGGTGATCGGCGCGGATGCGATCACCCGCGCCATGGCGCAGGCGGCAAACAGCCGGAGCGGAGACGGGGCCTTGCCGGGGGGCGCTTTCGCGTTCATGGAAACCGCACGCGAGATCGCGCTCAGCCATCACGAGAAATGGGATGGCAGCGGCTACCCCGCAGGCCTGCAAGGCCGGCAGATTCCCGTTTCCGCGCGCCTCATGGCGCTCGCCGACGTCTTCGACGCACTGAGCTCGCGGCGCGTTTACAAGGAACCGTTGGCGCCGGAGGACGTGACCCGGATCATCGTCGCCGAACGCGGCCGCCACTTCGACCCGGTCATCGTGGACGCATTCCTTGAATTGCGCCCCGCCTTCGCCGAGGTCGCACAACGCTTCGCCGAGGCCTGAGCGGCCGGGAGCCTCGCCCATGATCAACGTCGTGTCGCGCGATCGGCTGCGCAACCTCGCCGACTTCCTGCTGCCGGTCCTGCTGATGGCGGCGATCCTGAGCGCGACCAGCCTTCTGGGCCATGTACGCCTGAAGGACGCCACCGCGGACATCGAGCGCGAAACCCATCTCCGTCTCGAGCAGATCGCCGCGGTGGACGAGGTCGGCGACTTGCTTGGTCGCATCCATGCCGAACTGCACCGCATCGTCATGCCGGGCGTGGCCCCTGGCCCGGATCCGGCCGCACAGGCGCTTGCTGCGCTGTGGCTCGACAACCAGCTCGCCGCACTCGAGAGCCGCTTCGATGCGATCGGCGTCTGGTCGACCGCCCAAGCGTCGCATGCGCAGGCCAAGGAGAGCCTGCAGTCCTATCGGACCCTCGTGCTGCCCCTGCTCGCAACCGATGCACGCGAGCCGCGGGCCGCCGCACTCGACCTCGCCCACGCCGATCGGCTCCACAACGCGCTCGTCCGCCACACCGAGGAACTGGCGATTGCGGTGACGGCCGACGCAGCCGAGAAGAACGCCGACGCGATCCACATCATCCAGCGGAGGCTCGACCAGAGCCTGAGCACGAGCCTGACCGTGATCGTGCTTACGCTCCTGCTCGCCTTCACCCTGGCGAAGCGGCTCGCCAATGACCGCAACACACTGGCCGATGCGCTGCGCAGGATGGCGCAGGACCAACTCGAAGCGGAACACTACGAGGCGCTCACCCGACTGGCGGCGAAAAAAGGCGACCGTCTCGGCGAACTGGCGCAGGCCCTGCTCGGTTTCCGTGAAACCCGCCTCGCCCAGAAGGACGACGAGACCCTGATGAAGGCGGTGATCGAGCAGGCGCCATGCGCGATCGAGCTGGTCGACCCGGTGACGCTGCGCTTTCTCCGGGCCAACGCCTACTCGCGACAGGCACTCGGCTACACCGAAGCCGAGCTGCGCCAGCGCAGCGTCATGGACATCCAGGCCGAGCTCCAGCCGGCCCAGCTCGAGGCCCTGGCCCGGGACATCGTTGCCCGGCGCAGCGCGAATTTCGAGACGGTCCACCGCGCATCCGACGGCAGGCTGCTCGAGGCCAGGGTGCACATCCGGGTGATCCGCCTGCACGGCCAGGACTACCTGCTCGGCATCTGGCAGGACGTGTCGGCCGAACACCAGGCCTTGCAGGCCTTGAAGAAATTCTCCATGGCGATCGAGCAGAGCCCCAACGCGGTCCTCATCACCGACACCGAGGCCCGCATCGAATACGTGAATGATGCCTTCCTGAACACCAGCGGCTACACGCGCGCAGAGGTGATCGGTCGCAACCCGCGCCTGCTCAAGTCGGACAAGACCCCCGCGGAGGTGTATGCCCAACTCTGGGACGCTCTCGTCAAGGGAGAGCCCTGGCGCGGCGAGCTGGTCAACCGGCGCAAGGACGGTGGCGAATACATCGAGCAGGCGCAGATCTCGCCCATCCGCCAGCCCGACGGGCGCATCACGCACTACCTCGCGATCAAGCAGGACATCACCGAAAAGCGCCGCATGCTCGAGGAGCTGGAGCACCACCGCCACCACCTCGAACAGCTCGTCGCCGAACGCTCCGCCGCGCTTCACACCGCACTCGACGCCGCCGAGGTCGCCAACCGCGCCAAGAGCGAGTTCCTCGCCAACATGAGCCACGAGATCCGCACGCCGCTGAACGCGATCATCGGACTCGGCCACCTGCTCGCCAGGGATCTGCGCGAGGACGAACAGAAGGCCCGGCTGGAGAAGATCATCACCGCGGCCCGGCACCTGCTGCAGATCATCAACGACATCCTCGACCTGTCGAAGATCGAGGCCGGGCGGCTGGACCTCGAAGCGAATGACTTCGACCCCGGGGCGATGCTCGAGGGCACGCTCGAACTGGTGCGCGAGCAAGCCGAGCAGAAGGGCCTGCAGCTCTCGCTCGACCTCGACATGCTGCCCTCCAGGGTGCGCGGCGACGCGCTGCGCCTCGGCCAGATCGTGCTCAACTTCGCCAGCAACGCGGTGAAGTTCACGCCACACGGGAGCGTGGCGATCCGCGGCCGCGTGCTGTCCACCGCGGGCGAGCAGTCGATCGTGCGCTTCGAGGTCGCCGACACCGGCATCGGCGTGGATGCGAGCCAGTGCGAGCGCATGTTCCAGCCTTTCGAGCAGGCCGATCCGTCCACCACACGCAAGTACGGCGGCACCGGCCTCGGCCTGGCGATCTCGCGCCGCCTGACCGAACTCATGGGCGGCAGGATCGGCGTCGACAGCACGCTGGGCAAGGGCAGCACCTTCTGGGTCGAGGTGCCGCTGCAGTTGCGCCCCGCCAGCGCGGGCCGGCAACCGAGCGCAGCCGCCGGCGCCCCCCCCTGCGCCGAACACGACCGGCTGTGCGGGCGGCGCATCCTCCTCGCCGAAGACAACCCCGTCAACCGCGAGGTCGCCGTCGCCATCCTGCGTGGGACCGGAGCGGTGATCGATACCGCGGAGAACGGACAGGAGGCGGTCGACATGGCAAGCACCACCCGCTACGACCTCATCCTCATGGACATGCAGATGCCGGTCATGGACGGCATCACCGCCACCCGCCTCCTGCGCAGCCGCGACGAGCTGCGCAAGCTGCCCATCCTGGCGATGACCGCCAACGCCTTCGCAGAGGATCGCCAGCGCTGCATCGACGCGGGGATGAACGACCACATCACCAAGCCGATCGAGCCGCAGGCCCTGTGCGAGAAGATCTCGCGCTGGCTTCCCCCCGACGCCCCGGCCGCCGACCTGCCCACCCCGCCGGCAGTCCAGGCGGGCGAGGAACCCGTGGATGACGATCCCCTCGCCCCCCTCGCGGGGCTCCACGAGCTCGATGTCGCGACAGGTCTGCAGTACGTCCTCGACGACCGGGAGATCTACCTCGGGCTGTTGCGCCTGTTCGCGGAGAGCGACTACGGCAAGCTCCTGCAGGAATCGATCGACGCGGGTGATGCCGTCGCCCTGCGCCGCGCCGCCCACTCGATCAAGGGCGGTGCGGCCACGATCGGCGCGACCGCACTGAGCCTTGCCGCCGCCGAGCTGGAAGCCCGGGTGGCCAGTGGCCTGGCGGACGAGGCACAATCCATGCAGGCCGGTCCGCTGCATGAAGCCGCGAGCGCGCTGGCCGCTCGCACCACCCGTTTCTGCGCAGACCTGGAGGCGGCGACACGCGAAGCCGCAGCCGACGCAGCGTCCGCTCCGGAGCGATCCGACGAGGACTGCGTCGAAGCGGCGCCGGCACGGACCGCGGAGATCGTCGCCACCGTCGAGCACCAGCTCACCCTCGGCGACATCGCGGTGCGCGAACTGCTCGAAGCCCACCGCGGGCTGCTGCGAAACGTTCTCGGCGAGCGCTTCGCGCACTTCGAGGAGCGCATCGGCAACTTCGATTTCGAAACCGCCCTCGACGACCTGCGGGCGGCCGACGCAGCGCGCAAGGACACGCAAGCCCGCTGAACCGGATGCATGGAGGCAAGTACAGGATGAACCCGCCCAGCAAACGCGCGACCCCGCCCACTCACGCCGGTCGCTTCGCCGAGCCCTTCGCCCCGCCACCGCCGCGCAACCCGCTCGATCGCCGGGTGCACGCGGCGATCGCGCGCGCCACCGCCTCGGTGTCGCCGATCGCGCTGCTGCTCGCGACGGTGGACTGGGCCGGCCACCTCGCGGTCTCGCCGGGCAAGCGCATGGAGCTCGCCGACCTCGGCATCGCGCAGATGCGCCGCCTGCTGCGCTACGCACAGCAGCTCGCCATCGCCCCGGCGGGCAGCGCCGCGCACGAGTGCATCGAGCCGCCCGCGCAGGACCGCCGCTTCCAGGCGCCCGAGTGGCACGCCTGGCCCTTCAACCTGATGCACCAGTCCTTCCTGCTCGGCCAGGAATGGTGGGACGCCGCCACCCACGGCGTGGCCGGCGTCTCGCGCCATCACGAGCAGGTCGTCGCCTTCGCCGCGCGCCAGCTGCTCGACATGTTCTCGCCGGGCAACTTCCTGCCCACCAACCCGGTAGTGCTGCGCCAGACCCTGGCGAGCGGCGGCATGAACCTCGCGCGCGGCGCCGTCCACGCCGTCGAGGACTTCGAGCGCCTCGTCGGCGGCGCCCCGCCGGCCGGCGCCGAGGACTTCGTCGTCGGCCGCGACGTCGCGGTCACCCCGGGCAAGGTGGTGCTGCGCAACCGCCTCATCGAGCTCATCCAGTACGCGCCCGCCACCGCCGACGTGTACGCCGAGCCGGTGCTGATCGTGCCGGCCTGGATCATGAAGTACTACATCCTCGACCTCTCGCCGCACAACTCGCTGGTGCGCTACCTGGTCGAGCGCGGCCACACCGTGTTCTGCATCTCGTGGAAGAACCCCGGGACGGACGAGCGCGAGCTCGACATGGACGACTACCTGCAGCTCGGCTTCTTCGCCGCGCTCGACGCGATCAATGCCATCGTCCCCGGGCAGAAGGTGCACGCCACCGGCTACTGCCTCGGCGGCACCCTGCTGGCGATCGCCGCGGCGGCGATGGACCGCGACGGCGATGCGCGCCTCGGCTCGATGACGCTGTTCACCGCGCAGACCGACTTCACCGAACCGGGCGAGCTCGCGCTCTTCATCGACGACAGCGAGGTCAGCCTGCTCGAGGCGCAGATGGAGGAGACCGGCTTCCTCACCGCCGGCCAGATGGCGGGTGCGTTCCAGATCCTGCGCTCCAACGACCTGCTGTGGTCGCGCGTCGTCGGCGAATACCTCATGGGCGAGCGCACGCCGATGAACGACCTCATGGCCTGGAACGCCGACGCCACGCGCATGCCCGCGCGCATGCACAGCCAGTACCTGCGCCGGCTCTTCCTCAACGACGACCTCAGCGAGGGGCGCTACCCCGTGGGTGGCAAGCCGGTGGCGCTGTCCGACATCGAGCTGCCGGTGTTCTGCGTCGCCACCCTCACCGACCACGTCGCGCCCTGGCGCTCGGTGTACAAGCTGCACTACCTGGTGCCGACCGAGATCAGCTTCGTGCTCACCAGCGGCGGCCACAACGCCGGCATCGTCAGCGAGCCCGGCCGCCCGCGGCGCAGCTTCCGCATGCACACCCGCCCCGCGGGCGGCAACTACGTCCCGCCGGACGATTGGCTCGAGCGCACGCCCGAGCAGGAAGGCTCGTGGTGGCCGGCCTGGAGCGACTGGCTCGCCGCGCGCAGCGGCGCGCGTGTGGCGCCGCCGGCGATCGGTGCCCCAGACTATCCCGCGCTCGACGACGCGCCGGGCTGCTACGTGCATGAGAAGTGAGCGGACGATGCGGGCAGCTTGACCGCGCCGCCGATGCGACCTCCCCCGCCGCGCCCCGCACAACCCGCTACGCCCGCGGCGGGATGCAGGAGCGGATGCAGGAGCGGGTGTAGGAGCGACGCAAGTCGCGATTCCCGCCCGCCTCGATCCGCCTGCGCCCAGCGCAGCGCTGCCGCCTTGATCGCGACTTGCGTCGCTCCCACAGCCACCCCGAGCGCTGCGGTCGTCCTGCGCGAGCGCCGCGTTCTTGCCGTCGGAGCGCCGCGGTCTTCCTGTGGGAGCGACGCAAGTCGCGATTCCACCTCTCCGCCCCCCCTCCCCATCGCCCGCCCCGGCGATCCGCTTCGTTCCCCCACAGAGCCCCCCATGGAAAAGATCGTCTTCCTCGACCGCGCCACGCTCGCGCCGCAGATCCGCCTGCGCCGTCCGTCCTTCGCCCACGACTACGCCGAACACGCGCGCACCGCCCCCGCCGAGGTCGTCGAACGCCTCGCCGGCGCCACCATCGCGATCCTCAACAAGGTCCGCCTCGACGCCGCGGCGATCGCGCAACTGCCCGCGCTGCGCCTGGTCGCGGTCGCCGCCACCGGCACCGACTGCGTCGACAAGGCCGCCTGCGCGGCGCGCGGGATCGCGGTGTGCAACATCCGCGGCTACGCGCGCGACACCGTGCCCGAGCACGTCTTCGCGCTCCTGCTCGCGCTGCGCCGCCAGCTCATCCCCTACCGCGACGACGTGCTCGCCGGCGAATGGCAGCGCGCCGGGCAGTTCTGCTTCTTCAACCACCCCATCCACGACCTCGCCGGTACCCGGCTCGGCATCGTCGGCGCCGGCGACCTCGGCCAGCGCGTGGCGGCGATCGCGCGCGCCTTCGGCATGGAGCCGGTGTTCGCCGCGCGCAAGGGCGAACGCCCCGGCGACGACAGCTACCTGGCCTGGGACGAAGTGCTCGCGACCAGCGACGTCATCAGCCTGCACTGTCCGCTCACCGAGGCCACCCGCGGCCTCGTCGGCCTGCCCGAATTCCGCGCGATGGCGCGGCGTCCCCTGCTGATCAACACCGCGCGCGGCGGCATCGTGGATGAGCACGCCCTCGTGCAGGCGCTCGACGAGGGCCTGATCTCCGGCGCCGGCTTCGACGTCACCGACGGCGAACCGCCCGCGCCCGACAGCCCGCTGATGCGCATCGCCGCCCGCCCGAACGTCCTCCTCACCCCGCACATCGCCTGGGCCTCGGATGAAGCGCAGCAGGCGCTGGCCGATCAGCTGGTCGATGTCATCGAAAAATTTGTTGCTGGCCAGCCGAAGAATCTCGTCTCCGGCGGGTTTGCGTAGGCGCGACGCGAGTCGCGATCCTGCGATCGATCAATCGCGGCGCGGATCCCGCGCGCTGCGATCGCGACTTGCGTCGCTCCCACAGAACCGCCAGGGAACGTAGGCGCAACGCCCGGTGTGGGACGTAGGAGCGACGCAAGTCGCGATGCATTCGGCCAAAATCTAGAAATTCG
>WBZL01002731.1_pt2 | contig 16378 bp, 14 predicted proteins | sample 5204291 | NCBI WGS metagenome assembly WBZL01 (sample SAMN12344345, study PRJNA552823) | activated sludge metagenome | biome: Activated sludge suspended growth; feature: Nitrification reactor; material: Wastewater; isolation source: activated sludge from nitrification reactor of wastewater...
GCCATCACGCCGCTCATCGACGAGCTCGCCGCGATCATGGGCCCGCAGATCGCCGCCGGCGGCAACCGCTTCGTCATCGAGGCCGACCACGAGCTCGGCGCCCTCACCTCCGACGCGACCAAGCTCCGCCAGATCCTCCTGAACCTCCTCGGCAACGCCGCCAAGTTCACGCAGGGCGGCGAGATCCGCCTCATCCTCCGCCGCGAGGACGATCCCGAGCTCGGCCCCCGCCTCCGCATCAGCGTCGCCGACACCGGCATCGGCATCGCCCCGGAGCACCTCACCCGCCTCTTCCAGGCCTTCTTCCAGGTCGACGAGTCGCCGACCCGCCAGTACGGCGGCACCGGCCTCGGCCTTGCGATCTCGCGCCGCCTCGCCCGCCTCCTCGGCGGCGACATCGTCGTCGACAGCGCCCCCGGCCGCGGCTCCACCTTCACCGTCGACCTGCCCGCCTGAGCCGCGCGGCCCCTCACGGCCGCCGCGCCCCCTCGCCCGCGGCGCCGGGTGTATCACCCTCCGCATGGCCAAGGGCACCCGCCAGAGGACCCGCGACCACGCGTCGTTTCGCCGCGAGGCGACCTTCCGCGCCCTCCCTCACCCGCTCGCCGAGCCGATCGTCGACGACGACGCCGCGCCGCGGGTGCGCCGCGAGGACATCGCCGCCGGCGTCTACGTCCTCCACGACGTGATGGCCCCGCGCGAGTGTCGACGCCTCGTCGACGCCGCCGAGGCCATCGGCTTCACCCACGCCGGCCTGGCGGTCGGCGACGACGCCTACCGGGTCAACCTCTCCGTCCGCAACAACCTCCGCGTGGTCGTCGACGCCCCCGCCCTCGCCGAGCGCCTCTGGCGGCGCGTCCGCGACCACGTCGACGCCCGCCACGAGGGCCGCCCGGTCCACGGCCTCAACCACCGCCTCCGCGTCTACCGCTACGAGGTCGGCATGCGCTTCTTCCCCCACGTCGACGTGCGCATGGAGGTCCCCGGCGGCGAGACCCGTGCGTCCGTCGTCATCTTCCTCGGCGACGCCTTCGAGGGCGGCGCCACCCGCTTCTTCGAGGTCAAGGATCGCGGCGCGCGGCGGGGCGAGGGCCGCGGCCGCAAGTTCGACAACCGCGTGCGCTTCGCCCTCCGCCCGGCCACCGGCGGCGCCGTCGTCTTCGATCACCTCCTCCTCCACGAGGGTCAGGAGGTGAGCGCCGGCGTCAAGTACGCGGTCCGCTCCGACCTGATCTACGCGCCCCGCTAGAAGGTGTTGACGGCCGACACCACGAAGTCGAGGTCGCGCACCACCGGCGCCTCGCCGAAGACCTGGAGCTCCATGTGGAGGTGGCCGGGCAGCCCGTCCAGCACGCTCGGGTCGGGGATCTCGTCGGGGATGATCATCGCCACATAGAGGAACTCGTTCACCCCCGGGCTCCCGGCGAGGGGCTCGAAGGGGATCGGGTAGTTCGGCAGCCACTTGAAGTGATCGGCCGTGTCGACGTTGTAGCCGTCGATGTCGATGTAGGAGTCGAGCTTCGGCATCTTCGGGTCGTCGAAGTCGAAGGGATCGGCGGCGATCTCGAAGCCGGCGCCGCGGAGGCCGATCGCGAACATCATCAGCCCCTGCCCGCCGAGCACCACCGGCAGCGTGCCGCCGTCCTCGAGGCGGCCCCAGGTCGGCGTCGCGAAGGGATCGATCGGGTCGAAGATCGCCTGACCCACCTCGAGGACCGCGTCGCCCAGGCCCGCGGGCGGCTCACAGGCCGCCGCCCCCGAGGCGCAGGTCTCCACGCACGCCTGCTGGTCGTCGACGACGTCGAGCCAGCACGAGCCGCCCGCACCATAGAGGCCCTCGAGCATCTTCGCCTGCCCGGGATCGCCTGCCCCGGCGCACGCGACGTAGGCCTCGCAGACGCGCTCGGCCACCCCGCCCGTGGACGTATCCGCGCCCTCGTCGCCGCTGCCGCCGTGACAGGCCGCGAGGGCCATCGCCGCCGCCGCGAGCGCAGCAGGGCGCATGCGCGCGAGCGAGGACTCGATCCGTGGGCTCATTCGTGGATGGTGCTCCAGACCCGCACGCGCCGCAATGGCCGCGGCCGCGCGCCTCAGCGCGGCGCAGATCGGCTACGATGCGGAGTCGTGGAGGCGACGTCGAGGCGAGGGGGGCGGCGAGGGGGGAGGCGAGCGGCGCGCACGGCGGCGCTGCTCCTCGTCGCCGCCGCCGCCGGCTGCTACGACGGCGCCTTCCTCGACCTCGCCTGCGACCGCCAGGGCACCTGCCCCAACGGCACGACCACCGACGCGTCCACCGGCGCCTCCTCGTCGACCACCGACGGCGGGCCGACGCTCGAGGCCTTCCGGGTCGACACGATCACGATCGCCGACCCGCACTTCTACTACCAGATCGCCGACACCTGCACCGACGTGACCGATCAACTCGAACTCGCGATCGCCTCCGAGGTCGCCGACGGCGCGCTCAACCTCGTCCTCCTCTTCGACCACGCCGACCCGGCCGCCGCCACCGTCGGCCTCACCTTCACCGAGGCGATCTGCGTCCTCGGCACCGAGCAGACCTCCTGCGGCTTCAAGGACGCCGACACCTTCATCCCGGTCTCCGCCAGCAACTCGAGCGAGAGCCCCTGCGACGTCGTCACCCCCGGCACCACGAACCCCGCCTACGCGAGCGCCGGGGTCGCCAACGTCCCCCCGCCGATCTGCTTCGCCAGCCCCCGCGGCCCGGTGGTGCTCCCGGCGATCGGCGCCCTGCCGCCGATCACCTTCGAGGTCGCCCAGGTCGCCGCCAGCTACGGCAGCGGGGCCGCCCCGGTCGACGGCCTGGTCGACGGCATCCTCGCGGGGTATATGCCGGCGAGCAAGGCCATGACCCTCACCGGCGAGATCAAGGGGATCCCCTTCGAGCTCTGGTCGTCGATCGCCGGCAGCGGCGCCTCCTGCAACATCGACCCGATGAACCCGCTCGACGACACCGACGCCGACCCCGACCCCAACGTGATCGAGCGCGGCGTGTGGTTCTACTTCAACTTCACGGCGACCCGGGTGGACTGGATCCAATGAGCCCCCGCCGTCGGCACCTCGCCCTCGCCGCCCTCCTCCTCGCCGGCTGCTTCCACGGCGTCGACGTCACCAGCCAGGGCCAGGACACCACCACCACCGCGACGGCCACCGACACGAGCAGCGGCACCACCGCCGCCGACGCGAGCAGCAGCACCGGCACCTCCTCCACGACCGCCGCCGCGACCACCGGCGACCCCGCCGAGGCCACCGCCCTGCGGATCACCAAGCTCTCGATCGTCGACCCGCACATCTACTACGTCCTCGACGGCCAGAACTGCGTCGACACCACCGCCCTCCTCAACAGCGCCGGCATCCAGAACTACATCGACGACGGCGACTCGAACCTCGTCTTCATCTTCTCCCCGCTCGACCCGACCGCCTCGTCGACGCCCGCGCGCTTCGCCAAGGCCGCCTGCAACCTCGGCGGCACCACCACCTGCGCGCCCTCCAAGGACTACCAGGCCGCCGACCTGAGCGCCGAGAACCTCAGCGCGGGCGTGTGCTCGACCGTCCTCGACGGCTCGCTGAACCCGAGCTACGCGGTCGACGGCGCGCCCAACATCGCGTCCGCCCCCTGCTTCCACACGCCCCCCTTCGACCTCGAGCTGCCGCTCACGCCGCAGCTCCCCAACCTGCCGCTCCGGCAGGTGCAGGTGAGCGCCCACTACACCACGAGCGACGAGGACGCCTCGCTCGTCGCCGGCTCGATCCGCGGCTACCTGCGGGCGAGCGACGCGCTCCAGGTCGCCGGCGAGCTCGTCGGCCAGCCCTTCGACGTCTGGGGCACCGTCGCCGGCGGCAACGGCTGCCAGATCGACCCCAACATGCCAATCGACGACACCGACCCGAACCCGATCGCGGGCGACGCCGACCTCGGCGCCTGGCTCTACCTCAACTTCGAGGCCCAGCCCGTGATCTGGCTCGAGTGACGCGAGAGGGAGAGAGGCGATGCACCAACACCCCGCGGCCCTCCGGGTCCGCCCTCCTGGGCCCCTCGATCACACCCTGCGGCCGCCGGGCTCGAAGAGCCTGACCAACCGCGCCCTCCTCCTCGCCGCCCTCGCCGACGGCCGCTCGACCCTCACCGGCTGCCTCGAGTCGGAGGACACCATCCTCATGCGCGCCGCCCTCGCCCGCCTCGGCGCCCGCTCCGAGGTCGAGGGCGACGGCACCCGCATCTCGATCGAGGGCCTCGGCGGGCCGCCCCGCCGCGTCGACGATCCCGAGCGGCCGATCGAGGTCGGCACCGCCGGCACCGCCGCCCGCTTCCTCGCCGCCGTCCTCGCCGCCTCACCGATCACCACCCTCGTCGACGGCTCGCCGCGGATGCGCGAGCGGCCGATGGCCCTGCTCCTCGAGACCCTCCGCGCGCAGGGGGCCGCCATCACCTGCCTGGGCGCCCCCGGCTCGCTGCCCGCGCGGATCGAGGGCTCGCCCGGCGGCCTCCTCGGCGGCGAGATCCGCCTCGCCCGCCCGCCGAGCTCGCAGTTCATCTCGGCCCTGATCCTCGCCGCCCCGCTGGCCCGCGCCCCCACCCGCATCATCCTCGAGCAGGGCACCCCCGCCCGCCCCTACGTCGACATGAGCCTCGCCCTCCTCCGCGACTTCGGCGGCCGCGGCGGCTGGACCGTCGACGGCGTCGAGATCGAGGTCTCCCCCGGCGCCCTCCGCGGCCGCGACCTGGCGATCGAGCCCGACGCGTCGGCGGCGAGCTACTTCCTGGCGATGGCCGCGATCTTCGGCGGCCGCGTCACCATCCCCGACCTCGGCGCCGAGAGCGTGCAGGGCGACGCCGGCTTCTGCCACGTCCTCGCCGCGATGGGCGCCGAGATCGAGCAGAGCGCCACCGAGACCACCCTTCGCGGCCGCGGCCCCCTCCGCGGCATCGACATCGACCTCGCGGCGATGCCCGACATGACCCTCACCCTCGCGGTCGCCGCCCTCCACGCCCGCGGCCCCACGCGGATCCGCGGCGTCGAGATCCTCCGCCACCACGAGAGCGACCGCCTCGCCGCCGCCGCCGCCGAGCTCCGCAAGCTCGGCGCCCGCGTCGACGAGGCCGAGGACGGCCTCCTCATCGACCCGCCCGCCGCGCCGACCCCGGGCGTCGCCATCGACACCTACGAGGACCACCGGATGGCGATGGCCTTCAGCCTCGCCGGCGAGGTCACCATCCGCGACCCCGGCTGCGTGCGAAAGACCTTCCCCGCGTACTTCGAGGAGCTCGCTCGCCTCGGCATGGTCGTCACCTGAGCCCCCGCCGCCCGCCCCAATCGCCGCCCCACAGCGCGTGCCCCCTTTCGCCGCCCCCGCGGCCGTGGCTATGGTCCCCCGCGTGACGGGCCCCCTCCGCGCCGGCGACACCGCGACCCTGACGATCACCTCCCTCAGCGCCGAGGGCGACGGCGTCGGCGAGCACGACGGCCTCGAGGTCGTCGTCCCCGGCCTCTTCCCCGGCGAGGTCGCCGACGTGCGCATCGACCACCGCGAGCGCCAGCGCCCCCGCGCCTACGCGCGCCCCCTCGCCCTCCACGAGGCCCACCCCGGCCGCCGCCCGCCCCCCTGCCCGCGCCACGCCGAGGCCCACGGCCGCTGCACCGGCTGCCCCTGGCAGGCCCTCGACGAGGCGAGCCAGCGCGACCTCAAGGCCCGCCTCCTCCGCGAGCGCTTCGGCCTCGAGGTCGACCGCGTCGTCCACCTCCCCGGCGGCGAGTTCGGCTACCGACGCTCGAGCAAGCGGGTCGTCGCCGGCGCCCCGGGCGCCCTCCTCCTCGGCTCGCACGTCCGCGGCACCCACCGGGTCGCCGACATGGACGGCTGCATGGTCGAAGATCCGACCATCGCCGCCGCCGCCGCCGAGCTCGCCGAGATCGCCCGCGACCTCGACATCGCCCCCTTCGACGAGAAGACCGGCCAAGGCGACCTCCGCTACGTGTGGTTCAAGAGCGACGGCCGCGGCGTCCTCGTCACCCTCATCACCGCCGCCGAGGCGAGCCCCGCCGCCGAGCTCCTCCCCGCCCGCCTCCAGCTCCCCGTCGGCGTCGCCTGGAGCGTCCAGGGCGCCGCCGGCAACCAGATCCGCGGCGGCGAGCCCCGCCTCCTCCGCGGCCGCGGCGAGCTCGCCCTCACCCTCGCCGGCGTCCCCGTCGAGCCCGGCCCGCTCGGCTTCCTCCAGCCGAACCCGGAGGTCGCCGCCCTCGCCTACCAGGGCCTCCTCGAAGATCCCGACGGCGCCCCGCTCGCTGGCGACCTCGCCTACGACCTCTACGCCGGCGCCGGCGTCACCACCGCCCTCCTCCGCCGCGCCTTCGCCGCCGTCCTCCCCTGCGAGTCCTTCCCCGAGAGCGCCGCCCGCCTCGGCGTCGCCCCCCGCGAGGTCGCCGACTTCCTCGCCGAGCGCCTCGCCGCCGGCGGCCCCGCGCCCGCGCTGGTGGTCGCCAACCCGCCCCGCGCCGGCCTCGGCGCCGCCGTCTGCGAGCGCCTCCTCGCCCTCGCCCCCGCCCGCCTCCACCTCATGAGCTGCGGCCCCGCCGGCCTCGCCCGCGACCTCGACGCCCTCCGTGCCGGCGGCTACCGCCTCCTCGCCCTCCGCGCCTACGACACCCTCCCGCAGACCGCCCACGTCGAGGTGGTCGCCTGGCTCGCCCGCTGAGCCGCGAGCACCGTCACCCGCCGCCGCGCCGCGTCACGCCGGGCTCACACGACATGTCCTCGACGACATGTCTCCATGGCCATGCGCCGGTCGCCCGCGGCCGCGCCCGTCGCCCTCAGGCGATCCGCAGCCCCGTGCCCAGGTCGTAGACCTGCCCCGGCAGCGCGATCCGGAAGCCCGCGCGCTCGACCCGGGCCCGGTTCTCCTCGATGTTGTCTTCGTGGTGCATGATCACCACCTTGCGGCGCACCCGCTCGGGGAGCGACTCGAGGAGCGGGAAGAAGCCGTGCACCTGCCCCGGGTAGTCGATGAAGGTGCAGTCGTGGAAGAACACCGTCGTCCGCGGCTCGATCGCGATCAGGAAGTCGACGTTCACCACCGAGTCGCCGCTCCAGAAGGCGATCCGCTCGTCGGCCGGGTCGGCGAAGGCGCCGATCTCGAGCGCGCACGCGGGCTTGCCCGGCACGTGCTCGGTCTCGCGGGTCACCACCCCGAGCCCCCCGCTCCGGTACGACTCCGCGTGGTTCCACGGGTTCTGTCGCGGCGCCTCCACCGCCGACGGCGCGATGATCTCGAAGAAGGTGCCGAGCTTCCCGTGGGTCGGCGAGACCGTCGCCGCCCGCATGTAGCGGAGCGAGGGCGCGAGGGTCTCCCAGATCTCGGTGAGCACAGCGTCGTGGGCGACCAGCTTGGGGCTCTGCCCGCCCTCCTTGGTGGGCTTCGCGTCGCCGTGGCTCTCGAAGAAGCGGACCAGCGCGAAGTCCTCGAGGCCGTAGACGTGGTCGCCGTGGACGTGGGTGATGATCTGCCCCTCGATGTCGTGCCAGTGCAGACCGGCCGCATGGACCTGATCGGGCGCCTGCCGCCCGCAGTCGATGAGCCAGCGCTTGCCGTCCGGCAGGACGAGCATCGAGCAGGTGGTCCCGTAGCGCCGCGAGAAGGCTCCACCTGCCCCGAGGAAGTGGAGGGTGAGGCTTTGTCGGGCGAGCGACACGAGGGGTCCGAGTGGGGGAGGGTCCGTCAGAGGGTCCAGGTCGACCGGGTCACCCCGTCCTGGACCGTCACACCCATGGATGCTAGCGCATCACGCAGCGCGTCCGCCTCTTTCCAGCGTTTTTCGGCGCGCGCCCGATCGCGCTCGGCGACGAGCGCCTCGACCCGAGCGGTGTCGAGGCCCAAGCGGGCCGCCTTGGCGTCGCGGCGGGCGCGGAGATAGACCGCCGGCTCGGCCCCGAAGACCCCGAGGTAGCGGCTCACCGCCGCCATGTCGTCGACGAAGCGAGCGACCGTCGCGTGGCGGAGCGCCGGCTCGACCTCCTTCTTCTTGGCGGCGAGGAGGCGGTTGACGTCGCGGACCGGCTCCGAGAGGCAGGCGATCGCCGCGGCGGTGTTGAGGTCGTCGGCGAGCGCCGCGCGAAAGCGCGAGAGCATCCCGGCCACCGCCGGCGTCGCCTCGGCCCCGGGGGGAGGCGCCCCCGCGGCCTCCAAGAAGGCCCTGGCGCGCCCCAGCGCGTCGTAGATCGCGGCCACCCGCTCGTCCGCCTCCTCGAGGCCGGGGAAGCGGACCCGCCGGCGGAGCTCGGCCACGTCGAGCGCCACCTGGCACGACGGACAGGCGCCGCCGTGCTGCTGCACCTCCGCCGGCAGCGGCGCCTGGCAGGCCGGGCACGGCACCTCGACGTCGAAGTTGATCCCCGAGCGGTAGTGGACGCCGAGGATGAAGAAGCGCAGCGCCTCCGGCGGGTAGAGGGCCGTGACCTCGCGGATCGTGAAGAAGTTGCCCAGGCTCTTCGACATCTTCTCGCCGGCGAAGTCGACGAAGCCGTTGTGGAGCCAGTGACGGGCGAAGGTGCCGTGCCCGCAGGCCCCCTGCGACTGGGCGATCTCGTTCTCGTGGTGCGGGAAGATCAGGTCGCGGCCGCCGGCGTGGATGTCGAAGGTCTCGCCGAGGTGACGCCGGCTCATCGCCGAGCACTCGATGTGCCAGCCCGGCCGCCCCGGCCCCCACGGGCTCGGCCACGCCGGCTCGCCGGGCTTGGCCGCCTTCCACAGCGCGAAGTCGAGCGGGTTCTCCTTGCGCTCGTTGATCTCCACCCGCGCCCCCGCCTGCATGTCGTCGAGGCTCCGCCCCGAGAGCGCCCCGTAGGCCGGGAAGCGGGCGACCCGGTAGTACACGTCCCCGTCCTGCGGGTACGCGAGGCCGCGCTCGATCAGGCGCTCGACCATCTCGATGATCTCCGGGATCGTCCCGGTCACCCGCGGCTCGACGTCGGGGCGGAGGCAGCCGAGGTCGTCGAGGTCGCGGTGGTATTCATCGGTGTAGCGCTCGGCGATCGCCTCGGGCGTCGCCCCCTCGCTCGTCGCCCGCCGGATGATCTTGTCGTCGACGTCGGTGACGTTGCGGACGTACGTCACCGCGAGCCCCGCCTCGCGGAGGAAGCGGACCAGCACGTCGGGGACGATCGCCGCCCGCGCGTGGCCGATGTGGCTCATGTCGTAGACGGTCGGGCCGCACACGTAGAGGCCGCAGCGGCCGGGCTCCAGGAGGGCCAGCGGCTTCTTCTGGCCGGTGAGCGTGTCGTGGAGGGCGATCGGGGCCTGGTGGTCGTGAGCGGCAGCCATGGGCGCGGACGGCCCATCTTGCCCTACGCGCGCCGGCTCCGCCACCACCAGCCGAGGCTGGCGAGGTTCCAGAGGACCACCACCAGCACCCCGCCCCAGAGGAGCGGCGCCATCCACTGCGAGGACGGGGTCTCGCCGACCACGATGAGGTAGCCGCCGTCGTCGACGCGCACCGCCCGGCTCAGGTGGACCGAGCGCACGGTGGCGGGATCGAGGACCAGGCGCCCGTCCTCGAGCGGCCGCGGGGCGAGGCGCTCGCCGTCGACGACGAAGCCGGTGGTGGTGGTGCTCTCGCCGTGGACCAGCCGGATCCGATCGCCCGCCCGATCGAGCGCCGACGCCGGCACCAGGTAGGTCGCGCTGGTCGGCAGCACGGCGACGCCGTGGCTCGGATCGGGCCGCGGCGGCGCCACGAGGCCGGCGGCCAGCGTCGCCTCCGCGCCCCTCCGCTCGCCCGCGGGGATCCGCGCGAAGATCTTGTAGAACGCCGAGCTCTTCTGCTCCGGCACGAAGTAGGGGACGCCCAGCGCCGCGACCGCGGCCTCGGCCGCCGCCAGCGAGGCGAAGCTCTCGCGGCCGAGCTGGATCTGCGCGTCCGGCAGCTCGACCGCGATGCCGACGTGATCCTCGGCCCCGAGCGGGTAGCTCTCGCCCTCGCCCTGGATGGTCAGCCCGCCCCCGCCCCCGCCCTCCGGCAGGGCCGCGATCAGGGCCGCCACCGGCACATCGACCGTCTGCGTGATCCCCTCGGCGTCGAAGAAGGCGCGGATCCACGGCAGCATCCGCAGCTTGCCGAGGCGCCGCATCCGCCCCTCGAAGACCCCCTCGTACTGGTTCGGCGGCCCGTCCTCGCGGCGCTCCATCGCCGCGAAGAGCGACCCGCCGCCCTCGACGATCCGCACATACGAGACCGAGCGCTCGCCGCTCTTGAGGCGGGCCGCGTGCTGCACATCGGGCGTCCCCCGGAGGACCACGAAGGCCTCGTCGAGGTCGTCGCCGAGGCCGCTCGCCACCAGCTCGCTCGCGTTGCCGAGGTCGACCGGCTGACCGCTGCGGAGCCAGTAGCGGAAGTCCCCGAACATGCTCACCAGCATGTAGATGCCGAACGCGCTGACCACCAGGTCGACGATCGGCGAGCGTCGCCGCCGCCGCGGCGCCGCGGGCTCGTCGGAGAGGTTCTCTTCGTTCGTCGTCGGCTCGCTCACGGGCACCTCGCTATATCACGGACGAAGGGGAGAGACCGAGGCGCCGGGGAAATGTTCCCGGCCCTGGCGCGCTCGCCCGCGCGCCGCGCTCACTCGCGGAAGACCACCACCTCCCGGCTCGCCTCGACGCTCTCGCCGTCGCGCGCCGTGATCGTGATCAGGTTGCCGCCGCTGGCCAGCGGCACCGCCGCCTGGGCCCGCATCGACCGCGCCGCCTCGCCCTCGCGGGCCGGGTTCGCCTGGAAGAACACCTTGTCCTCCACTTGGGCGGGCCCGACCGGCCGCACCCCCACCACCAGGTCGCGGACCCGCCCCGGGTGGGTCGCCAGGGCGTCGAGCGTCACCCGATCGGCCTTCGTCACCAGCGGCGCCGCCTCCACCGCGATCACCGGCGGCGTCACCAGCAGGGCCGTCCGCGCCGGCAGGGCCGCCCGCCCCTTCGCCGGCCCCTCCACCGGCGAGACCGCGTCGGCCGGCAACCAGCCGCGGCGCCCCGGCTCCAGATCGACCGCCAGCCACCCGCCGGCCCGGCCGACGACGTCCACCACCTGACCGGCGGCGACCTCGGCGAGCACCGCCGACTTCCCGTCCGCCCCGTTGTAGAGGCGCGTCCCCTCGCCCTTCACCTCCACCCGCTGCGCGCCCGCGACGAAGCCCGGCCGCCCCTCGGCGATCCGCGGCCGCAGCCGGTGCCGCGCGCTCTCCCGGAGCTGCACGTCGGCGACCATCAGATCGAGCTCGACCGGCAACGCCAGGTCGGGCGCGTCGGCGACGGTGATCCCGAACGACCCGCGCACCTCCTTGCCCGGCGCCACCGGCCCGAGCGCGAGGAAGCCCTCCTCGAGGAGCGCCTGGGCCCCCGCGTGGTTTCGCAGCAGCGCCCGCACATCGGCCGCGCCCGCCTCGCCCTCGTTCCGCGCCCGCACCGCCAGCAGCACCCGCTCGCCCGCCTGCAGCACCCCGTCGCCGTTCCCCTTCACCGCGAAGGGCTCGCCCCCCGGCTCCTCGGGCGGCCGCGCCGGCGCCTTGGCGACCAGCGCCGGGTCATCCACGATCCAGTAGTCGTACGCGAGGTGCGAGCGCGGCAGCCCCTTCACCTCGAGGCGCACCTCCGTCGTCGCGTCCGGCGCCGCCCCCGGCTCGCCGCCGTGGACCGCGATCTTCAGCGCGTCCGCGAAGTCCGGCTGCCACGACATCACCTGCAACCGGAGCTCGCGGACCGCCGTCTTCCCTGGCGCCACCGTGCCGATCATCACCTCGATCCCGTCGAGCTCGTCGTGCACGCACTCGGTGATCAGGTGCACCCGCTGGGCCGGCGCCGCCCCCCGGTTCTCGGCCTCGACCCGGAGCACGAAGGGCTCCCCCGCCCGGATCGGCCGGTCGACGCTCGCCCGCACCGCGATCTCCGGATCGCTGCCCCCCGCCGGCCCGTCCCACGGGATCGTGGTCGCCGCCAGCGCGCCGACGATCGCCTGGTCCTCGCTCACCGCCAGGCCATCGATCACCTTCTGCGTCGCCGCCGCCCGACCCCCCGCGTCCACCCCGGCGATCGCCGCCGCCACCGCCTGGGCGATCCTCACCTCCGGATCGCGGAGCGCGTCTGGCTCGCCCTCCGCCAGCTCGCGCGGCCCCCCCAGATAGCGGAGGAGCGGCCCCGTCTCCGGCCCGCTCGGCGGCGCCGGCTCGTGTCGCGCCGACGGCAGGTGCGCGGTCTGGCTGCGCTCCCGCCGACGCTCGAAGCGCTCGCGGTCGTAGTAGCGCGCCACCGCCGGGATCTCCGTCAGCTCCACCGGCGAGAGCGTCACGTCCGGCACCACCCCGAGGCTCTGGATCTTCGTGTCGCCCGCTACCTGGTACTCGGCGACCGTCAGCTTGAGCGCGAGCTCGCGGCCGTAGGGCGCCCACGGCTTCAGCATCTGCACCGTCCCCTTGCCGAAGGAGGTCCGGCCGATCACCACCCCGCGCCCCAGCGCCTTCACCCCGCCCGCCACGATCTCCGACGCCGACGCCGAGTTCTCGTCGATGAGCGCGACCACGCCGACCTCCGGCCCCACCGCCACCTCCGGCTTCGCCGGGTCCGACTCGCGCCCCAGCGCCGACTTCACGATCACCAGGTCCCCGCGCTCCACCAGCAGATCCACGAGCGCCATCGCCTGCGTCAGGAGCCCGCCGCTATTGTCCCGGAGGTCGAGCACGAGCCCCCGCAGCGGCCCGTCCGCGGTCAGCCGGGCGATCGCCGCGCTCGCCTGGTCGGCCGTGTTCTCCTGGAACGTCGTGATCCGCAGGAGCCCCACCCGCTCTGGCAGGAGCGACCCGATCACGCTCTCCACCCGGATCATCTGCCGGATCACCGTCACCGTCAGCGTCTCCGCGCCGCGGCGGATCTTCAGGCTCACCGGCGACCCCACCGGCCCCCGGAGGAGCGTCTGGGCGTCGGCCGCCGGCAGGTTCACCGTCGCCTGCTTGTCGATCTGCAGGATCAGGTCGCCCGCTCGCAGCCCCGCCACCGCCGCCGGCGACCCCTCCAGCACCCGCACCACCTTGATCCGCCGCTCCTCGGCCGTGATCTCCGCGCCGATCCCCCCGAACTCGCCCTTCGTCTTCACCCCCAGGTCGCTCCGCTCCTCCGGCGTCAGCAGGATCGTGTGCGGATCGAGCGGCGCCAGGAGCCCGTTGAGGGCCGCGTACTCGAGCTTGTGGACGGCCTCCTCGTCCTCCAGGTCGAGGTGCGGCCGCGCGAACTCCAGGATCTTCTCCAGCGCCTCGGCGGCGGCCACCAGCGAGGTCGGCGACCCCACCTCGAATTTCTCCGCGAACGCCCCCACCGTCACCGAGACCTGCCCGCCCTGGACCTCCGCGAAGAACTCCGGCTGGTGGAGCGCCAGGTCGTGGAGCGCCGACGCCAGCTGCCCTGGTGGGTCCAGCCGGCGCGGGTCGAAGTACTCGTGCTCGACCGTCCACGCCGCCCAGAGCAGGAGGGGGAACGAGCGCTCCTCCAGCCGCAGGAGGGCCGCCGGGTCGACCTCCGCCGCGCCCGTCGACCCGGCCGGGGAATCGCTGGCGGGGGTCGGCGCGTTCGGCGAGCACGCCCCTGCGAGCGCGAGCGAGAGTGCGAGGGCGAGGGGGCGGCGCATTGGCAGCAGCATAGGAGGGCGCCGCGACCGGCGCCAAGGACGGCGCCCGCCGCCCCGAGGGGCGCCATCGCCCCGGCCGCGGGGAGCGCGGGGCAAAATCTATTCATCGAATCTTCGATGCAACGAATGGCATCCGACAACCGCATCCGCGTCCGCTAACCCCCCGAGAATCCAGGCCCACCCCCCTGGCACGGGATCGGCAAGTCAAGTTTCCTGCTTGCGGACGATCATCGCGCTCACAATCGCCCTCATCGCTCCCGCCGGGTGCGTCGACGCCCCCCTCACCCCCGCTCACCTCGACTCGGACGGCCAGCTCCACGGCGCCCGGATGGAGCAGGGGGCCTTCCACGCCGAGGCCGCCCACGCCCCCGCGCAGGAGGCGGTCCAGATCGCGGCCGTCCTCGCCCCCGAGGCCGAGGGGCCGCTCACCGACGCCGCCGCCTTCGCCCCCGAGGTCGGCGAGATCTTCCTCCACATCCGCGCCGACCGCCTCACCCACTCCCGCCCGGTCACCTACGTGTGGACCCACGGCGACACCCGCGAGGTCGTCGAGGGCGTCCTGGCGCCGAGCACCACCCTGGCGATGGCCACCAGCCACCGCATCGACCCGGCCGCCGTCGGCCCCTGGAAGGTCGAGGTCTTCGGCGAGCCGCTCGCCGACGGCTCCCGCCCGGTCCTCTTCGAGCGCGACTTCGCGGTCACCCCGATCCAGTGACCCCCGCGTGCGCTCCCCGCCTGGCGCCCGGGCCAGGCCGCGCACCCGCACCGCGATCCCGCACGAGCCTCCGGCCCGGGCCACGCCCGCCTGGCGAGGCCCGCGACCGCGCCCGCCCGCGAGCGCCCGGGGCGGGCGCCCCCCGCCTCGCGCGCCCGCGGCCGCCAGCGCTTTTCGGCGCGACGCGGGTGGAACCAGCCCCCTCTTGCCACTAGCATAGCGGGCCATGGCAGCAGCCGACAACGCAGGCCTCACCCCCGAACAGGTCGACATCTTCGCCCGCGGCCTCTACTACCTCGCCAGCCTCGACGGCATCGAGCCCCGCGAGGCCGACCTCATCGCCGAGTTCCTCCGTGACACCGGCGCCGCCGTCGGCCTCGACGAGCTCAAGTCCAGCGCGTTCAGCCCGATCGAGGCGGCCCAGGTCCTCGAGACCTACCTCCGCCGGATCTTCATCAAGACCGCCTTCACCCTGGTCCGCGCCGACGGCCAGGTCACCTACCCCGAGCGCCGCGCCCTCGCCGAGCTGGCCGACGTCTTCGGCATCACCAACGTCGACCTCGTCGAGCTCGAGCACGAGTCCGTCGGCCTCTCGATCGCCTGATCAAGCGGCCGCCCGCCGAATCTCCCCCCACCCAGACCACCGGAGCGACGCATCATGGGCATCCTCAGCTTCATCAAGAGCCAGCTCATCGACATCATCGAGTGGCTCGACGACAGCAACTACACCCTCGTCTACAAGTTCCCGGACGAGGATCACGAGGTCAAGAACGGCGCCAAGCTCGTCTGCCGCGAGAACCAGGCCGCGATCCTCATCAACGAGGGCCAGCTCGCCGACATCTTCGGCCCCGGCACCCACACCCTCTCCACCCAGAACGTGCCGATCCTCTCCCGCCTCAAGGGCTGGAAGTACGGCTTCAACTCGCCCTTCAAGGTCGACGTCTACTACGTCAACCTCCGGCAGTACATCGATCAGAAGTGGGGCACCGCCAACCCCGTGCTGATCCGCGACCCCGAGTTCTCGGTCGCCGGCCGCCCTGGCCGCGTCCGGATCCGGGCCTTCGGCTCCTACAACTTCAAGATCTCCGACCCCGGCGTCTTCTTCAAGGAGATCGTCGGCACCCAGCACCTCACCACCACCGACGAGATCACCGGCTTCCTCAAGCGCCTCCTCGTCAACAAGTTCACCCAGGCCGCCGGCGCCTCCGAGCTCTCGGTCGCCGACATGGCCGCGCACTACAACGTGCTCGAGGACGCGGTCAAGAAGCAGATCGCCGAGGAGTTCGCCAAGGTCGGCCTCACCCTCACCAGCTTCGTCATCGAGAACATCTCGCTCCCGCCGGAGGTCGAGAAGGCGCTCGACGCGGCCGCCGCCCAGTCGGCCCGCGGCGTCGACAACACGATGGCGTGGGAGGGCATGCAGACCATGCGCGAGGCGGCCAAGAACCCCGGCGCCGGCGGCGGCATGGGCCTCGGCATGGGCGCCGGCATGGGCATGGGCATGGGCCAGATGATGGGCCAGATGATGCAGGGCATGGCCGGCTACCCGCCCGGCTACCCGCCCCCCGGCTACCCGCCCCCCGGCTACCCGCCCCCCGGCTACCCGCCCGGCTACCCGCCCCCGGGCTACCAGCAGGCCCCCGGCCAGGCCCCCGGCCAGCCCCCCGGCCAGGCCCCGCCGCAGCAGGGCCCCGCGCCCGACAGCCTCGAGGCCAAGCTCGGCAAGCTCAAGGCCGCCTTCGACGCCGGCCTCCTCACTCAGGAGGAGTACCAGGCCAAGCGCGCCAAGCTCCTCGACGCGTTCTGAGCCCTCCCGGGGGCTCACCCCAGCGAAGCGCCGCCGGCCCGGGCCGCGGCGCTTCGCCATTTTCGACGACCCAGAGCACCGCGACCGCCGCCCACGATCGACGAGCCACGACCGGCCGCATCGCGCCGCTACGCGCCCGACTCCTCGCTCCCGCGACGCCACCCCTCCACCGCCAACGCCCCC
>WBZL01002858.1_pt1 | contig 16361 bp, 14 predicted proteins | sample 5204291 | NCBI WGS metagenome assembly WBZL01 (sample SAMN12344345, study PRJNA552823) | activated sludge metagenome | biome: Activated sludge suspended growth; feature: Nitrification reactor; material: Wastewater; isolation source: activated sludge from nitrification reactor of wastewater...
CCAAGAACAACCCCATCCTGCTCGGCGAGCCCGGCGTGGGCAAGACCGCCATCGTCGAGGGCCTGGCCCAGCGCATGGTTGAGGGGCGGGTGCCGATCTTCCTCGCCAACAGGCGCATCGTCGCCCTCGATCTCTCGCTGATCGTCGCCGGCACCAAGTACCGCGGCCAGTTCGAGGAGCGGCTCAAGGGCATCCTCAAGGAGCTCAAGGACTCGAGCGACCTGATCGTCTTCATCGACGAGATCCATTCGCTGATCGGTGCCGGCTCGGCCGAGGGCTCGCTCGACGCCGCCAACATCCTGAAGCCCGCCCTTTCCCGCGGCGAGGTGGCCTGCATCGGCGCCACTACGCTGCGCGAGTACCGCAAGTACATCGAGAAGGACCGCTCGCTGCTGCGCCGCTTCCAGGCGGTCAACGTCGAGCCACCGAGCGACGAGGAGACGCTGCACATCCTCGAAGGGATCAAGGACCGCTACGAGAGCTTTCACCAGGTCTCCTACACCGACGATTCGTTGCGGGTGGCGATCTACCAGACCAACCGTTACATCACCGACCGCTTCCTGCCCGACAAGGCGATCGACGTCATCGACGAGGCGGGGGCGCGGGTGAAGCTGCGGCGGGTGCGCGACACCCAGAACCTGCGCCGCCTGGAGCAGGAGATCCGCCAGGTGGTCACCGAGATGAAGGCGGCGATCTCCGACAAGGACTTCGAACGCGCCGTCTACCTGCGCGAGCGGGAGGTGGAGCTGCGCGAGGACCTCGAGCGGATGGGGGCGCTGACCGACGAGGGCACCGCCCTCGAGGTCACCCGCCGGGACATCGAGGAGGTGATCTCCTCGTGGACGGGGATCCCGCTCGCCAACCTCGAGACTGCCGAGGCCGAGAAGCTGATGGGCATGGAGGCCACGCTGCGCAAGCGGATCGTCGGCCAGGACCGCGCCATCTCGGCGATCAGCCGGGCGATCCGCCGTTCGCGCCTGGGGGTATCGAGCCCGCACCGGCCGGTGGGTTCGTTCCTCTTCCTCGGCCCCTCGGGCGTCGGCAAGACCGAGGTCGCCCGCCGCCTCGCCGAGTTCCTCTTCGGCAGCGAGAAGAGCCTCGTCCGCTTCGACATGAGCGAGTACATGGAGAAGCACGCCGTCTCGAAGCTGATCGGCTCGCCGCCTGGTTACGTGGGGCACGACGAAGGTGGCCAGCTCACCGAGCGCATCCGCCGCCAGCCCTACTCGGTGGTGCTCTTCGACGAGATCGAGAAAGCCCATCCCGACATCGCCAACCTGCTGTTGCAGATCCTCGACGACGGAGTGTTGACGGATGCCTACGGCAACCACGTGGACTTCAGGCACAGCCTGGTGCTGCTGACCTCGAACGTGGGCAGCAAGTTCGCCGTGCGCACCAGCCGGATGGGCTTCGGCCACACCGACGGCAGCGCCGAGCTGCAGCGGGTGGAGGACGAGATCCTCGGCGAGCTGCGGCGGACCTTCCCGCCGGAGTTCCTCAACCGGCTGGACGAGATCATCGTCTTCAACCCGCTGGGCGTCGAGGAGATGCGGGCGATCGTCGACATCCTCCTCGCCGACGTCAACGCCTCGGTGGTCGATCGCGGCCTGCGGGTCGAGGTCTCCGCCGAGGCGCGCGAGTGGCTGCTGGCGGAGGCGGGGATCGATCCCTCGACGGGGGCCCGGCCCCTACGGCGCACGATCCAGCGCTACGTCCAGGACGCGGTGTCGGAGATCTTGATCCAGCATCGCGAGGACGCCATCGAGCTCATCCAGGTGGGGCTCGCGGACGGCAGCCTGACGTTTCACCATTCATCGCAGGAAATGGTCGGCCGGGAAGGATAGCCGACGACGCCCCGCTTCGCGGTCGCGACGGCGCGACCCGTCCGCGTGGTGCGTTCGGCGGCATGGAGCTTGCTGTTGGGCCGGAGCGAACCGGTTTGCCGCTGGGGGAGGAAAGCGTTGATCTCGAGGTCGACCCACCGAAACCACGTCCCTGCTGCGCCCCCCGCGCGGCCCTTTGCCGCCGTCCGCGGCGCTCTCGCCGTCGCCGGCTTGCTGCTCTGCGCCATGCTGGCGCCGAGGCCGGCCGCGGCGTCCGGAATGACCGGCCGGCCGATCACCCGCATCGAGATCCAGGGCCTCAGCCAGCTGAGCGAGGAGACCCTGCTGTTCTACCTCGATCTCCATCCCGGGGACGCCCTGGACGAAGATCAGCTCAACCGCAAGGTCAAGGAGATGTGGCACCGGGGCCTCATCGACGACGTCTCGGTCGATGCCCTGCCGGACGCCGACGGCGTCCGCCTGGTGGTCCGCGTGGTGGAGCGGCCGGTGCTGCGCTCGGTCGAGTACGTGGGCCTCAAGCGGCTGTCGCGCACCGACATCGACGATCGCGTCGCCCGCGAGCACATCGACCTCGGTGAAGGCCGGCCCCTCGACCGCGGCGAGCTGGCTCGCCTCAAGGCCATGCTGGAGGAGATGTACCAGGAGAAGGGCTACCGCTTCGCGCAGATCAACGTCCGCTACGAGCCAGTGGAGGCGGGGGCGGTGCGTGCGTCGCTGACCGTCGACGAGGGGGACCGCGTCCGCATCGGCGACATCGACTTCGAGGGCAACGAGGTCTTCGGAGATCTGCGCCTGCGCTGGGTGATGAAGAAGACGAAAGAGAGCGGGCCGCTTACCAGCATGCTCAAGAAGGACATCTACAACCCCGCCAACCTGAGCGGCGACCTCGACAAGGTACGCGACCTCTACCGCGCCGCCGGCTACAAGAACGTGCTGGTGGGTGAGCCGCGGATCGACATCAGGGCGAGCGGTGAGAAGCGGCGCCTGGTGCTCACCGTGCCGATCGACGAAGGCGAGCGCTGGAAGCTCGGCGAGGTGAGCATCGAGGGCAACCAACGCTTCCCCAGCAAGGCCCTGGTCAACCTCTTCCGCATCCGCAGCGGCGACTGGCTGCACAGCGACGTGATCAAGGAGGCGGTGGAGAAGGTCAAGCAGTCCTACGACAACAGCGGCTATATCTTCTCGCGGGTCGAGCCGGAGCTTGTCGAGCGGCCGGGCTACGTCGCCGACCTGGTGCTCAAGATCAGCGAGAACGACCAGTTCAAGGTTGGCCGCATCGAGTTCGAGGGCAACTCGTCAACCCGCGACAAGGTGCTGCGCCGCGAGCTGCGGGTGCAAGAAGGCCTCTTCATCAACATGGGGGGCGTCAAGAACAGTGTCTACAAGATCAACCAGCTCGGCTACTTCAAGCTCAACGAGTCGGAGCCGGTGAAGTTCGACGCCGACAACGAGAAGAAGCAGGTCAACCTGACCTTCGTGGGCAAGGAAGACAACAAGACCGAGCTGCAGTTCGGCGCCGGCTACAGCGACTCGCAGGGCTTCTTCGGCCAGGTCGCCTTCCGCACCTACAACTTCCTCGGCCGCGGCGAGACGGTTGGCGTGTCGCTCGAGTCGGGCACCCAGCGCGATATCTTCGACGTCTCCTACTTCGTGCCGTGGTTCCTCGACCGGCCGCAGTCCCTCGGCGTGCAGGCCTTCCGTCAGGAGCAGCAGTTCCGCACCAGCAGCGACCTCTACACCCGCACCAGCCAGGGTGCGGTGCTGAGCTACGGCCGCTCGTTCGGGCTGTTCAACAGCGCCAACCTCTCCTACACGCGCTCGACCCTCGAAGACTTGGTCGAGAGCCGGGACGGCTCGGCGCCGCCGATCCGCCAGAACCTCGACAACTCGTCGCTGCAACCGTCGTGGGTCTACAACTCGGTCGACAATCGCTTCGAGCCCACCCGCGGCCAGCGCATCCGCGGTTCGGTCGAGTACGCTGGCGGCTTTCTGGGCGGCAACAACTATCTGGTGCGCGCCGAGGCGGGCTACACCCTGTTCCGGCCGATCACCAACTACCCCTGGCGCACCGTCTTCGGCTTCAACGTGGAGGCGGGCTGGGTCGAGCCCTTCGGGTCCTACACCGACTCGTCAGGTGTGCGCCGGGACCGCCCCCTCTCACCGCTGGAGCGCTACTTCCTCGGCGGCGAGAACAGCGTGCGCGGCCATCGCTATCGCTCGCTCTTCGTCCGCGACGACAAGGGCAATCCGGTCGTCGACCCGGACTACAACACCCTCGGCTTCGGCGGCAGCCAGTTCATGCAGGTCAACGTCGAGTACCACTTCCTGCTCGGTGGTCCCTTCCGGCTGATCGCCTTCGTGGACGGCGGCAACGTCTTCGGGGACTATCTGCGCACCGAGACGCTGGCGGACGGCACCGTCCAGAGCACTCTGGTCAAGCAGAGCCTCGACCCCACCAACCTACGGTGGACGACGGGTGCCGAGCTGCGGATCCTCGTGCCGGTCTTTGGCGCGCCGCTGCGCTTCATCTATTCTCATAACCTCGATCCCTTGCCGGGAGACGAGTTCGACACGTTCCGATTCAGCATCGGCGCCGCCTTCTGAGCGCCGCCAACCAGCCCCAGGCAGAACCCCGAAGGAGACGCACGAACCATGTTTCGGAATCGCCAGGCCGGCCTCGCTGCCGGCATCGCCCTGCTGGCCGCCATCGCGGCGCTGCCGGCTTTCGCCCAGTCCGCGCCGCTCAAGGTGGCCGTGATCGACGTCCAGCGGATCATCACCGAGTCCGGCACCGGCAAGGCGGCGCTCGCCCAGCTGGAGGCCTGGGGCAAGGAGCAGCAGAACAAGCTCAATGCCCGCAAGGACGAGATCGACCAGTTGCAGAAGCGCATCGCCGAGGGCCAGCTGTCGCTGGCCGAGGATCGCCTCGCCGATCTCAAGAAGGACCTCGAGACCAAGAGCATCGAGGTGCGGCGGGCCGCCGACGATGCGCAGCGCGAGTTCAACCAACGCCAGGAGCGGGCTCTGGGCGAGATCGAGCGCAAGGTGATGCCGATCATCCAAAAGGTCGGCCAGGAAGGCGGCTACACGATGATCCTGCGCAAGTTCGACAGCGGCCTCGTCTACGCCTCGGACGAGATCGACATCACGGCGCAGATCATCTCCCGCCTAGACGCCGGCAACCCCTAGCCCGGCTGCCCGGGGTGATGACCCAAGGCCTGAGCCTCGACGAGCTGGCTGCCCTGGTGGGCGGCCGGGTGCAGGGCGACGGGACGCGCCGGGTGGTCGCCGTGCGACCGCTCGAAGAGGCGGGACCGGAAGACCTCTCGCTGCTCACGGCGCCGCGCTACCGGCCGGCTGCCCGCGACAGCCGTGCAGGCGCGATCCTCACGGCCCAGGCGCTGGCCGGCGACCCGCTGCTCGCCGGCCGGGACCTGCTGCTCGCCGAGGACCCCGGCCTGGCACTGATCGCCGTGCTCGGCCGGCTGCGACCACCGGCCGCGGCGGTACCCGGAATCCACCCCACGGCGGTGGTCGACCCGACGGCGCAGATCGATGCCAGCGCCACGGTGGGGCCCTACGCCGTCATCGGCGCCGGCTCGACGCTCGCCGTCGGGGCGGTGATCGGTGCTCACGTGGTGATTGGCGCCGGCTGTCGGGTCGGCGCCGGCGCCCGCGTCCATCCGCACGCCGTGCTCTACGACGACACGGAGCTGGGCGACCGAGTGATCGTCCACGGCGGCGCCGTGCTCGGCGCCGACGGCTTCGGCTACGTCACCGCCGGGCGCGTGCACCACAAGGTGCCGCAGGTCGGGCGCGTGGTCGTCGAAGCCGATGTCGAGGTGGGCGCCAATACGACGATCGACCGTGCCACCCTCGGCGAGACCCGGATCGGGGCCGGTACCAAGATCGACAACCTGGTGCAAGTGGGCCACAATGTGAGGGTTGGACCGTCGTGTGTGCTGTGCGGGCAGGCCGGCATCGCCGGTAGCGCCGAGCTTGGGACCGGGGTGGTGCTGGCCGGCCAGTCGGGGGTCTCCGGGCACATCGAGGTCGGTGACGGCACGCAGGTCGCCGCCAAGTCCGCCTTGCTGCAGTCGTCCGAACGGGGAGCCAGGGTGGCGGGGATCCCCGCCGTGGACCTCGCTGCCTGGCGGCGCCAGGCGAGCGCTCTGGGACGGCTGCCGGCCCTGTTCCGGCGGGTCCGTTCACTCGAGAAGAAGCTGGGAGAGGAGACGAGTGGTGAGTGATGCCGTCAACCGGGGCGCCGGGGAGGGCGCCAGCCAGACGACCAAACCCGAGGCCTGGGACAGCCGCTGGATCATGTCGATCCTGCCGCACCGCTACCCGTTCCTGCTGGTCGACAAGGTGGTCGAGATCGTCCCTGGGCAGCGCATTGTGGCGATCAAGAACTTCACCGTCAACGAGGAGTTCTTCGTCGGCCACTTCCCGGGGCACCCCGTCGTCCCCGGCGTGCTATTGATCGAAGGCATGGCCCAGGCCGGCGGCTTGCTGGCCCTGCACGCCCGGGAGGACCGCGACCGCAAGATCCTTTACTTCGCCGGCATCGAGAAGGCGCGCTTCCGCCGCCCGGTGGTGCCCGGCGATCAGGTGCGCTTCGAGATCGAAGTGATCGTGATGCGGCCGAACGCCTGCCGCCTGTCTGCCAAGGCGCTGGTCGACGGCAAGCTGGCGGCGGAAGCGATCCTGAGCTCGGCGATGGCCGACCGCGAGCCGCAATGAGCGCCCGCATCCATCCTTCTGCCGTCGTCGATCCCGGCGCCGAGCTCGGCGCCGATGTCGTGATCGGTCCCCACGCCGTCGTCGGGGCGCGTGTGGTGATCGGAGACGGGAGCGAGATCGGGGCCGGCGCCCAGGTCCACGGCCCGACCCGCCTCGGCGCCGGCAACCGCGTCTTCCCAATGGCCGCCATCGGCTTTGAGCCGCAAGACCTCAAGTTCTCGGGCGAGGACGTCTTCCTCGAGATCGGCGACCGCAACCAGTTCCGCGAGTTCTCGACCATCCACCGGGGCACCGGCAAGGGTGGGGGAGTGACGCGGATCGGCGACGACAACCTGTTCATGGTCTATAGCCACGTGGCCCATGATTGCCAGGTGGGCAGCCGCACCATCTTCGTCAACTGCGCTACGCTCGCCGGCCATGTCACGGTGGAAGACGACGCCACCATTGGTGCGTTCTCCTCGGTCCACCAGTTCTGCCGCGTGGGCCGCCACGCCTACATCGGCGGCTACTCGGTACTCACCCTCGACGCCCTGCCCTACGCCAAGACGGTCGGCCAGAAGCCGGCCTGCTACGGTCTCAACTCGATCGGCCTCAAGCGCAAGGGCTTCTCGGACGACGAGGTCAAGCGGCTGTCGCGGGCCCTGCGCCTGCTGCTGCGGGCCGGCCTCAACACCACCCAGGCCCTCGCCCAGATGCAAGAGGAGCTGGGGAGCTTCCCCGAGGTCGCGCATCTGATCCAGTTCGTCGAGAGCTCGCCGCGGGGCGTGGTCAAGAGCGTGCCCGGCCGCAAGGGGCCACGGGGCGGTGACGGCGAGGCGGTCGGGGAGTAGGGCATGAAGATCGGCGTCGTCGGCGTCGGCGGCATGGGCCGCCACCATGTCCGCCTCCTGGCCGAGCTCGCCGGGCCGGACCTCGTCGGGGTCTTCGACCGTGACCTCGAACGGGCACGGGCGGTGGCCGGCCAGCACGGTGTGCCGGTCTGTGAGAGCTTCGAGGCCCTCGCCGCGGCCGCCGAGGCGGTGGTGCTCGCGGTGCCGACCAGCGACCACGCCGAGCTCGGCTGCCGGTTGCTCGCGGCCGGCAAGCACCTCTTGGTCGAGAAGCCGATCGCCGGCTCGCTTGCCGAGGCCGACGCCCTGATCGCCGCAGCGGGCGATCGCATCCTGGCGGTGGGCCACGTCGAGTACTTCAACCCGGCCGTCGCGGCCCTCCTCGACCTCGGCCAGGCACCGCGCTTCGTCGAGATCGAGCGCCTGGCCGCCTTCACTCCGCGCAGCCTCGACGTCGACGTCGTCCTCGACCTGATGATCCACGACCTGCAGATCCTCCACGCTTTCGACCCGAGCAAAGTGGTCGAGGTGCGGGCGACGGGGATCAACGTGCTTTCGCCGCGGATCGACATCGCCAACGTGCGCATCGAGCTCGCCTCGGGCTGCGTCGCCAACCTCACCGCCTCGCGGGTTTCCGCCGAGAAGGTGCGCAAGCTGCGCGCCTTCATGCCCAACCGCTACTACTCGCTCGACTACATGGCGCAGGAGGTCAAGGGCTTCCGGCTCGCCGAGGGCCCGGAAGGCCGGGCCATCCTGCCCGCCGACCTCGCGGTCACCTCCGGCGAGCCCTTGCGCCGCGAGCTCGAGAGCTTCCTCGCCGCCTGCCACGGCGAGTCGGTGCGCTACGTCGACGGCCGCGAGGGTCGCCGCGCCCTGGCGAGCGCCCTGGTGGTGGTCGAGCGCATCGAGGCCGCCCGCCAACCGGCCGCCTGAACCGGCACATCCCTCTCCGGCGGCGGCGCGCGCCAGCCGTTGCCGGGGCCTGCCTCGGGCCGCGCGCGGGAGGCGCTGTGGTACGCTCCCGGCGCTCAAAAATCGGCCTTCGGGGGAGGTGAGACGCATGTCGGAAGCGCGCATCGGGGTGATCGGAGGCAGCGGCCTCTACGCCATGGAGGGCCTCACGATCGTCGAGGAGCGCCGGCTCGACACCCCCTTCGGCGAGCCTTCGGACGCCTACATCATCGGCCTTCTGGAAGGCACCCGCGTGGCTTTCCTGCCGCGCCACGGCCGCGGCCATCGCCTTCTGCCCACCGAGCTCAACTACCGCGCCAACCTCTTCGGGATGAAGATGTTGGGTGTCGAACACATCCTCTCCGTCTCGGCCGTGGGCTCGATGAAGATCGCCTACAAGCCTACCGACATCGTGGTCCCCGACCAGTTCTTCGACCGCACCCGCCACCGCCCCGACACCTTCTTCGGCGACGGCCTCGTCGCCCACGTCTCGATGGCCCACCCGGTGTGCGGCCGGCTGGCGGACCTGCTCGGCACCGCGGCGGCGCAGGCCGGGGCGACCGTCCACCAGGGTGGCACCTACCTGTGCATGGAAGGGCCGCAGTTCTCGACCCGCGCCGAGTCGCTGATCTACCGGCAGTGGCGCGTCGACGTCATCGGGATGACCAATCTGCAGGAGGCGAAGCTCGCCCGCGAGGCCGAAATGTGCTACGCCACCCTCGCCATGGTGACCGACTACGACTGCTGGCACGAGGAGGAGGAGGCGGTCTCCGTCGAAGCGGTGATCGCTGTCCTCAAGCAGAACGCCAGCACAGCGCAGGAGGTGCTGCGGCGGGCCGTGCAGGCGCTGGCGCGGCCCGAGGCGGCTCGCGACTGCGGCTGCAGCCGCGCCCTCGCCAACGCCCTGATCACCGACCCGGCAGTGGTGCCGGCGGCCACCCTCAAGAAGCTGGCGCCCATCGTCGGCAAGTACTTCCCGGGCCGTTGAGGCGGCACCACGACGGGCTGATGGCACGACGAGACGCGGGCGGGCGACGGCGATGGCTCTGATCCTGGTCACCAACGACGACGGCGTCTTCTCCTCGGGAATCAAGCTCCTGGCCGAGGAGCTGGCACGGATCGCCGAGGTGGTGATCGTAGCGCCGGACCGTGAGCAGAGCGCCTCCTCACACGCCCTGACCCTCCACCGGCCGCTGCGCCTGCAGAAGCTGGAGGAGAACTGCTACGCGGTGGACGGCACGCCCACGGACTGCGTCAGCCTGGGGGTCCTCTCGCTCCTCGCCGAGCGCACGCCCGACCTCGTGGTCTCCGGCATCAACTTCGGTTCGAACCTGGGCGACGACGTCACCTACTCGGGGACCGTCAGCGCCACCTTCGAGGGCTCGCTCCTTGGCATCCCCTCGCTCGCCTTCAGCCAGGAGGTGGGGGAGGGCTTCGACTTCCGGCGCGGTGCCCGCTTCGCCAGCCGTCTGGCCGCGGCGGTGCTGGCCCTGCCCGAGCGGCGCGGGATGCTGCTCAACGTCAACTTCCCGGCCGGCCCGTTCCGCGGCGTCCGGCTGACCCGTCTGGGGCGCCGGGAGTACAAGCAGTCGATCGTCGAGAAGGTCGATCCGCGGGGCCGCAAGTACTACTGGATCGCCGGCTACCCGGAGTGGGAAGGCAGCGAGGGCACCGACCAGCACGCGGTGGCGGCGGGCTACGTAGCGGTGACGCCCCTGCATCTTGACCTCACGGACTATCCGGGCATCGAGCGAATGCAGGGCTTGCTCGGTGGCCTCGAGGCGCTCACCGCGGGGCTCGAGGAGGCATGACGGACTACGGCTTGCGCCGCGAGGTGATGGTCCGCGACCAGATCGCGGCGCGTGGCATCCGCGACCCGCGGGTGCTCGAGGCCATGCGCCGGGTGCCCCGCCACGAGTTCGTGCCGGCGCACCTCCAACAGCGGGCCTACAGCGACAACGCCCTGCCGATCGGCGCCGGTCAGACCATCTCGCAGCCGTTCATCGTCGCCCGGATGACCGAGGCGCTGGCCGTCGGCGCGGAGGACTCGGTGCTCGAGATCGGCACCGGCTCCGGCTACCAGACGGCCATCCTTGCCCTGCTCGCCCGGCGGGTCTACAGCCTGGAACGGATCAACGAGCTGGCCAAGGTCGCCATCGAGCGGATGCGCAAGCTCAAGCTCGACAACGTCAAGATCCAGGTCTTCGACGGCACCGTCGGCTGGCGGGACCAAAGCCCCTTCGACCGCATCCTGGTGACCGCCGGGGCGCCGGTCGCGCCGCAGCCGCTGCTCGACCAGCTGGCGGTGGGCGGGCGGATGGTGATCCCCGAGGGCAGCCTCACGGCGCAGCGCCTGGTGCTCTACGAGAGGGGCGAGGAAGGCGTTCGCCGCACCGAAGGTGAGCCAGTCGCCTTCGTGCCGTTGATCGGCCGCCACGGTTGGGACGTTCCGGCGTAGCCCAGCCGGCAGCAGCGAGAGAGTCTGGAGGATCCATGGACGACCTGAAGCAGTACATCCGCGAGGTGCCGGACTTCCCCAAGCCGGGCATCCTCTTCTACGACATCACCACCCTGCTGCGCAATCCCAAGGCGCTGCGGATGACCGTCGACCGCTTCGTCTGGCTGTTCTGCGACCAGCACATCGACCGCGTGGTGGGCATCGAGTCGCGCGGCTTCATGTTTGCGCCGATCGTCGCCTACGACCTGAACGCCGGCTTCGTGCCGGTGCGCAAGCCGGGCAAGCTGCCGGCGGCGACGCTGTCGCAAAGCTACGACCTCGAATACGGCACCGACCGCGTGGAGATGCACATCGACGGCATCGCCCCCGGCGACCGCGTGCTGATCGTCGACGACCTCATCGCGACCGGCGGCACCGCCCGCGCCACGGCCAAGCTGGTGGAGCAGGCGGGGGGCCAGGTGGTGGGCTTCGGGTTCATCGTCGAGCTGACCTTCCTGCCCGGCCGGATGAACCTCGACGGCTACGCCATCCAGTCGCTGATCCAGTACTGAGCCCAGGGCCCAGCTGCCGGGCCCTGGAGCTGGCTGGCGGTGGGCTATACTGCGCCTCCCATGCGGCTGTAGCTCAGCTGGATAGAGCGGGACCGTCCTAAGGTCAAGGTCGGGGGTTCGACTCCCTCCAGCCGCACCAACCTGCCAGCACCCTCTTGCGAAATTGCGTAGGATCGAGGCAAGGCTCTCGAAGGGGGTGTCATGGGTTCCTACGGTACCGCCTCGTCTAGAGAAGGCGCTGCCTGGCTGCCGCCGCTTCTCGCCGGCCTCGCCTGCGTCGTGCTGGGCTTCGTGGGCGGTCTCAGCTACAGCAGCCTGCATCCACCGGCACCGCGGGTCATCGAGCGCGAGGTGCCGTTCTCCGCGCCGAGCTCTGAGCTCGCGGCGGACCAGGCCGACTGCACCGAGATGAAGCGCGAGCTCCTCCGAGTCAGCGCCGAACGCGATCGCCTCAGCGTCCATCTGGAAGCCCTCCAGGAGCGGCGCGCCGCCGCCCGGCAGCGCACCGCCACCTTCGCGGCGCCGGAGGAGGACGAGGAGAGGGACGACGACGCCGCGAGCGTGACGGAACGCATGCTGAGCGGCGGGCGGCCGAGCAACGTGCGGGGCGGCGGCCCCAGCCGGCCGGGGCGCGCCGCGGCCCCGCACGTTCTGGCCCGTAGTGGCCCCTTCGTCACGGTCGGCGGGTCCGGCGTCAATGTCACTGGCTCGGTCAGGAACTACGGTTCCAGCGGCGCGGACGTCACCGTCGTCGTGCGCCTCCGCAAGGGTGTCGAGACCGTCGACGAGGGCACCAGCTACCTCTGGGTCGAGGGCGGGGAGAGCGCCGACTACGCCGTTTCCTTCCGCTGGTTCGGCGAGGGCTCCTACTCGGCCACCGTCGCCGTGCGGTAGGCGGCAACGCTCATCAGCCGCAGACCTCGCGGAGCACCCGCAGCACGTTGCCGCCGACGATCTTGTCGATCGCGTCCTCGCTGTGGCCGCGGCGCGCGAGGCCGGCTGCCAGGCGGTCGAGGCGGTCGGGAGCGTTGAGCTCGGGGGTGATCACGTGGTCGGGGATGCGCTCCGAGCCCGGCAGGCCGAGGTTGCGGCGGGCGTAGGCGCGCATGCCCTCGAGCTGCTCGTCCGAGGACGGGCCGGCGAGCACCGGGCCGTCGCTGCCGAAGCCCACGTGCTCGACCCCCGCCACCTGGACGGCGTGGTCGATGTGGTCGAGCACGTCCTCGATCGAGGCCGTGGGCCGCTCGGTCAGCCACAAGGACATGTTGAAGATGCCTACCACGCCGCCGGCCGCAGCCAGCCGGCGGATCGTCTCGTCGTCCTTGTTGCGGCCGGTGGCAAGGAGCGCCTGGCAACCGGTGTGGCTGATCAGGCAGGGCCGCTTCGACAGCGCGATGGCGTCGAGCGTCGTCTGCCGCCCGCAGTGCGAGAGGTCCACCACCATCCCCAGCTGGTTCATCGCCTCGACCACCGAGCGACCGAGGAGGGACAGCCCCGAGTCGTGCGGCTCGCGGAACGAGCCGCCCAGGGCGTTCTGCTCGTTGTGGGTGATCTGCAGCACCCGCAGGCCGAGGTCGTAGAAGAGGCCGAGGTTGTCGAGGTTCGACGGGCTCACGGAGCGGGTGGAGGCATCGAGGATCGAGGCGTCCTGGCAGGCGAGGACGACCGCCAGCTTGCCCTCGGCGCGGGCGGCCTCGATGTCGGCCGCGCGCAGCACCTTGCGCAGCGGCGCCTCCGGTGTGCGGAAGGCGCTGCCCCAGCGGGCGAAGGCGTGCACGGCCTCGTCGAACGAGCGCGGATACATGCTCATGTCGGCGATCACGCAGCAGAGGCCGGCGGCGACAGCGGCGGCGGCATCGAAATCGGGACCGGTGGGGACGAGAGCGTCGATGGTCAGCCGGCGGCGCGCGGCCCCGGCGAGCGGCGTCGGGTGGGTGATCTGGGCCGCAGTCAGCGTCGTCGCGCCGAGGGCGCGCCGGGGTTGGAGCGCGGCCAGGCCTAGCCAGGCGAAGGTGGTACGCAGCGCGTCGCGGCGGGTCGTCATGGGGGCCTCCCGGAGATCGGTAGCAGCGATGCGATCTTCTCCCAGATCATCGCGCGTTGCCGCTGGCGTCGTGTTGTGGGTTTCAGAGCCCTAGCTCACTGCCCAGCTCGGTGAGGAGCAGCCGCTCTTCGACCTCGGCCGCCAGCGCGGTCTCGTCGTCGCCGGCTGCGAGGGCCGCCTCGCGCCGGGTGACGGAGTCGGAGAGCGCGGCCAGCAGCTGCTGGACCCGCGGTCCCAGGGGGCGCGGCACGGCCGGCGGGGCCGGATCACCGCCGCTGCCGCCGCCGAGCGGAAGCTGTTCGACCGCCTGCGGGCCGACCAACAGATGGAGCACCGCGGTACCCCCGGGGAGCGTCAGCTCCCCCTGCCAGGCCTCGAGCGGTGATCCCGGTGAGCCCCTGTGCCCCGTCCCGCTTGCCAGCAGCCTGCCGGTGTCGGCTTGCAGCTGCGTCGTCACCGCCTCGGGGAACCACCAGTCGATGTCCTGCTTGGCGCGCAGCAGCTCGACGCGGCCGTCCCGCCAAACGGCCGCGGCTGGCTGGGGATCGTCCCAGCAGAGGAGGCTCGGGGCCCAGCTGTAGGAGCCTTGCTCGCTGACCACGACGTGCATCGGCTGGCGCAGCCGCGCCGCCGAGACCAGCTGCAGCAGCTCGTCGCTCGGCTGGCGCTCCGCCACCCAGCGGCGCAGGCTCGCGACCTCCGCCGGCGTCAGCACGTCCCAGCGGCCGGCGGCGAGCAGCCGCCGGTGGGCGAGCGGCGATTGGGCCCGTCGCCCCGGCTCGTCGTCCCGCCACCAGGGGCGGGTCAAGGGGCGCTCGAGGGGCAGGTCGAGGATCAGCTGGAGGGTGACGTTGCGGGTGTCGTTGTCCTCCCAGGAGGCCCGGCAGCAGGCGGCGGCCACCCTTCCCGCCGGGCTCGCCACCAGCGCCCAAAGGCCCAGCTGGCCACGCCAGTACTGCCGCAGCACCTCGCGCAGCTCGCCGTCCTGGCGGTGGTCGGCGACCTCGAGCACCGCTGCCGCCGCCTGGCCGTGGAGGTGATGATAGGTGTTCGACAGCTGCTCGCCGCGGTCGAGACCGTTCGCCACCTGATCGCCGTAGAAGTGAAGGGCCCAGGCCCGCGCCTCGGGATGGCCTTGCAGGTAGCTGCAGGCCCCGGCAAGGGCCTTCTGGTTGTCCGAGCCGGCCGGCGGCCAGCCGCCCCATTCAGCTGCTTGCGGCACCGGGCCGACGATCGGCAGGCCGAGCTCGGCGTGTACCAGCCGCACCAAGGCCCACGAGGCCGACTTCTCGATCCCCATCGCTCATCTCCTCGCCCTGCAGAGTTCGCCGATTGCTCGATTGAGAGCATAGTTCGGCATCATGGCGGCGCGAAAGGGAGGCGCCGGCGAGGCGTGCCGGCCGAGTCAGGACCGACCATGGCTGAGCTGGACTTCGCGGGAGGGGAAAGCTACGATTCGCCTTCGGTCCACCCTGAGGAGCCTTCATGAGCCAGCACCTACTGCGCAAAGAGATCAAACGCAACGAGCTCGCCGAAGCGGTCGAAAAGACCGTCCATTACGCCGAGAGCCACCGCCGGCTGCTGATCCAGGCCTTGGTCGGCGTGCTCGCGCTCGGCCTCGTCATCGTCCTGGTGGCGCTCTTCCGCAACCTGCAGAAGGACAAGGCGGCCGAGGCCCTCGCCGCCGCCATCCGGGTCTACGACGCGCCGATCGACGCTACCGCGCCGAAGCCGGACGACGCCGTGGCCCCCAGCTTCGCGGACGAGGCGGCCCGCACCGCCAAGGCGACGAGCGCCCTCGAGAAGGTGCGCTCCGACTACCGCGGTGCTGAATCGGGGCTGGTGGCGGCGTCCTATCTGGCACGGATCGCCGCCGACAAGGGCGACCTTCCCACCGCGCGCCGCTACTGGCAGGAGGTGGCGGACGGCACCAATGACGGCTTCCTGGGGGCGCAGGCGAGGCTCTCCTTGCTCAAGGTCGACCTCGCGGAAGGCAAGAAGGAGGAGGCTGCGAAGAGCCTCGAAGGTTGGCTGGAGCGCACCGAGAAGCCGATGCCCGAGGACATGATCCTCTTCGAGCTCGCCTCTGTGCGCGAGGAGCTGGGCAAGACGGACGAGGCGCTCTCCGCCTACCAGCGCATCGTCGACGAGTTCCCGCGCTCGCCCTACGGCTCGGAGGCCCAGCAGCGGGTGAGCATCCTCTCAGCCAGCAGGAACGTTACCTAGCAGACGAGCGGGTGGGCCGCCGAGTGGCGAAGCCACCCGGTGGCTCGCCCCCGCGGCATGACCTCTCCGTACCGCATCCTCGAGCGCAAGCGCCACGGCCACGAGCTGTCGCCCGCGGAGGTCCGCGAGCTCGCCGCCGGCGCCGCCGACGGCAGCTGGGCGGACGCCCAGCTCGGCGCCTTCCTGATGGCGGCGGCCATCCGCGGCCTCTCCGCCGCGGAGACGCGGGCCCTCACCCTCGCGATGCGCGACTCCGGTGAGCTCTGGGACCTCTGCCGGGAGGTGCCGCTGGTCGGCGACAAGCACTCGACGGGCGGTGTCGGCGACAAGGTCTCGCTGATCCTCGCTCCGCTCCTCGCGAGCTGTGGCCAGCCGGTCGCCATGCTGACCGGCCGCGGTCTCGGCCATACCGGCGGCACGGCCGACAAGCTGGAAGCGATCGTCGGCCTTGACCTCGGGCTCGACCGGGGTAGGACCGTGGCCGCTCTCGCAGAAACCGGGGTGGCGATCGGCATGCCGACGGGCGAGGTGGCGCCGGCCGACCGCAAGCTCTACGCCCTGCGCGACGTCACGGCGACGATCGACTCGCTGCCCTTGATCACTGCCAGCATCTTGTCCAAGAAGCTCGCCACGGGGACCGCCGGCGTCGTCTTCGACGTCAAGGTGGGGTGCGGCGCCTTTCTCCCCGAGCGGGAGCACGCCCGTGAGCTGGCG
>WBZL01002859.1_pt1 | contig 16358 bp, 10 predicted proteins | sample 5204291 | NCBI WGS metagenome assembly WBZL01 (sample SAMN12344345, study PRJNA552823) | activated sludge metagenome | biome: Activated sludge suspended growth; feature: Nitrification reactor; material: Wastewater; isolation source: activated sludge from nitrification reactor of wastewater...
CTCACCCAGGCCCGCTACGGCATCGCCTGGGGCGTGATCGGCGCGGCACAGGCCTGCCTCGCGCAGATGATCGATTACACGAAGACGCGCGTGCTCTTCGGCCGTCCGCTGGCGGAGAACCAGGCGATCCAGATCCGCCTCGCCGACATGGCCCGCCGCATCACGACCGCGCAGCTCCTCGCGCTGCAGCTCGGGCGCCTGAAGGACAAGGGCGAGATGGTGCCCTCGCACGTCTCACTCGCGAAATGGAACAACTGTCGCATGGCGCTCGATATCGCACGCGATGCGCGCGACATGCTGGGCGGCGCAGGCATCAGTGCCGAATTCGTCCCGATCCGGCATATGCTCAACCTCGAGAGCGTCATCACCTATGAAGGCACCGAGACGGTGCACCAGCTGACGATCGGCCGCGAGCTCACCGGGATCAACGCGTTCTAGGCCGGCATCGTCCCACGGGAGGGAGCACCGTGAAAAAGCGTCTTGCAATCGCATTCGCCTGCGCCGCGCTCACGGCCTGCGGCGTGAATCCGGTCACGGGCGAAAAGGAGATCCAGTTCGTCTCCGAGGCGCAGGAACTCGCGATCGGGCGGCAGCAGTACGCGCCGATGCGCCAGGTCGAGGGTGGCGATTTCGACGTGCTGCCGGAGCTCACGACTTACGTCAATGGCGTTGGCCAGAAGCTGGCGGCGGTTTCCGATCGCAAACTCCCGTACGAGTTCGTGGTCCTCGACAATTCCGTGCCCAATGCGTGGGCGCTGCCCGGCGGCAAGATCGCGGTCAACCGCGGGCTGCTCACCGAACTCACGAGCGAGGCAGAGCTCGCCGCCGTGCTCGGCCACGAGATCGTGCATGCTGCCGCGCGGCATGGCGCGAAGGCGCAGGAGCGCGGCGTGATGATGCAGGCGGGGATGGCCGCCGCGCAGATTGGCGCCGCGGTCGGCGGCATGGATGCGGGGCTTGCTAATCTCGCGCTCGGCGGTGCGTCGATCGGCCTTTCGATGGTGCAGATGAAGTACGGTCGCGACCAGGAGCTCGAGAGCGACCACTATGGCATGAAGTACATGAAGCTCGCGGGTTACGACCCGTGGGGTGCCGTCACGCTGCAGGAAACCTTCGTGCGGCTCGCGAGCGCGAAAGGCGCGAAACAGCAGGGCTGGCTCGAAGGCCTGTTCGCTTCGCATCCGCCCTCGCAGGAACGGCTCGAGCGTAATCGCGCCTACGCTCTCGAGCTCGGTCGCGGTGGCACGATCGGCGCCGACACGTATGCGGCGGCGATGAAGCCGCTCCTTGCGATGCAGCCCGGTTACGACAAGTACGACGAGGCCGTGGCCGCCGCGCGCAAGAAGGAGCTCGACAAGGCGCACGGGCTCGCGCTCGAAGCTGCACGCCTGCTGCCGAAGGAGGGTCGTGCGCAGCAGCTCCTCGGCGACATCGCGGTCGCCCAGGGCAAACCGAAAGAATCGCTCGGCCATTTCCAGAAGGCGCAGAGCCTCAATCCCGATTACTTCGGCTCGTACCTTGGCGCCGGAATTGCCTCCTACAAGCTCGGCGACAGGGCGGCGGCCACGGCGGCGTTCGAGAGAAGCGCGCAGCTGCTGCCCACGGCGGCTGCCGCGTACTACCTCGGCGCCATCGCGCGCGATCGCGGTGACAGGGCCGTGGCGCTGCAGCACTTCAAGGCCGCCGCAGGCTCGAGCAGCACCTATGGCAAAGAGGCGGATGAAGAGTACGTGCGACTCGATCTGCCGCAGAACCCCGGCAACTACGTTGCAGCGCTCGTGCAGACCGATGCCAGTGGCAAGGCACATGTGATCATCGAGAACCGCGCACCGGTGGCGCTTGCGAACATCGTCGTCACCCCGGTACTGGTCGATGCCAACGGACGTGTCCTGCGGGAGGGCAGCACCGTGCAGATCCGCGGCCCGGTGCCGGCCGGCGAGCGCGCATCGGCCGCTGTCAGCACCGGCAACCTGACGGCAGAGCAACTGAGGTTCCTGAAGGCGCGCGTCGAGGCGGCGCGCCTCGCGCAATAGCGCGTGCACTGGCAGGAGGTATTCCGCGGGCGCCATCGCGAGGTTCTCGCGATGGCCTGGCCGATGATCCTCGCGAATATCTCGCCAGCACTCATCGGTCTCGTCGATACAGCAGTCGTCGGTCACCTTGGCGACGCGCACTACATCGGCGCCGTCGCGGTGGGCGCGGTGATCCTGAGCTTCACGTTCACGGCATGCAATTTCCTGCGCATGACGACCACCGGTCTCGCCGCGCAGGCAGCCGGGGCCGGCGACGCCACGCGCCTGCGCACGGTGCTCGCGCAGGCCTGCGGCACGGCGCTCTACCTCGGCACACTGCTGCTGCTCGTGCAGGTGCCGCTCGGCGCACTCGCGCTGCGCCTCATCGAGCCGAGCGCAGCAGTCGCGGATGCCGCGTGGAGCTACTACGCAATCCGCATCTGGAGCGCGCCCGCGGCGCTCGTGAACTTCGCCTTGATCGGCTGGTTCGTCGGCCTCGGCAACGCGCGTGCACCGCTGGCGATGGTGCTCACCGCAAATGCGGTCAACATCGTGCTCGATCTCATCCTCGTGCCCGGCCTCGGCTTCGCGGTCAAGGGCGTCGCATGGGCATCGCTCGTCGCGGAATATGTGGGTACAGCACTCGGCGCGTGGCTCATCGGCAAGGAGCTTGCGCAGCGCCCCGGCCACTGGTCGCGTGCGGCAATCCTGCACCTGCGGGATCTCTACGCGCTCTTCTCCGCCAACGCGGCACTCTTCCTGCGCACGCTCCTGCTGATGTTCGCCTTCGCCTTTCTCACCACCATGGGAGCGAGACAGACAGACACGATCCTTGCGGCGAACGCGATTCTCGTGAACCTGCAGTACCTGATGGCCTATGTGCTCGATGGCTTCGCGAATGCAGCTGAGTCGCTCACCGGCCGCGCGATCGGCGCGCGTGATGGCGAGGGGGTCGGGGCGATCGTCCGCGAATGCCTCATCTGGACACTCGCGGCCGCGCTCGCCATCGCACTCGTCTACGCGGTCGCGGGTCCGCTCGCCATCCGCATCGTGACAAGCGTCCCGTCAGTGATCGAGGCTGCGCATAGGTATTTGCCGTGGATGGTGCTCTCGCCGCTCGTCTGTGCCTGGGGCTTCCTCTACGATGGCGTCTTCGTCGGTGCGCAGCGCGCGGGCGCCATGTTCGGCGTGATGCTGGTGGCGGTCGTCGTCGTGTTCCTGCCCGTGTGGTGGCTGACCCGTGGCTTCGGCAACCACGGGCTGTGGTTCGCGTTCACCATCTTCAATGCCGCGCGTGGCCTGCAGCAGCACCTGCTCTTCAGGGACTGGCTGCGCCACGGCAGTCTGCTGGAGGTTCGATGAGCAGTCCGGTCTTGCAGCGCGACCATCGCAGCGTCATGGGTCGCATCCTCTACACGAGCCGCAAGCCCGAGCGGCTCGGGCAGGAACGTGGCCGCGAGTACTTCCGCATCGATACGCACGCGAGCGGCGCACGCACCGTCACGGCACACTGCGAGATCGACGACCGCCCGAGCGTGATGCGCGACATTACCTACGCGCTGGATGCCGGCTGGATGCCCACCGACTGCTTCGTGCGCCTGTCCGTCGGCGACCGGTTCACGGGCTCCGGCTGGTTCCGGTTCGCGCCGGGCGTGGCCGAATGCGAGACCTGGACCGCGGCCGAGGGGCGTGTGCGGCAGACCATGGCACTCGCGACCCCGCTCGTCACCTTCCAGAACCACGCCATCGCCTGCGACGCCTGGCACCTGCGCCTGATCGACCGGAGTCAGCCCGGCGTCGTGCAGCGAATCCACCCGATGCTGCTCTCCTCGCCCGACCACCGCGGCGCGACGGGGCCGATGCTGCATTCGATCGGCGTGAACATCGTCTACGTCGGACCCGACAGGGTCACCGTAGGCGCTGGCGCCTTTGATGCCTGGCACTACCAGTTCGTCGCGAACAGGGAATTGCCCGAGGAGCACCCGCCGTACGACGTCTGGTGCACGGCCGACGGCGAGTTTCTGTTCCTGAAAGGCGGCGTCGCAGGCTATATGCAGACTTGGTACGAACTGGTCGAGCTCACCCGGACGTAACCCCCCTCCCCGGACATGACTTCCGTCGCATGTCGCGCCGAAGCGACGTAGACATTTTGTCGACAGGGTTTACAATCTCGCTTCAAGGCAGTCCAGTTGCCTCAGTAAGTGCCGGATTCAGCGAAGGTTCAGGAAGGTGGCCCGAGACTTGCTGCATGTCTCTGTGGCGGCAAGGCATCCAGGTGATGCGAGGAGCGCACAACGGTTTACCGATAAAAAGTCGAGGCAGTCGGCGCGGGCACGGGTCCAGACGGCGGTAAATGTTGCCGCTATCGGGGGCGACGAAGAGCGTGAACTGACACGCGGGCCTTTTATGATTGGCCGGGGCACGGCCCCAACGTTCCAGCCGTAAATGATTAAGTCCGTGAAGACGCCGCCCATCGCGCGCGCTCCAGGGCGCGGGCGGTGGCAGCTGACAGCGACCGACCTCGAATGTGTTCAGTGAACTGCAGCCCCGCCTCGTGCGGGGCTGATTTTTTCCGGGCATGGAGCCAACATCCTTCGTCATGCCGGAACCCCGTCTGAAGATCGCCCGCCTCGTCGCCGCACTGTGGCTGTGCGGTTTCGCGACAGTCCTCGCTGGTCCTGCGAAAGATCCCCCTGCGCCAGCTGAGGTGCCCGACGTCGGCACGGCCGATGCGGCCGGAGTCGACGCGGCCGCCGTCGATGCCGACATCGCGAGCCAGGAACTCTCGGGCGACGCGAGAATCCGGCTCGCGGCGGCGCGCGACTCCGTGGTGCAGATCCGCGGCTTCTTCGACCAGTCCGCATCGAGCGCATTCCACGGGAGCGGTTTCGCGGTCGATGATGGACGGCGCATCGTGACGAACTATCACGTCGTGGCGCAGGCCGTGTTGTACCCACGGCAGTACCGGCTGGAATACCTCGCGAGCGATGGGCGCACGGGGACGTTGCAGGTGCTCGCGATCGACGTGCGCAACGACCTCGCAGTGGTCGCAGCCGAGACCCTCGAATTGCCGCCCCTCAAGCTGCGCACCGGAATTCCCGCACAGGGCGAGCGCACCTGGTCGATCGGCTTTCCGCTGAACCTGGGTCTCGCGATCACCGAGGGCGTGGCGAACGGGCTGGTCGAGAGCAGCGTCGCGCAGCGCATCCATTACACCGGCGCGATCAACGGCGGCATGTCGGGCGGGCCTGCGCTCGACACGCGAGGTCAAGTCTACGGAGTCAATGTTTCCGTGGTCACCGGCCGCCAGCTCGTGGGCTTCGTCGTGCCCGCGATGCACATCCCGGCGCTGCTCGCGCGTGCGAAGGAGCCGCTCGACCAGATGCTGAGCGCGCAACAGCTGCGCAGCCGCGTCACGGCGCAGGTGCTTGCCTACGAGGCGGAAGTGCTGGAAGCCGCGCCGGACGCGACCCGTACGCAAGTGGTGCGAGGGTACACGGTACCAACGCAGATCTCGCGGCATGTCGAGTGCAGCACGGTCGACGAACGCGGCCCGCACGTGCGCGTGCGGATGGAAACCGTCAGTTGCTGGATACCGGCCAGCATCACGGCACAAGCGGGCGTGAGCGTGGCAGGCCTTTCGATGCAGCACCGGATCCTGCAGTCGATGGGTCTGCATCCCCTGCAGTTCGAACGGCAGGTGAACCGCCTCGCCGAAGTCCCGCGCCGCACGGGTGCGCCGGCGCACGTGGCGCCCTTCGCCTGCAGCGACGCGCTCGTTTCACTCGACGGCTTCGATGCGCGCATCTCGACCTGCGTGCGCCAGTACCGCTTGTTCGCCGGTCTCTACGATTTCGACGTGACCGTGGTCGGCATCGACGACACGACCCAGGCGCTGGTGAGCCGGCTCGCGCTGCAGGGGGTCGGATTCGAGGCCGGCAGACGAATCATGGAGCGTTACCTGGGAGCCCTGCAGTGGACGCCGTGATGCTGGTCGGGCAGGCCGACGCGCAGGGGCATCGCGCCCTGCCGCGACGCTTCGAGGGCGCCGGCACCGAATGCCGCGTGGGCCGCAATTTCGACTGCGACATCGTCGTGGACGACGAATACGCAGCCCCCATGCACACGCTCCTGACGCTGCTCGAGGACGGCCGCGTCCGCGTGCAGGATCTCGGCACCCAGAACGGGACGCGCGTCGACGGCGAACGGGTCCCCGTGGACGGCGGCACGGTCATCGAACAGGGCGAGGTGATCGTCGGGCGCACTCGGCTTCGCATCCGCACGCGCCACACGCCGATCGGACCGGAACGCCTCTTCCGGCGCGACTTCCTGCGCCGGCACCGCACAGTCCTCGCGGTGGTCGGCGTGTCGGCAAGCATCGCCTATGGCGGGTTCCTGCAGTGGCTCGAGGCGCCGGCGTTGATGCTCCGCAGCATCACGACAGCGGCGCTGCTCCTGCTCGCCGCAATCGCGACCTGGACCGGACTCTGGGCACTCGTGTCGAAACTGAATCAGGGAAGTTGGGACGTCCGGACCCACGCGGCGATTGCCTCGATCGGTGCGGCACTCTGCGCCTGGGGGTACTGGCTGGCCGGGCTGCTGGCTTTCGCCATGCAATGGTCGGTGTGGGTCCGGACAGGCATCGCCACTGCGGGAGCGGTGGCGCTCGCCGCGCTCTACCTGCACCTGCGCAGGGCGACCCGTTACGGGCGCCGCACGGCGCTCGCGCTCGCCGGCGCCGCAACCCTCGTGATCGGCGCCATTGCGTGGATCGTCACGGTCGGCGTCGAGGATACCGACGTCAACCGTGTGAGCCTCGGCCCGGAAGTGCGGCTCGGGTCAGATCGCGTCGTGCCGAATCGCGATATGGCCGACTATCTCGCCGGGGTCGATGACCTGAAACTGGCCGCCGGCCGGGAGCGCCAGAAGGCCCTGCTCAACGCGCCACTCGCTGACGCCGACAGCTGAGCCCGTTGAACGGTTACACTTCGGCGACCGCGTCCACCGGGTCAACGAGAGATCATCGCCATGCGAACGAGCCGTGTACTCCTCGTGGGCCTCATGGGCTCCGTCCTCGGATCCTGCGGTGGCGGCGGCGGTGGCAATGGCGGCGGCCCGCTCGTCGGGGGATCGGGCTTCACGCCCGGCGTCTTCACGGCATCGACCAATTTCGAGGCGCGCTGCGCGGCGCCGCGCACCGGCAGCGACCCGCAGGGTCGCCCCTGGCCCGATCGCCTCGGCACCGCGCTCGATGAAAAGAACTGGCTGCGGTCATGGACGCACGAGTTGTACCTCTGGTATCGCGAGGTGACCGATCGCGATCCGGCCGCTTTCACCGTACCCGACTATTTCGATCAGCTGAAGACGAACGCGGTGACGGCATCGGGTCAGCCGAAGGACCGGTTTCATTTCACGTTGCCCACCGATGAGTGGCTGCAGGAATCGGAGTCGGGTACCTCTGCTGGCTACGGGTTGCAGTGGGCGGTTCTGTCGGGCACGCCACCGCGCGATCTGCGGGTCGCGTACATCGAACCGGGCCCCACTTCGCCTGCCGCGGCGGTGAACCTGGCGCGCGGGGCCCGTGTGCTCGCGATCGACGGCATCGATCTCGTCAACACGAACGTGAGCGCCGAGATAGACCGCCTCAACGACGCGCTCGCGCCATTCGCCATCGGCCAGTCGCATGCCTTCACGGTGCAGGACCCCGGCGGTGGACCGCAGCGCACCGTGTCGATGACCTCCGCGAATGTAACCTCCACGCCGGTGCAGGCCGTGCGCACGTTCCCGACCGCGAGCGGCCCCGTGGGCTATCTCCTCTTCAACGACCACATCGCAACGTCGGAAGCCGGCCTCGTGAACGCGATCACCACATTACGCGACGCGGGAGTCGTCGATCTCGTGCTCGACGTGCGCTACAACGGCGGCGGATTTCTCGACATCGCGAGCGAACTCGCCTACATGATCGCGGGCAACGCCCGCACGAGCGGGCGCACCTTCGAGCTGCTGCAGTTCAACGACCAGCACACGGTGCGCAATCCCGTCACCGGTGAGACGCTTGCACCGCTGCCGTTCCATTCGACGGCAGAGGGTTTCAGCGTGGCGCCCGGCACAGCGCTGCCTGCGCTCAATCTCGGGCGTGTGTACGTCCTCACCGGAAGCGGCACCTGCTCGGCGAGCGAATCGATCATCAACAGCCTGCGCGGCGTGGACGTCGAGGTCATCCAGATCGGTTCGACCACCTGTGGCAAACCCTACGGCTTCTATCCCACGGACAACTGCGGCACGACCTACTTTTCGATCCAGTTCCGCGGCGTCAATGCGAAACAGTTCGGCGACTACCCGGAAGGCTTTTCACCTGCGAATACCGTGGGCGCCGCGGGCGTGTCGCTGCCCGGCTGCTCGGTCGCCGATGACTTCGCGCACGCGCTCGGCGACATCGCTGAAGGGCGGCTCGCGGCGGCGCTCAACTATCGCGCGACGGGCGGGCAGTGCGGCGTAGCGCCGAGCGGGATCGCGCCGGATGGCGTCGCAGGCAAGACTGCGCTGCCGCCCGGCGAACCGCAGGTGCGCAAGTCGCCCTGGCTCGAGAACCGCATCCTGCGCAGATGATGCGCCGGCTCCTGGCACGCGCCGATACGGTCTGCGTGAAATCGTTGTTGTGTCGTAGCGCGCACGAGCGTAATGTTCGCGCCGCGTTGCGGGGTGTGGTACCGCCCGTGACGCCCAGAGATGGTGGTCAGGACCCCTTGGAGGTGTGGAACCCAAAGAGATGAACAAGCGCAAAGTGTCCGCCAGTAGCGAACCTGAGCCTCGTCTCCACAGAGTCAGTCAGTATCTCGAGAGGAATTTTCCCGACTTCTTCGCCGAAGCGCGTTTCCAGGTCGGTGACGACGACTATTTCCTCTACGCCCGCTTCGGGCAATACCTCGCCCGCTCCATCGAGCAGCGGCGCGTCTCCCGCGACAAGATCGCGCGGGGTTTCACAGTCCTCAACAAGATGGCCCGCATCTCCGCCCGCGATCCCGGCGTGCGCCGCATGCTCGTCTCCGGCCCGCTCGAGTACCTTGTCGATGCACCCAAGGCGCGGGCGCTCGCGCGCAAGCGCCTCTCGCCGATCGCGCAGGGCTACATGGAGAGCCTCTGCGAGTAGGCGTTACCTCCAGTAGCCGTTGCTGCGCCACGCGTGCCACGCCGTGCGCAGCCAGCGCAGCACCGCGAACGCGGCCCACACGGCCCAGGCGAACACGAGGGTCTTGAACACCCACAGCGGAAAGCTCAGGACCATTGGCTCGGGCAGTACGCCGTTTGTGCGATCAACGAACCACGAGAAGCTGCCGCGCTGCGAGCCCGGCCCGATGACGCCCATGTCGGGCGTCGACAGGAGGCCGTCGCGGATGCCCGAGAAGAGAAGCGACGATACCGCCACGAACGTGAGCCCCGCGAGCACCACCTGCACGGCGTTGAACTGCCAGCGCGACACCTCTCCCGCCCAGCTCCCGCGCCACCGCATCGCGAAAAGCCACACTGCGACGAGCGCGAGCACGCCCCACGAGAGCGTTGAGAGCCCGAGGCCGAGCAAAACCCATTCGTGCGTCGCAAGCGGCGAGCGCCCGCTGCGGCCCACGAACCACGCGGTCAACAGGAACGCGATGATCTCGCCCCAGTACAGGATCGCGGGCCCGACACCGCTGCCCGCTGCGAACAGCGCCCATCGATCGGCGGGCAACCTGAGCGTCGTCGTCACATTGCTCGCCTTCGCACCGAGATCGAGCGCATCGGGACGCACGACCGTCGCGATGCCGCGCGCCTGCGTGCTCGTCACATGCACCGTGTGCTCCCCCGGCAGGATCGGTATCGACAACTCGCCCTTCTCGGGGCGTAGCGCGAGCGGCTCGCCATCGACGCTCACGGCCGAGACGCGCGCATCGGCGGGCAGTTTCACGACGTGGCGACCGCCCTGGGTCGCGCGATAGCGCACGGCGAGTTCGGTGTCCGTCGCGCGTTTGCCGATCGACAGCGTTCGCTCCACCGCGTCGACCGCGAGCGCTGCACCCGGCACCGCCTCCGGCCGCGTGAATCGCGCAATCAGCTGCTCGCCCGGCCGCGGATGAAACTCGAACACCCATTCGCCCGAAATGTTCTCCGGAAGGGTGGCCGCGAAGCCCTCGAAGGCCGCATGCCACTGCGGGCTCACGCTGAACTCCCACACCTCGGCGTAGCGCGCATCGGCGGGCGCAGCCGTGAGCATCAATGAATCCGCGCGCGGCAGCGACGCATCCCACGACACCTCCCGCTCGCCCGCGGCGAACACCGCGAGGGCGTCACGCTTGTCCCGCACTTCGACGGCCTGCGAAAGCACGGATTCGCCGGCAATCAGCGGAACCGGCAGCGAGAAGGCCGTGCGTTCGGGCGATATGCGCTGCACGCGCGTCTCGACGCGATTCTCCAGGTCGATCGTGAAATGACGCACGACGCGGACGAACGGGGGAAATTCGGGCGCCGCCTTGTCGAGCGACGCGACGCCGTTCGTGGCCGCGCGTGGCTCTCCACGCCGTGCGAAATCGAGCGAGCCGCCCGGCATGCGCCCGTCAGCCACGCCTGACACATCCCACCCCGACGCACTCACGGCTACGCGCCTGGGCGGCCACGGAAACACGAGCTGCAAGGAATCGATCGCGGCAATGCGCCCCGTGATCGACACCGTGTGCGCACCCGGCGCAAGGGGCACCCAGAGCGTGTCTTCACCCCCGCGGCGCAGCGCGGGACTCGGCGCACCGTCGACGGTCACTCCATCGACGAGCCACACTCCGGAGGCGGCCGGCACGGGCATCGCGAGACGCGTCAGCGCGCTCGCCTCGAGTGTGAGCGTGAGTCGCGACGCGTCGACGCTTACCCGCCCCGCGAGCATCTCCGCGCAGGTCGGCGTGCAGTCGGCCTGCTTCGTGAGCCGCCCCTTCAGCTCACCGAGCAGTTGCGCGTCGGGCAGCTGCGCGAGAGCGCGCGGCGCCGCAACGGCGAGCAGCAGAGTACCAGCCACCGCGAGCCAGGGCGCGATGGCGCGCGCGATCGAAGCGCGCAGCCGCGGCGGAAGGTACTGTGAGAGCCGCGGCCCGGTGCACGCGAGCAGCCACGCGAAAAACGCGGCGAGCAGCAGCACACCCACGACGCGCCACAATGACATCAGCACCGGCCCCGCGATCACGAAGCGCGCGGTCTGTGTCGGCTCGACCGGGCCCGACCACGAGTACGCGTAGCTCTGGTACTGCCACGACGGAATGCCGGGCCCCGCCTGCACGATCGTGCCGGACGCGTAGCGCTCCGCGCGCGTCGCCACGACGCCCGATGACATGAGACCCTTCGAGGCGGTGAGCGCACCCGCACTCTGGACCGCCTCGACCGCAGGGGCGGCCATGTCCGTCTGAACCGGCGGTGCAGCCGGTGCGCGCGCCGCGGACATCGGCAAGACTTCAGCGTAGAGCGGCCCGCCGCCATCGAGCTGCGGGTGGATCGCAAGCCGCAACTGCTGCCACATGAACGGCACGAGCGCGAGCGCGAGCACCGCGAAGCTCACCGTGCGATAACGCACGGCGAAGCTGCGCAACCTGCCTTCGGGCGCGGCGCGCGCGAGTGCCAGCGCGGCGAGAAGATTCGCCCAGAGCCAGATCACCTGCGGAGAATCCTGGTACGTGAGGATGAGTGCGACGAATGCGAGCGCACCACCGAGGGGACCGCTGATCCAGCCGGCGAACACCGCGACGATCACGACGCCGAAGAGGCTCCACAGGCCCCAGTTCTCGAGCCAGGCGCCCGGCGCTGCATCGACCCCGAGCGCTGCGACGAGCCGATGCCCCGGCGGCAGATTGAGCTGTCCGCTCACACTCTCGAAGCGGGTTGCCCAGCCGGTCGCAGGCAGTGCGCCGCGAGCGCGTGTGCTGCGCGCCACGGCCTGCAACGCAAGCTCCGGTGCGCGCAACTCGACGCCGGTGAGCGACTCACCGCCGCCGCGCGTCACGAGCAAGGGCTCATCGTTCAGTCTCGCGCTGCCGAGCGACCACGGCGCCGCCATGTCGAGCCGCCAGCCGGTTCGCATGCTGCCGCTCACCTGATCGACGGCCGTGAACCCCTCGTGATCGAAATCGAGCCACAGGGCGCGCACGAGCGACAGACGATTCTCGTCGGCGCTCACCATCCCGCGACTTCGCTCGATGACGGCGAGCGTGGTATCTCCGAGCACGCGCAGGGCGGGGTACTTGCGCCACTCTGCAGGAACGCTCGCCTGCGCCGGGTCGATGCTCTCGCCACCCTCGAGCGCGGCGACGCGCAGCCGATCCTCACCGGCCCAGCTCCAGATCTCCTCGGCGGGCCAGGGCCCGGCCGCTTTCGGTCGCGACATTTTCCCGAGGGTGCCGGTCGCGCGGGCGATGAGGTCGATCGTGAACTCGCCCGCGCGCAGCTGCACGCCCAGCCGACCGTCCGGATCGACACGCGCCGGCAGCGGCGAGTCGAGCGCAATCGGTGCAAACCCCGCGGGCAGCACGGGGCCGAGCAGCACTTCGCGACTGCTGCCGGTCGCGCGCAGGGTGAGGCGTGTGTCGAGTCGCGCGGGAATGCCATCGCTCAGCAGCCGGTGCACCTGGAGGTCGAAACTCTCCGCCTGCGCCGCACCTTCACGCGCGCCCAGAAAGAGCGCACCGCCCGTACGCGTCGGCGCATCGACGCGCGCACCGTCGATGGTGAGCTCCACGAGTCCGGTATCGAGCGGCACCGCCAGCGATTCCGGCCGCGCGGTCCACTCGAAACGCCCCGCAATCTGGTGCTCTCCCGCCGCGAGCCGCGCCCGAGGCGCGCCCTCGCGCGCGACAATAGCGCCGGGCCGGCCATCGATCGTGACATCGAGCGGCCATTGCTCCGCGTTGCCGGGCAGCGCGACCCAGCTCTCCGCCTCGACCCGCCACGTCTGACGGAATTTCCCACCGCGTGCGTTTACGGAGAGCACGAGTCGCCCCGGCCAGGCGCAGTGATAGGCACCCGGGCTGCCGGGCGTCGCGCCAGGCGTCGCAAGCCACGGGCACTGGCGGTACTCCTCGCCTGCCAGCACCCAACCGCGCCAGTCTTCGAGCGCGACCGGCAGTTTCGAGTCTGCCGCGAGAGCGGGCGCGGTCACAAAGACGGACGCGAGCAACAGTCCTGCGATACGGATCATTGGCACGGTTACACCCCCGCGGGAATTGCGCCATGATCCACAGGTAGGGCAGAGACGTCGAGAGGAAACCGCCATGACCATCGAACAGATCATCGGGGGGCGCGCACGCGACATCGGCGGCTTCAGCGTGCGCCGTGTGCTGCCGGCGCCGGGGCGGCGCATGGTCGGGCCGTTCATCTTCTTCGATCACATCGGGCCCGAGACGCTCGCCCCCGGCCGCGGCGTCGATGTGCGTCCTCATCCCCACATCGCGCTCGCGACCGTCACGTATCTCTACTCCGGCTCATTCTTTCACCGTGACAGCCTCGGCTCGGCGCAGGAAATCCATCCCGGGGATGTGAACTGGATGACGGCAGGCCGCGGCATCGCACACTCCGAGCGCACGCCCGCCGCCGCGCGCGCGCAGGGATCACAAATTCACGGTGTCCAGTCCTGGGTCGCGCTGCCTGACGGCCACGAGGAGGTCGCGCCCGCGTTCGCACACCATGACGCCGCATCGCTGCCGCACCTCGTCGTCGACGGCTGCGACCTGCGCGTGATTGCGGGGGAAGCCTTCGGCCGCCGCTCGCCCGTCGAGGTACTGTGGCCGACGCTCTATGTGGATGCCTCGATGCCCGCGGGCGCCGCGCTCGAGCTGCCAGCCGATCACACGGAACGCGCGGTGTACGTCGCCGCGGGCGAACTCGAGATCGACGGGCAGACGCTCGGCGAAGCGCAGCTTGCGCTCCTGACACGCGGCCTCACCGTGCGGCTGCGCGCCCTGCATCACTCACGCGTGATGCTGCTCGGCGGTGAACCCTTCCCGACGCCGCGCTACATCTGGTGGAACTTCGTCGCCTCGAGCCGCGAGCGGATCGAGCAGGCGAAACGCGACTGGGCCGGCGGCCGCTTCGCGCCGGTACCGGGCGAAAGCGAGTTCATCCCGCTGCCCGACGACTGAAGGGGGTCTTGCTCTCCGCGCGGCACGCGCCGCGCGCCGCGCGCCGCTCGCAGCCCGTCGCTCAGCGCCCGCGGCTCGGCGGCGCCCTGAAATCCGGCGCCGCGATCGTCGTCTCAGTCACCGGGCCGTACTTCGCGACCGCGTCGCGAATCTTCGCTGCATCGCCAATCACCACGATCACGAGATCTCCCGCGGGCGGAAAGGCTTCCGCGATGACGCGCGTTGCGGCCTCGGGTGTCACCGCATTGACCGCGGCGGCGTATCCATCGATGTACGAGCGGTCGAGGCCGTACAGCTCGAGCTCCGCAAGCGCCGCGACCCAGTGTGCTGATGTCTCGAGTTGCAGCGGGAACTGGCCGAGAACATAGGCACGCGCCGACGCGAGCATGTCGTCCTGCACGCCATCCTTGTGCAAGTGCCCGAGAGTCTCGAGCGCGAGATCGATGGCCTTGCCCGTCGTATCCGTCTTCGTGAACGACCGGATCGCGAACTCGCCGGGTACGCTGCCGCGCGTGAAACCCGACCCTGCACCGTATGAAAGGCCGGACTTGATGCGCAGTTCGGTGTTCAGGATCGACGTGAAACGGCCGCCGTAAAGGGTGTTCACGACATCGAGCGGCGCCCGATCGGCGAACTGGCGTGCAACCCCCGTGTTTGCGAGCCAGAAGTACGTCTGCGCCGCACCGGGCTGGTCGACGAGCAATACGCGGCGGCCGGTCACGCGCGGCGCTGGCACGAGTTCGCGCAGGGGCGCCGCGGCGCGCCGCCAGTCCTGGAACGCCCGCGTCACGGCTTGCGTGAGCGCCGCGGCATCGACGTCGCCCGCGAACATCAGCGTGAGACGGTCGGCACCGAAGTTCGCGCGGTAAAAACCCAGCACGTCGTCGCGGCTGATCGCCCCCAGAGAACGCTCGCTGCCACTCGCAGGGCTGCCGTAAGGGTGATCGCCGAAAAGAAACCGGCGGCCGTAAAGCCGGATGAGCCCCGAAGGATCTGAATCCTTGGCGGCCTTCAGCTCCTCGATGCGGCGCTTGCGCAGACTGTCGAACTCCGCGGCATCGAAGCGCGGGCGCTCGAGCGCATCGGCGAGCAGTTCGATCATCAGGGCCTGATCCTTCGCGAGGAACTCGCCCGACACGGTGATCGCCTCGGATCCCGCCGCTGCCGTGAAGCTGCCACCGGCACCTTCCACCGTATCGGCGAACGCGAAGGCGTCGCGTGAACCTGCGCCCTTCTCGAGGAGCCCCGCGGTGATCGATGCGACACCGGGCTGCCCGCCGGGATCGGCCACGCTGCCGCCGCGCAGGAGCGCTGTGAATGCGATCAGCGGCACATCCTTGCGCGGCATGATGAGAAGGACCGTGCCATTCGGCAGCACGCTGCGTGTGTACGGCGGCACCGTGACGCCGGAGGCGTGCGCGGGCGCGGCGGCAACCACAAGCGATACAGCGAGGGCGAGCAGCAACGGAATCGCACGGGCCGTGGTCGTGGCGCCCATGCTCAGCCCTCCCCACCGGCGCGCACCCCGGCGGCCCCCGGCGGTACCAGTACACCGACAGTGCGATGCCGCGCATCGAGCAGCTCTTGTGCGGCCGTGCGGATATCTTCGCGCGTGACGCGCGCAATTTCGGCCGGCAGATCGAAGAGCTTGCGATAGTCGCCGTGCATCACCTCGAATTCGCCCAGGAGATGCGCCTTGCCATTGATGGTGGCGAGCTGCTGGAACAACGCCACGTTCGTGAGGTTGCGCGCGCGGGTGAGCTCGGCTTCGCTCACGCCCTCCTTCACGAGTCGCGCGAATTCGGCGTCGATCGCCGCTTCGACGACCGCCGGGTCGCCGCCCTGCGGCAGCGTGGCGAACACCCAGAAGAGACCCGGATCGAAGCCTTCCTGCAGATAGACATCGACATTCACCGCGAGCTTCTGCTCCTCGACGAGCGCGCGGTGCAGCCTCGAAGCGTCGCCCTGCGCGAGGATCGTCGCCAGGATCCCGAGCGTGGCACTGCGCGGGTCGTCCGCCTGCGGCGCCTTGTACGCGAGCTGCAGCAGCGGCGTCTGCGCGCGGCGCTCGACGGTCACGCGCTTCTCGCCCGGCTGCACGGGCTCCACCGTGTGCACGGCGGGCGGCGGCGGCGCGCGCGGCAGCGGCGCCAGATACTTGCGTGCGAGCGCGAACACCTGCCCGGGCTCGACGTCGCCGGCG
>WBZL01002861.1_pt1 | contig 16345 bp, 12 predicted proteins | sample 5204291 | NCBI WGS metagenome assembly WBZL01 (sample SAMN12344345, study PRJNA552823) | activated sludge metagenome | biome: Activated sludge suspended growth; feature: Nitrification reactor; material: Wastewater; isolation source: activated sludge from nitrification reactor of wastewater...
CGGTCAGGAATGCCAGGTATTTCGCCGCCCCCAGAAAGAGCAGGTTCAGGGCGACTGCTAACGCAAGCAGCGGCTTTGATCTCGACTGCACCAGTCTCAGGTAAACAACGTAGTTGATCCCGAGGGAAGCCAACAGCAGCAACAGGTATGCAGGACGCCAAGAGGCGTAGAAGATTAGGCTCGCCGCCAGGAGCATGGCGGCTCGCTCGCGCTGAGTTCGTGCGACGCCATAAAGCGCAAGCGTCGCGGCGAGAAACACCAGGAAGCTGAAGCTGCTGAAGATCACCGCGAGTGGTCCGGGCGATGAAGCATGGAGGTGCCCTGCAAGTGCCAGCGCAGCGCTTGGCCAAGCAGGGCACTGAAACGTTGCGCGCCACGGTCATTCAGGTGCCCCGCATTGAAGAACTCTTTGGGGTTGCGCCGCACACCCGGCTCAAGTGCGATGCTTGGCACGCCGCGGCGTTCCAGTTCCTGGACGATCCACGCGTACGGCTTCGCAGCGGCCTGCTCCGGCATCAGGTAGAGGACTTCCCGGCTCAGCAACGGCGGGTAGACCACCAGGACCTTGACACCCCGGGCAGACAGGAGGTCCAGGGTACTCAATAGCCGCCGTAGATTGGCTGCGCTGGGCGGCACTGTCGAACCCGCGTCTTGTTGCCATGCGGCGGCCTGATCTTGGAGTGCGCCGGTGCCGGCGCGGTAGCCCAGATGCTCTGCAGCACCGCCACCGACCGGATCGACATCCCGATGCAGAGCAGTCATGAACCGCTGGAGCACGGCGGGCTCACGCAGCTGCCGGAAGTTGCCAGAGTACCCGTAGAGGCGAAATTCGGTCCTGAAGGCGTCATGAAACTGGCCATCAGCCCAAAGCTGGCTGGCGCTGGCAAAGAAGACGTCCTGGCCCAACGTGTCAATGGGTTGCACCAAGGCTTCATCGAGTACCAGCAAGACGATTTCCGTTCGGCCGGGCCCGAAGGCGCCATGCCGATCGAGCCTTTCGACGATCCCTGCAAGAACCCGCATGTCGGCCCCCGGCAGGCCCAAATTGAAGCTGGTTGATGGCGACGCGCCGTCCAGATGACGCAGAACGGTTCGTGGGTCGAATCCGTTGTCAGCACGACTGTTGCCAAGGATCAGGAGGCCGGGACGCTGCCGCTCGACATATGCGACCTTTTCCATGGCGCGGCCAGCTGCGAAGACCGACCGGAACTTGAGCAGAAACGCATCGGTATGCAACCAGAGTTCAAGGCAGGCCAGCAAGACGAGGCCGACGAGCAAACCCCGGCCAGGGTGGCGGGCGTTCCGTCGTCTGTGCTCAGTTGGGTTCCCCGGGTTCACCGAGCACCCCAAAGGCATGTAATGGCGCCACTCATTGTCAGAAGACCTGACGATTGCTTGCAGCAGGGAGTCAGATCATTCCGATCCCCGAAGTTCAGGTGCTGCAACAAGCCACTCTGCAGCCCTTGATTGACCGCCCGTTCATGCCGCAGGCCTCGCTGCAAGATGTCGTCGGACCCCGGTTGCATGGGCAGCTTCTCATGCGAAGGTCCGAACCGGATCTCGGCACGCTGTCCTGCGGGAAGTCAGCGCGGGATCGCATTACCGGACCCGCATCTCCATGCCACCCGGGCATTCGCTTGTGGCCGTTCGAGCGAGGCCTCCGGATGATCGATGCAGTTGAACCAAAACGACAATGGCCGCCACGGACGAGTTCGCCGTCGAACGCTGCGCTGCGCAAACATTGCAGATGCCGAATGCCTGATGTGCTGGGGACACACGGCGCAAATCCATTGCGCGGGTAGGCCAGAGGCCTGCTGCGAAGTTGATCGACCTTTGTCCTCACGTATTTGTCCGAGCCCCAATTGGCATCGGCCGCGTGCCTGACTGCACGTCCACCTTACTGACAACGTAGCGGAACTTGCCTGAACGCTCACTCTCGATTTGCTCGACGAGCGAGATATCGATTTCCACTTCTGCGCCGAGCCTTGCAAGCATGGCCGCCCGAATCAAAGGCACCTCAAGGTCGGGGTCGAATGGCGGTTCAGCCGCAATCAATACACGAGTCAGGCGTCGGCTCTCCTGCACGATCTTGAACTGCCGAATGCCCGGTCGATCGCGTACCGCATAGATCAACGCCAGCCCGTGCATCACGGTACCGTCCGCGGCGACCACGAAGTCAGTGCTTCGACCCTGGATCTCTTGAAGCATTGGCAGGCCGCGCCCGCAAGCACAGGCCGAGGTACTCATCACAGCTACGTCACCAGTGCGGTAGCGGATGAAGGGGAAGTCTCGCGTAGCCAAGTGCGTGATCACAATCTCTCCAGGTTCACCCTCCGGCACCCAGCGTCCCTCACCGTCGGTCAATTCAACAATGATGTCCTCAGCCGTCAGGTGCATTCCACCATGCGGACACTCGTGTGCGATGAAACCCGCATCGCGCCCACCGTAGCCATTCGCGACCCGGCAGCCGAAGACCCGCTCGATCGATGCGCGCTGATCGTCGTAGAGGCGCTCGCTGGTGACGAACGCTACCTGAATCCCCAGGTCGTCCATTCGCTGTCCCCGTGAATCGGCATGGCGTGCAATGTGGCTCAGCGCACTCGGATAGCCGAAAAGCATCTTCGGCTGCCGCGCACGGATGGCCGCTACGAAGCCATCCAACTTCGCCTCGCTCATCTCGAAAGCGGGCAGAAGTTCGGTACGCAGCACTCGGTCACGGAGTGCGCGAATGCGGTCCTGAGCGCTCAATTCGATCGGGGATCCCCAAATCACGACCTCCGGATCCCCAACATCAACGCCCCACCACCGGGTAGCCCGCCACTTGGCCGCTACATCATGGCTGACGCGCTCATTGCCAATGAAGAATACGAGTGGCTCACCGGAAGAGCCACCGGTGTTGAAGCGCGACAGGCCACGTCCCCGCGGGTGTTTGAGATCCTCACTGTGTGCTCGGATGTCGGCTTTCTCGAGAAGCGGCAACTTCTGCAGATCGTCCAGCTCGGTCACACAGTCGGGGCCGAATCGATGCTTCGCGAACAACTCGTGATAGTAGGGGACGTGCTGCCCTACATCCGTGAGAAACGCCTTGAGGCGTCTAATCTGCAGCGCGCGCAGGCGCTCGCGCGGCCACCACTGCGTGTCCTCCAGTCCACGTCGAACGGCCACGGTGTCGTGCCCCTTCAGTCGCTCGTGAAGGGGGAAAAGCAGGCGGGAAACGCACTGCGTATAGAGCGAAGTCATGGCAGAGCAGTATCCCTCAGGCCCCTGTCAACATGCTTGTGTCGCCTTCGACTCTGCATGCACAAGCCACCCCGAGTGCGACCTGACCCTCTGAAGCGCTGGGTGCCATCTCATGCACGCCGATACGCTCGGGCGGCCTGCCAGATGCATGTTCGGTGTGCACACCCGGCTTGAGTCTCCTCAGTGCCGCCGGACTGCAGGAGAACACGCAAGGTGCACCAACACCGCCGCTCTCGACGGGCAATGCCAAGCCGACGCGGCTGCCCGACTCGCTGCGCTGAAATGGGCCAGCAACGTGAAGGTACTGCGGCCGAGTGCGCGTTCCTACAGTGCATACATGGCACGGCTGAAAGCGGGTGGGGGAAATCTCATCACGGATGGAATCCGGCGAAGCCGCCAGCAAGCAACGGCAACCCAATTGCTACCTGAAAACAAGCCCGGGCAGTTGCAGGATGGACGGCGGCTCGGCCGGTCGAACGTCCGCCGACTTCGCCACCGAGCCGGTGCGCAGGAACATGGCGTGGACCACCACCACCACGGCCATCAGGTGGTAGATGTAGTCGAAGTAGCCCAGACCCAGGAAGGCGCCGGCAGACATGTAGCCGACCATGCTGACCTGGATCATTGCGCCGAGGTCACGCACCCACAGGTCCTGCGGGTCGCGCTTGCCGTGCTTGATCAATGCACCGCATTTCAACCACATCAGGCCGAGCAGCGTGAGGAACAGGACCAGTCCGACCCAGCCATGATCGCCCAGCATCTGGAAGTAGATGCTGTGCACTGCGCGCACGTTGTTCGGGTCGGGCGCATACATCTGGAACGCGCGGCCGCCTGCGAAGTAGTCAAAGCCGCCACCGAAGAAGCGATCGTTGGCCAGGTTGTAAGCAGTCCACCAGGCATTGATGCGCCCGATGGCCGATGCATCCTCCCCGTAGGTGTTGATCGTGTTCATGCGATCGAACCACTCCTGCGGCATCACGCTCAGCGCGATGCCTGCAGTGACACCGATCAAGAGCGCCATGTAGAACTTGTTTCGGCTGTTCCACCAGAAGTACCCACCCGTAAGAGTAAGTGCTACCAGCGCACCACGTGACTGACTGCCGAATGCAGCCACGGCAGTCAGGAACATGCCCACCGCCAGCGACGTCTTGATCCAGCGCTTCTGCTCATGCTGCTGCAGGTAGCGCATCAGCGGGATCGTCATCACCAGCGCCAGCGCCAGCTCGTTGTTGCCTTCGATGAACGTGCCCGGCGGACCCTGGACGCGGTAGGCGCCGCCATTGACGATGGTGAAGATGCCACCCTTGACCCCGTAAAAGGCCAACGAGAGCACGACCGCCCAGATGAACAGGTGCACGCGCTGGCGGGATGTGAGCAGCAGCAGGGTCAGGACCGTGATGATCTGGATCTTGATCACCTTGATGTACTGGTCCAGCGCCAATTGCGGATTGAACGCCTGCGTCGTCGTGATGCCGAACCATCCAATCATGATGAGCAGGAGCACGATCTCCCGACTCCAGATCATGCGCTTCGCATCCTGGCTGATCAGCATGCCCACGAGGGTGGCGATGACGGCGATCTGCACCACAGGTGTCGTGAGCATGAATCCGTAGCACAACCGGTGCGGATTCAAATAGCCTAGGCCTGCCACGAGCAGGATGCCGAGGAACGGCTTGCGCAGCACGAGCGGCAGTGCGCCGAACACGATCAAGGCGACAAACAGGTCACGCATGCTCGTTGCGCCTGCGATCTTCGAACGGGCCGCGATGTGCGCTCATCGCGTGGCCAGCACGGTTCGGTAGACATCGGCCAGCAGCGGCGCGACCTCGCTCCAGCGGTAACGCAAGACCGCCCGCAAGCCGGCCTCACTTAGGCGCTGTCTCAACTCGGCGTCGCCGAGCAACCGCAACACGGCATCGGCCATGGCCGCAGGCGCTCCAGGCGGCACCAGCAATGCCGTTCGGTCGTGGTCCACGACATAAGGCACGCCGCCGACCGACGTGCTCACTACGGGGACGCCACTCGCCAGCGCCTCGAGCACCGAGTTGGGCATGTTGTCGACCAGGCTCGGGTTCAACGACACATGACTGCGCCGAACGAGCGCGGCCATCGCAGCACGGTCCAAGCGCCCAGCGAAGTGAACCGCGTCGCGGACGCCAAGCTCGTCGGCCAGCAGTTCCAGGGCCCTTCGCTCGGGTCCGATCCCAGCCAAGGTGAGCCGCGCCTTGGGCCACGATTGCTGCACGACGGCAAACGCGCGGATCGCGGTTGCGTTGTCGTAGATCGGCTCGAGATTGCGCGCGACGATGAGGTGAGGCGCATCGCCGAACGCCGACGAGTCGTTGTCACCTGGGGAGAACAAGGCGAGGTCGATCACGTTGGGGACGATCAGGCTCTTGAAGCCATGGCGCAGAAAGATCTGCTCGAGGAAGCCCGACGGCACGATCAGTGCGGAGGCACGCTCGAGCGAATTGCGAACAATGTGAACCTGGCGCGCCAGAAATTGCGCTGCCTCTCCGCCACGATAGTTCACCACGGCCGGGACTCCGCGCGCCCGAGCCACCCACACCGCCGGCGCAGCGAACAGATGCCAGCTCCATCCAGAATTGGCCATCACATGCATCACGTCGCTGCGTCCCACGTTGCGCCACAGGGACGCAATGTAGGGCAGCAGCCGGAAGAAGGCGCGCAGCACAGGCACCGCCCCGACGATGGCCGGGCGGTAGGGCGCGTTCGTCTGCACCAGTCGAACCTCGGCCTGCGCAGATTTAAGCAGCTCGCACAACTGTGCGGTCTGCGCAGCCATGCCGCCGGGCGGAGGGGGCTGAGGACCGACAACGCATACGCGCAGGCCCTTGAAGCCTGCCGTCATGCGTGCACCGCCAATTCCGAGTTGGAGATGGTCGCCTCGTAGTGCGTTGCATACCCTGCCACGGACCCAGCCCAGTTTCGTTCACGTTCGACGAAATGCCGCCCCTTCTCGCGCATCTGTGCCCACTGATGTCGTCGACCCAGCAGCTCGCAGATGGCCTCGGCCAGTGCCTTGGCACTGCCTGCCTTGAACAACCAGCCCGTCTCGCCGTGGCGGATCAGTTCCTGGTGCCCACCCACGTCGCTGGCCACCAGTAGCCGCCCCTGCGCCATGGCTTCCAGCGGCTTGAGCGGCGTCACCAGTTCGGTCAGCCGCATGCTGTGGCGAGGATAGGCCAGCACATCCACCAGGTCGTAGTAGCGCTGCACCTCGGTGTGTGGCACGCGGCCGGTAAAGACCACGCGATCGGCCACGCCCAGCGCCTGCGCCTGTGCCTTCAGTGCGGTCTCCTGCGGGCCGCCGCCCACCAGCAGTACGCGCAGCTCGGGGCGGCGCTGTAGCAGCTGGGGCAATGCCTCCAGCAGCAGGTCCAGGCCCTCGTAGGCGTAGAAGCTGCCGATGAATCCCACCACCGTGGCGCCGGCCAGGCCCAGTCGGCGCTTGAGTTCCTCGTCGGGCTGGCCGCCGGGCTCGAAGCTGTCGATGTCCACGGCGTTGGGAATCACGGTCACCTTGTCGGCGGGAATGCCGCGCGCCAGGATGTCGCCGCGCAGGCCCTCGCAAATGGTGAACACGTGGTGGGCCTGGCGCAGCGCATAGGTCTCCATGCGCCGCGTCAGTCTGTAACGCAGGCTGCCCTCGGTGGTGGTGCCGTGGTCGACGGCGGCATCCTCCCAGAAAGCACGCACCTCGTAGACCACCGGGATGCCGCGCTTGCGCCCCACGCGAAGAGCGGGCAAGGCGTTGAGCACCGGCGAGTGCGCATGGATGATCTGCGGCTGCACCTCGTCCACCACCTGGACCAGGCGGCGCTCGAGCTGGCGCATCAGCGCCATCTCGCCCAATCCGGGCAGACTGGCGCCGGCGGCACTTGGCGGCGTGCGAAAGAAGTGCCAGCCGTCGACGTCTTCTTCCAGCGCCTGCGTGGCCGTGTGCTTGGGGCTGGTGACGTGAAACGTCTGCCACCCCAGCTGGCGCTGCTCGCGCAGCAGGCTCAGCGTGCGAAACGTGTAGCCGCTGTGCAGCGGGATGGAGTGGTCCAGGACGTGAAGAACCTTGATCGACATATCGGCCTCGGGAGCTCGAGGCGTCACACTACGGGCTCGGCCACCTGACAGGCCGGCCGGTGGCCCTGCGTGGGGGCATCCACCACCTGGCGCAGGAAGGCTTCGAACATCAGCAGCGTCCACAACGGTGCGCTGTAGTCGCTGTTGCCGCTTTGGTGAGCATCCACCAGGTGTCGCAGGTATCCCGGGTTGAACCAGCCGGTGTCGGCCAGCCGCGGGCCCAGCACGGCATCGCGAACCCGCTGCTTCAGTGGCCCACGGAACCAACGCGCCAGCGGCACGCTGAACCCCATCTTCGGCCGGTACAGCACGTCGCCCGGCAGGTGCGGCTCCATCGCCTTCTTGAACAGGTGCTTGCCTTCGTTGCCTTGGATCTTGAACGCGGACGGCAGCGTGGCCAGCCACTCCACCAGCGGGTGGTCCATCAGCGGCTCGCGCACCTCCAGGCTGTGCGCCATGCTCGCGCGGTCGACCTTGGTGTTGATGTCGCCCACCAGGTAGGTCTTGATGTCCAGGTACTGGATCAGCGCCAGCGGGTCGTCGGTGCCGGCGATCTCCTGGTGACGCGCGGCGTGGTGGTCGAACACCTCCCTGGCATCGTAGCCAGCCAGCTCGCTCTTGAGCCTGTCGCTGAAGAGCTGCTGGCGCATCGGCCCGCGCAGGATGGACACCGAGTGGAAGTAGGCCTCGACGGCGTTGCGCGCCATGCCCTCGAAGGTGGTCTTGGCTCGGAAGACGCGTGGCGCCCAGTCGGCCTTGGGGTACACGCGGCCCAGCAGGCCGAACAGCGGCTGGCGGATGGACGCGGGCAGCGCGGCGCGCATGCGCTCTTCCATCAGATGCAGCCGGTAGCGGCGGTAGCCGCCCATCATCTCGTCGCCACCGTCGCCCGACAGCGCCACCGTCACATGTTTGCGCGCCAGTTGGCACACGCGGTAAGTGGGGATGGCACTGCTGTCGGCGTAGGGCTCGTCGTACAGTCGGGCCAGCGTGTCGATCAGGTCGAAGTCGTCGCTCTTCACCACCTCCAGCCGGTGGTTGGTGTGGTAGCGCTCGGCCACCATCTGGGCGAACGCGCTCTCGTTGAAGGCCGGATCGTCGAAGCCGATCGAGCAGGTGTTGACGGGGTCCTTCGACAGGCCCGCCATCATCGCCACCACGGCGCTGGAGTCCACACCGCCCGACAGGAAGGCCCCCAGCGGGACCTCGGCGATCATGCGCAGGCGCACCGACTCGCGGATGCGCTGCACCAGCTCGGCCTGCGCATCGGCCGCGGAGATGGGGTTGTCGAGCGTGAAGCGCAGGTCCCAGTACTCGCGCGGTTCGGCCAGTGGCCTGCCGTGCTGCACCAGCAGGCTGTGCCCGGGCGAGAGCTTGCGCGCCTGCTTGAACACGGTTCGCGGCTCGGCCACGTAGCCCAGGGCGAAGTACTCCTCCACGGCCAGCGGATCCAGCTCGCGCTGCAGGCCACCATGGGCCAGGAGCGACTTGAGCTCACTGCCAAACAGCAGCGTGCCGTCGTCCAGCAGTGCGTAATACAGCGGCTTGACGCCCAGCCGGTCGCGTGCCAAGAACAGGCACTGGCGCCGCCGGTCCCAGATGGCAAACGCGAACATGCCGCGCAGGCGTTTGACGCAGTCTTCGCCCCAGGCCTCCCAGGCGTGCACGATGCACTCGGTGTCGCTCTTGGTGTGGAAGACGTGCCCCAGCGCCTGCAGCTCGGGGATGAGGTCCTGGTAGTTGTAGATCTCGCCGTTGAAGACGATCACCACCGAGCCGTCTTCATTGAACAAGGGCTGCTGTCCGGTGGCCACGTCGATGATCGACAGGCGCCGGTGGCCGAAGCCCAGCCCAGGCTCGATGTGCAGGCTGCCTTCATCGGGGCCGCGGTGCGCCTGCGATGAGTTCATGCGGCGCAGCACGCCGTCGTCAACGGGGCGCTTGCCGCGGGTGTCGAAGAGACCGGTGATGCCGCACATGGATGGGGTGGCGTCGGAGAGGTTCGCAATGCGGAATGGCCGACCCCGGCTGGGCGGCAGCAGGGTCAGGATGGTAGGCGACCCTGTCCCTCGCGGCGTCGCACAGCGGGGGGCGTGGACCGGGGTCGCATGACTTCTGCCACGCGAGCCATGTGCCCGCTCTCGCAAGGCGTCAAGAACGGCCCGCGGCTGATCGTGACGGACCTGCGGCCGATTCGGTGGGTCCACACGCACCGCGGGGCCAGTGATACGGAGAACTGGCGCTTCGCCATCGGCGAGTCCGGCATTCCGCCGACCACGTCACGCGACCTGTTACTGGCCTGGTCGAGCCCTGGTGGACGGGCCACGGTGGATATCCATCTGGCGGTGGAGTCCCTGTCGGACGGCCGCCGTCACCCGCAATTCATCGGGTCGGCTGCGGACGAACGGTGGTCAGCAGTCCGTCGTAGACCGCCTGGTAGGCAGACACCATCGACTGCAGGCTGAAATGCCGGTCGACTTCGATGCGGCCCGCCTGACCCATCATGACAGCGCCGGCCGGGTCTGTGGCCAGTCGATGCAGGGCGCCCGCCATCGCGCCCACGTCGCCTGATGGCACGATCAACCCGGTGCGGCCAACCGTCACCAGCTCGGCATTGCCGCCCACCGCCGTGGCGACGACGGGCAAGCCACAGGCCATGGCCTCGAGGATGGTGTTGGAGATGCCCTCGGCCAGCGACGGGAGCACGAAGCAGTGCATCGCCTGCATCGTCTGCGGCACGTCGCCGCGCTCACCGGGCAGCCAGGCCAGGTCGGCCATGCCGGCATCGGCCAGGAGCTTCGCGCTTTCGGCGCGCAGCGGGCCGTCGCCCACCATCACCAGGCGCAGACGGTCGCGCAAAGCCGGCTCGCGCTGCAGCGCCAGCACGAATCCCCGCGCCAACAGCGTCTGATTCTTCACCGCCTGCATGCGGCCCACCGTGCCGACGATCCAGTACTGTCGGGGATCGAACGGACAGCCCGGCGGCGCCACGGCATCGAGAGGGGGCGGAATGAAGCGAACACTGTCCACGCCGTTGTAGATCTGCGTGATTCGGTGCGGCGCGATGCCCACACGCTGCTGCAGGTAGTGCTGCAAGTCCTGCGACAGCGCGACGTAGCGGTGCACGAACGGCGCGTACAGGCGCCGAATCCGCTGGTGCCGAACGCTGGTGCCGTCCAGGTCTTCGACGTCTCGACCGTGCTCGCCGTGGATGCGCACCGGCACGCCGGCGGCCCAGGCTGCCGGCTGCATCTCCAGCGCCGCCAGGTTGCGTGTGTGCACGATGGCCGGGCGATGCTGTCGCAGGAGCCGCCACAGGCGCGGGTAGAGTTTGGCGCCGTGCCCTGGGGCCTTGTGCAGCGCGACGCACTCGACGTCCGCGTTGCGCAACCGAAGACGAAAGTCGGTGACTTCCGTGAGCGCGATCACCAGGTGCCGGTAGCGCTCGGCCGGCAGGTGGTTGATGAGGTTGACGACCCCGTTCTCCAGCCCGCCGGTATCGAAGCGGTGCAGGATGTGGGCGATCAGCGGGCGACGGTTCCCCACGCCGTCATCCCACGCACAATGGGCTACAGGGCAAATCTGGCGCAGGCGCGCTCAGAGCCGCCAGACGCGGTAGCCCGCCGCAGTCAGAGCCGCCGGATCGAAGGCCGCCTTCACGTCGATGAACGCCCCGCCCTTGATCATCTTGCGGCCCAGGTCCTCGATCGACAGCGCCTGGTACTCGCGATGCGCCACGGCGGCGACGATGGCATCGGCACGCGGCAGGTCGTCCCAGCGCTCCAGCTTGACGCCGTACTCGTGCTTGGCCTCTTCCGGGTCGGCCGTGGGGTCGGTGACGTGCACCTCGACGCCGTAGCTCAGCAGCTCGCGGATGATGTCGATGACCTTGCTGTTTCTCAGGTCGCCGCAGTTCTCCTTGAAGGTCAGGCCCAGCACGTTGACCTTGGCGCCCTTGATGTAGCTGCCGGCGGCGATCATGTGCTTGATGGTCTGCTCGGCGATGAACTTGCCCATGCCGTCGTTGATGCGGCGGCCGGCCAGGATGACCTGGGGGTGATAGCCCAGCATGTCGGCCTTGTGCGTCAGGTAGTACGGGTCCACGCCGATGCAGTGGCCGCCCACCAGGCCGGGCTTGAACTTCAGGAAGTTCCACTTGGTGCCGGCGGCCTCCAGCACCTCGGTGGTGTCCAGGCCGATCTTGTCGAAGATGATCGCCAGCTCGTTCATCAGCGCGATGTTCAGGTCGCGCTGGGTGTTCTCGATGACCTTGGCGGCCTCGGCAGCCTTGATGCTGCTGGCGCGGTGGACGCCCGGCACGATGATGGTCTCGTAGAGCTTGGCCACGCGGTCCAGCGTCTCGGGCGTGTCGCCGCTGACGATCTTGAGGATCTTGGTCAGCGTGTGTTCCTTGTCGCCGGGATTGATGCGCTCGGGGCTGTAGCCGACGAAGAAGTCCTCGCGCCATTTCAGGCCCGACTCCTTCTCCAGCACCGGGATGCACACCTCCTCGGTGGCGCCGGGGTAGACGGTCGACTCGTAGACCACCGTCGCGCCCTTCTTCATGTGCCGGCCCACGCTGGTGCTGGCGCCGATCAGCGGCCGGAAGTCGGGAATGTGCGCGTCGTCCACCGGCGTGGGAACGGCAACGATGACCATGTCGGCCTCGGCCAGCAGCCCAGGGTCGTCGGTGTAGATCGCGTGCTGGGCCTCGGCCATCTGCGCGTCCTCGAGTTCGCGCGACGGGTCGGTGCCACGCCGGCAGGCGTCGACCTTGGCCTTGGCAATGTCGAAGCCGATGGTGCGCAGGTGCTTGCCGAACTCGACGACGAGGGGCAGGCCGACGTAGCCCAGGCCGATGACGGCGACGGTGGTCATGGGAGGGATCCTCGAGGAAGTCGTGAGATTCAACGGCCGCTGCGCGTGCGCTGCAGCAGCTGGTTCAAGGCGAGCAACGCGTCCTTGGCCAGGGCCTGGATCGCGCGGTGCGACGTGTCGGTCTGTGGGTTCTCGGCGAACAGCACCACCAGGGCCCCGTCATCGCCGTGGCCCCGCACCCGGGAAGCGGCTTGGGCCAGCTTGGCGCCGATGTCGCCGGCTACGAAGCGCCCGTCGACCCAGTAGGTCTGCCAAGTCACCAGGCGCTCGCGGCGCCCTCCGGCACGGACCTCAGGGCCTACATTCTCGGTCGTGCGCAAGTCGACACTGCCGCCATCGACGTCCACGGTTCGCAGCCCCTCCCCCAGGCGGTTCCACTTGCGATCGTTCAGGCTGACCATCACGTTGACCGACGCCACCAGCTTGCGCTGGGCGTTCTGTGCGCGGTAGTAGTCGATGTTGATGCCCACCTTTCCCGCAGGGCCCACGTAAGTCCGCATCACGGATGCCGACGGGTCGCTGGAACCGGGCCTCCAGTCGAGCAGCGTCTCGTCGACCGCTCGCCAGCCGCCCGGCAGGGTGTCGGGCAGCGACAAGATCGGCTCGGCCGCGCCACGCTCAGCGGCCTGCAGGCCCCACAGCAGGCCGTGCGGCAGCAGCGCCACCGCGGCGGCCAGCCACCATGCCTGTGCGGGGCTGCGCCAGCGTCCGGTGGCAGCGGCCGGCGCATCACCGGGTGCCGGCACCGGCAGGTTGCCTTGCGGATCAGCCTCAGCCCAGCGGCTGCCGACGCTGAACATGCCGAAGATGACCAAGCCGAAGAACACCCAGCCGTAGAGGATGTGGTCCACCCCCACGGCCAGCTTGTTGCCCGACAGGTGGCCGATCATCACGATCATGTAGGCGCGCAACCAATTGGCGACGATGGGCGTGAGGATCGACACCGCCATGAAGACCGCGCGCTTGGTGGGCGAACGGTAGTTCAGGTAGGCGAAGAGCGACCCCACCATGAACGACGCCATCAGGTAGCGCACGCCGCTGCACTCGTCGATCACCGACCAGCTGCCGCTGGGGATGACGAAGTGCAAGCCCTCGCGATACACCGGCACGCCGGTGAGCTGCAGCGCGCGCACCACGAAGTCGGCGGTCCAGTTCATCATCGTCGGCAGCATGAACTCGCCGAAGGGCACCGCGAAGAACAGGAACAGCAGCGGGAACAGGATGGCGCGCGCCACCTGCAGTCCCAGCACCGCCGGCACGGCCAGGATCAGCAGGCCCACCAGAGCGAACTGCGACGGCGCGTTGACCACCACCAGGTCGGATGCCAGCCAGACCAGCGCGGTGCCCAGCAGCGCCACGAGGGCCCACGGGTCGGCGCGCGGGGTCAGGGCCGCCAGCTTGTCACGCACCCGCCATACCAGCCACAGCGTGATCGGCAGCACCAGGAAGGCATGTGCAAAGGTTTCCGACCGCCACCAGATGCCCACCATCACGGCGGCGGTCTCGCGGTACAGCAGCAGGATGACGGCCAGCAAGGCGACGAACGCGCCCAGGGCCGGACGCCAGGGCGAGGTGATGCGGATGTCGGCGGGGACGGCGCTCACGGGATCCTCTCGGCGTTCAGGCGGCCAGCGGCTGGCGGGCAGCCGCCGTCTGGATGTAGCGATCCAGGCCCGAGAGGCGGGCCGTCCAGCTGTAGTGCTGCAGCACGCAGGCGCGCGCCGCCTGGCCGATGTGCCGGGCCAGCGCGGCATCGATCAGCACGCCGTTCACCTGGCGTTCGAAGTCAGCAGCATCACCAGCCGTCAGCAAGTGCACGCCGGGCTGGGCCTCGATGGCTTCGGCACAGGCTAGCGCGGCGACCACCGGACGGGCCATCGCCATGGCCTCGAGCACCTTGTTCTGCACGCCGCGCGCCAGCCGCAGTGGCGCCACCACCACGGCGGCATGCTGCAGGTAGGGCCTCACGTCGTGCACCGTGCCGGTCACGGCGACGGCCGGGCTGGTCAGGCTGCGCACGGCCTGCGAAGGTGAACGGCCCACGATGTGAAAGCGCAATCGGGGCCACCGACGTCGCAGCAGGGGGAGCACGTCGCGCGCAAACCAGGTCACCGCGTCGATGTTGGGCCAATAGTCCATCGCGCCAGTGAAGACTACCGGCAACTCGTCGGCGCCGAACGGGCTGACGCGTTCTGCGTCGGGTGAGAAGTAGTCGGCGTCGACGCCGTTGCCCAGCGCGTCGGTGCCGGCCGCGCACTCGGGCGCCAGTTCGCGGAACAGTGCGGCCTCCTTCTCGGTGACGAAGAAGGACCGCATGGCGCGCCGGGACGCGGCGCGCTCGTGGGCCAACAACTGCGCGCCTTCGCGGCGATACAGCCACGACACCGGCCAGCGGTGGTGCCGGGCGTACTGGGTCCACTTGGCCGAGTCGACGTCGACGAAGTCGACGAGCATCGGAACGCCCAGGCGCTCGGCATAGGGCGTCATCGACGACGAGAACACCACCGTGGCGTCGATGTCGCGGTGGCGGGCCGTGGCCTCGACCCAGGCCCGAAGACCGGCGTGGCGGAAGTAGCGCAGGGTCAGCGCCTGGCCGTCGAGCAGGCCTGACAGGCTGGCCACCTTGGCACGGGTGGGGTTCAGCCGGGCCACGTACAGGCTGGCGCAGCGCTCGCGCAAGGCCGGCACGTGGGCGTCGTCCTCGGGGTCGTCGACGAAGGTGCCCACGTGCACTTCGTGCTGTCGACGCAGATGCTCCAGCAAGTGGTACGAGCGCACCTTGTCACCCTTGTTGGGCGGGTACGGCATCCGGTGCACCAGGTAGATCAGCTTGGCCATGGCGCTACCCCAGGCTCCGCACCACGTACGGCCCCAGCCAGTTGGCCATGCCGATGGGCAAGCGCCGCCAGGTCTCGATCAGCAGTTTGAACTTGGCGTTGTTGGGATTGTTCTGCGGCACCGAGTCGCGCTTGTACAGGCGGTACTCGTAGTGAAGCGGTTGCGGCTCGAAGCCCCAGTTCTTCTTGAACGAAAAGCTTCCGGTGCCCTGCTTGCTGCGGCCATAGTCGAAGAGTTTGACACCGCGCTCGCAGGCACGACGCATCAGTTCCCAGTACTTGAAGTCGTTGGCAGCCAGGTCGCGCGCTGCCTCGGCGTCGCCTGCATAGTAGGGCAGGACCTCGTCACGGAAGTAAAAGCTCAGCACGCTGGAGACCGGCTGGCCTTCGGCCGAAGTGACCGTCTGCACCTCGCAATCGGCGCCGAACTCCCGTCGCAGCGCCTCGAAATAGCGGCGCGGCAGGGCGGGCGTGCCGTGGCGGTGCACGTTGTCGGCGTACAGCGCAAAGAACCGGTCGACCCCATCATCGAGGTGGCTGACCAGTCCGTTCTTCTGCCCCTTGCGCACCATCGCCCGCTGCTTGCGCGGGATGGCCAGCATGTTGGCCTCGACCTCGGGCAGGATGGGCTTCCGAAATGTCACGTACAGGTCCTGCGTGGGCCAGTCTGCATGGCGAGGCTGCAGGTTGCGCATCTCGAGATGGTCCACACGCAGGTCACGCGCGAGACGCTGCGCCTCGTCCTCCAGCGCGCGGGCGCTGTGGTCGTCTTCGGCCACCACGCCACCGTAAACCGCAAACGGCAAGCTGGTCAGCGCATTGCCGAACAGAAGACTCTTGACGTGGGCCAGCGGCAAGACGCCGGTGACCCGGTCGTCGCGCCGCGCATACAGGAAGTGCGTGTCGTGGCGGAAAGCCGCACGCAACACGCGCTGCCAACCGGCCCGGTGGAAGAACGTGGCCTGCGGACAGGCCATGACGAACGCGTCCCACCGCGCATGCGCGGCGGCGTCGTTCGGATCGAGACGCTGGATGTCGGCCACAGCCCGCTATCAGACACCAACTACGTGGCAGCGGCCGGCACCAGGCTCGGCGAGCGTTGCATGCTGCCGAGAAAAATGTCATCCATCCGGCCCCAGCGGAAGTCGGCCAGCAGGCGGTGCAGCTTGGCCTCGGTGTGGGCCAGGTTGACGTAGTGCCGAAATCGCGTCTTGGCATCGATGCCCGGCACGCGCGGCTGGGCCCAGTCGATCTCCCAGGGATGGAAGTAGAAGATCGCGCTTTCGCCCTAG